>ERZ887849.302-NODE-302-length-54391-cov-13.919759_pt1 | contig 54391 bp, 50 predicted proteins | sample MGYA00521267_ERZ887849 | MGnify/ENA primary metagenome ERZ887849 (study PRJEB32303, sample SAMEA104408601) | aquatic metagenome | biome: Brackish water; feature: Pelagic; material: water | place: Baltic Sea | collected 2014-06-06T16:11:00 | depth 2,863 m ... | reverse complement strand
GTCTTTGGGCTGGACTAGCCAAAATCTCGGGCCATTGCCGCCTCCCAACGACCGGCAAAGCCCTCTCGCAATCGCGCCTTGGTGGCTGCGAAGGAAGGCATATCTAAGGCAGCAAACTGCTGGGCAGTGCTCGCCGCCTCTGCCATTAAGTTTTCGGGTTCACAGCAGGCGTCGAGAATACCTGCCTCAGCAGCGCCTTCAGGATCGTAAATACGCGCCAGAGTGACCACTTGATGAGCATGCGCTTCAATCACACGCTCCTGTGCCAGCTCAATGCCAAACCAGGGGAGCGTCATACCAATGGCCACTTCATTGAGGCCCAATTTAAAAGCACCTCGACTGCCTAATCGGTAATCGGCGGAAAGACAAATTAACGCCCCCATCGCCAAGGCGTGCCCGGTCACTGCTGCAATAACCGGGGTTTTGCTCAGCGCCAGTCGGCCGGCAATATCGGCGCCCCTGCGCAATAAACGCTGACTGTCAGCATCTATTTTCCCCATAACACTGAGATCAAAACCGGCGCAGAACTTGCCCGGCCGGCCCGCCAAAACAATCACTTTGCCACACTCAAACCCCTGATCGAGGGCACTATCAAGACCGTCCGCCATGGCAAAAGACAGCGCATTGGCTTTGCCGTCATCGAGGGTAATTAAGCTATAAGCATCTTGCTCTTGATAAGTAACCAGTGCCATGGTGCTGCTCTCCTAAGTACGGTTGTTATTTAGGTGTTATTAGCGCTTCTGAAGCGGCTTATTCCATTCAACTTGAGGAAACTATTGCGTGATCATTTTAGTCGACGCTGATGCCTGCCCGGGAGCTGTCAGGGACATATTATGCCGCGCGGCAGTGAAACGTGAAATCAAGGTGGTTTTTATTGCCAACCAGTCGATAAACTTACCGGCCTCCCCTTGGTTACAAAGCTATCAGGTTGCCCAGGGCTTCGATAAGGCCGACGACGAAATCGTTGTCCGGGTGGGGACCGAGGACCTGGTCATCACAGCCGATATTCCGCTGGCCGCTGATGTCCTAGAAAAAGGTGCCCGGGTTTTAACCCCTAGGGGAGAGCGCTACACCGCTGCCAATATTAAGCAGCGTCTACAAATGCGTGACTTCATGGAAACCATGCGAGCCTCGGGTCAACACACCGGGGGCCCAGCGCCAATGTCCCAAACCGACCGGAAAACCTTTGCCGACCAGCTCGATAAAATACTCACCCAGTCCCGCCGCACCTGAAGGCATCCATAAAGGGCACTGCTTTTTTCCTGTTCGCAGCAGTACCTAGGGCGAACGCACCCGTGACGATGACGTGCGACTTCAATAGCAACGGTATTAATGGAACCGCAACAAGGGCTTACAACCGATATACTTAAGCCCCCAAGAGAGGCTCCGTGACAAACACAGTCGCCCTCGCGTTGTTTCTAGTCAGAGCCCTTAGCATTATGAGCAGTCAAAATCGTACCGCAGTCACGAGGGCTCTCTAGCTTGACGAGCAAGAGAGAAATATTTTTGTTGGCCTGCGCATCGGCGATCGTTACGGCCAACGCCTACTATATTCACCCCATCATTGCTGCGGTAGCGCGGGACTTTGGGGTTAGCGATGCGGGCATTGGTATTGTACCGGCCGTGAATCAAATCGCCCTCGCTTTAGGTGTGTTGCTGCTTCTACCATTGGGTGACCGCGTTGATAATCGAAAACTTGTTACGGTTTGTCTGTCGGTTCAAGTCCTTACGCTGGTGGTCATGGCCGTTACCACAAATTTCGCCGTCTTTATCACCGCATCTACCGCGCTGGGGTTCTTCACCATTACCCCGTATTTACTGCCCGCTTATGCCTCCCGTCGCGTCACCCCTCAGCAACTCGGTTACGCTACAGCGCTTTTGACGACCGGCGTAATTGCCGGAGTACAGGTTTCAAGACTGTCTGCTGGCGTTATCGGCGAATATACCGACTGGCGTTGGGTTTACTGGATTGCTGCAGCGTTAATGGCCGCTGCCACCATCATTGTGCCGCGGATTATGGTGCGTGAACCGGTGAACACACAGGGTCCCAGCTATTGGGCTCTGATTCGATCGCTGTTTGTCCTCGGTCAGCAGCACCCCCGATTGATGGTCTCGGGGGTTATCCAGAGCCTAAACTTTGCAGCGTTTATTGCCGTGTGGTTGGGAATTGGGCTACACCTCACCAGCGAAGCACAGGGACATGGATCAGACCTTGTGGGTTATCTCACCGCCTTTTCAGCCATTGGCTTATTAACAACGGCACGACTGGGTAAATGGGCCGATACCCAAGGCGCTGAGAAGGCGCGGCTGATCATGGCCACCTTCCAGTTTGTGGGAATAACCCTGCTGGCTACGGCTGGATCTGACTGGGTGTTCTTGCTGCCGCCACTGGCTTTAATGAGCATTGTCGGCCCTGTGGTCGACATTACAGGTCGTATGACGGGACTGCAGGAAACCCCCGCCGTTCGCACGCGATTAATGAGCCTTTATGTTTGTATGATGTTCACCGGGGGCGGTCTGGGAAGCTGGGCAGGCACCCTCGCTTATGATCGCTTCTCCTGGACAGGCATCGTCGGTCTGGCGATGGGGTTTAGTTTGACGGTTTGGCTGTTATCGTTGCAGCAATGGTGGCAAAGGTCCCGCCACCAGCCCCGCTAAAACGACGCTGGCAGCTCACTGATCGCCAGATTTTTCACCTTGGTACAGCGCCATAATTTCAGCAATCTCAGCCTCTTCAAGGCGGTCTCGACCGTCCGCAAAGCTCCCTGCAAACCGCTGATACATGGCCGCATTGAGGGCGTTGGCCGCCCCATTATCTCGGGTTCCAACAACTTTGGCGGGCACGCCAGCGATAATTGAGTTTTCAGGAAACACGCTGTTTTCTCTGACAATGCTGTTGCCGGCAACAATAGAGTTAGCACCAATTTTTGCACCATCCATGATGGTAGAGTTAATGCCAATTAAGCAGCGATCACCAATCTCACAGCCGTGCAACGTAGCGTGGTGAGTGATGGAACAATCTTCGCCCACGATGGTCGGTGTCATAGCCCCAACATGAATCATGACAAAGTCCTGAATATTAGTGCGGGCACCAATCCTGATCTCGAGAAACTCTGCCCGGGTCACAACATTGGGCCAAACTGAAGCGTCGGGCCCAATATAAACTTTGCCATAGAGCCAAGCGCTCTCATGGATAAACGCCGGATTGTCGAGTGTGACGTTGTCGCTGATAAAACCCATGCCCTAGTATCCTTAGTTTTCTGGTAGAGATTTGATGACACGACTGTGTACGGCGCGCCCTGTGAGGTAGAGTACGGCACCTTCAGCTATCCGGACATCCGGGTCAATCCCTGATCAAGGGGTCTGCCCCCATTACCCATGCACAACTTACAAACTGATGACAACGAAATAGAAGACACTCGGGTACTGTTGCCAAAGCTTTGGGCCCGTATTTCCCCTGTTTTGTCGGATAACCGCGGCAGAGTGGGTCTGGCTTTGGCCTGCCTGCTGCTGGCTAAAGCGGCCTTGCTGCTGATTCCTTTTTTACTCAAAGCACTGGTCGATGGCCTCGATCAAAACCCGGTGCAGGTGACGACCTCTGTCATTTTATTCATGGTCGCCGCCTACGGAACTGCTCGATTCGCCAACACCCTGTTTGCTGAACTTAGGGATACTTTATTTGGGCGGGTGACCGAGCGCGCCATGCACCGCATTGGCCTTGCCGTCTTTAAGCACATACACAGTCTGGATTTGGGCTATCACCTGAATCGGCGCACCGGTGGACTCGCCAGAGACATTGAGCGTGGCACCAATGGCATTAGTTTTCTCATGCGATTTTTCATTTTTAATATCGCCCCCACCCTGTTCGAAATTGCCATGGTGGCTGGGATTCTGCTGATCAACTACGGTGCGAAATACAGTTTGATCGTTTTATTTTCAGTGGCGCTTTATGGTGCTTTTTCCTTCCGCGCCACTCGGTGGCGGACGCGCTACATTCGCGAGGTCAACGCAGCTGACTCCGACAGCAATACCCGCGCGGTCGATAGCCTGATCAATTACGAAACCGTTAAATATTTCAATAATGAAGAATTTGAAGCGCAACGGTATGACGAATCTCTAGAGCAGTGGGAGCAGGCTAGGCGCAAGAATCGACTGTCCTTACTGGCTCTCAATGGTGGCCAGGCCATCATCATTGCCCTGAGCCAAACGCTAATGCTGGGCTTAGCTGCGCTGTCAGTGCAGGACAGTGACTTGACGCTGGGCGACTTTGTGCTGATCAATCAATTCATGCTGCAGTTATTTATGCCGTTGAGCTTTCTAGGCTTCGTATACCGCGAAATTAAAGCCTCCCTTGCCAGTATTGAGCGGCTGTTTCGGGTGCTGGACCAACAACCCGCGGTTACTGATGCACCCGAAGCGGGCTTGCTGAAAATAGCGACGGGAGGCATTGAATTCCGCCAGGTTAACTTTGGCTACAGCGACGATCGTCAGGTGCTGGCCGGGCTCGACTTTGCTATTGCCGGTGGCGAGACCGTTGCCCTTGTCGGCGCGAGTGGTGCCGGCAAGTCGACCGTAGTGAAACTCCTCTTTCGTTTCTACGACCCGACCAACGGCAATGTTTACCTTGATGGACAAAATATTCGTGACGTCACTCAAGACTCGCTGCGAAGTGCCGTAGCCATCGTTCCCCAAGACTGCGTGCTGTTTAACGATTCTCTACTGGAAAATATTCGCTACGGGCGACCCACAGCAACCGATGCAGACGTTGAAGCGGCAGTGGCTGCGGCATACCTAGACGACTTCGTGGGCCGTCTGCCCGAAGGGCTTATGACCCGGGTCGGCGAGCGAGGACTGAAGCTGTCTGGGGGTGAACGCCAGCGGGTTGCTATTGCTAGGGCGGTTCTAAAAGCGGCGCCCATCTTGGTATTTGATGAAGCCACCTCAAGTTTGGACAGCGAATCAGAGCGCGCCGTTATGCAGGCATTTCGGGCCCTTGCGGGGCATCACACCGCCTTGGTAATCGCCCACCGGCTCTCTACTATTGTCGACGCAGATAGAATACTGGTACTGGAAGACGGTCAGCTCGTGGAGCAGGGAAAACACGATGATCTACTCGCGCTAGGTGGCCGCTACACCGCCCTGTGGCAGGCACAGCAACGAGAAACGGGGCAGCAACTGTGATTATTTTAGAAGACATTGCCCTGCGACGGGGGCCCAAGCTGTTAATGCAAGGCGCTTCGACGACCTTACAGCCCGGCCAAAAACTGGCGCTCATCGGCGCTAATGGCACCGGCAAGTCGAGTTTATTTGCCATGCTGCTGGGGGAACTGTCTGCGGATCAGGGCCAGATTCGGGGCATGACAGGACTGCGTGTCGCCCACATGGCACAAGAACTCGAGGTCAGTGGCGACAGTACCCTGAATTTTGTCATGGCAGGTGATGCCGCGGTATATCAACTGACCCAAGATATTGCCCGGGCAGAACAAGCAGAAGATTATGAACGGGCCGCCTACCTGTATCAGGAAATGGAGGTCTTAGACGGCTACAGTGCACCCAGGCGAGCAGAGCAACTCTTGCTGGGCTTGGGTTTTGCACAAGCTGATTTGCAAACCTCGGTGACCGAATTTTCGGGGGGCTGGCGTGTCAGGCTCAATTTGGCCCGCGCCCTCATGACCCCCTCAGATGTGCTTTTACTCGACGAACCCACCAACCACCTCGATCTCGACACCATGCTATGGCTGCAAGGGTGGCTGCTGCGCTATCAAGGGACGTTACTCATGATTTCCCACGATCGAGATTTCATCGATGCTATTTGTGAACGCACCCTGAGTCTTGAGCAAGAGCAGTTAATACCCTATCGCGGGGGGTATTCGGCCTTTGAACAGCAGCGCGCGGAGCGCATGGCACAGCAGCGTGCGCAATACGCCAAGCAACAGCGCGAAATTGGGCAAATGGAGGACTTTGTCCGTCGTTTCCGCGCCAAAGCGACCAAAGCCCGTCAGGCCCAGAGTCGGCTGAAAGCATTGGAGCGTATGGAAACGGTGGCACCTGCCCATGTCGATTCGCCCTTCTCTTTTCAGTTTCCCGAACCCGGAAAAAGTAGCGACCCCCTACTCACCATTGACAATCTTGTCCTTGGTTACGGTGACGATGTGGTCTTAGACGGTGTCTCCCTGTCATTACACCCGGGGGACCGCATAGGCTTACTCGGTAAGAACGGGGCCGGTAAGTCCACCTTCCTAAAAGGCCTAACAGGCGCCTTGCCGGCGCTATCGGGGGATCGTGTCACCGGGGCACACCTACGAATTGGCTATTTTGATCAGCAACAACTTGAAGTTTTAGATCTGCAGGCCAGTGCATTACTGCACCTACAGCGCCTCACTCCTAAAGTGCGCGAACAGGTGATTCTCGATTTTCTGGGCGGCTTCAACTTTAGGGGCGATCGCGCCCGACAAGAAATTGCGCCCTTCTCCGGTGGAGAAAAAGCCCGCCTGGCATTAGCAATGGTGGTTTGGCAAGATCCCAACGTTCTCATTCTGGACGAACCCACCAACCACCTCGATCTGGAAATGCGGCATGCACTGGCCGTGGCGCTACAGGGCTATACCGGAGCCATTGTGCTAGTCAGTCACGATCGTCATTTAATGCGCCACGCTGTGGAGTCATTATGGCTAGTCGATGAAGGTGCCGTTACTGAGTACCCCGACGATTTATCCGCGTACGAGCAATGGGTGCTATCGGGGGATCGAACCGCAGCGGTGAACTCCGGTAAGGCCGCGAGTAAAGTCACAGAAACCGCCGAGGGCAAGGGTAAACAGCACCGACAGAGTGCAGCGGAGCAGCGCGCGCGTTTGCGTCCATTGCAGAAGGCCCTGGAAAAAACTGAGCGGACATTAGAAGGCTTGCAACAAAAACTGGTTGAGCTTCAAGCCCAGCTCGCCAATTCAGATCTCTATGAACCCAACCAGCAAAGCCAGCTTGCCAAATTGCTGGAGACTGAAGGTTCACTAAAATCACAGCTGTCTGAAACTGAAGAGGCCTGGATACAACAACAAGAAGCCATAGAGAGTGCTAGCCGTTAGCTATCCCTTGCTAGAATTGGCATCATTGCGTCGAAATTTTTGTCCCACTAACGGAATTAATTTGTCATGAGCCAAAGTTTTCATCCGCCCCAACGTACCCTTATGGGTCCAGGTCCCTCAGACGTATCACCTCGAGTACTGGGCGCCCTGGGCCGTCCCACTATTGGCCACCTCGATCCGCTGTTTATTGAGCTCATGGATGACACCAAGCGGCTGCTTCAGTACGCCTTTAAAACCGCCAATGAATTAACAATTCCGCTGTCGGCCCCCGGCTCGGCTGGAATGGAGGCCGCATTTGTTAATCTGGTGTCACCGGGCGATACGGTTATTGTTTGTCAGAACGGCGTATTTGGCGGACGCATGAAAGAGAATGTCGAGCGCTGCGGTGCCACCGCCGTTATGGTTCAGGACCGTTGGGGAGATCCCGTTGACCCACAGAAGGTTGAAGAAGCCTTCGCCGCTCACCCACAGGCGAACCTGCTGGCTTTTGTCCATTCAGAAACCTCAACCGGTGTTCGCAGCGACGCCCAAACTCTATGCAGCATTGCCAAAGCCAATGACGCTTTGGCTGTTGTCGATACCGTAACGACACTGGGTGGTATTGATCTCCGCGTTGACGAATGGGGAGCCGATGCGGTGTATTCGGGCACACAAAAATGCCTGTCCTGTGTGCCGGGCCTATCGCCCATGACATTTAGCGCCAGTGCCGTTGAGCGCATTCAAAACCGGAGCACAAAAGTACAGAGCTGGTTCCTCGATATGCAGCTGGTGATGGGTTATTGGGGTGGAGACAGCAAGCGCGCCTATCACCACACCGCCCCAGTCAATGCCTTGTACGCCCTGCATGAAGCGCTGGTCATTTTAGAAGAGGAGGGTCTCGAAGCGAGCTTTGCCCGCCATCGAGATAATCACCGCGCGCTGGTCTCGGGACTCGAAGCTATGGGTTTGGAAATGGCCGTAGCCAGTGAATGGCGATTACCTCAGCTCAATGCCGTATGCATACCTGAAGGCATTGATGACGCCGCGGTGAGAGGCCGCTTATTACAGGATTTCAATCTGGAGATCGGCGCCGGACTCGGCGCATTAGCAGGTAAGCAGTGGCGGATTGGCTTAATGGGGCACGCCAGCAATCCGGTCAATGTGCAGCACTGCCTGACGGCTCTGAAGCACGTACTGGATCGTTGATCCTAGCGAAGGGTCAGACGATACCCCAGCTCGTACACCCCCAAGGGGTGCTCTGAGCGCAGGGGCGTGTTCTCCCAAACCCAGCGGTCGGGCGCAAAAAGTTCAGCCATAGCATCAAGATCGCAGTGAAAAGGAGGGCCTCCCTCCTCGCCGGTTTGCATGAACAGTACAAGCAAACTGCCCCCAGGCCGCAACCAGCGGGTGAGCTGTGTTTCATAGGCCGCCCAGTGCTCGGGCTTCAAAGCGCACAAACACGTTTGTTCGTAAATAATATCCACAGGGGTCTCGGGTAACCAGTCAAACAAGTTACTCGTTATGACCTCACCGCGCCCCCCCGACTGCGTCAATGCAGCCTCCTGAAAGCGTGCCGCGCTCTCGGCAAGATCAATGCCCACAGCATAAAAACCTAAATCAGCAAAGGCTCGCATCTCTGGGGAGCGCCCACACCCGGGCACCAAAACGCTACCTTGTTGCTTCTCCAGCCAGGGCATCCATGCAGTAAAGGCCGGGTTCAACCCATCGCGCTCCCAAGGCACCGACGCCGCCTGATAGCGAGCCTCCCAATCTAGAACCGGCTCCATAGCTCTACCTCCCTAGTTTTGCCTCAAGAACAACCGCCTTTAGCTACTGTGCCCAAAGCCAGTGTCGGTGACAACTGACGCAAATAAACCCACGCGCGCCACCGCGTTATCGAGCTGTGCTGTCTCAGTGAGCGAGTGCGGTCGAAAACACGGCAGGGTCAACGTTCCCGCCGGATAACACCACACCCACGCTGCGATAACGCTCAGGTATTCGACCCGACAGCAGCGCCGCGAGGGCTACCGCACCTCCTGGCTCAAGAACCAGCTTGAGGTGTTCAAAGGCAAAGCGCATAGCGAACAGCACATCATCATCGCTAACAGAGAAGCCACCGCTAAGCAGACGCTGATTAATTTTAAAGGTCAGCGCTCCGGGAGTGGGTGCCAGTAGTGCATCGCAGATCGATGTAGCCCCTGCCCGAACACGCTCCCGATTGCCACTGAATAACGAGCGCTCATGATCATTAAAGTCTGCGGGTTCTACAGAAAAGACATCCGTGTTAGCACCCAGGCCTTCAACCGCCAGGGCGCAGCCGGCGACAAGCCCCCCACCGCTACAGCAAACCAATAGAGCTTCAGGAGGCTCGGCATCTTGCAGCATCTCAAGGCCCACGGTGCCCTGCCCCGCAATAATGTCGGTGTCATCGAAGGACGGCACAATCGTGCCGCCATCTCTTGCCACAAGGTCGCGGGCTATGACCTCTCGATCTTCACGGTAGCGATCGTAAGCAATCACTTCAGCACCAAGCGCTTGGGTGTTCGTAGTCTTGATCTGGGGTGCATCGGCTGGCATGACAATCCGAGCCGGTATATCCAGCAGCTGCGCCGCCAGCGCAACCCCTTGCGCATGATTACCCGATGACCAGGCCACAACCCCCCCAGCACGCTCCTTTGCGTTCAATTGGCGCAGCCGATTAAAAGCACCCCTAAACTTGAAACTGCCGGTATGCTGTAGGCATTCGGGTTTTAGCAGGACCTGCCGCCCTGTAAGTGCATTTAATACCGGTGAAGCTATTAAGGGGGTTCGCACCGCATGCCCGTGTAATCGTTGCGCAGCGTCTTCAACGTCACCGAAAGTCGGCTCATGGCTCATCAGAAACTCCCTTGTTGTATTGGGCAACTCTCGACAGTAAACACACGTATCCACCCGTCCTGTAACGATGACTCACGGCATGCTTGGCCGCTATTGATTAAACCATGCGGACCTGTATCCGAGCAGTAAGGTTGCCGATTGAGTAACCCTATACCGATAACAAGATTGAGCGCAGTCGGCCTCTATCGCTATCGGTGGAAGACTCAATGATGTCGGCAAAGCCCATTTAGGCGCCTAGTGCCACAAAAATCTCATAACGCTGTCACAGAATAACTGTCTCGATTCATCGAAAATAACGGGGAGTACTACATTTGGGTCCTGAGTAACGCCGATCGCGGTGTCCACGAGATACAAGCCAAAGGCAACTACTTTTATTGCCGTTGAAGCCTCCCAAGAAGCTATTAAGACCGCTTTTCATCAGGTGCCCGCGCTTTAAGGGGCGAGGCGACACCCAGTCATCGATTATCTCGGTATTAGAGCGTTGTTTACCCCAAACGCTTAATGCTCAGTGCCCTCAAAGCGATAGAACGGCTCCATCAGCTGATCAATCGTAAAGCTCGCGGGGCGCTGTCTCGGTGGAAAGGCCATGAGGGTCACTAAAAACTTTTCGAGTTCAGCACGGGCCAAATAAATACGTGGGATCTTTTTCACCCACCAGTCGTTGTAGGTGTTGGAATTCTGATCGGCACGCTCAAAGGGATCCCGACGTAAATGGAATAACTTGGGAATGCGCAACATATCAAACTGTTCACGCCAAACATCGAATTCTTGCGCCCGTTGTTCAGCAAACACCACCTTCCAATCGCCAATACGCATCGCCGTTAGCAAACCATCATCGCTCCAATAGAGGAACGTTTCCCGGGGCCCGCTGTCGGTCTCACCCATAAGGTAGGGCAAAAAATTATAGCCATCGAGATGATTTTTATAAGGCTTACCGTTGATTACTGTGCCCGCCTTTAATTCCTCTGTAATGGTTGGCCGGCCGGCCGCAGCTAAAAACGTGGGCGTCCAATCGGTGTGAGACATAATGTCATTTAAAATTGTGCCTTCGGGTATTTTTCCTGGCCAGCGCACCATGGCCGGTACGCGAAACCCACCTTCCCAATTGGTATTTTTTTCACTGCGAAAGGGCGTGATGCCCGCATCGGGCCAAGTATTGAAGTGCGGTCCATTATCGGTTGAGTAAAGAACAATCGTATTGTCCGTAACACCCATATCATCTAATTCATCGAGCAACTCACCCACCATGCGGTCGTGGGCCACCATGGCATCATTATAAAAACCCTGGCCTGACAACCCTAATTCCTCATCGGCCGTATGGGTCCAAAAATGCATGCGGGTTGTATTTACCCAAGCGAAAAAGGGCTTATCGTCAGCCACCGCACGACGCATAAAGTCTTTCGCTGACGCAACAAACTCGCGGTCGATCGTCTCCATACGTTTTTTTGTCAGCGGGCCACTGTCTTCAACCCGACCGTCAGCAAAGGACCGAATAACGCCTCGAGGCCCAAAGCGCGCAATAAACGCGGGGTCAGTGGGGTAATCGACATCTTCGGGTTCTTCTTCGGCATTGAGGTGATACAGGTTGCCGAAGAACTCATCGAAACCATGTTGTGTCGGTAGAAATTCGTCACGATCGCCCAGGTGATTTTTCCCGTACTGTCCCGTGACATAGCCTTCCGCTTTTAGCAGCCCGGCGAGGGTAACGTCCTTGTCACTGATCCCCTGTTCAGCGCCGGGAGCACCCACCTTGGTAAGACCGGTACGGATGGGTGACTGCCCAATAATAAAGGCCGATCGACCCGCAGTGCAGCTTTGCTGGCCGTAATAATCGGTAAATTTAGCGCCCTCATTGGCAATGCGATCAATATTGGGGGTGGGGTACCCCATCATTCCCATGTTGTTGGTCGACAGATTCCAAAACCCTATGTCGTCTCCCCAAATCACCAAGATGTTGGGTTTGTCTGCGGCGTAAAGTGAAGACGAAACAAGAAGCAAACAGAAACTCAAAATACGGAGCATGGGACGACTTCCTTAATTTATTATTTAACGATCGCAGGCTGGCATGATGCATTAGCTCATCTAACTCCGCCAGCCCCCTCATAAGCAGAGCTCCAAACCCATAACTAGCGAAAACCGCCGCTGAGATAGGTCAAATGCTTCGAGAGACATTCATCGCCGTAATTTTTGACCCCCGCTATACAATAGATCTCCGCGTAGTAAGCCACCAATGACAGAATCGGCACGATTTCGAAAAGAGAACGCATGCGCATGAACAGGTCTATCACCAAACTTCTTCTCATCATCAGTCATGGCGGCATGGCGCTTTTAGGTTTTGCGGCAGGCGTTTATTTACTGCCAATTCTGGTGCAACCACCAGCCCCTGACATTGCATTGGTCGAATCGAGACTGAGTACTCCGTTATTTACAGCAAACTTTGCACGTGAGCGCAAAGATAGCGATGCCCTGCATTGGGGAGAGGGCGAACTTCGACTCTACACCGACACCCTTGTTTTTGAGGGTAAGCTCGCCCCAGGGCCCGACTATCGGCTTTACTTAACCCCAGAATTTGTTGAAACAGAGGCCGCGTTTCTTGCGATCAAGGAGAAATCCCTAGACGTGGGCACAATAAAAAACTTTGACGGCTTTGTGCTGAATCATTCAACGGCGGTCAATGACGCTCAGTACACGAGCGCCGTAGTTTGGTGTGAAACCTTTGGTCAGTTTATAACGTCGGGGCAATATCGGCCTTAAATACGGGGGGCATTTTTACTTCGTCCCCAATTGCCGGACCCGTAGACCTCCAGATTACGTCAACGGCGCTACTTAAGCCCCTCCCTTGTGTCTATTCCCAGATGCTGTATTAACCCAATATGTTCACAAGTTTGCCCACAGCCAGCAGCGTCATAGTAGCGAGCACCAGAGCAGCCAATGTGTTGAGCATAACGCTATTACGATAACCGCTGGGTAATAAGGCGCTATTGGCAACCATCATTAAAACCAGCGCAATTAGCGGGAGTAACAAGGCGTTAGTCACCTGCGCTGTGACAATAAGCGCGGCGGGTCGAGTGGTCACAAGCGCAAAAAAGCTTCCAATCAGGACAACCGTTAGCGCAACAATCTTGAAACTCGAGCTATCGGGGTCTACCGACCAGCCCATAGCACCACAGATGGTCCACCCCGCCGCAACCGGCGCAGCAATGGCGGAAGTGAGGCCCGCTGCAAATAAGCCAATACCCAAAACTATGGCTCCCCATCCGGGCAGCTGGACTTCAATGGCTGATATTACGGCATTAAGGGGCGATTGATCGGTAGTGCCGGGTACCAGTGCCGCAGCAACGACCACAATCGCAACGGTAGTAGCCCCGCCAAAAAAAATTGCCACACAGGACTCCCAACGGGCACCTGACAATGCAACGCCAACTGAACACCCTTGCCAGCGCTGCCGTGCTGCTGTGGCATGGAGAAATAAGTTGTAGGGCACCACCGTTGTTCCAATCAGGGCCAGTACTAAAGTCAGATTAGTGGTTGAGAAATCAGGCAGCAGCCGACCCTCTGACTGTACCAAAAGTAAGGGTGCCAGCAATATGGCCAAGGCGCTAAAGAGAACACCCATCATGGCCACCAACGCGACCAAAATGCGTTCCAGCCAACGATACCGATTAATGACAATAAGGATTGCCGCGGCTATCGCGCAGAGTAAAACCACTATCGCGGAGTCGATTCCCAGCGCAGTACTTAGCCCGATACCGGCACCGGATAAGTTACCCGACTGGTATGCCGCATTGCCGACGCCAACCGCCAAGATAATCAGCAATAGCAAAGGCGTGCCCCACCAACGCCCTGCCCCAAAGCCTTTAATGAGAGACGCTAAATCACGATCCGTCGTCAAAGCACTTCGCACCGCAAGTTCCTGCAGCAGTACCGTCGCCAATACTGAAAAAACAATCGCCCAAATGAGGGTTATGCCGGTTGTCGCTCCTGCGACACTGGCCGTCGTGATGGTGCCGGGGCCGATAAATGCCGCAGCGACCATAGCTCCTGGTCCAATACGCAACCCCATAAACAACCTCTAAATTCGCGACCAACGCGCTTTTGTAACCCTCAGTAGATCTGGTGTGACCTAAGATACTGCCATTATGCAACGGTCCATCCTGATCTATAGTGCCAGCAAAGCCGGTCTGGAGCCCACCGTGAAATCAATTCAGTTTAAAGATCAAAGCATCACGCCCGGAAAGATTGTGTGTATTGGCAAAAACTACAAGGCCCACATTGAAGAGATGCACAGCGCCGTACCAGAAGAGATGGTGGTGTTTATGAAGCCCAACTCCGCTATTGGCACCACCCTTCGGGCATTTTCTGACGAGCCCCTGCATTATGAGTGTGAAATCTGCCTGCTCGTATTCGAGGGTGCAATAGCTGGCGTCGGTGTTGGACTTGACCTCACCAAACGAAGCCTTCAGGGAAGACTCAAGCAGGCAGGTCTTCCCTGGGAAAGATCCAAAAGCTTTGATGGCTCGGCCTTATTCAGTCGCTTTGTTGCAGCACCCGCAAACCTGACCGAATTGAGTCTGGAACTTTGGGTGGACGGCGCTTTGAGGCAACGAGGTGAAGCGACTTCGATGCTGTATTCACCTGCCGAGATTCAGCAAGAGTTGCAGAAATTCCTTACCCTCAATGACTTCGATGTCATTATGACGGGAACCCCTGCGGGGGTGGGCCCGGTTTCCGTGGGGGCCTGTTTCGAGGCAAGGCTAATACATGATCAGATTAAACTCAGCAGCGCTCACTGGACTGCCGTCTAAGTTTCAACCAAACGCTGAATATCCTAAAAATAAAAGCGCACAAGACAGGGTTTATCCAAAAAGGTTTATTAAACCGTGGGCAGCCACCCACCAGATTACCTACAATAAACACCGTCAGTTCGTTAGAAGTCGTCGCCTTGCTCCATTTATTCATTAATCTTTATTTGTAACTGACGCTTTTTTTCAGTACGTTTTCACAAACCTGAGAGAGAAAGCCATGCAAGCGATCCTCAGACTAGACCTAGCGGGCCAACCTCGAGGCTGGTTGACCCTTCAGGAAACCATTTCTGCCTACGCTCGCGGCGATGTCATATATGGCATTGGTGATCCCCTCCCCACTGTTTACGGTGGCATTCAGCGCCTGACAGGGCATCGTTCAACCCTCGTAGTGCAACCGATCATTGCGACCGAAGGTAAAGTTTACGATGCCTTCACCCCACCACTGTGCAACCGAACCCTCTTTAAACGGGACGATCACCGTTGTTTGTACTGTGGAAACCGATCCACAAGAAGCCAGCTGACTCGAGATCACGTGTTGCCCGCTAGCCGAGGGGGTACCAACAAGTGGGAAAATGTTGTCGCCGCCTGCAAACGGTGCAATTGGCAAAAAGATAACAAAACGCCAGAAGAAGCCGGTATGCCGTTGCTCGCGGTACCGTTTCGACCCAACCCCTTCGAGTGGCACTTTCTGGCCAAAGACCGCGTTCTCACCGATCAAATGGAATACCTGTCGAAGCGATTCAAGGCTGATCGAGACTGGGCGCACTGAAGCACATGCGAGATAATAGGTTCACCACGACTCACCGCAGCTGATAGGCTTAACGCCCCTCAGCAGCCGTTGTGGTGCGAATCGTGACTTCGCTGAGCGCTCAGAAATCAGGACCGACGTTATGACAGATCGTACACGTGCCGACATTGCCGCCCTGACAGCTCGGGTCAATGCCGCTGTTGTTGGACAAGAGGCTGTCGTGCATAGCCTGATATTAGCGTTACTTTGCAACGGCAATGTCTTACTGGAAGGACTACCTGGAACCGCTAAGACCCGGTCAATTAAAACACTGGGGCACGCCATGGGCGTGAATCTCGGAAGAATTCAATTTACCCCAGACCTTCTTCCCGCCGACGTGACCGGGAGTGAGACTTATCACAGTAATGAAAATGGCAGTGAACTGATTTTTGAACCCGGACCCATTTTTAACGAGTTAGTGCTAGCTGATGAGATCAATCGTGCCCCCGCTAAGGTGCAATCTGCTTTGCTGGAGGCCATGGAAGAACGCCAGGTCACCGTTGCCGGTAAAAGCTACCCTTTACCACCACTATTTCTTGTCATGGCCACCCAAAATCCCATTGAACAAGAGGGTACCTATCCCCTACCTGAAGCACAGATGGACCGTTTTTTGTTCAAGATTAGGGTTGATTACCCAGACGCTGAGGCAGAGCGAACCATTGTTCGTATGCTGCAAAATGAAGAGGGTGGACATCAACCAGAACAAGCCGCTATTGGAACCGAAGCTATTTTTGCGGCAAGACAAGCCATCCAAGCAATAACTCTCAGCGAACCTGTGGAACGCTACCTCGTAGATTTAGTCATGGCAACGCGCCAACCCGAAGAGTTATCTACCCAGCTTGCCAGCTGGATCGCGGTAGGATCGAGCCCACGGGCTAGCATTGCCCTGCACCGCGCTGCGCGGGCCGAGGCCTGGCTGCAAGACCGCGAGTACGTGCTGCCCGAGGATGTGCGGAGGGTCGCCCCAGCGGTTTTGCGCCACCGTTTAATTTTAAGCTACGACGCGTTGGCTGACGGCATTGATGCAGACAGGGTCGTAACCGATATTCTCGATCTCGTAGCGGCGGGCTAAGTCAGCCATGAGTGCCACTGCCTACGTTGCGCTCAAAGATTTGGTACGACTGCGATACCGAGCCCAGGGGTTTAGCTATCGACCCGTCCAGCCCGTGAAATCGGTGCTCACCGGGCGCAAACGATCGCGACTACGCGGCCGAGGGTTAGACTTCGATGAGCTTCGTCACTACCGACCGGGTGACGATGTGCGCAACATGGACTGGCGGGTAACCCATCGCACACGCACACCCTTTGTCAGAGTCTATACAGAAGAACGAGACCGCCCTGTTTGGGTGGTTGTCGATCAGCGACTCACCATGTTCTTCGGTAGTCGTTGCCAAATGAAATCGGTTGGAGCGGCGCAAACAGCCGCACTGAGTGCTTGGCGTGTCATTGGGGTCGGTGACCGTATTGGCGCTCTGCTTTTTAACGATACGACCTCAAAGGTCTATCGTCCTAGCCGCTCGTCTGGAGCCTTAATGCACTGGCTGTCTGAACTGGTCAGTATGAATCATCAGTTGGTCGCGGATAGTGACGAGCCCTCAAGGTCCACTGCTTTAGTTGAAGCGCTTCAGACGCTGAATCGCTATCTCACCCACGACAGCCTGATCATTGTTATTTCCGATTTCGATGGCTGGAATGATCAGTGCCTCGCTACCATTAAAGCCATGCGCCAAAGTAATGATGTCATCGCTACGGTCATTACCGACCCACTTGAAAGGAGCTTGGCGAGTGCAGATCAATTAGTGGTCAGTGACGGCGCCTTTCAAATTCAGGTGGAAAGTGAAAAGAAAGAGGCCGATGCGCGCTTCAGCGCTAAGTTTGATGCACACAGAGATCGACTCACTGACACGCTCAAACGCCATGGGATTCCACTGATATCGCTGACCACCGAGTCGGAGATAACAAGCCAACTACTACGCCAATTGGGTGGGACTCCCGCAGCACCAGCAGCGCGACCATGAATCGTACTGCCCATGCTTGAAGATACGCTGCCTTCACTACCGGCCTTATTCGGCAACCCCCTTCTTCGCGGTGAACTCCAGGAGATCGTTGCCCCTGGCCCAATAGACTGGCTACCCCAAACACTAGGCTGGCAAATTTTGGGGCTGGTACTTGCCCTTGGATTTCTGCGACGAGCTTGGCGTATTTTCAGGGTTTGGCTGCGCAATCGGTATCGAAGAGAAGCGCAGCATCGGCTGCGGCAATTAGGCCCATCGGCCAGTGCCAGTGCCATTAACGAAGTGCTAAAGCTCACCGCCATGACCGCCGCTTCTAGACGGGAAGTCGCCGCATTAACGGGAAAAATCTGGTGCCAGTGGCTGCAAACTCGAACGCCCAATTTGGTTTTTTCCACTGACACCCTGCAGATACTGGGGGACGCACTCTATGACCCTCAATCTGACCTCAGCGCTGCGCAGCGCGAAGCTCTGGTTCAGCAAGCGCATTTGTGGATAGGCCAGCACAAGGACGATCATGGATTCGGCTGAGGTTGTGGTGACACAGTTTTTAGAGCAGCTGCACTGGGTACACCCCTGGGCTTTCGTTCTATTACCCTTGCCGCTACTCATGCGTTTGATGCCTGCTTATAGAGAGCGTCGCGATGCGGTTCGCGTGCCTTTTTTTACGCGATTGCTTGAAGCGACAGAATCGCGACCCCAGCGAGGGGCCATGTTGCTCATGAGACGACGAGGCCAAAAAGTGCTGATTACTCTAATGTGGCTGAGCTTAATTCTCGCAGCCGCAAAACCGCAGTGGCTGGGAGAGCCCATTGAACAGCAAAAAGCTGGGCGCGATTTAATGATTGCGGTTGATCTGTCGGGATCCATGGAAACCGAAGACTTCAGTCAAGCCGACGGCAATCCAGCCGATCGCTTAACCGCGGTTAAAGCCGTCTTGCAGCAACTCGCCAACGAACGCGCGGGGGATCGGCTTGGGCTCATTGTTTTTGGCAGCAACGCCTACCTGCAATCGCCCTTCACAGAAGATCATCGCACTTGGCTCATGCTCCTTAACGAAACGCGAATTCGCATGGCCGGACCCAGCACAGCACTGGGAGATGCAGTGGGGCTGGCGATTAAATTGTTTAAAGCGGCAGAGACCGAGAATCGAGTTTTATTATTACTGACCGATGGTAACGACACCGGCAGCCTCGTACCGCCTGTTGATGCAGCAAGAGTTGCTGCTGCAGAAGACATTCGAATCTATCCGATTGCTGTCGGGGATCCTACTGCCATCGGTGAAGAAGCCATCGACCTCGATACCCTCACCCGAATGGCAGAAGTGACCGGGGGCCAAGCTTTCGAGGCATTAAGCAGCGAAGACCTGGTTGCTGTCTTTAAACTGTTGGGCACCCTGGAACCCAATGTCTTTGACAGCGTTAAATTTAGACCCCGTACCGACATCCACTGGCTGCCCCTGGCCGCAGTGTTATTGCTGTACGTGCTTTTACGATGCTTGGCACGCCTTTGGCCCCTACCTAAGCCCGAGATCTCACAGTAATGGAGGTGTTAGCCCACTTTCATTTCTTGCGACCCGAGTGGCTGTTACTGGGACCGGCTTTACTGCTCTTTGAACGATTGCTCAGGTCGACCCAAACCACACCTGACCGATTTTCGGGCATCATTGACCCCGCATTGCTTGAGCATCTTCGGGTTCAAAGACCCCCTATTGCCCGGTTTAATCCAACCTCCGTCCTTGTTGTTCTCATCGTGTTACTCACCCTAGTTATGGCCGGCCCCAGCTGGCAGCAACAACCGTCTCCATTGGCGGAGGATACGGCACCTCTGGTGATCGTCCTTGACGTCTCTGAATCAATGGCCACCACTGATATCGCTCCGAGTAGACTGCTTCGTGGTATTCAGAAAGTCCGCGACCTCTTGAAGCTGGTCCCCGATAAGCGGGTGGGCGTCATCGCTTATGCAGGCAGTGCGCATACGGTATTACCGCTAACAAGCGACCATGAAATAACAGAACGTTTCTTAGCCGTGATGACCCCGGGTATTGCTCCCAGAGTAGGTAAGTTTCCCGAATATGCGCTACCAGGAATCGATCGGTTATTGGCGCAGTCCTATTACAAAAGCGCTGTTTTACTGGTGACTGACGGCCTCGGCGCAGGGAGCCCAGAACTCATAAAAAGCTGGTGCCAAGACCGTGACTATCAATTAATCGTTTACGGGTTTGGCGACCCCTCGCCGGAACAAAGTACCGCCCCCTTGGAGCGTGATGCGTTGAGCCAATTAGCAAGCAGCTGTAGTGGCCAGTATTACGATGCGAGTATCGATAGACGCGATGTGATCGCGATTGCCGGAGCGCTGAAGGACGCCTATAAAATCGTCGATGATGAGGCTCTGCCCTGGAGTGACAATGGTTATCCCCTCGTTTTCCCCATCCTAGCTATGGCATTGCTATGGTTTCGGCGTGGCTGGACGCGCCTCTGGATCTGGCTTTTATTGCCGACTCTCGTCACTTTTTCCAGCCTACCCATGGCGCAGGACACTGGCGACACAGAAATCACCCCTGAACAGGCCATAAGCCAGCCAAAGATGTCGGCGCCCAACGTTCTACAGCCGGTCCTAGACGAATTTTTATTACTGTGGCTCACCCCCGACCAATATGGCCGTGTGCTTTTACAGTTGGGGTATTACAAGAAGGCGGCGCAGATTTTTGACAATCCGATTTGGCGCGCCACTGCACAGTACTATCACCAGGATTTTGAAAAAGCGGCGACACTTTTCACCCGACAAGATAGCGATCTTGCGCTGTTTAACGAGGCCAATGCCAGGGCTCATCGCAGGGACTATGTTGGCGCAAGAACCCGCTATGACCGGCTACTCGAACGCAGCCCTGAATTTCCCGGTGCTCAAGCCAATCGTGAATTTATCCACGTGATTATTGAAGCCAGTAATCGGCTTAGCGAGTCTCAGACAGACGAGGCTGGCGTTGGCAGCGAGACCCTCGATAACGATGAGGCACCTCAAATTAGTGACGGCGCCGACGCACTGGCAAGTGAGCCCGAAGAGCGAATCCAATACAGTGCTGAAGATATTCTCGCCAGCCCGGAGACCGCAGCCCTGTGGATGAAAAACGTGCAACCCGATCCCGGGAATTTTCTGCGTAGCAAATTTAATAGTCAGCTTCAGGAACGAGGTGTCAGCGAGCCATGATTCTGAACTGGGCAAAAGACCGCAAAGCGCCTCCTTGCGTTGGTACTAAGATTCAGCGTCACAGACTGCGCTTTATGGGCTTTACCATTGTGCACACCGCACTCTTACTAAGCCTATCGATGTTCGTCGTCGCCGATGACCCACGGGTAGAAATGAGTGCGCGCCTAATTCCTGCAGAGGGCGCTGTTCCCGGTCAGCGCATCAAACTTGAGGTGACCGTCGCTACCCCACGCTGGTTCACCGCGGGAACACGAATCAAACTACCCGAGGTTCCGGGCTTGCTGCTGCTGCAAAATCAAGACTTTGCAGCGAACGCTTCCGAGCGCCGCAATGGCGAAACCTGGACCGTTCAACGTTGGTTCATTGACGTGTTTGCCACCAAACCCGGCACGGTCATCATTCCACCCTTGGGGGTGAGCGTCTCGGTTTCTAAATCTACCCAAGAAACAGTGGCCAGCAAACTGAACACAGAGCCACTGACCGTAACCACACACATTCCGCCCGAACTCGCCGACCTGAAAGACTGGGTGGCCAGCCCTTCAGTGACACTCGTGCAGACCGTAGAGGGCAGCCTTGATACGTATTTGGGCTCGGCCATCAATCGTCGCATCACCCTCAAGGCACAAGATGTGATGGCCATGTTGCTGCCGCAAACCACCAGCGAAAATGACCCCTTACTACAAATGTATCCTGAGCCCCCGGTGCTCCGTAATCGCTCTAATCGGGGTAATCTCACGGCGACGCGCAGTGACAAAATAAGCTGGATAGCGGCTGCTCCGGGGACGGTGGAAATTCCCGGGGTGGCCGTGAATTGGTGGAATACCGACACCCAGACACTTGAGATACTCACCACTGAACCCTTGAGCATTTCGATCAGTGGCGAACTGCCGCCCAAACCCGTCTCAAGCACTGAAACCTTGGAGGCGCTGTTTTATGCAGCCGCGACCCTTTTTATCGGGTTTTTGGGTTGGCGGCTGATCGCATCAAGACGTTTCAGTCAGTTAAGAAAAAGGGGCGAGGCACTGCTACGAACAGGACGGCGCCTTGCGACCCAACTTAAGGGCAGCTCGTTGCCCCACCGACTCAATCCGTGGCGCAACGCCAAGGACTCCGACGCCTTGTGATTCAGGTGGCTGCCGCTTTATCTGACACAATATTCTTCATCAAACCCCGACTTTTCCGGTCAACACTCAAGACCAACAATGCGGTTGCATGGGACAATCTATGCCTCTTTTAATCCGCAAGCTATGCCACTCGTAATCCGCAAGATTCCAACTCGAGGGAATGATAGAGTTCGACCAGCCAGTGCGAAAATTCACCCCATGCATCGGCTAAAGGGGCAATCTCAAAAGCTAACCTAAAATGTAGGGAGTCAGCATGTCCAACGAACAAGTCATCAGTCTGATTGGCTTTCCCGGTAGTGGTAAAAGCACTGTCGGTGTTTTGTTGGCCAAGCGCCTGGGTACGAATTTCGTCGATACGGACATTCTCATTCAGAACCAAGCGCAAGCGACCCTCGCAGAAATTATTGACCAACATGATCACGTTTACCTGCGTCAGTTAGAGGAACAGGTCTTACTCGATATGCCGATTCACCCCAGCGTCATTTCTACCGGGGGGTCGGTCATTTATAGCCCCAAGGTCATGGCACGACTGGCAGAAACTTCGATCGTGGTGTTTTTGAGCGCCCGTCTCGACACGGTGGAATACCGAATTTCGCTGGCTCCTGATCGCGGAATCGCCTCATCCAAAGAGCAAACGCTAGCCGATATTTATGGCGAACGAGTACCTCTATACGAGCACTGGGCGAAGGTGACGATTGCAGTCGACGACTCGACGCCCGAAGCGCTAGTCGATCAGCTGGTGTCACACTTGGACACCATCGCCCGCTGATTGGACACGTATTAAGCCTGCGGACACGTCCAAAACAGTAACGCCAGCGGTCACAGCTCAGGGATTGCCTTGAGGGTGATGCTGGCATGACTTTTGCTCATTCTAAATGGCGGTCCGCCCCCCGGCAGGAAGCTGGGTCTTGTTCAGGAGAAAAGGATTTCTCCAACCCTAACCGTTGTATCTAAGGCGGGCCGCCCTAACTTTTTCAGTTATTTGCAGCGACGGTTTAATGTCAAAAAGATTGTTGCCTAAACGGGCGCCATTGAGGTCAACTACGCAGGTAAATGAGCCGACGCAATGGATTATGAATCATCGGGAGGTGATTTATGGGTGAGCGTACTGCAACACAGAGTGAAGACTCCGTGAGCTCTGAGGATTTTCTGGATCCGCTAATGGTCGACCTCGACGATGAGGCGTTTAACGACATGGACGACGTCGACATGAGCACGTGTCAGACCTCTTTAGCCGAAAAGCGTCGACGGGCAGAACAACGCCTCGAAACACTCCGGCTGCGAGAAGAGTTGGGGGATTTCGATTTCGAGCTCTACGACGACTGAGTCCTAGGCGTGAAACGACGATGCACTAGGCGGGTACTGTGCTCGCGACAGGCACGCTTGAATAATCTACTCGGTACGTAGACATCACGCTCAGGCCCTCATCGTTCTCATAAGCGTAACCATTAGTCTTGCGCTTGCCGGGCCAAATCGCGCTGCCATTCGAAGACATTGAGTTCGATAAACACAAAGGCAAACAGCCACAGCGCGGCGTCCCAAAAATCTAGGAATTCACCCTCGAACCCCCAATAGACGGCCGCCACCGCCAGGGTGAGGTACAGCACGACTTTGATACCGTTCAGGGGTCGCTGAAACCGGCGAGGCACTCCGCCCCAGAGCTGCAAACGCACCTCAATTTCTAAAAGTACGACCACTAAAATCCAGGTCGAAGCGTTGATCACATCAACAAGCCCAAGCTGGTAGGCGCTATCGAGTGCTGCTGGTGTGGCAACGACGCGCTCCAACTCCGTTATGGCAACCACCTCAGAGCCCAGTGCGACACAGCTCTGGGCATCCAATGCCGTAAAAATATCGAAGTCGAGCAGTATCGACCAACCCTGACCGACTAATTCACAGGCAGGTATAGATAGAGGGGAGGAAGACCAAAACACCTGCCACTCAACAAAATAACCCCAACATGCAGACACAATGGCAAGACCACAAATTAACCGAACGCCGTGAATGACCCATTGCGTTCTGCCGACCAGCCGGTCGTCTGGAATCACCGCGGTTTCTAGCTCGAAAAGCAGCAGCAGTAACACCCAAGCCGCAGTATCAAGAGTCGCTGAAAATAGCTGGATGCCGGTAAAAATGTCTAAATCTGACGTGGCGGCATGAGCCGCTGACGCCAGCTCTTCATTGAGAAATAGGACAATGTTTACAGAGAGCAGTGCATAGACCACATACTTCAGAACTTTATAAACACGGGCAAATTTCTCTGCAGAGCTGCCCTCGCGCTGTGTGTCGACCATGGTTATCTATTACACCTGCAATAGCAGGTGCTCACGCTCCCAGGAGCTAATAACGCGATTGAATTCTTCGAATTCATCGAGCTTTACGGCAGCGTAGGCGCGCATAAACAGCTCGCCAATCATTTGCTGCAACTCGGGAGTATCGTTCAACTGGCGCACGCCCTCCTCCAAAGTCCTTGCCACCACAACGGCTTCGTCGTTCGCGGTGCCCTGATGGGGTTCAGTCGGCTGAAGACCTTGACGCATGCCCAACAGACCACTGGCCAGAGTTGCGGTAATCGCTAAATAAGGATTGGCATCGACCCCAGGAAAGCGATTTTCAATACGCAAATTTTCGGGCGTACTGTTAGGCACTCTGAACGCCGTAGTGCGATTATCAAAACCCCAGCTCAGATTAATAGGCGCCGAGATATCAGGGGCCAATCGGCGATAGGAGTTTACGTTGGGGGCGTAAAAACTAATCAGCTCAGGGGTATAACGCTGCAACCCGCCCAGATAATGCATCATCGCGGCGGTTGGCTTACCGTCTTTACCTGCGAAAATATTACTGCCATCTTCAAGTGATAAAATCGATTGGTGGATATGCAGCGCACTGCCCGGCTCGCGTTGCATGGGTTTCGCCATAAACGTGGCATACATGCCGTGCTTTAAAGCCGTTTCCCGTACGGTGCGCTTAAAAACAAATACCTGATCAGCCATGGCCAAAGGGTCGCCGTGACGGAAGTTAATTTCCATCTGCGCAGCGCCGTTTTCATGAATAAGGGTATCTACCGCTAGTGACTGCGCATCGGCGTAGTCATACATGTCCTCCACGAAGTCTTCAAATTCAGCCACGGCGTCAATACTGTAAGAGAGACGAGCCACTTCTCGACGGCCGGAACGACCCTTAGGCGGCATACATTCATAATCGGGATCCGTGTTTTTGTGCACCAGATAAAACTCTACCTCGGGCGCAATAACCGGCTTTAGCCCCGCTTCCTCATAGAGTCCTAGGACATAACGCAACACGTTGCGTGAAGACAACGGGTGTGGCGTACCGTCGGCCTTAAAACAGTCTGCAATAATTTGTGCGGTAGGTTCTCTGGCCCAGGGTACACGACGTAACGTGGAAGCGTCGGGGCTCAACATCATGTCTGTATCAGTAGGCTCTACGAAATCCCAATGATCATCGGTGTATTCGCCGGTGACGGTCTGAACCAAAATAGATTCTGGTAACTTCTGTTCCAGCTGCTCGGTAAACTGATGGGCCGGTATAAATTTGCCCCGGGCATTGCCCGTGAGGTCGGGGACAATACACTCAACCTCTGAAATATTGTTCTCCTTAAGCCAAGCCGTAATCTTAGCCATTTCCTCCGGGGGAATAAGAAGCGACCCACTAGCGTTTTCGGGGCTATGAATGCGGGTTTCTGTGTTGGTGTCACCCGAGAGTTTGGAACTCATAAAATTAACCGGTAATGGAAGTCCCCGAAGTATGGGGGGCAAGCGAGCTTGACGGCAAGGGTGTAAAATCACATCGCACATTAAAATACGAACCCGGGTTAAACAGTGAGGGCTTATGACAGCCAATTCCCAACACGTCGATTCCTGGTATGCCGCCTCCGCATCACCTCATAGGGACTTTCCACAGCTATCGGGAGAAATCGCTTCTGATGTTTGTATTGTTGGGGGGGGTTACACAGGGCTTTCCACCGCCCTCCACCTTCGCAAGCTCGGATTTTCCGTCACCTTGTTAGAGGCTGAACGTGTGGGCTGGGGCGCTTCGGGTCGTAATGGAGGCCATGTCGGCACGGGCCAACGCGCTGATCAAGAAGACCTAGAGCAGTGGGTAGGCCTTGGCACCGCAAAAGACCTATGGCGGCTGGGTTTGGAAGCCGTAGATCTCGTCGCTAATTTAATTGATGAATTTAAAATCGAGTGTGAACTAGGGACCGGAAATTTACATTTAGCGGCCAAACGAAGACACACCAAAGGGTTACAGCAGGAGGTCGAGTACCTCAGTAAGACCTATGGCTATGACCAGATGCGGTTTGTCGACGCAACCGAAGCCGCCTGGATGACCACAGCGAATCATCACCACGGCGCATTACTTGACCTCGGTGCGAAGCATTTGCACCCACTAAAATACGCCTTTGGCCTCGCTAAAGCGGCCGATCTCCTTGGCGCAGATATTTTTGAAAATAGCCGAGTACTTAGCTACGACGAGTCTAAAAATGGACAGGTGCAGGTAAAAACCGACCGCGGTACGGTAAAATCACGCTTTTTGGTTTTAGCCTGCAACGGCTATCTGGGTAATTTAGAGCCGCGAATAGCGGGCAACATAATGCCCATTAATAATTTCATTTTGGCCACCGAGCCCCTCACTAAGGCACAGCAGACCGCAATCTGCCGCGATAACGTTAGCCTATCTGACACCCTCTTTGTCATTAACTATTGGAAACTCTCCGGTGATGGTCGCCTGCTTTTCGGTGGTGGTGAGACCTACGGTGCCGCCTTTCCCAAGGATATTGCCCGATTTGTATGGCCCCACATGCTCAAAATCTATCCCGATCTTGCGGATGTGGCTGTGGAATATGGTTGGGGGGGCACACTGGGCATCACCATGAACCGTATGCCCGACTTTGGTCGCCTGGGTCGTCGTACTTTTTATGCTCAGGGTTTCTCGGGTCACGGCGTTCCCACAGCCACGATGGCAGGCTACCTTTTAGCCGCGGCCATTTCAGGTGATACCGACGATTTCTCACGCATGGCCTCAGTGCCAACACGACGCTTCCCTGGAGGCACCTTACTGAGGCGCCCCGGACAAGTCGCCGGCATGCTGTTTTACAGCCTGCTCGATCGGCTTGGTGGTTAGCTTTAACGTAAGTCAAGTTAATCGATATTAAGTCGGTGGCTCTTTTACAGCTTAGGACTGCGAGGCTATGCCCATCCAAGACCGCGTTGTCGCTAAATGAACCTGGCTTGACGCGGAATCGACGCTAAACTCACTGCCAATTCATCAATGTGTTGGAGGCAATATGACACCCACTTACAAGCGTTCTGCGCTGGGAGCTATTTTATTAAGCGCGGGTCTGTTACTAACAGGCTGTGCTGACAAGCCCGGAAGTGCCGGCTGGTGCGAGGCTCAAAAGGCGATTCCAAAAGGTGACTGGACGGGTGACGACCGTAAGAGCTATGCCAAGCACTGCCTCATCGACGCCACAACCATTGGCAGTGACAAGTGGTGTGAAAATCTTGATGAAAAGCCCAAGTCCGATTGGACAACCCAAGAAGTCGCTGAATACGGCGAATACTGCGTTATAAAGCAGTAAAGAAGCAGGTGTTGCCACGCGACACTAGCGGGTTCTCAGGTCGTTAGTACAGGTCTACACCGGTAGATCTGTGCTCCAAAAATCACTGCGCTAAGCGCCCTCAAGACAAATTTGTATAGGGGCGCTCTTCTAAAGGCGCGACGCTCAAAAGACGACGTCTAAAACTCCACGACCAACACACTATGCAACGAGCTCTTGCTGCGCCTGACTAAAGGCCGCAACCGCTTTGTCGAGATTCTCTCGGGTATGCCCTGCTGAAATTTGCACTCGAATACGTGCCTTTCCCTTGGGAACCACCGGGTAGAAGAAACCAACGGCATAAATGCCCAGCTCCAGCAGGCGTTGGGACATCTTCTGGGCCACAACCGCGTCTCCTAGCATGACGGGAACAATGGGGTGATCGCCCTCAGGCACTGCAAAACCGTGGGCCAGCATTTGTGCTCTAAAATACTGGGTATTATCATGGAGGCGATCGCGCAGCTCAGTCGATGCCTCAAGCATATCTAAAACCGTGAGTGACGCCGCGCAGATTGATGGCGTTAAGGTGTTTGAAAACAGGTAGGGCCGTGAACGCTGTCGCAGCAAGTCAATGATCTCCTGACGCCCAGCCGTGTAACCACCCGAGCCGCCGCCCAACGCCTTGCCAAAAGTACCGGTCGTAATGTCTACGCGATCCATAACGTTACAGTACTCATGGACACCACGACCCTGTTCCCCCATGAAGCCCGTCGCGTGACAGTCATCATGATGCACCATAGCGTCGTATTTTTCCGCGAGGTCGCAAATAACATCGAGCTGGGCAATCGTACCGTCCATAGAAAATACGCCATCGGTGGTAATCAGAATCCGACGCGCCCCCGCCGCTTTTGCTGCCTGAAGCTGCACCTCAAGGTCGGCCATATCGTTATTTTTATAACGATAGCGCGCCGCTTTACACAACCGAATGCCGTCGATAATTGAGGCATGGTTGAGCTCATCCGAGATAACCGCATCCTCTGGACCCAATATAGTTTCATACAGACCGGTGTTGGCATCGAAGCACGCCGCGTACAAAATGGTGTCCTCCATACCCAAAAAGCGACTTACCCGCTGCTCCAAGGTTTTGTGAATCTCTTGCGTCCCACAGATAAACCGCACTGAAGCGGCGCCAAAGCCCCACTGCTGCAAGCTGTCACTGGCCGCCTGCTTCACTTTGGGATGATTGGCGAGCCCTAAATAGTTGTTGGCGCACATGTTCACCACGTTGGCGCCATCTGAAAGTGTAATGTCGTTTTTTTGATCTGACGCAATGACGCGCTCGGTCTTCCAAAGACCTGCCGATTTAATATCGGCGATTTCTTCAACAAAACTCTGCTGAGCGGCACGGAAACTCATATCAGTCCTTCCAGTTCAGTATGATTTTTCCAGATTGCCCCGAACGCATAATGTCGAAGCCTTCCTGAAATTCGGTGTAGTGCAGTCGGTGGGTAATGATGCGCTCTATGGGCAAACCGCTCTGCACCATCATCACCATCTTGTACCAAGTCTCGTACATTTCCCGCCCGTAAATGCCTTTTATATTGAGGCCCTTAAAGACCACGTCGGTCCAGGCAATGCCCGTGTCATCGGGCATGAGGCCCAGCATGGCAATACTGCCCCCGTTGATCATTTTGCTTAAAACGTCTTGAAACGCGACTGGAGACCCCGACATTTCCAAACAAACGTCGAAGCCCTCAAGTATGCCCAAGCTCTCCATAAAATTGCGTGAGATCTCTTGCTTTGAGACATTGATGGGTTGCACTTTCGGCACAATGCGTTTGGCAAGATCCAGTCTGTACTCATTCACGTCGGTCAATATGACGTTGCGTGCGCCGCAGTGCCCGGCAACCATGGCCGCCATAATACCAATGGGGCCGGCCCCGGTAATGATGACATCCTCGCCCACCATGTTGAACGACAGCGCGGTATGAACGGCATTGCCGTAGGGGTCGAAAATGCTCAGTAAGTCGGTCGGTATATAAACATTGGGGCGAAAAACATTGGTGGCCGGTATGGCAAGGTACTCGGCAAAAGCACCATCGCGATTAACGCCCACGCCTTTCGTATTGGGACAGAGATGCAAGCGACCCGCCAGGCAGTTTCTGCATCGTCCGCAGACAACATGCCCCTCACCGGAAACAATGTCACCCACTTGTAGCCCGCTGACGTTACTGCCCAGCTCAACAATTTCACCCGCAAATTCATGGCCACTGACCATGGGCACGGGAATCGTTTTTTGGGCCCATTCATCCCAGTTGTAAATATGAACGTCGGTGCCACAAATCGCTGTTTTGTGGACCTTGATCAAGACATCATTGCCGCCAATTTCCGGAATTGGCACGTCTTCCAGCCAAAGACCTTCCTCGGCGCGCTTTTTTACTAATGCTTTCATAGGATTAAGGCTCCCTGAAACCTATAGGATACGCACTTTGTATGGCGATTGGGTTGGGTTGGATTACCGAAGTGGAAATTATTTACACCCGGGCAGGGCCCGGGAACCCCAGGCTGCTTAGATCGCGTTAGGCATCCTGGAATCACCGCGCTGCAGAATAAACCCACCGCCATAACCAAAAACAGGTCTAGAGTTCCCATTGTAAAAATACTGGCCACTGAGGCAGCTAACGCCGTGCCCGAAAATAGGCACTGCCTGGGATCGCCCGAGACTTGCACGATCGTCAAGTATGCAGCAGCGGCTAACTGTTCTCTTCAGGCACCATCATGCAATAGACTTTCCGTACCGTCTCTATCACCTCAGCCGTGCCCTGCCATCCTCGAGGAAAAACCCAACTGTCACCAGCCCGCACCTCAGTGACAACTCCCGCTTTAGAAGTGAATTTCCAGTGCCCGGCCAGCAAGTGGCAAAATTCTGTAAGATCTAGGTCTAGCTCCATAGTGCCAGGCTCACACTCCCAAGTACCGGTATAGACCTGCCCTTTGAATGAGTCGCCTTCATAAAAACCCATTGCCGTTTGTAACGGCAGGGCCCCAACAGGCTCTCCGAAAGATTCGCAGGGCTCCAGGTTGTCGAGGGCGGCTGGTCTGTTTTGAACACTAATTTCAGGCATGGTATCGAACCTCTTCAGTAAACCGATTTGCCTCTGACTTTGCTGCTGACAGCAATTGTATTGGCAAGTGAATTTAAGTAGGCGGTTACTTTACTGTAATCCAAAATATCAACACAGCGTTTTGTCTGCTTAGAAGAAGGCTCCCGGGCTGTTTCAAACGGATTGCTGCCTTGTCCTAAAACCTCAACGCTGAATCCACATCGGCGGGACTGGAATTTCGATCGGCGGCTGTGCAACGACGCAAGGCATAGAGGCGATAATAGTCACCGCCTTTTTATCAAGGGGGTTAAGTGGCCCCCCAGTAAATGACTATCGTTATTCCCACTAAAAGCAGTGCTCGCGGCAGATAGGCAAGTGCCTTTAACACCCTTACCCCTCGTCGGATTCTCGCCCCCTCGTTAACCCAGGGGTAGGGGCTGTTTGGTACCTCCACCCCTAAAAAATTGCAAAGAGGCTCCCACCCCTCAGACGCTGAGTGAATCAACAGCTGGTCGGCAGGAACATGTGCCTTCACCTCATCCCGGCGGCGCTCAAAAAAATCCAGCATGGCTTCGCGGTTGGTGAACTGACCGTTCAATTCGTTTTGCCACACTGTTTTCTCAACCATGAGTGCCACGCGATCCACATGGGGGACAACACGCCTCAACCACGATGGAATATTGGGCAGCACTTGGAAAATTGTGGTCGCCACGCTGTCATACCAGGCCTCGGGTGAGCGATCACTAAAGATTACTTTTGCCCCGGGGAAGGCTTGCATTAGCTCCTTGTAATAGGCCGCGGCCGGCCAATCTACTGCCGCCTCAAAGCCATCAAAAACTTGCTGCCAGTCGACGGGCTCGCCTTGGGCTGCCTGCAGGAACCACTGGGTTTGCTGGCGCCCTTCAAAGCAGGTTTTCATATGATGGCAGGGCGTATAACCCAGCTGCTCCAAAGCCGTCTTCAGCGACAGCGTCCCTGTTCTACCCGGCCCGGCACCTATTATCTTTAACGACATAACCAGAACCTTACCCTGAAGACGAAGGCACAGCTTAGAGCATGGCAAGTTCCTCTGCAGTATTCGCAAGACTTGCGGCAACAGATGCCAAGCTCGTACCCTGTGGTGTGGCGACAGAAACCTTTTAAAGGGCTATACAGGCGTGGATGTTTGCTACCGCCTTATGTACTTTTTTTGATTGTCCGGAGGGCGGTCGAAAACTAGCTCATCCCTTTTTACCCATAGCCGGAAGATATGCAGAGCAGCGCTTCATTAGCAGCGAACATTGAGCAGGAGCATGACATGTCGATGTTTTTCAACGCAGTAAAGCTAGGTATTAAGCAGACTTTTGACTTCAAAGGTACGGCCTCAAGAGCCGAATTCTGGTTTTTTATGCTGTTTTTTATGTTGATGTATGGAGTGGTCGCAATCATCGACGAAGCCACAGCCGCCACCACAATCAGCCTACTCGATCTGCCTTTGGGCAACTTCATTCCCATGGGCATGGTTGATCCTGAGGTGGGGCTGCTTGTGTTGTTGTATCGCCCCATCATGGCTATTCCAACGACATCGGCAACAGTGAGACGGCTGCACGATATTGGAAGGTCGGGCTGGTGGGCCGCGCTCTGGGTATTTCCTGTCCCCGTTCTAGGCTGGCTCTACCTCATTCCGCTGTTGTGTAAGGCCTCTCAGCCCTAACGTTTCTTACGCATTTAACGACACCGCCACACCCAACGCGAGCTCGGCTACAGCATGACGTAGCACTAAAATCGCCAGGGGAGTATTCGTGCACTGCCGGTTAAGAGACGCAGTATTAACCACAAAACAGGCGAAAGACTGATCGCTATATTTCTTCCAAGCAGACCGAGAAAGTAGGCTTCCAGAAGCTTGCCGGGTTTTCCCAAAAGGGTCATATCGATATTAAGGACGAAGTGCACAAATAGGATGGCCGACAAAGTGACGGCGTGTAGAAATGCGTACCATGACAACAACCGCGTCAGATTCTGTTTTATACCACTCACCATGAATTCTCCGCCGCCAAATCCCTGAGACCCTAACAAGCTTTAGTCACAGAAGGCCAGTCGCTGAAATGCCTTTCTACAGTAACAACAGGGGTTAGAGAGAAATTCGCTCCACTTCCCTCTGTCTGTCATATGATTCGGGAAACGACAGGAGAGGAGAAAAGTAATGAAAGCCGGGATCTGTACTGTTTTGTCTTGGTGGGCGTTCGCGCACCTCACCCTCATCGCTGTGACCCTTTTCTCCCTCGAAGCCATAGGGGTACCACAACAGGATTTTCCGTGGATGTTTGAGTTCTACTTTGACCAAGTGCTGAGGGGCGAGAGAGTGCTCATATTCGGCCTGCCAATTGTTATTTGGATAGGGTTATGGTCTTTGACCGGAAGCCCAAAGGTTTTTCCATGGAAAACCTAGTGGGTAGCAATAGCAAGATCTCCGCCAGTCCGGGAAGACCTTTGAGCAAGAGGTGCTATCGTTTCGAGTCACTGCACTTCCGTCGCCCGTGTGAGGAGCTCCCAAAAACCCACGTGACACAATGGAACAAGCAACCTTTTGAGCTGGTCGGTGTGAGAGGATTTGAACCTCCGACCCCTTCCTCCCGAAGGAAGTGCGCTACCAGGCTGCGCCACACACCGAGTAGGACAACATTTGCTGCGTTACTCTGAAACCAACAGCAATAAAGATCAGTAAATACCGGCCCAGAGCGCGATGCCCTGACTCAGCAGGCTAAATCCAGTAACCACCACAATCAACAATAAAATCATGATGATTGGCCTGAACGGTTTACGCTCTACCGAGTTAACACCCGATTTTAAAAAGGTATCTACCTTCGCCTGATCCTCGGGATAGAGGCGCCGTTCGTTGTTGTCGGGGTCCTCGGATTTTGATGCGTGCATCGACTCGGTCATGTGACTCGCCTTGTTCTGGGACCAAACCTAATCCTAGCAAAAGTCAGGCATGAATGGACGGGATGTTCCATCAGCGCAGGCTACGGTGCATTCTCAGATTTTTTAGCAGGGGTTGTGCCAATGTGGCTGCATCGGTTGGCACAGACACTTCAACAGGATTTTTTGCCCAGTCACTGCCTGACTTGTCATATCGCCTGTGAGCCGGCAGATTTACTGTGCAGCAACTGCCTAAATTCAATTCGACGCAACCTTTGGGCTTGCCAGCGCTGCGGCCAACCGGGGGCCGCTCTAACCGGCCATTGCCAGCGCACCACGGCATTGCACTTTGTACTGGCCGGGCTGGAGTACAGCGGTGTAACTCGAGACCTGATTCATCGCTGGAAATTTCATGGCGCAATAGAACTTAGCCACCTTCTGGTGCAACTCGCCCTGAACGCGGCGCCTATTACCGGGCGCTATCATGCTCTGGTACCGGTACCTATGCATTGGCGAGGTCGTTGGGGTCGTGGCTACAACCAAAGTAAGCTGCTGGCGCAAGCCCTGAGCAAGGAGCTTGGGCTGCAACTTCGTACATCACCCCCCGTAGCCGATTGCCTCTCGGCCAGTTCCAGAGCCAAGGCCCAGCATCACATGGATCGAGCGCAACGCATTATCAATAGCCAAGGGCGTTACACCACAAAGAAGTCCTTCAGCGGGCAGTCCATTCTCATTGTTGACGATGTCATCACCACAGGGGCCACACTAGAAGCCGTCGCTGAGACTTTGGTAAAGGCGGGTGCAGCGCGCATCGACGCGTGGTGCTTAGCGCGAGCACCGCAAATTCAAAGGGTGAATACCCGCTAAACCTAACGACTGGGTTATGCTGGGTATTTACGATGACCTTAATGCCATGTCACATCCCTACGATGCACTGACCCCCGATGCCGTTGTCGACTGCGTCGAGACCGTAGGTTACCGGTGCGACTTGCGACTTATTGGCCTGAACTCCTATGAAAACCGGGTTTACCAGGTCGGTATCGAGGATGAAGTCCCGGTAATTGTTAAATTCTATCGAGCGGAACGCTGGTCTGACGCACAGATTCTCGAGGAGCATCGATTTGCTTTAGAGCTCGTCGAGCACGATATTTCTGTCGTAGCACCTGAAATCACTAACGGCGAAACCCTGCATAAAGCCTTAGGTCAGCGTTTCACCGTGTTCAAGCGCCGTGGAGGTCATCCCCCGGAGCTCGATAATCTTGAACATTTGTACCAATTGGGTAATGTACTGGGGCGTATTCATCGGGTTGGCGCCGCAAAGCCTTTTGAGCATCGCATTGAAATAGATCTCGATCGTATGGCAACGGCTAGCCGCCAGTTTCTCAGCGAGCACTTTATTCCGCGTGACCTTCAAGAGGCTTACAGCACCCTGGCCCTTGACTGTGAACAGGCGGCGCGAGAACTGCTGTCGGGCATGACGCCGTCTGATTTGCAGCGCATCCATGGTGATTGCCACTGCGGCAACATTTTGTGGCGAGACGACACGGCACACTTCGTCGACCTCGATGACTGTATCTCGGGACCTGCCATTCAAGATCTCTGGATGTTTTTAAATGGCGAACGCCACCACCGAGAGCAACAGCTGGCAGAGTTAATTGCAGGCTACGAGGAGTTTCATGACTTCGACCCTAGACAGCTGCGCTGGGTAGAAGCCCTACGGACACTGCGAATCATGCACCATGCCGCATGGCTTGGGCGGCGCTGGGACGATCCGGCTTTCCCAAGAGCCTTTCCGTGGTTTGGACAGGAGCGCTTCTGGGGTGATCATATTCTTGAGCTACGAGAACAAATGGCGGCTATGAATGAGCCCCCTTTACGCCTGCTGTAATCGGTTATTTTTCCCGGCGCGCAGCCGGGTAAATACAGCTCCAAACCCAATAAAAAAACGTGTTTTCAGACAGCACGTCTTTATCGACAGCATCGTAAAAGTCAGCCGTTGCGTATGGGTCTTTATATAGATCTGCACGGGTGCGCCTAGGAGCTGCTTGATCAAGCTCTTTCACAACCTGAGCTGGATTGCCCGCGACGATCACATTTGCCGGCACATCACGCGTCACCACTGCACCCGCCGCCACGACACTATTTTCCCCAATCGTCACGCCCTTAAGCACCTTGGCCCCGTCACCTAACCAAACGTTATCGCCAAGGTGCACCGGGGTAACCCGCTCTGATCTAGCCACGCGGTCATAAAGCCCGTGCCAATCGGAATCAGTGACGTAGGCGCCATTGGCCATCATGACACCGTGCCCAATGGTTACCTCGTCGCTGCACGCAATGCGCACGCCGGGGCTTAGCAACACGCCATTGCCAATCGTGATTTTTCCTTCTCCCTGAGCTCGGCCCCAAACGCCAATTTTAATGCGCTGGGCGGCCTCGCCAACCGCAGTAAACGAATGCCCAATGTGAATGTTATTACCCGCAATATCGACCCACCAGGGATTCATAATGTTGGGACAGGCACCCAGCGAGGCACAGCGTGGGCGTAAAAAATAATCTATCCAGGCCTCGCGACAATTCAGCCAAGCCTTTTTCACCCAGTAGGGGCGCAAATCTGCGCGCATAATTAAAAACTCCCATTGCAAGCGCGGTATCATGGCAAGGTGAATGAAGACACGCAAATTAAGCTGCCACCTGTGCAGAGCGATCAGCAGGCCCCACACCCCGATCTCGAGGCGCTGGTGACTAAACACTGCGGGACGCGCTGGCGCAAACCCATACCCGAACACACACAAAAATCCTTTGACTATGCCGTGGATTGGCTCGCTGAACGTGGTAACCCACCTCTAGTCCTCGACTCCTTTTGCGGTACAGGTATGAGCACCAAACGCTTAGCAGAGCAGCACGGTGATGCTGCCGTTATTGGTCTTGATAAATCTACTCATCGGCTGACCAAACACGCCGACGCCTCCGATCAATACCTGCTGCTGCGCGCCGAGTGTGAACCCTTCTGGCAGTTACTCAAGAGCAGCAATATGAAAGTGGCTCATCACTACCTGCTTTACCCCAATCCCTGGCCTAAATCGTCGCAACTTAAACGACGCGTGCATGGTCACCCAGGGTTCCCCCTTTTGGCACACTTGGGCGGCACCCTGGAAATGCGCAGCAATTGGCAGGTTTACGCACAGGAATTCGCGCTCGCTTGTGCGCTTATTGGCTTCAAGGGCACGCTCGAACAACTTAAAGTGACTACACCTTGGACACTTTTTGAAAAGAAATACAGCGAGCGGAATCACACGTTATGGTGTTTTAGGGGTATTTTTTCTGACTAGGTCCAACCGACATCCTGCGCTACTCTAGGCAAGGGAAGTATTAACACCTTAGAAATGGTAACCGTTATGACGGCAGTTCATTCAGTACCCATAAAAACATTACAGGGCGGCGACCCTATTTGGGAAAAAATGCGGGCTGAGACCGAGCGCGCTGCAAGCCAAGAGCCCGTTCTGGTGAGCTTTCTGCATGCAACCATTTTGCATCATGACGAACTCGAATGCGCCCTAAGCTTTCATCTGGCTAACCAGCTCGATAGCCCAACCGTTCCGGCCATGATGCTCCGAGAAATCATGCTGGCGGCCTTTAGCAGTGACGCTACTCTTCGCAGCGCTATCCGCAACGATTTACAGGCGGTCCTCGATCGCGACTCAGCCTGTCAGGAATATCATCTGCCTTTTCTGTATTTCAAGGGGTTTCAGGCCTTACAAACTCATCGTGTTGCCCATTGGCTGTGGCAGGAAAATCGACATTCACTGGCCCTATTTCTACAAAGCCAAGTATCACAAAAGTTTGGCATAGACATTCATCCCGCTGCGCGCTTTGGTCACGGCATTATGCTCGACCACGCCACTGGCTTAGTGATTGGTGAAACGGCCGTGGTAGGCAACCACGTCTCTATTCTTCAGTCAGTCACTCTGGGTGGTACTGGCAAACAAGATGGCGACCGGCACCCCAAGATTGGCGATGGCGTGCTGATCTCTGCAGGGGCAAAAATCCTCGGCAACATTATGGTGGGCGAAGGTGCCAAGGTTGGCGCTGGATCGGTTGTGCTGCAGGACGTACCGCCCCACACCACGGTAGCCGGCGTCCCAGCCAAGGTCGTTGGTGTGCCCGACTCAGAGAACCCCGCACTCGATATGGACCATGGCATCCCGGGGTCAAAGGAGTAACGCTCGTCGACTCTTGTGATTCCCTCGCGAGATTTGGTTGTGCTGCGCATGCCCCAGACCTACAACGCGAAGGCCTGGGACATGGAAGAATTACTCATCGATAGTCTGGCTGCGCTGCCCCAGTAAGGCAGCGGGGTCGGCACGGGTGGACTGACCGCGCCCACAGTGGAGTCACCGATTCTTGAGTGCGCTTATTAGACCTAGCCGGGGTGGTACTGACCCGAGAGTTCAGTCACCGCGTCTACCATTGCAGATACATGGTCAGGGTTAACGCCAGGGGTAATGCCATGACCCAGGTTAAAGATATGGCCCGTACCCTCGCCATAGCTCTCTAACACGCTCGCCACCTCACTGCGGATACGCTCGGGTGAGGCAAACAGCATAGAGGGGTCCATATTACCCTGCAGGGCAACCTTATCTCCTATGCGCTGGCGAGCCTCACCAATATTAGTTGTCCAATCAAGCCCTACGGCATCGGCACCGCACTCGGCTATGGCCTCTAACCACTGACCGCCACCCTTGGTAAAGACAATAACGGGGACACGCCGGCCATCGGCCTCCCTGGGCAGCTGCTCAATAATTCGCGTCATATATTGCAGCGAAAACTCGCGATAAGCCCCATGACTCAGGGCGCCACCCCAAGTATCAAAGATTTGCAAAGCTTGAGCGCCGTGCTCGACCTGTGCCGACAAATACATGGCAACAGCATCTGCGAGTTTTTCCAAAAGCACGTGCATTATCGCAGGGTCATTAAACGCGAGAGATTTTACCTTCGCAAAATCTTTGGAAGAGCCGCCCTCAACCATGTAAGTGGCCAGCGTCCAGGGACTACCGGAAAAGCCTATTAGCGGCACCTCACCCTTAAGCTCTCGGCGTATCAGCGCCACAGCATCCATGACATAACCCAGTTCAGAAACCGCACGACTGGGCTCCAGCGCTTCAATATCGGCAGCACCTTGAAGGGGCCGCTCAAAACCCGGGCCCTCACCTTCAGCAAAATATAGTCCCAAACCCATGGCGTCGGGAATGGTTAAAATATCGGAAAACAGAATGGCTGCATCCATAGCGTAGCGTCGCAGCGGCTGTATCGTGACCTCACAGGCCAGCTCGGGGTTGCTGCACAAGCTCATAAAACTTCCAGCCTGCTGCCTAATTTCTCGATACTCAGGCAAGTAACGTCCCGCCTGTCGCATCATCCATAGAGGGGTTCTATCAACCGGCTCACGCAGAAGCGCTCGAAGAAACCGATCATTTTTCAGGTCTGACATAGATTAAACGCCCAAGTAGTCGAGAATTCCCTCAGCAGCCTGACGTCCTTCCCAAATCGCCGTGACCACTAAGTCTGAGCCGCGAACCATATCACCTCCGGCGAAAATTTTCGGGTTCGCGGTTTGAAATTTAAAGACCTGTTCTTCAGGGGCGACAACGGCATCCCAATCGTTAACGGCTACGCCCTGCCCCTCGAACCAATCGGCAGGGCTAGGTTGAAAGCCAAAGGCCATAATAATTGCGTCGGCCTGAATGACCGTGTCACTGCCCGCGACACTCTCGGGGCGTCGACGCCCGTCAGCATCGGGTTCCCCCAAGCGGGTCTCAACAACCTTGATGCCAATAGCCTCGCCAAAGTACTCCATAACTTCGACCGGCTGGCGGTTGAACAAAAATTCAACGCCTTCTTCTTTGGCGTTTTGTACTTCCCGTCGTGACCCCGGCATATTCACCTCATCCCGGCGGTACACACAGTAAACTTTGTCGGCTTGCTGACGCACTGCGGTGCGTACGCAATCCATAGCGGTATCACCGCCCCCAAGAACCACAACAGTTTTATCAAACAAATCGATAAATTTATTGGGGTCCTGGGGATAACCCATTTTTTCATTGACGTTGCCAATGAGGTAGTCGAGGGCTTTGTGGACTCCCGGTAAGTCTTCTCCGGGAAACTTCCCTTCCATAGCTTTGTAAGTGCCCATACCCAGAAAAACGGCGTCGTGCTCTGCCATCAAGGTATCAATTTCAACGTCAACGCCAATTTCCGTATTAAGCCTGAATTCAATACCCATGCCTTCAAAAACTTCTCTACGGCGCTGCATAACTTGCTTTTCAAGTTTGAATTGCGGGATACCAAAGGTCAGTAAACCACCAATTTCCGGATAGAGATCGTAAACCACTGCTTGCACACCGTTCCGGGCCAAAATGTCAGCGCAGCCTAATCCCGCTGGGCCGGCACCAATAATCGCAACCGATTTACCGGTCGGTATGACATCTGACAAATCGGGGCGCCAACCCATGGCGAGAGCGGTATCCGTGATGTACTTCTCTGCATTGCCAATAGTCACTGCTCCAAAACCTTCATTGAGCGTGCAAGCACCCTCGCAAAGACGATCCTGGGGACAGACTCGGCCACAAACCTCGGGCAGCGTATTGGTTTGGTGACTTAATTCTGCAGCCTCAAATAAATTGCCGTCGGAGAGCAGCTTTAACCAATCAGGGATAAAGTTGTGTACCGGGCATTTCCATTCGCAATAAGGGTTGCCGCAGGATAGGCAGCGGTGGGATTGTTCAGCGGCCTCACCGGCATCGGAAGCATCATAAATTTCTACAAAAGCCTCCGTGCGCGTCTCCATATCCTTCTTGGGTGGATCCTCACGCCGGACGTCGAGAAACTGGAAATTGTTGGCAAGTCGATTACTCATAACGCTCTCCCTTAATCCGTATCTCGTAAACGCGATAACAGTTTTTCAAAATCAGCAGCCTTAGGTGTCACGAGCCAGAATTTGCCCACATAGTCTTCAAAATTATCGAGTATGTGTTGACCCCAATCTGACTGAGTTTCAGCCACAAACTCACGTATGTTGTCCCGCAAATAGTGCCGATAGGCTTCCATCGCCTCACTACTCACCCGATGCACTTCCACCAACTCGCTGTTAATACGATCAATAAAACCGCGGTCCTGATCGAGAACGTAAGCAAAGCCACCGGTCATACCCGCGCCAAAATTAACGCCTGTGGGGCCTAGTACCGTAATGCAGCCACCGGTCATGTACTCACAGCAGTGGTCGCCTGCGCCTTCAATAACAGCGAAGGCGCCGGAGTTTCGAACGCCAAACCGCTCGCCAGCCACTCCTGCAGCGAACAGTTTCCCTCCGGTAGCACCGTACAAGCAGGTATTACCAATAATCGAGGTTTCCTGGCTGGCAAAAATTGAATCCCGAGGGGGATACACGACCAGCTTGCCCGCGGCCATGCCTTTACCCACATAGTCGTTGCAGTCACCCTCTAAATACATGTGAACGCCACCCGCGTTCCAAACACCAAAGCTTTGCCCTGCCGTGCCGGTTAAACGAATTTGAAGCGGTGTGGAATCAAAGTCGGTATTGCCGTAGCGCCGTGCGATTTCCCCTGAAATCCGTGCACCAATAGACCGGTCGCAGTTGGTAATACGGTACTGAAATTCACCCCCGGTTTTACCCTCGATAGCAGGCAACATATCAGTAACCATGCGTTCAGCCATCTCAGCACGGTCAAAGGGATCATTACTGGTCACCTCACAAAATTGAGGCTGATCAACTGCATCAGGATCGACCCAAACAATGGGTCCCAGATCTAATCGCGCCTGCTTGTCAGTTTTTCCGGGTATACGTTTCAATAAATCAGTGCGCCCAATCAAATCTTCTAATCGAGCGACGCCCAACTTCGCCAACCACTCTCGGGTTTCCCGAGCAACAAAGGTAAAAAAGTTAATCACCCGTTCGGCATCGCCGTTGAAGTGATTTTCTCGTAGCACGGCGTTTTGTGTGGCAACGCCGGTGGCACAGTTGTTGAGATGACAGATGCGTAAATACTTACAGCCCATTGCAACCATAGGTGCCGTGCCAAAACCAAAGCTCTCGGCCCCGAGGATAGCCGCCTTGATGACATCAAGACCGGTCTTCATACCGCCATCGGCCTGAACTCGGATTTTACCTCGCAAACGGTTGCCGCGCAGAGTTTGGTGCACTTCAGCAAGGCCCAGTTCCCAAGGCGACCCAGCATGACGAATAGATGTGAGCGGACTCGCAGCGGTACCTCCGTCATAGCCAGAAATCGTAATCAGATCTGCATAGGCTTTAGCAACGCCTGCGGCAATGGTGCCGACCCCGGGTTCTGATACCAACTTAACCGAAACCAGGGCCGTAGGATTAACCTGCTTTAAATCAAAAATAAGCTGCGCTAAATCTTCGATAGAGTAAATATCATGGTGCGGTGGTGGGGATATCAGTGTCACCCCGGGTACCGAGTAACGTAGGCGGGCAATCAGGTCGTTGACCTTCCCGCCGGGAAGCTGCCCTCCCTCACCCGGTTTGGCACCTTGAGCGACCTTGATCTGCAAAACCTCTGCATTCACCAAATAATGCGGCGTTACGCCAAAGCGGCCCGATGCAATTTGTTTGATTTTTGACACGCGATTCGTGCCAAAGCGAGCAGGATCCTCCCCACCCTCTCCACTATTTGAACGCGCCCCCACATGATTCATTCCCATGGCCAGAGCCTCGTGGGCCTCTGGGGACAGAGCGCCTAAGGACATACCGGCAGAATCGAAGCGTTTTAAAATAGCGTCAATCGGCTCCACCGCGTCAATATCTATGGCGTTACCGGTTAAATCAAGTTCTAACAGATCGCGCAGCGCCGCCACAGGCCGATCAGTACAATATTGGGCATAGCGTTGGTAGTCAGCATAATCACCCGTCGCTACAGCCTGCTGAAGCGTCATCACGACATCGGGATTAAAGGCATGATACTCGCCGCCGTGGACGTATTTCAGCAACCCACCCTGATCCAACGTTTTACGTCGCGATCGAGCTTTAGAGGCCACTTGCCAGAGATCGCGCTCCAACTCATCAAAACCGGCCCCTGATATCCGCGAAGCAACGCCGGTAAAGCAGACCTCGACGATTTCTTTGTCCAAACCCACCGCTTCAAAGAGCTGAGCGCCCCGATAGGAGTTAACCGCGGAAATGCCCATTTTGGACATGATCTTCAGCAAACCCTTATTAATGCCTTTGCGGTAGTTCTTGTAACAGCGCGTTGGATCGCCCAGCAACTCTCCGGACCGTAATTGTCCTTCCAGAATACTGTAAGCAAGATAGGGATAAATCGCGGTTGCACCGAAGCCCAGCAGGCAGGCAAAGTGATGAGAGTCGCGAGCGCTGCCACTCTCAATAATGAGATTGGCATCCGCTCGCAGTCCTGAGCGAATGAGGTGGTGGTGCACCGCACCCGTTGCCAACAGGCTGTGAATTGGAAGCCGATTCTCGCCCAGCTGGCGATCTGACAAAATCAGCAAGGTCGCGCCATTGCGAACCGCCATCTCAGCCGTAAGACACAGTCCCTCAACAGCAGCGCGTAAGTTGCCATTTTCAGGGTCGTAGGTGGCGTCTATATCAGCGATCTTAAGTTTTTCGTCCTCCATATTAAGCAAGGTGTTGAATTTTCCCTGGGACAAAACGGGTGACGTGAGACTCACCCGGAACGCATGGTCTTCAATTTCGGCAAATATATTGCCCTCACCGCCCAAATCAACCTCAAGTGACATCACGATCGATTCACGCAGTGGGTCTATGGGAGGGTTGGTTACTTGCGCAAATTTTTGTCTGAAGTAGTCATAGAGAGATCGGTCCCGAGCCGACAGCACCGCCAGCGGCGTATCGTCCCCCATGGAGCCCACAGCCTCGTTACCCGATTCTGCCAGAGGCCTTAGTACCTGATCACGCTCTTCAAAACTCACCTGAAACATTTTCTGGTAGGTGTCTAACTCAGAAGCCGAAATACCCGGTGCAGATTCGCCGTCAAAACTCCCTTCAATATAGCGCGCATTGTCTCGCAGCCACCGCTTGTAGGGGTGGCGAGACTTCAACATATTGTCGATATCGTCGGTGTGCAGAACCTTCCCTTCTTGCGTATCCACAACCAGCATCTGCCCTGGACCAACCCGCCCCTTGGCAATCACATCGGCCGTTGAATACCCGTGCGTCCCAATTTCAGATGCCAGCGTTATAAAACCGTCAGTCGTTGTCACCCAGCGCGCCGGCCTCAATCCGTTACGATCCAGCAAGCAGCAGGCATAGCGTCCGTCAGTGAGTACGATTCCCGCGGGGCCATCCCAGGGCTCCATATGCATGGCTTGATACTGATAGAAGGCCTTGAGGTCTGGGTCCATTCCTTCAATATTTTGCCATGCCGGTGGAATCAACATGCGCAATGCACGGGGCAGTTCAACGCCCCCCGTGGTCAATAACTCCAGCATATTATCTAGACTGGATGAGTCAGATCCCGCGGTGTTAACCAGAGGAACAACGCTTTGGAGTTCGGGTAGCAAAGGAGAGGCTAGCTTAGAAGTTCTAGCACGAGACCAGCTGCGGTTTCCTTCTATCGTGTTGATCTCGCCGTTATGGGCCAACATTCTGAAGGGCTGGGCCAGGGGCCAGCGAGGCAACGTATTTGTGGAAAAGCGCTGGTGAAACACGCAGATGGCCGTCTCCAGCCGTTGGTCGTTGAGATCGGGGTAAAAACGCGCCAGATCCGCGGGCATTACCAACCCTTTGTAAGACAACACCTGATCAGAGAGACTGCAAATATAAAAATCAGAATCGTCGGCCATGGCAATTTCTGCTTGGCGCCTTGCCATAAATAACTTCGCGGTCACCTGAGCATGGTCAAGTTTTTCGGCGTCGATAAACACCTGTTCGATATGTGGCAGCTGATCGAGGGCAATTTCACCACACACCTCTGGATTCAGAGGCACCTCACGCCAACCTATAACGTCAAGCTCATTAGCCGCTAGGGCACTCTCAAGCGCAGTCTTGGCAGCGCTTTGTGCCGCGGGCTGAGCACCCATAAAAATCATGCCTACAGCGTAATGTCGGCCTAAGTCCTTGGCAAAATGTGCCTGCGCTTCAGCGCGCATAAAGCTGTCTGGCATCTGCAAAAGCAAGCCACAGCCATCACCCGTCTTGCCGTCGGCAGCAATGCCACCGCGATGGGTCATACAGGTTAACGACTCGATAGCCGTCTCTAACAAACGGTGGCTGGGCTGACCTTTAATATGGGCGATCAGACCAAATCCACAGTTGTCCCGGAATTCCTCAGGGCGGTACAGGCCCTGCAGGTCGGTCGAGACTGACGCGACACCCGCAATATCATTAGGGGTCATAAACACTCACACTCAAATGGATCGGCACTGTAAACCGAAAACAAGCCCGCCCGTCAGGGTCAAGGCAAAAGGCTGGGTATTTTACACATCTAGGATCAACGGAACAATTATGATCTTGAGGGTCATTCCGCCATAGCTTGGGCGATTTCCTCGATAGTCACGTCATCAACCAGACAAGCACTACCTAGGCTCTCGAGTAATACATAGCGTATTTTACCCCGGACGACCTTTTTATCTCCAGCCATAGCATTGAGAAACACGGCGGCAGACATTTCTGATGGTGGCTTTACAGGCAGGTCGAAACTCACCAAAAATTGCGCCAGCTGAGCAGCCGTATCGTTAGATATATGGCCCCTAGCAGCAGAGATCTTGGCGGCCATGACCATGCCGCAGGCAACCGCTTCGCCATGCAGCCACACACCGTAACCCATCACTTGCTCGATGGCATGGGCAAAGGTGTGCCCAAAGTTCAGGATGGCGCGCAGCCCCCCTTCACGCTCATCCTGAGCGACAACGTCGGCCTTTATTGCGCAACTTCGCTGGATCGCTTCGGCCAAAACTCCATGGCTTCGACCCCGCAATGCCTCACGTTGATCGATCAGCCAATTAAAAAACCCGGGATCCCAAATACAGCCATACTTAATAACTTCGGCAAGACCCGCCGCAAACTCACGATCTGGGAGCGTCTGCAAGGAGTCTAGATCAATCAGAACAGCCCTAGGCTGGTGAAAGGCGCCAATCATGTTTTTGCCCAGCGGGTGATTCACGCCGGTCTTGCCTCCCACCGATGAGTCAACCTGAGCCAGCAAGGTCGTCGGAAGCTGAATGAAATCAACCCCGCGCAAAAAACAAGCCGCGCTATATCCGGTTAAATCGCCGATGACGCCTCCCCCAAGAGCGATAAAAACACTGCGCCGCTCATGATGGTCTTTGAGTGCGTGCTGCCAAATTTTATCCGCACTCATCAGCTGTTTCTGGTCTTCACCATCGGGCAGAATCACCTCTGTCACCTTTCGCCCCTTACCCAAGGCTTCGCGCACACGAAATAAATACAACGGCGCCACCGTGTCGTTACTCACCAACACGACCGGAGAATCACCTAACAACTCGGTGAAGCGCTCACCATCGTCGAGTAAACCGTGACCAATAACAATTGGGTAACTGCGATCACCGGCAAGGGGCAGTTCGACCTGAAGACTGTAGATAGGATTAGACATAATCGTGTGACTCGTGAAATACCTGCATCAAAATAAAAAAGTTAGTCGCTGGGCCTCTTTACGGCTTGAGCGCCTCAGGTGCCTTAAACTGATGTCGCCCCACTCAAGGCAGCAACAATTTGCTCGGCTAACTGCCTGGCATTACGTTTGGCCGTTGGCAGTCTTAGATCGGCTATTTCTTGGTATAACGGCTCTCTAATGGCCATTAAGTCGGTCAGCACGCGACGCCGATCCTGCCCGTCGAGTAACGGCCGCTTCTGGTCTTTACTGGTACGCCGAACCTGCTCGCGCAAAGTGGCCTCCAAATACACTACAAAGCCGCGCTCACTGAGAATACGACGGTTTTCGTCTCTGACAATAGCGCCACCACCGGTGGCCATCACAATGCCATCCCGAGATGAAATATCGGCTAACACCTTGGCTTCACGGTCACGAAAACCCGATTCACCCTCAATTTCAAATATCCAGGGGATATCCGCGCCAGTTCTCTGCTCGATTTCAGCATCGGAATCAACGAACTCAAGCCCGAGAATTTGGGCTAGAGCACGCCCTACCGTAGATTTCCCAGCCCCCATGGGGCCCACTAAAAAGACTCGAGCAGAGGAGGTCACAATATCAGTCAAGCAGGGCCTCGGAAAGAATCCGCGGCGTAATAAAAATTAGCGTCTCTGTTTTACTCGTCTTGTTCGCAGTGTTCTTGAAGAGCGTGCCCAGGTAGGGAATGTCACCCAGGAAGGGGACTTTGCGAACTTGGGTAATCTCTTCATTTTGAAACACTCCACCTAAGACCACGGTTTCACCGTTACCTACTAATACCTGGGTCGTTAGCTGCGTGGTGTTAATCGTGGGAATTAAACCCCCGGTACCACTGGGCACCAAATCACCTAACGAGTCTTGGTTAACCACCAAATCCAGCAGAATGCGATCGTCCGGGGTTATGTTAGGGGTAACCTCCAGCTTTAGAACAGCTTCTTTAAATGAAACGGTTGTTGCACCCGATGCGGCTCCCTCCTGATAAGGAATTTCACTACCCGATTTAATCGTCGCTAACTGCTTATCACCCGTAATAATTTTTGGCTGACTAACAACCTCTCCTTGGCCCGAAGATTCCAAAGCTGACAGCTCGGCGGTCAAAAACAGATCGTTAGATGTGAAGCCCACAGCAAAACCGCTGGTTGCCTGGGAAACTCCTAAATCGACCAACGCCGCCCCAAGCCCCTGCTGCTGTTGCTGACCGTCTGCACCGCCGCCCTGTTGCCCACCACCCTGATTACCCCCTTGACCCGGGTAATTGAGGATAGGAGTTACCCCGGCCACGGTATCTTGGTTGAAACTGACCACCTGTTCACGACTACCGGAGACAGAGTAGATGTTGCCGTTATCATTACCGATGTACCCACCACCCCACTCAATCCCCAGCTCTTCATCGAGATTGGTTGATGCAATAACAATACGGGCTTCAATCATGACCTGACGTATGGGCACATCGACACGGTCAATAAGGTCGCGAATTTCTGCCAGCTTCGTCGCCGTGTCGGTAACAATGATCGAGTTGGTACGTTCGTCAACAACCACCGAACCTCGATCGGATACTAATGAACCGCCCTCCTCAGAGCCCGCCTCAAAAAGATTAACCACCTCGGAGGCTGTAGCATAACGAATACGGATGAACTCCGATTGCAGGGGCGCCAGTTCGGAAATCTGCTTATTCGATTCGATTTCCTGTCGTTCGCGTTCCGCAATCTCTACCGCAGGGGCAACCATCAAGACGTTACCGATGCGTCGACTATCCAAACCCTTGGTTCTTAAGACAAGTTCAAGCGCTTGATCCCATGGGACATTTTGTAATCTTAGGGTGATGTTGCCACTAACCGTATCGGAGGCCACAAGGTTGAGATCGGTAAAATCAGCGATCAGCTGTAAAACAGCGCGCACCTCAATGTCCTGAAAGTTGAGCGTGATACGTTCGCCGACATAGGTAAACTCATTTAGGTGGGCCTTTTTCTCGTCTTCACTCAAGGGCTTAACACTGAGAATGTACTCTTCCCCGGTCTGGTAGGCGAGATATTCGTAGGTGCCCGTAGCCTCAAGCAGCAAACGGGTTCCTCTTTCGGTTGTCGTCACTTCAATGGAGCTCACCGGCGTGGCGAAGTCGGTCACATCAAAGCGACGCAACAATCCGTCGGGAACCGTCGTTGCCAAAAACTCTAAATTAATTTTTTCGCCTTCAGAAAATACGTTGACATCAACAGAGGGGTCGCTGAGCTGCAAGATAAGACGCCCCTCGCCCCCCTCGGCACGCCGAAACTGCAGGTCGGTTAGCTGCGAACGAGCCTCAACCACTGGGGTCATTTGGCTTTCGAGGACATCATGGGGCGGGGTTGCCTTAGTGTAACCCCCACTGCTGTCCTGACCCACCTGCAAAATGAGCTGATTGCCATTAACAACCGCCTCATAGGGCACCAACTTAATAAGATTCAGGATCAACCGAGTCTTATCGCCGGCCTCAAGAACAAGTACCCCGGTAGCGTTGCCAAAGGGCAGTGAGAAGCGCTTCTGATCCAGACCGCTCTTAGTGCCAGGGAAATCCATCGCTATACGGGCTGGCTCTTCAATGGTGTAAGCGCTGTAATCGGCAGGTGGCGGCTCGCTGAAGTCCAAGCGCACTTCAAATTTACTACCGGGCTGTGAGCTGAAAGTAATATCCTCAATCACAGGCTGCGCAAGCAGGGGCGTTGCCACCCCCAGCAGCAACACCAGCCCTAAGCTGGTTTGTAGATTGCTCATCCGTTTCATTTGGGGCATCTCCATTGCCAGCACTCTAAAACTCATGATCCAGTAAGTTCTATAACTCGAGGGCGTTCTACCCACCCTTCGGCGGTGCCATCGGTAACTATTTCTATCACAGCGACAAAGGTATCACCCATCTCCGTGACTCTACCGTGATCCCTGCCAAGAAAGTTGCCGGAACTGACTCGGTGAATTCCTCCCTCAGGATCACGCATCAGCGACCAATAAGTGCCGCCTCGCTCGAGCCGTCCTACCATTTGCAATGAGTCCAAGGTGAACTGTTCCAGAAACTCCCGTGGACGATCTAGGTCGGGCTGGATGGTCGAGCGCGCACTGAGACGCGTAATCTGACGAACTTCAACGGGCCTATCAAAGGGTGCTCGTTGTCCTGTTGCCGCATAGGCAAAGGCTTCGTAAGCCGTAAACGTCGGTATCGGTTCTATTACCCCACCGGGACGGGCGCGTTTCTCAGACATAAACGCATCGAGGTCACTCATGTCGTTATCGGCGCAACCCCACAAGAAAAGGGTAGCCGTGATTAAAGCCACATAGCGCCAAGCAGCTGATGACCGTTTAAAACTCATCACTTAACCCATCTCTGTAGCGATACGTTTTGGCCACGATATTCATTTGCAACTGACTGGTATTCGTACCCGACGCCCGAATATTAAAATCATGCAGCGTCACAATACGGGGCAAACCCGCCATCCCAGAAATAAAAGCCCCTAAGTCGTGATACGAGCCCGCCGCAACAATACTGATTGGCAGCTCAATATAGAACGCCTGAGGCACTTCGGGCAGTAGGTCTATTTTACTGATCGCGAGCCCAGTCTGCTCGCCCTTGTTGGTAATGTCTTCGAGTAATCCGGGGACCTCGGTATCGCTAGGAAGCTGACTCACTAACGCTCCAAAGCTTTCTTCCATTTCCAGCATTTGGCGTTTATAGGCCTCGAGATTGGCAGCCTCAAAAGACTTTCGCTCAAAGTCACCGCGCAGGTCTGCCTCGCTATTACGCTCGCTGTTCAGCTTTTCCCTAAGGCCATCAATTTGGTAGTAGTAACCCCCAACCAATAGTAAGGCCAATACCAGTAATGCCGCTCCAACCTTAATAGGAGTCGGCCAACTTCCCACGTTTTCATAATCGAGGTTGCCGAAGTCGAACTCTCTCAATGATCTCAGCGTATCTTCTATGACCATCGCTAAAGCTCCTCTTCCTGCTCTGGAAGCTGAACATTGACAGTTAACTTGAAAGTCGTTGCCTGATCTCCGTAAGACGGCGCGGCTCTTACGCCCTCTAGGTTAGGGCTTTGCAACCAGTCTGATGACTCCAAACGACGCATCAAGCTGGAAACACGATTATTCGATTCCGCCACACCTTCGATTTCAATTTTACCATCTGCAGAAACAAGACTGGTATAGAAGAGGCCGTCTGGAACTGTTCTTACAAGCTGGTCCATAATTCTGACAATAATGGGGCGATTGCCTTGTAAGTCTTGAATAATTCGCATGCGTCCGAGCAGCTCGTCACGCCTAGCTCTAAGATCCCTTATCTCTGCCACCTGTTCATCGAGCTCAGCAATACTTTGTCGGACATAGGCGTTACGCTTCTCTTGAAAGGATATTTGGCCATCAAACATTAAATCAGTGACAAAGAGAATGAAGATCGCCACCAGAGCCATCAGCGCTAAGCTCGCGATAAACTCTCTCTTGCGTTCCGCGCGAAGTTCTTCGCGCCAAGGCAAAAGATTAATAGTCGCCATTAGTCAAAGCTCCTTAGAGCTAGGCCGCAGGCAATCATCATCGCTGGCGCATCGGAATTCAGTGCCACCTCATTGACTTGCGGGGAAATACTCATATCAGCGAACGGATTTGCCACAATAGTGCGACAGCCCAAACGGCCGGCTACCAGCGGTTCCAAGCCATCCATTGCCGCAACGCCCCCAGCCAAAATCACGCAGTCAACGCTGTTGAAATCGCTGGAAGAAAAAAAGAATTGAAGTGATCTTCCCACATGCTGCACCACCGCCTCACGAAAGGGCTCCAGCACATCGACCTCGTAGTCATCGGGAAGGCCACCCTGTTTTTTTGCGAGCCCCGCTTCCTCCGGGGGTAAGCCGTATCGTCGCATGATTTCGTCCGTCAACTGCTTGCCACCAAACAGCTGCTCCCGGGTATAAACCGTCTCGCCTTTATGTAAAACAGACAGCGTTGTCATGGTCGCCCCAATATCTACAACGGCGACGGTAGCCGACTCTTCGATTTGCCACTGGACTTGGATTAACTCAAAGGCTCGCTCCATAGCGTAGGCCTCGACGTCCATCACCTTGGGCATCAGATCAGCGAGTTCAAGGGCCTCGACACGGGCAATAATCGTTTCGCGACGACAGGCGGCGAGCAATACCTCGACCTGATCTGAGCGTCCTGCAGACAGCCCCTGAATTTCAAAATCGATAGCAACTTCTTCAAGGGGATAGGGAATATACTGATCGGCCTCGAGGGTGAGCTGCGTCTCCATGTCGTCATCATTTAGGCCCAAGGGCATAGGGAGCGACTTGGTAATCACTGATGATCCAGCCACCGCCGCGCAAACCAATTTATTTTTGGACCGTGCACGGGCATAGAGACTGCGCAAGGTATCTGCAACGGCTTCGGTGTTATTAATATTTTTTTCTACTACGGAATCCTGAGGCAAAGACGCAACAGCAAAAGCCTCAACACGAAAGCGGTCTCCCGATCGACTTAACTCGATCAGCTTGATCGTTGTCGAGCTGATATCGATGCCCAACATCTGAGAAGGCTTTCGCTTTCCAAAAAGCCCTAGCACGTTATTAATCTCATCTCGCTCTAATTACCTACCGCCGCACTCATTACGAATGATTACGGTGCAGTTGTGATTATGCTTGGTATAATACTGGTTTACGAAGCACTACAAGCGTTTAAAAAGGCTATTTTGACGCAGTAATTTGCGTCCTCACCTGACAAAGTACACCTCCTTAAACTCTAATCACCACCGCATTGGGAGCGCTTAGGTCTTGGCTTTGACCCGCACATTGTTAATCGGCTTCACTATTGCAGGTTGTGCCGCTCTTTGGTGGCTCGCAGGTTTATACCTATATTTAAGCCCCAACTTACCTGACGCGGACACATTGCGCGACGTTAAGTTGCAAACGCCCATGAAGGTCATGAGCAGTGATGGGAGGCTCATTGGGCAGTTTGGGGAGCAAAAAAGAAGCCCTCTACAATTTGACGAGATCCCTAGTGACTTTGTAAACGCTCTACTCGCTGCAGAAGATGATCAATTTTTTGAACACGGTGGCGTTGACCTACTGGGCTTGGCAAGAGCCGTATCCGAACTTATTGCCACCGGGCGAAAGCGTTCGGGAGGTAGCACTCTGACCATGCAGGTCGCCCGCAACTATGCGCTTACCTTGGAGCAAACCTTTCTTCGCAAGTTCAATGAAATCCTGTTGGCCCTAGAAGTCGAACGCGTACTCACCAAAGAAGAAATATTTGAACTTTATGTCAATCGAATTTTCTTGGGTCATCGATCCTATGGTTTCGAAGCAGCAGCTCAAACCTACTATGGAAAATCACTGTCTGAGTTATCCCTGCCCCAGCACGCCATGTTGGCAGGCATCCCCAAGGCACCTTCAAGAAACAACCCCCTAAGCAACCCAGAAAGAGCCAAGATTCGCAGAGACTGGATTCTTGGTCGAATGGCTTCCCTGGGAATGATCGACGAGACAACTCGCAACCAAAGCCGTGCAAGTCCTGTAGTGGCAACATACAGCGGTTTACGGGTTGAAGTTGAAGCAGACTACATTGCTGAAATGGTTCGCAAAGAAATGCTCAGTCGTTTTGGCAACGGCGCGTACAGCGATGGCTACGTGGTGTACACCACAGTTGATGGCAACGCGCAGCTTGCAGCACGACAGGCGCTAATCAATGGGCTAAGAACCTATGATAAACGCCATGGCTGGCGGGGGCCGGAACGCCAACTACCGCCGCTGGAAGAAGAAGATGAATCACAGCTGCAGGAACGATGGCGGCTGGCACTGGCTGAAATGCCCATTATTGTCGATCTTGTACCCGCCATTGTTACCGAAATCGATGAAACGGGCGCCAATGTACTGAGTAAATCGGGTCAGCAGCAGCGCCTCCAATGGCAAGACCACCTCAAAAGTATTCGTCGTTATCGCACCGAAAACCTGACCAGTTCTGCCGCCGAATCAATCGAGGATTTGCTCTCCGTAGGAGATCTCATCCGTATAGAGCAGGACCCGGAGAAAGGCACTTATCGGCTTACTCAAGTACCCCGTGCACAAGCGGCGCTGGTCGCTTTAAACCCTAGCGATGGCGCCATTCGAGCTCTCGTAGGCGGCATGGGATTCGAACTCTCAAAATTTAATCGGGCCACTCAGGCGCGGCGCCAGCCGGGTTCTAATTTCAAGGCCTTTTTATACGCCGCCGCATTGGAGCATGGCATAACGCCCGCAACCCTAATCAATGATGCACCCATCGTTTTAGACAATTTGTCCAGCGATGAAATATGGCGGCCCGAAAATGATAGCGGACGATTTTATGGCCCCACTCGACTGCGCAACGCATTGACCTATTCCCGTAATCTGGTTTCCATTCGGGTACTTCAACGCCTGGGCCTCAATCGCTTTATTGACTACGTTGAACAAATGGGCTTCAACACGGAAGGTATGGCAAGAAACCTCACTCTCGCACTGGGCACCCATGCCTATACACCCCTCGATATTGCAGCGGGATACGCCATTGTCGCTAACGGTGGTTTTCGAGTAGAGCCCTATTTAATAGCGCGCATAGAAGATGCAACAGGCAACGTGATTTATGAGGCAGACCCCTGGGTTGCTTGCCCTACGTGCGGTGAAATAGGGCCCAAAGACGAGGAAGCTTTGCGCATGGAAGACATTCTTCAACCAGTCAACTCAGACATTAGAGAAGCACCTCAAGTTATGGATCCAAGAGCGAGCTATCTCATGTCATCCATGCTGGGTGACGTTATTAAACACGGTACAGGACGGCGAGCTCGAGTTTTAGAACGTAGTGATATTGCCGGCAAGACCGGCACAACGAATGGCCCTAGAGACGCTTGGTTTTCAGGCTTCAGCCCCGATCTCGTTGCCACGTCGTGGGTTGGCTTTGACGACTATAGCCTGCTGGGCAAGCGTGAATTCGGCGGTACGGCAGCGCTACCGATCTGGATAGATTTTATGCGTGAGGCGCTACCTAAAGAGCAATCCTCACCCAACATGCCCAGTGGTGTGGTGCGTCTTAGAATAGACCGTAAGACAGGGCGCCGGGTGACGGGCACACCCGAGGGCAGTGTCTATGAATACTTTTTTGAGGAGTTCCTTCCCACTCAAACTTCAGATGGTGATAAGCCTTTGGGCACTGATGAGCTTGATGGGTTGTTTTAAAACGCCCAATCAACGCCAGTTGCGATCAGCCCCGAAGCCAACCCCGCCCCAAAGCTGCTCTTCGTAGTCATCATCAATGTCACACCGAGCCAC
>ERZ887849.300-NODE-300-length-54453-cov-9.756370_pt1 | contig 54453 bp, 56 predicted proteins | sample MGYA00521267_ERZ887849 | MGnify/ENA primary metagenome ERZ887849 (study PRJEB32303, sample SAMEA104408601) | aquatic metagenome | biome: Brackish water; feature: Pelagic; material: water | place: Baltic Sea | collected 2014-06-06T16:11:00 | depth 2,863 m ... | reverse complement strand
CAGTCGAACTTATATGTGGTGCAGACAATTCTTGATCTGCTCGATGCGCGATTGGCTGAGCGACCCCCAGGGTGCGGCAGCCATCGAGAGCTCATCACCTTTGTGACTGATCGGCCCGGACATGATCGGCGCTATGCGATCGATGCGACCAAGATGCAGGAGACGCTGGGGTGGATGCCGCAGGAGAGTTTTGAGTCTGGCCTCGCGAAGACGGTGGAGTGGTATCTCACACATCGGACATGGTGGGAAAGGGTGCGCTCTGGTGCCTACCGAACAGCTTGACGTGCATCACGGGATCGCAACCTGACTTCAAGTTCATCGTGTTTGTCCCGTATACTGATGGGCATGCTTGAACGGATTTTATCTCAGGCCCTCGAGGCTGCTCTTAACCCGACTCACTTTGAGCTGGTCAACGAGAGTCATGGGCACAATGTAGCGAAAGGGTCAGAAACCCATTTTCGGGCCGTTGTTGTGTCTGAAGCCTTCATCGGATTATCCCGCGTCCGGCGTCACCAATTGGTATATCAAGCGGCTGCCATCGCACTCGAACAGGGGGTGCATGCGCTCGCGATGCAGTGCTTTACCCCAGCTGAGTGGTCTGATTCACCATCTCGATTAAGTTCCCCACCGTGCCTTGGTGGGATGAAAAAGGAATCGAGATGACGGCCCCCAACATTGTCGCCGCACTCTATCAATTTGTTGAGCTGCCCGATTTTCGTGAGTTTCGTGACCCATTATTGACCGAGTGTATTGCCGCAGGCTTGACGGGCACATTGCTCCTCGCGGAAGAGGGGATCAACGGGACAGTGGCTGGCTCACGCGAAGGTATTGATGCCTTACGCGCATTTTTGGACGCGGATGGTCGGTTCGATCGGTTGGAGTACAAGGAGTCCCTTGTGGATCCAGAGGGTGAGCCGTTCTTTCGGATGAAGGTAAAGCTCAAGCGCGAGATCGTGACACTTGGCGTGCCCGGCATTAGTCCGAAAATGAAGGTTGGGCGTTACGTCGAGCCAGAAGACTGGAATGAGTTGATCACGGATCCTGACACAGTAGTGATCGATACCCGGAATGACTACGAATATGAAGTGGGCACATTTCGGGGGGCTGTAAATCCTCAGACCACCTCGTTTCGCGAGTTTCCAGAGTGGGTGAAGACCCATCTTGATCCGCACCGGGTGAAAAAAGTGGCCATGTTTTGTACTGGCGGCATCCGATGCGAAAAGTCCACGAGTTACCTACTTGATCAGGGATTCGAAGAGGTCTACCACTTAAAAGGAGGCATCCTAAACTACTTTGAGCGCGTGCCTCCGGAAGCAACCACTTGGGAAGGTGAGTGCTTTGTGTTCGATAATCGGGTGACTGTGAATCATCACCTCGAGCCAGGTGCCTATGATCAGTGTCATGCGTGCAGACGACCGATCACTGCAGATGACACATTACGACCGGAGTATCAGCTTGGTGTCCAGTGTCATAGGTGTTGCGATGAACACACCGAGGCACAGCGTGCACGGTTCGCCATGCGACAACGCCAAATTGAATTAGCCAGTCAGCGCGGTGAGCGGCATGTCGGTGTCGACTCTCACGAATTCAGCGATCGACAAGCCCGAGCGCGTGCACTTCGCGAAACACGAAAAGAAGCGCAACGTCACCGCACCCTCAAGCCTCACGCGTCTCGAGTGGCCAGATAACCTCGTGATAAAATGCGTGTATTCCGTGGGCAACGTGTGTAGCCCAATCAGTCGGTGCGGCGTCATTTGCTTGATCTGATATGTACTTCCAGCAGTGGAATGTCATGCCTAAATGGCGACACACTTTGGCCAGTGCGTAGGCTTCCATATCGACAATATCTGTTTGCAGCTCGGGCGGAGAGGTCACAAAGTGATCTCCTGTCCCACAAGTCACGCCAGACCCGCCAAGTTCAATGTGACCTGTGACGTCAAACGGTGTGTGACCGAGCGGAAAGCCAAGCGGCCGAACATCCATGTCACGTTGCATCAGATGATGCACTCTCACCAACCCTCGGAGACCAGGACGGAGGCCGCCAGCGGTGCCGTAATTGATCAGATGCTCGGGACGATGGACGAGGCACGCCTCGGTCGCAGCGATCGCAGCATTGATCTTGCCAACCCCCGTATAGAGCACACGCCACCCGGGGACGTGAATACTCGGCAGTTCGTCCTCGAGTGCCACGACAATGAGCGTATTGTCAGGCCGCGGATTATTCTGCATACACCTGGAGGCTCTTGACAGGTGCTTTGAGCTTGTCCCGCCCATGTAATTCGGTCAACTCGATCAGGACCATGCAGCCCACAACCGATGCCCCTGAGTCGATTAAGAGTTGCTCCGCAGCAGCTAAGGTTCCGCCAGTCGCCAACAAGTCGTCAATCAAGACCACACGTTTGCCCGTGAGCGCACGATCGCACTGCACTGCCAAGGTGGCCTCGCCGTATTCCAGCGCATAACTGGCTTCGCGCACCGCACCAGGCAGTTTACCTTTCTTCCGAATCATCACCACACCAAGGCCTCGTGCAAGTGCGACCGGGGTTGCAAACAAAAATCCGCGTGAGTCGATCCCCACCAGGAGATCAGGCGACCATTCATCGATGTGTGCTGCGAGAGTCTCGACGGTCTGCTTCAGAAATGCTGGATTTTCAAGAATCGGCGCAATGTCATAGAACAAAATGCCCGGCTTTGGAAAATTCGGATAGGTCTGTATCCATTTGTGCAGCGGGATAGTCATGCAGATCCTTAATAGTGGGGCGGGGGTGATTGATCGAGTTCAGTGGGCGCGTTCGGGCTAGACCCTTTCAGAATCGGGCGGACAAGCACCATGAGCCGATTCAGCTCGTCAGAGAGCCGGGCATTGTGTCGCTGTTGGAGCGCCATTTCATTCGAGAGCTGGTCGAGTTGGTCTTCTAGAAACGCCAAACGGATTTCTAAATCCATTCCATCACTGTCGTCGATCATCTCTTGCAATTCGCCTCTGTCGGCCTCACCAAAGAAGCACTGAAACAGGGAGTTTCTCATGCGTTCTTCGCTTCGCCAACTATTGCGTGCTCTAGTGATTTCAGCCATTGGTGCTGGGATTTTGATTGTGTTGTTACCTGCCTTAGGGATTGCCCTCGCTGATGCGGATGGGTTGTTGATTTTTGAGGCAGGCTTGCTGATTGGATTGGTGATCTTTATTGGGATCATTCTCGATGGCGCGCTGAGCCGTCGGCCGGCGGTGAATCCATATGCCTCATCGCCGCGAGAAGAAGGTGTTGTGAAGTGGTTCAATGGCACCAAAGGATTTGGTTTCATCACCGGAGACGATGGCGAGGATATTTTCGTACATTACCGCTCGGTCCGGAGCAGCGACCGATATGCCCTTAGAGAGGGTATGGAAGTCAGCTACGTGCTCGGACGATCTGGTAAAGGCCCCCAAGCCGAAGATGTAATCCCACTCGAGGACTAGTGATTAGTCCGACTCATCAATCAAGAGTGTGTTGAGCAGACGTTGATACAAGTCCGCGAGCGGCTCTAGATCGGCGACAGCAACGCATTCATCGATCTGATGAATGGTTGCATTAACCGGGCCGAGTTCAATCAGCTCACATCCGAGTGTGGCAATGAATCGGCCATCACTGGTGCCACCGCCAGTGGATAATTCTGGCGGTTGGCCGGTGTGCTCTTCAAGAATGCGGGATGCAGCCTCAACCAAGATTCCCTGTGGCGTCAAAAAGGGTGCGCCTGAGAGCGAGTAATTCACCGTGCACGTCAGACCAAGCGCTTGAATGAGTGCATCGACGCGTGCGCGTATGTCGTGATCTGTTGTTGACGTGGAAAAGCGCCAGTTGACCATTGCTTCAGCCGTACCGGGCACGACGTTGGTTGCCCCAGTGCCTGCAGTCAGATTCGAGACTTGAAAGCTGGTTGGCGGGAAATACGAATTTGGTGCGCCGTCCCAATCTTCAGCGACCAGTGCTGAAATCAGCGTGGCGAGTTGATGAATCGGATTGATGACCTTTTCTGGATAGGCAACGTGACCCTGGCGGCCGTGCATCTGGATGTGAGCGTTTAACGATCCCCGTCGACCCACCCGAATCATATCTCCCAGAATGGCGCGCGATGACGGCTCCCCGACGATACAGTAATCAATCACAGGTTGAGGACGCTGACGGAGTTGCTCGACAACAAAGGTCGTGCCATCTGTCGCCGGACCTTCTTCATCACTGGTAAAGAGACAAGCAATACGGCCCTGTGGCCGTGGATGCTCTGCAACGAAACGCTCAATCGCAACAATCATCGCCGCTAGCGACGCTTTCATGTCTGCCGCACCGCGGCCATAGAGCTTGCCGTCGAACACGGTTGGCTCAAAGGGTGGGAAGCTCCACTGCTGCAGATCGCCAGTCGGGACCACATCGGTATGACCGGCAAAACAGACGACAGGTCCCTCAGTTCCGAGGGTCGCCCACAGGTTACTCACCCCCTGACGATCCATACGCTCGAGGTGAAACCCAAGTGCCGCCAGTCGATCAGCCAGCATCTCAAGGCATCCGGCATCGTGCGGCGTGACCGACTGCGCACGAATGAGCGCCTCGGTCAGTTGCTGAACTGCCTGGGCGTCAGTTGTTGGCATGCAATTCCTCATTCAAAGCAATGGCTGACTTGTTAGCAAGACACTCGATCTCGCCTGTCAGCGAATTACGACGGAATAGAAGATCGCTCTGACCGGCCATATCACGCGCTTTCACGGTGGCAACGACTTGACCATCGCGGTCGAGTAATCGAACCTTGGCGCCAGCAGTCAGATACAATCCCGATTCGATCGTACATCGATCCCCTAATGGAATACCCAATCCCGCATTGGCCCCCAACAAGCACTGCTCACCGACGGAGATCACAAGATTCCCGCCACCAGACAGCGTTCCCATTGTGCTGGATCCACCGCCAAGATCAGATCCATCACCGACCACAACGCCCGCAGAAATACGGCCTTCGATCATGGAGACTCCGAGAGTCCCGGCATTGAAGTTGATGAAGCCTTCATGCATCACGGTTGTGCCTTCACCAAGATGCGCGCCCAACCGAATCCGGGATGCATCACCAATACGAACCCCCTGTGGGACCACGTAATCTGCCATTCTTGGGAATTTATCCACCGAGTGAACGGTCAGAATTTCGCCATGCGCTCGCGCCCGTGTTTGCGCATCAGGAAGCTCCTTAATATCAATCGGGCCTTGGCTCGTCCATGCAACATTTGGCAGCAGCCCGAACATTCCCTCCAGATTGGCCCCATGTGGCTGAATTTTACGCATCGAGATCAGTGACAGCTTGAGGTACACCTCCGGCACTGAGCTTGGCTTATCGTCTGACGCCAAAACAACGAGCACCAATGGTTGCTCGGTTCCAGCCAAGGGTGTCAATGCTTTCAGAAAGCTTGCTGCGTCCCCATCGTCACTGTCTTCAAGTGCTTCGAGTAAATCGTCTAAATCATCGGATGGGATTGCCTGAACAAGATTCCGTCCATCCCAATCAAACACGTCAGCAATGAGCTCAACCAGCGCTGGATCTGGGCGACAAAAGGCCTTGGGGTAATACACATCCAGCCAGTGCCCGTCCGCATTGACATGTCCAACGCCCAGGCCAAGTGCAAAACATTCCATCGGGGTGTCCTTATGTATCAGTCGTGAGTAGAAAAGGGATACTACCCCAGTTTTCAGGTGCAAAGCCGACGGTCATGATCGACCCATTGACCAAAAGGGGACGCTTGATCAACGTTGGCTTCGCCACGATCGCTGCAATCCGACGTGGACCAGTAAAGTCTGCGCGAGTCGCATCAGGGAGTTGTCGGTAACTGGGGCCTCGAGTGTTCACCAGCATGTCACCAACACCAGTCAACCAGGTTTCAACTTGGGTTTCGGTCGGTGGTGAGATTTTAAAATCGACAAAGGTGTAGGCAATTTGGTGTGCATCCAACCACGCAAAGGCTTTCTTCATCGAATCACAGTGTTTGATGCCATACACAACAAGACTCATTGGGGGAGTGTCTCCACATAGGTTCGAATACGATAAAGCGCCTCTCGGCAGACCGCAGGCTCGGCGACTAAGGCCATTCGGACAAACCCGGCACCGGGGTTGACCCCATCGACCGCCCGGCCCAGATACTGACCAGGTAATACCGTCACGTGTTGCGATGCATACAACCCTTTTGCAAACACATCGCAAGGCACTGGTGTTCGGACCCATAAATAGAATCCATAACCCGAATCGTGAATGGGTAACACATCGTGAAGAATCGTCTTCGCGTCCTCAAATTTACGGCGATACAACTCTCGATTGGTCGCGACATGGGCCTCATCAGACCAAGCTGCAATTGATGCGTGTTGCACAGGTAACGACATCGAGCATCCATGATAGGTTCGATAGGTTAGAAAAGCAGCCATGAAGTCCGCGTCACCGGCCACGAATCCAGATCGCAGTCCTGGCAGATTGGAGCGTTTCGAGAGGCTGTGGAAGACCATACAACGCCGATAATCATGCCGCCCCATCGCCGCGCAGGCCTCGAGCAAACCAATTGGTGGGTCGTCTCGATACAGCTCGGAATAACATTCATCAGATCCGATCCAAAAATCGAAGGTATCGGCGAGATGAATAAGTCGGCAGAGGGTATCTAAAGTGAGAGGCGTGCCGGTTGGATTTCCGGGTGTGCATAAAAACAGGTATTGGCAGCGACGCCATTGCGCCTCGGTGACTGTGTCGAAATCGGGCTGACCAGACGCAGTAATGGGGAGATAAACCGGCTCCAAACCCGCCATAAGCGCTGCCCCTTCATAAATCTGATAGAAGGGATTGGGAAGCAACACAGTGCCCCCCTCACGCCGATCGGCAGCGACCTGAACCGCAGCGAAAATCGCTTCGCGTGTGCCGTTGACAGGTAGAACATGGCGCGCCGAACTGAGACTCTCGGCCTGCAGTCCAAACCGACGTGTCGCCCATTGCGCAATGGCATCTCTTAATTCGGGGCTACCCTTTGTACTTGGATAGACCGATAACGTCGAAAGTGCCTCTGTCAGTGCCTGGATGACATGTGCAGGTGGCGCATGTTTGGGCTCGCCAATGGACAGAGGGATCGGTGTCAGCGCAGCCGGCGTTACGGATCCTAATAACTCCGCAAGCCGCTCAAATGGATAGGGATAGAGACGCGAAAGATCCGGGTTTAGCATGCAACCAGCGCTCCCGTGTGTGCATTAAGTTCTGCTTCAAGGCGCGCTTTGAGGCGGCGGGTAAAGTCCGCATCATACAAACGCTCTCCGCGCTCATCGGTGACATAGAAAACGTCTTCGACACGCTCACCCAAGGTGGCGATTTTGGCGGAGTACAGGTCCAGCCCAAACTCGGCAAAGACTCGACCAATCACTGTCAACAGCCCTGATCGATCTGGCGCAATCACTTCCACGAGTGACTTTTGGCCCGACAAATCTTGGGTAATCGTAACCGACGCCGGCATATTGAAATACTTCAGTGTGCGAGGCATACGCCGCTCGCCGCCAGAGTCTTTGTATTGGCCAATGGCTGCAGCTGCAAGGCTTTGCAGGAGCATGGCTTGCTCGTCAGGCGCAGTGATTGCGACGCCGGTGAGTGCATGCTGCACAATAAATACATCCAAAGAGTTCCCAGTGAGACTGGTATGGAGCCTGGCGTCTAGAATAGAAAGTCCTAAATCGGACAAACAGGCGGCAAGATCCGCAAATAGATGCGCCCGGTTCGGGGTACTGATGAGCACTTGAGTCGAGCTTTGATCAACCTGAATCTGTGCCGGTGCCAAGGCAATCACGGGCAGTGTCTGACCCAGAAGGGCCTCTAAGTGCCAAGCCAATTCATCCGAGGAATGACTGACAAAATACTCCGTTGACCACTGCGCCCAAAACGATGCTGCATCCGTGCGCTGACTGGGGCGAATCAACGCCAAGGCATCAATCTTGGTTTCCTCAATATAGGCTGCACGTCCCGGTAATTGATCGAGTCCGCGTTTTAAAATATCCAAGGTGGAAAAATACAGCTGACGAAGTAGGGATGCACGCCATGACGTCCAAAGTTCAGGATTGGTCGCGGTAATATCAGCAGCCGTGAGGCAGTAAAGGTAGTTCAATCGCCGCTCGTCACCGACAATTTCCGCAAAATGTGCAAGCTCTTCCGGATCCGATAAATCTTTGCGTTGCGCAGTCATCGACATCAGCAGGTGATTATTCACCAACCAACTCACGAGACGTGCATCGTATTCGGGTAATCGATGATGTCTGCAAAACACATATGCATCGTCAGCACCGAGCTCAGAATGATCGCCTCCTCGACCCTTCGCGATGTCGTGGAAGAGTGCGGCAAGATAGAGCAATTCAATCTTTGGGAGTCGAGGCGTGAGATCAGACGCTAATGGGAAACGCTCAGCATCGGCTTGGCGATAAAATCGAGTGATGTTCCGGATGAGCTGTAACGTATGGGCATCAACGGTATAAATATGAAATAGATCGTGTTGCATCAATCCCATAATCCGACCGAACTCAGGGATATAGCGACTTAGAATACCAAACAGGCGCATCCGCCTCAGTTGCTCGGGAAGTTTTTCAGGATATCTGAGTAACTCCATGAATAAACTAATATTTCTGATGTCATTCCGGAAGTCATCATCAATTAAATGGCGCGCTGTGTACATTTGCCGCGTAGTGCTGGCACGGAGTCCCTCAATCGTTGGATGACTGGCTAAGATAACAAAGGCCTCGAGCAGAGCCGAGGGGGTGCGATTGAATCCGTTTGCATGCACGAGCTCTAAGCGCCGTCCACGAACCTGCCAGCGTGCATTCAAAGGGCTGACTGTTTCTGCATCGGGATCGCTCATGACCGTTTCACGAAAGTGCTGCAATAGCATGTCGTTAAATTCGCCGAGCCGAACTGTCATTCGGTAAAACCGTTTCATACAGCGTTCGATACGTGCCTTGGGATCCTCATCTTGATAACCCATGCGCCAAGCGACTTCCCCTTGATAGTCAAAGAGCAATCGATTTTGTGCACGACCGGCGACCTCGTGTAGACAAAAGCGCACCCGCTTTAAAAAATCTTCCGCTTCATCGAGGAGGTGAAACTCGGCCTCGGTGAGCAAGCCCTCGTCGACCAAGGTGATCAATCGAGTCGTCCGGAAGTGCCGACGGGTCACCCAAATGATGGTATGTAAGTCACGAAGCCCACCTGGCGCGTGTTTCACATCGGGTTCTAGCCGATTATCGGAGTCATCATGCTTTGCATAACGAGCGGCCTGCTCGGAGACCTTTGCTCCGAAGAATTCAGCACTGGTCCAGTTTCGATCATCAAACGCAATGTCCTCGAGCCGTTTTAATAAGCCGGACTTGGCGACAATGGGTCGACACTCAATCAGACTCGTAGCGACCGTGAGATCGTCTTTAGCAAGGCGTTGGCATTCGTCAAAGGTACGCACCGCATGTCCAATCTGGATATGCAGATCCCAGAGTCGAGTGGTAAATCGGGTAATCTGTGCCGCACTGGATGCAACTACGCTTTGATCCCCCAGAATCAAGATGTCCACATCCGATTCTGGGTGCAGCTCACCACGCCCATAGCCTCCCACTGCAAACAGGCCCAGGGCCGTTTCATCGAGTCCAGCCTCTGTCCAAAGGGCATCGAGTACTCGATCAACCACTAAGGCTCGCGCGCCCAGAATGTAGTCAATTCGAATCCCTGCGCTAAATGCCGCGCTAATACGTTCCTTTTGATCCGCAAGATGGGCTTTCAGCGCAGCAATGGAGAGATCTTGTGGGCTGGTCAGTTGCGGCGCCAATGGCCCGACGATCAGACTCATGCAGAAGCCTTTGGAAAGCTTTCTTCCCAGTCACGATAGGTCAAAATCTCGTAACCGGATTCGGTGACTAAGATGGTGTGCTCCCATTGTGCAGATAATTTTCGATCCTTGGTCACAGCAGTCCAGCCATCACCCAGGATCTTCATATGACGGCGACCCTGGTTGATCATGGGCTCAATGGTGAACGTCATTCCAACCTCGAGCATCATTCCTGTCTCCGGACGGCCATAGTGCAGAACCTGCGGGTCTTCATGAAAAATCTTACCTATACCGTGGCCACAAAACTCTTGAACAACCGAATAATAGTTCGACTCAGCATGGGCTTGAATCGCATGCCCGATGGTTCCCAGGTGCATGCCGGGGCGAACCAGCTCTATGCCACGGTATAAACACTCCTGAGTCACCTGAATCAGCCGTGTCGCAAAGGGTTTTGCATCACCCACCACAAACATCTTCGAAGTATCTCCGTGATAGCCATCTTTGATCACCGTGATATCAATGTTAATGATGTCGCCTGATTTCAGGATTCGCGTGTCGTCAGGAATACCGTGACAGATGACATGATTGATGCTCGTGCAGATTGATTTGGGAAATCCTTTGTAATTCAGGGGGGCTGGAATTGCCTGTTGCTGATTGACGATGTAGTCGTGACACAGACGATCCAGTTGCCCAGTCGACACACCCGGCGTTACCTCAGGTTCGATCATCCGTAAAACATCTGCTGCTAACGCGCCAGCGATACGCATTCCTGCAATATCAGATGCATTTTTTATGGTGACTGTCATGGTGAATCCTTGATTGATCGACGAAGTATGCCAGAAGTGGCGTTTTGACTAAAAGCTGTGCCATAATTCGCGCCGCTTAAATCGCGGAATATTCGCTAACCGGTGATGGGGTGCTTTGGGATCAAAGTCATGGCCGGGAATGTTTCGATTGTCGTAACCCCTTAAAAAGGAACACATCATGGCTAACGTCAGCATGCGTGATCTGCTAAAAGCAGGCGCACACTTTGGACACCAGACTCGATACTGGAACCCTAAAATGGCTCCCTACATTTTCGGAGCCCGAAACAAAATTCACATCATTGATCTCGAATTAACGGTACCTGCCTTGGATAAGGCAGTGGCAATTGTCCGTTCGATGGCTGAAAAGCGAAATAAGGTGCTGTTCGTCGGAACCAAGCGCGCCGCCCAAAAAATTGTCAAAGAGCAGGCAGAACGAGCCGGCCAGCCCTACGTGAATCACCGCTGGCTTGGCGGAATGCTGACCAACTGGAAGACGATCCGCCAGTCCATCAAGCGCCTGCGGGAACTTGAGGCTAAGATGTCAGACGGCACCTTAGAAAAACTGACCAAAAAAGAGGCACTTGATCTCTCTCGGAATCTCGAGAAGTTGGAGCGGTCCATTGGTGGGATCAAGGAAATGGGTGGGTTACCAGACGCGCTGTTTGTGATCGATGTCGATCACGAGAACATTGCGATACAGGAAGCCAACAAGCTGGGCATACCCGTGATCGGGATTGTGGATACCAATTCAAATCCTGACGGCGTCGATATTGTCATTCCAGGCAACGATGATGCGCTGCGAGCGATTGAGTTGTATACCCAAGCCATTGCCGACGCCTGCATTGAGGGAGCCACGCAAAGTTTAGGTCGTAGTGATTATGTTGAGATTGCCGAAGCGTCTGTCGCGGCAGACCCAGTCGTGGTCGCTGACAGCGCGCCTGTGGTTGAAGAGCCACTCGTTGAGGTAGTCGCAGTGGATGCAGGCGACACAGCCGCACCCTCTGAAGACGCCCCCATTCATTAAGAGAGAGGACATCGCATGGCTGATATTTCAGCAGCACAGGTAAAAGCACTTCGTGAACGGACGGGTCTCGGCATGATGGAGTGCAAAAAAGCACTCGTTGAGGCGGCAGGTGATATGGAGTTGGCGATTGATAATCTTCGTAAATCATCTGGCCTGAAGGCTGCCAAAAAGGCTGGGCGTGTGGCCGCAGATGGCGTTGTTCGGGTCGCTGTCGGGCACGGACAGGGAACTCTAATTGAGGTCAATTCAGAGACCGATTTTGTGGCACGGGACGACAACTTCTCAGCGTTTGCTGATCAAGTCATCGGCGCGGCGGCGGCACTTGACGGCACTGACGTGGTCACACTCATGGCGGGTGGCTTAGAAGACGTGCGGTCTGCATTGGTTCAAAAAATCGGTGAAAATATCAGCGTACGACGTATCGCAAAGCTTGCAGGACCAGTGGTCGGGAGCTACGTCCACTCAAATCAAAAGATCGGTGTATTGGTCGCTTTAGATGGTGGATCGCAGGACTTAGCGAAGGATATCGCGATGCATGTCGCTGCCGTAAACCCAATGGTTGTGCATGGGGATGACGTTGCCGCAGACGTCGTTGAGAAAGAACGTGAGATTTTTGTTGCCCAAGCAGCGGAGTCAGGTAAACCTGCCGAGATCATTGAGAAGATGGTGGTAGGGCGTATCCGTAAGTTCCTGTCAGAGATTAGCTTGATCGAGCAGCCCTTCGTCAAAAATCCGGATCAAACCGTCGGCCAATTGGTTGCCCAGCAGGGCGCCAAGGTGATTGGGTTCGTTCGCTATGAAGTTGGTGAAGGGATCGAAAAAGAAGAGGTCGACTTTGCGGCCGAGGTCATGGCGCAAGCCAGAGGCCAATAACACACGAGGCCGCTTTCGCGGCCTTTTTTTTGGGAGGATTTTATGATGGCCAAAGGTGAACGGACGTGCCGTTATAAACGGATTTTGCTAAAACTCAGTGGCGAAGCCTTGGCGGGCCAAGATGATGCCTTCGGAATCGACCCCAAGGTGTTGGATCGAATGGCACTTGAGATCGGCCAGTTGGTGGGCATTGGTGTGCAAGTCGGCTTGGTGATTGGAGGGGGAAATCTGTTCCGAGGCGCCGCCCTTCATCAGGCGGGCCTTGATCGCGTCACGGGTGATCATATGGGCATGTTAGCCACAGTAATGAATGGGCTGGCGATGCGTGACGCCCTTGAGCGCTCTTCCATTGCGACCCACGTGATGAGCGCAATTCCGATGAGTGGCATGGTTGAGCACTATGACCGTCGCCGAGCAATGCGGTATCTTGATCAAAATGATGTGGTTATTTTTGCGGCGGGTACTGGAAATCCGTTTTTCACCACGGATTCAGCCGCGTGTCTGCGTGCCATCGAAGTGGATTGTGATTTGGTATTAAAAGCCACCAAGGTAGACGGCGTGTATGATTGCGATCCTGTGACACACCCGGATGCCGTGAAATATGACCGATTGGATTACGAAACGGTCCTTGCGAAACAACTCGGCGTCATGGACTTGACCGCAATTTGCCTCGTCCGTGATCACGACATGCCGGTACGCGTGTTTAACATGAATAAACCAGGTGCCCTCGTTGCGATCATCCGTGGCGAAGATGAAGGGACCTTGATTGAGAGGAGTCGCGCGTGATTAACGCAATTAAAGAGGACGCCAAGGAGCGGATGGAGAAGTCATTGGATTCGCTCGGCCATGCGTTTGCCAAGATTCGGACTGGACGAGCACATCCATCAATCCTTGATACCGTGCGTGTCGATTATTATGGATCGGAGATGCCATTGTCCCAAGTGGCGAACGTGGGGGTCGAAGATGCACGGACCCTGACCGTGTCGCCGTGGGAAAAAAATATGGTGCCTGAGGTTGAGAAGGCCATCATGAAGTCGGACCTCGGTTTGAACCCATCCACTGCCGGCGGCGTGATTCGTGTCCCGATGCCCCCACTGACAGAAGAGACGCGTCGCGGCTACACCAAGCAGGCACGCTCCGAAGCCGAAGGTGGGCGTGTGGCCATTCGTAATATTCGTCGAGATGCGCTGGCTCAATTAAAAGATCTCCAGAAGGATAAAGAGATTTCTGAAGACGACGAGCGTCGGGCAAGTGAAGACATCCAAAAGTTGACAGATAGTTATGTCAAGCGAGTGGAAGAATTGCTTGCGGCCAAAGAAACGGACCTGATGGAAGTCTAAATCCGGATGGAGGCAGACGCGCTACCCGCCCATGTGGCGATCATCATGGATGGCAATAACCGATGGGCGCAACTGCACCATCGACCAAGGCTGGCTGGCCATCATGCGGGAGCTGATGCACTTCGTCGCGTGATTCGGCAAGCGATCGTGCGTGGTATCTCGACGCTCTCTGTGTTCGCGTTCTCCAGTGAGAACTGGAGTCGCCCTCGGGTTGAAGTGGATGGTCTAATGCGGCTATTCGAAAAATCGTTGCGCGATGAAACCGCCGCACTGGTAGAACATGGCGTCCGCATTCGCATCATCGGAGACCGATCGGCCTTTAGCGCGCGTTTATGCGAGGCCATGGCGGTCGCTGAGAAGGCCACCTGTCATGGCGATCGGCTGACGCTGAATGTGCTTGCCAACTATGGTGGGCGCTGGCATATCACAGCCGCCGCGCAGCAGGCGGCACAATTGGTCCGATCAGGAGAGCTTGAGCCATCTATGATTTCGGACGAATGGCTCTCGCAAGCCTCACCCCTGGCGGACTGTCCGGATGTCGATTTGTTAATTCGAACAGGTGGCGAGCAGCGTATTTCCAATTTTCTTCTTTGGCAGTCAGCCTATGCAGAACTCATCTTTTCGGATGTTCTATGGCCTGATTTTGATGAGATCGCGTTTGATGGCTGCTTAAACACCTTTGTCACTCGGGAACGTCGCTTTGGCCGTACGTCCGAGCAGATCAAGGCGCAGATATGTTGAGAGCGCGTGTGATGACCGCGTTGATCCTCGCGCCCATGGCGTTAGTTGTCTTGTTTGTGCTCCCAGCAACAGGATTCGCGATTGCCATAGGGGGTATCGTCCTTGTTGCGGCCTGGGAATGGATTCGGTTGTGCGGTGGCTTCCAACCCGTCACCCGAATGCTGTTACTGGCGGGATTTGCCGCATGTTTGGGCGCCGCATATAGCCTTCCTGCGCTACTGATCCCAAACGTGCTACTGCTTGGTCTTCTGTTTTGGTTAGTCGCGTTCTTTTTTGTCGCCCGCTACCCAATCTCTCGGAGCCGATTGGGTCGTGAGAAAACGAAGCTGTTATTCGGCCTTCTCGTGCTGGTACCCGCCTATGTCGCGTTACTTTATTTACGTAGGCATCCCTTAGGGGATGTTCTGATTGCGCTGCTCATTGGGGTGATCTGGTCTGCTGATGTCGGCGCCTTCTTTGTTGGCCAACGTTTTGGGCGGAGCAAACTGAAACCAGCGGTGAGTCCAGGAAAGAGCTGGGCCGGCGTAGTTGGTGGCATTGGCTTCGCACTGGCTATCGCTGTGGTTGCCGGATTCTGGGAAGAGAGTCGCTTAATGATGACCCCGCGAGCATGGCTGGTGTTGCTGGCGATTAGTGCACTGACGGTGGTCTTCTCGGTGTTAGGCGACCTGTTCGAATCGCTGATGAAACGGGAGCGTGGTGTGAAAGATTCCTCGTCATTATTGCCAGGCCACGGTGGTGTGTTGGATCGAATCGATTCACTGACCGCAGCTGCTCCTGTGTTTGCGCTTTTGATTCATTTGACCGCGTGGCCAATTGTATGACACGAGGGGTTGCAGTCTTCGGAGCGACCGGCTCCATTGGGTGCTCGACATTGGCTGTTTTGGCTGCCCATCCTGATCAGTTTCGGTTGGAGGTCATCTCCGCGCATGACAATATGGATCGTCTTCTCGATATTCTTAAGACGCATCAACCAAAGCATGTGGTGCTCACAAATCCAGAGCATTGGGAGACAGCCAAAACGCATCGTCACCGCTTTCCTCAAGTGATTTTCCATGCGGGGATGTCCTGCTTAAACGAGTTGGCACAAAGCCCCGATGTTGACATCGTTGTTGCTGGAATCGTAGGAGCGGCAGGGCTGCGATCGACCATGGCTGCTGTGACTGCAGGCAAACAAGTGCTACTGGCGAATAAAGAAGCCTTGGTGATGGCGGGTTCGTTCGTGATGCGCGAGGCGCAACGAACTGGCGCTCGCATTTTGCCATTAGATTCTGAGCACAATGCTATTTTTCAGTGTTTGCCAAAAGGCTACCAAACAGGCGAGTCCATCCAAGGGCTGGAGCAGCTGATCCTAACTTGCTCGGGTGGACCATTTCGCACGCTAGATGCCTCCGCGCTCAAGACGGTGACACCAGCCATGGCATGTCAACATCCCAATTGGAGCATGGGTGCAAAGATTTCTATCGATTCAGCGACACTGATGAATAAAGGATTGGAGTTGATCGAAGCCTGTCATCTGTTTGCAGTACAGCCTGCTCAAGTTGATGTGGTCGTGCACCCACAATCGATTATTCACTCCATGGTTGCGTTTTGCGATGGATCAATTCTTGCGCAACTTGGCGCAGCGGATATGCGCATTCCTATTGCCTATAGCCTCGGGTATCCCACTCGATTGGCAATCGATGTCCCACGACTGAATTGGCGTGATCTCCGAGAATTACAGTTTGAGATCCCCAGACACGCGGATTTCCCAGCCATTGAGATGGCGCGAGCAGCCTATGAGAGTGGGGCAGATCGACCACTCGTCCTGAATGCAGCCAACGAAATGGCTGTTGCCGCCTTCCTCAATGGCGCAATCGGCTTTCAACAGATTATGACAATCGTTGCGGAATGCTTGAATCGATTGCCGAGACAGCCTATATCTGTGGTGGAAGACATGATTCTTCGTGACGCGGACGTGCGTGCGCTCGCAAAAAGTTTAGTGGAGGCTTCAATATGCTCGTAACAATCCTTGCAACGCTCATTGCACTCGGCGTGCTTGTGACGGTGCATGAGTTCGGGCATTACTGGGTAGCACGACGTTGTGGCGTCAAAGTGCTGCGTTTCTCGGTGGGTTTCGGTCGTCCGCTGTGGACTCGTGTGGATCGACATGGCACTGAATTCTGTGTCGCTGCGATACCTTTGGGCGGCTATGTCAAAATGTTGGATGGTCGGGAGACAGAGATCCCTGCCCATCTTGCTGGTCAAGCGTTTGATCAACAGCCGCTGGCCCAGCGTGCCGCGATTGTTGCAGCAGGTCCGCTCATTAATCTGGGATTTGCGGCCGTTCTCTATGCCGTGATCAGTGCACTGGGTGTGACAGTGGCAATTCCCGTCATCGGCAGTCTGCCGGAGACCCCCCGCAGTCCGTCGGAGTATCTCCCCGCGGAACTGCTTGCGGTCGATGGCGTGAGCACAACCTCTTGGGAGCGCGCCTCTATTCGTTTGGTTGACGCGATCGGAGAGTCGCCAACCATTCGGCTGACGATTCGGCCGGTTGATTCCAGTATTGTCCGCGACGTGATGATTCCAGTACCACGCAACATGCAGTCCGAACAAAGCCCGCTGGCAATGTACGGTATTCAGCCATGGAGGCCAGCGGTCACACCCACCCTTGCCATGGTGCAGCCGGACGGAGCGGGAGCTCTGGGCGGACTGAGAGTCGGTGACACCATTGTACAAGTGAACGAGCAAGTCATTCAGGACTGGCAAGGGTTTGTTGACCTGATTCGCATCAGCGCAAACCAGACACTCGATGTCCATGTGGATCGAGAAGGAGAGCGGCGAATCGTGAGTATCACTCCGGTGGGTCGGGAGGGCGCGTCTGGAGAAACGATCGGGTTTGTTGGATTAGCTCCTAAACCCACTGAACTTCCACCGGAGATGCTACGGGTCGTCCAATCTGGCCCAATCGAAGCACTCTATGAAGGCGTGATGCGAACCGCTGAGATGAGTTGGTTGACCGTGAAATCCATTGGCAAGATGATCACCGGTGCACTGTCCCCGAAGAATCTCAGTGGGCCATTAACAATTGCACAGGTGGCTGGAGATTCAGCGAGCTCGGGCTGGTATGCGTACCTGAGTTTTCTCGCATATTTATCAGTCAGCCTTGGCGTTTTAAACCTGCTCCCGATTCCCGTGCTTGATGGAGGCCATTTGGTTTACTTTTTAGTGGAAGCTGTGCGCGGTCGCCCTGTTTCAGAAGCCTCCCAGATGCAAGGCATTCGAATTGGTATGGCGCTATTGATGGGCCTGATGGTCTTTGCTTTTTATAATGATGTGATGCGACTTTTTTAAACAGACGACAGGATATTTATGCGATTGCAGGCATGGATTGGTGCACTACTTCTGAGTTTCTACGGATCGGCATTCGCCGCGACTGACTTTGTCGCCTCGGACATCCGAATCGAGGGATTACAACGGGTGTCTTCTGGCTCAGTGTTTGAAGCCTTGACGCTAAAGCCAGGCGATCGGGTCAATGATCAAGTGGTCAGTGAGGTCACCCGTCGTCTCTTCGACACGGGATTTTTTGACCAAGTGGTGCTTCGCCAGGATGGTGCCGTCCTCGTTATTGATGTGGTGGAACGTCCGGCTGTCAGTCGGATTGAAATCACGGGTAACAAAGCGATTGAAACTGATGATTTAATTGACAGTTTAAGGCGCGCCGGCATTGCTGAGGGCGATGTATTAAAGCGTGCAACACTCGATAGTCTAGCCCAAGCCATCACGCGTCAGTACACCAGCCGTGGCCGATACGATGCAATTGTCACCTCAGAGATCATTCCCCAAGACCGAAATCGTGTGGGACTGAATATTACGGTCTTTGAGGGCTCAGTTGCTAAAATTCGACGCATCACAATCGTTGGAAATCAATCGGTCGAGACCGATACACTGCTTGGGGAGATCGACTCGACAGATGGTGGACTCTTTACCTGGATCACCGGCTCTGACCAATATGAATCTGAGCGCTTAACTGCCGACGTGGAGGCGATTCGCTCGTACTATCTGGATCGAGGCTATGTCAATGCGGATATCGCGGAGCCCAAGATCGAACTCTCTGAGAATCTTGAAGAAGTATTCATCACCATCACTGTCGTTGAGGGAACACAGTATCAAGTTGGCTCAGTCAATATTGGTGGAGAGATTCCGATTGATCTCACGGAGGCCGTCAATGCATTAAGTCTCCAGTCGGGTGAACTGTTTAGTCGCCGTTTGGTCAACGAAGCAGTGGAGTCCATGTCGAAAGCCCTCGGTGATGCCGGATATGGCAGAGCGCAGGTCCGTGCGGTGCCAGAGCTTCGTGATGAGGCGCAGGCGGTTGACGTCACATTAGTGGTGACCCCGGGGCCCTTGGTCTACGTCCGGCGGATTGAGTTTCGGGGAAACACCGGCACCTCGGATGTGGTGTTACGTCGCGAAATCCCGCAGCTTGAGAGCGCGGTTACATCCGCTGCCCAGATTGAGCGGGGACGTATCAACCTACAGCGACTTGGTTTCTTTAGTTTGGTACGGGTCCAAACGCGTCCAGTTCCTGACGAGCCTGACCAGGTCGATGTGGTGTACGAAGTGACCGAGCAAGCCTCAGGATCGCTCTCGGCGAGTATCGGATTTTCGCAAGGCGAGGGGGTGTTACTGGGTGCCGGCGTGAGCCAGAAGAACTTTTTGGGTTCGGGTAATTCGTTAAGCTTTAGTTTGCAGAGTTCATCATCCGTCAAAGAGGCTCGGTTTTCGTTTACCGATCCGTATTTCACGATCGATGGTGTCAGCCGCGGTATCGATTTGTATTTCCGCGAAACAGACTTTGACGAAGACGGCACAGCGAACTACACCACGGACGAGACGGGGCTCGGCCTCAGCTTTGGGTATCCGGTGAGCGATCGCGCACGGCTCAGTACCAGTGCACGTATTCAATCGGTGGTACTGAAAACAGACGATAACGAACGTCCAGATTATATCGAGAATTTCTTGGTGTCAGAGGGGTTCGCAAGAGGCAACCGTGAAGCGGAGTTTTTGGAAGTCGTTCTTGGTGCTGGTTATAGTTTTAATACGCTGAATAAGGCTTTTCTTCCAACTGAAGGGATTCGTCATCGGGTCTCGGCAGATCTTGCAATCCCAGGCTCGGATCTTGAGTATTACAGCCTGAACTATCTGGGCGAGTCCTTTACACCGTTGTCAAAGACACGCGATCTGTCGCTCGCGATGAAAACCAACTTGGGGTATGGCAGTGGCTATGGTGATTCTGATGGATTGCCATTTTTGAAGAACTTTTTTGCCGGCGGCATCCGCTCAGTGCGGGGGTTTGAGTACAATTCGCTTGGGCCTCGCGATGAAGACAGTGAACAGATCGGCGGTAACGTGCTGGTTACCGGATCGGTGTCCTTGCAGTTTCCCTTGCCCGGCGTGAAAGAGACCGATCAAACCCGGATTTCCGTCTTTACTGATGCAGGTCAGGTGTACGACGATGAGTTTGACCCAAGTGACTTGCGTTACTCGACTGGGGTCGCGCTGGCTTGGATGACGCCAATCGGGCCGCTGTCTTTTACCTATGCAAAAGCACTCAATGCATCATCGACAGATCAGACTGAGGGATTCCAGTTCTCGATTGGTTCGAGCTTCTAATGGCGTGGTCACTGTCTGAGCTGGCCGCGCTGACAGGGACCGAGGTCATCGGGGACCCGAAGTGTTTGGTCAGTCGATTGAATGCGTTACATGCCGCAGGACCTGGAGATCTGACCTTTCTCAGCCAGATCCGTCGAGCCGGAGAGCTGGGGAGTACCAAAGCCTCCGCTGTGGTCGTTCCGAGCGCCTGTGCATCCCAGGTCTCGCATGGTCTGATTTCTGAGAATCCCTATTTAACCTACGCACAGTTGAGCCAAGTGATGGATCCAGACGGATTGCCCTTTGCAGGATCAATTGATGCGCTAGCCTCGATTGATCCAAGTGCGCAACTGGGGGAAAACGTCTCGATTGCGCCCTATGCGGTCATTGGCGCCGAGGTGACGATCGGTGAGGGGTCGTTGATTGGCCCGCATGCGGTCCTCTATCCAGGGACACAGGTCGGACGACGATGCATCATTGGTGCCCATAGCGTCATTGGGTCGGACGGGTTTGGCTTTGCACCGAGTGAGCACGGTTGGGTCAAGATTCATCATTTAGGATGTGTCCGAATCGGCGATGATGTGGAAATCGGTGCCGGTTGTACGATCGATCGCGGCGCATTGGACGACACGATCATTGCAGCTGGGGTGAAACTCGATAATCAGATTATGATTGCACACGGCTGCTCAATTGGTGCCCGCACCGCGATGGCCGCCTGTGTTGCGTTGGCTGGAAGTACACACATCGGCGCCGATGTAACAGTGGGTGGAATGACCGGATTCACAGGACATTTGGAGGTGTGTGATAAAGTACATATCGGTGCGCAAGCCCTCGTCACGCAATCCATTTCTGAGCCAGGGCACTATGCAGGCGGTGCCGGAGGAGTGATGCCCGTCGCACAATGGCGACGTAATGCGGTGCGATTTCGACAGCTTGATCGCTTGGCTGCTCGATTGGCTCGTGTGGAAAAAGCGAACGATTCAACCAACTAAGGACTGCTATGCTTTTGGATATCAAGGAAATCCGAGAATACTTGCCACATCGTTACCCGTTTTTGTTGGTGGATCGCGTGCTCGAGCTTGAGCTCAATCACCGCATCAAGTGCATTAAAAATGTGACTGCAAATGAGGATTTTTTTAACGGCCATTTTCCCGATCATCCCGTTATGCCAGGGGTCTTGATTATTGAGGCACTCGCGCAAGCAGCCGGCGTACTCGGGTTCAAGACGATGGATAAAAAACCAGCCGAGGGCTCAATTTATCTGTTCGTGGGAGCAGATGACGTCCGCTTCAAGCGGCAGGTGGTTCCAGGCGACCAGCTGGTGTTAGAAGCGGAAGTGATGCGCGTCCGCGCAGGAATTTGGAAGTTTCAATGTCGCGCAAGTGTCGATAACGAGACGGTGTGCACGGCCGTCATTTTGTGCGCGGACCGAACAGTGTGACACGCATTGATCCAAGGGCGGTCGTCGACCGCAGGGCCACACTCGCTGACGATGTGGAAGTCGGCCCCTATGCGATTATTGGCCCCGATGTCGAAATTGATCGTGGTACTCGGATCGGCCCACATGCAGTGATCAAAGGCCCCACCCGACTGGGTCAGCATAATGTCATCTTTCAGTTTGCAAGTGTTGGTGAGGACTGCCAAGACAAGAAGTATCGCGGCGAATCGACCCGTCTCGAAGTTGGCGATCACAATGTCATCCGAGAAGGCGTGACCCTGCACCGGGGAACGGTTCAAGATCGGGGCGTGACCCAGATCGGCTCCAATAATCTCTTAATGTGTTATGTGCATGTGGCTCACGATTGCGTGGTGGGTAATGACATCATTATGGCGAACAACACCGCAGTGGCGGGTCATGTGAATATTGGTGATGGGGTTATTCTCGGGGGTGGCACCTTGATTCACCAGTTCTGTCAAATTGGTTCCTATGCCATGACCGCAGCGGGAACAGTGGTGCTTCAAGATATACCAGCGTTTGTGACCTGCTCAGGAAACCGGGCGGAAGCGCATGGCATGAATGTCGAAGGGATGCGTCGCAGAGGCCTGTCCTCAGATGTCATCAATCGCTTGCGAGAAGCCTATAAGACCGTCTATCGCCGTGGTCTGACCCTGGATCAAGCGATTACTGAGATTGGCCACGACAGTAGTGGGTGTGCCGAGGTGAAGTTATTTCTTGAATCACTGAAGGCGAGTCAACGCGGTATTGTGCGTTAATGCGTGTCATGGTATCCGCCACCGAACTCTCTGGTGATGCAATTGGAGCCGCGGTCTTGACTGCCTTGGCAGAGAAATATCCGTTGCAATTGGAGGGCTTGGGCGGCCCACACCTTGAGGCGCTTGGCCTATCCTCACGTACACCTCTGTCTCGATTGGCGGTCATGGGGCTCTGGGAAGTACTTCCGCGCCTGCCTGAGCTTCTCTGGATTCGGCATCGGCTGGCACATCGATTGCGAACGTGGCGCCCTGACCTGTTAGTCACGTGCGATGCACCTGATTTTAATTTACCCCTCGCACGCATTGCACGTAGGCATGGTATCCCTGTGGTGCATATTGCCAGTCCATCGGTTTGGGCATGGCGACAGGATCGCATTCCACTGATCGCTGATTCCTTAGATGCATTGCTGTGTCTCTTTCCATTTGAGCCCGAGCTCTATGCCTCGACCAAACTCTCAACAACCTTCATTGGTCATCCTCTGGCGGCGCAAATTACCTTTGATCCAGAGATGCAGAGCGCACGCGCAGCGCTCAATATTCCAAGAGAGGGCAGGGTATTGGCATGCCTTCCAGGGAGTCGATCCACAGAAGTACGATCACTTTGGCCGATCTTTTTTGAGGGGCTCAGAGCTCTAAAATCAGTCATTCCAGACTTGCACGTTGTTATTCCAATTGCCTCCCCCAACCTCGCCGCGCTCATTAATCCTGACGCGTCAGGCGATTGGGTTCAGTGCGTTGATGGTCGTGCCCAGACAGTCTTGGCAGCCGCCAATGCTGCACTGGTTGCCTCAGGTACGGCAAGCTTGGAAGCGATCCTGACAGGTCGGCCCACAGTGGTCGCGTATCAGATGAATCCTCGCACCTATCGTCGTGTCATGGCACAACTACTCACTCCCTGGGTGAGCCTACCGAATCAATTGGCGGGACGTTTTTGGATTCCAGAACTGATACAGGATGAGCTCACGGCCACCTCGATCGTGACCCACCTCGCTCCGCGGCTGCAAGAAGCGCCTGATGAGGTATTTTTAGAGACCGCCCGCTCAATCCATGGGCGTTTGGCGTCGGTTCCCATTGAGATCGCAGTCGCTGCGATCGAGGAGACCTTAGGTCGTGCTCATCGGCATTGACGAAGTGGGCCGTGGTCCGCTTGCTGGCCCTGTTATTGCCTGCGCCGTATTGTGGCCAGAAACAGGAGATGTTGCGGGATTGACTGACTCAAAGCGCCTCTCTGCGAAGCGACGCGAGAGTCTCATTGATGCGATTCAATCAACAGCAATTGCGATTGGGTTTGGACGTGCGGAGCCATGGGAAATTGACCAACTTAATATCCTGCAGGCCACGTTATTGGCGATGACGCGTGCAGCAGAGCAGATCTTGACCGATGCCCCCACGCAGACCCGAATTGTTGTGGACGGCAATCGTGTGCCAGACGCGCTCCGTGCAAGGGCGAGCGCGGTGATCGGCGGCGACGGCTTGATCCCTGCAATTTCAGCAGCGTCAGTACTTGCCAAGGTCGCCCGGGATCACGAAATGCGCGCATGGAGCAAAACCTACCCCGGATACGGTTTTGAAAGGCATGCCGGTTACCCGACCCGGGAGCATTTGAATGCGCTATCCTGTCTTGGCGTGACACCCATTCACCGGCGAAGTTTTGCGCCAGTGGCCCATTGCCTGCAGGAAAATGCATGACAGCCTTCGTTCATCTACGCGCCCATTCCGAATATTCATTGGTCGATGGGCTTTTGCGAATCAAATCCTTCGTGGCAGGCGTTGGGGCAGCACAAATGCCCGCTGTCGCGCTCACTGACGAATCCAATGTGTTTGGTCTTCTGAAATTTTATCGTCAAGCATTGGGGCAGGGGATTCAGCCCATTTTAGGCGTGGATTGTTGGGTAGAGAGTGCCATCGGTCCATCGCGCTTGACCCTATTGGCCATGAATCACACCGGCTATTTACAGATTTTGCAGCTTGTCTCACTCGGCTGGCAATCAGGACAGGTCGATGGCAAACCAGTGCTTCGCGACGAGTGGCTCAGTGCGCATTCGGACGGATTAATTGTGCTTTCTGGAGGCATTGATGGGGAGCTGGCGCGACTTGTGGATGCAGGCCGACTCGCCGAAAGCGAGCAGCGAGCAGCCATCTTGGCTGACCGATATCCCAACCGCTTTTATTTAGAAATCAGTCGATTAGGGCGACCTGGTGAATCCCAATGGATTGCCCAAGCGGCAGTATGGGCAAGTCAATTGAATCTGCCATTGGTGGCAACCAACCCAATTTGCTTTATGCGTCAGGAAGACTTTGAAGCGCATGAAACCCGAGTCTGTATTCATGAGGGCTATACCATCGATGATGGGTCTCGCGTGCGACGCCATACCGATCAGCAATACCTCAAAAACCCCGACGAAATGCATGCGTTGTTCCCTGATTTTCCGGACGCCCTGGCGAATACGGTCGCGATTGCTCAGCGTTGCGGTGTGGCGTTGACATTAGGAACTTATTTCCTGCCGAACTATCCGATCCCGGAAGGGATGACCTTGGATGGTTTTTTCCGAGACGAAAGTCGCAAGGGTTTGGCGACACGTCTTGCCGCGATACCGTCAGCGGACGCGTCTAATCAAGACCAGTCTCAGAGTGATCATTATCACGACAGGCTCGAGTTTGAGGTTGGCGTGATTTTGCAGATGGGATTTCCTGGCTATTTCTTGATTGTTGCCGACTTCATCCGCTGGGCAAAATCACAAGCCATTCCAGTTGGACCCGGTCGGGGCTCGGGAGCGGGATCCATCGTCGCCTGGGCATTGGGGATCACCGACCTGGACCCAATTGAGCATGATCTGTTATTCGAACGTTTCTTGAACCCCGAACGCGTTTCTATGCCCGACTTCGATGTGGACTTCTGTATGGAAGGGCGCGATCGCGTGATTGATTACGTAGCACAGCGCTATGGTCGACAAGCCGTGAGTCAAATCGTGACCTTTGGATCGATGGCGGCGAAAGCTGTCGTTCGTGACGTGACCCGAGTGCAAGGTAAGCCCTATGGGCTGGGTGATCGGCTTGCAAAGCTGATCCCATTTGAAGTTGGCATGACGCTGGATAAGGCGTATGAGGCTGAGCCGCAACTCTCGGAATGGCTGAATTCCGATGATGACGCCCGTGAAGTCTGGGAAATGTCGCTCAAGCTGGAAGGCATTACCCGCAATGTTGGGAAACATGCCGGTGGGGTTGTGATTGCACCCGGACGGCTGACGGACTTCACTGCATTGCTCTCGGATGCGCAAGGGGGTGGGCTCGTCACCCAGTATGATAAGGATGACGTTGAGGCTGCAGGCCTTGTGAAATTTGACTTCTTAGGGTTGCGTACACTGACTATCTTGGATTGGGCGCTCGCGTTGATTCGGGACCAGCATGGAGACGCGCCGCATATTGATCAGTTGCCAATGCAAGATAAGACCGTCTTCGACATGCTGTGTCGCGCCGAAACAACCGCGATTTTCCAGCTGGAATCACGTGGCATGAAGGAGCTGATTCGTCGCCTTAAGCCGGAGTCCTTCGAGGAAATCGTTGCATTGGTTGCACTGTTTCGGCCAGGTCCACTGCAATCGGGAATGGTGGATGATTTCATCAACCGAAAGCATGGCAAGGCGCAGGTCAGCTATCCACACCCTGATCTCGAAGCCATTTTGAAAAACACGTATGGCGTGATTCTTTATCAAGAACAGGTCATGCAAATCGCCCAGGTCTTGGCCGGATATTCGCTCGGTGAAGCCGATCTGTTGCGTCGGGCGATGGGGAAAAAGAAGCCAGAAGAAATGGCGAAGCAGCGAGAGATATTTCTTGAAGGGACCACTCAGCGGGGGATTGGCGCCACGCTTTCCAATGCGATCTTTGATTTGATGGAAAAGTTTGCTGGCTATGGATTTAATAAATCGCACTCTGCCGCCTATGCCCTGGTGTCGTATCAAACCGCCTATTTGAAGGCACATTATCCAGCTGAATTCATGGCAGCGGTGTTGTCCTCTGACATGGACAATACAGACAAAGTCGTGCCATTGATCGAGGAGTGTCGTCGGATGGGGCTGACGGTCCGTCCACCGGATATCAATCGGGGGACCTTCAAGTTCTCGGTGGCGAACGGGGAGATTATTTACGGATTGGGTGCAATTAAGGGGCTGGGTGAAGGTCCTGTGCAGGCCATTGTTGAATCACGCTCTGAGGCTGGCGAATATTCCGATGTCTTTGATTTTTGTGCCCGCATTGCCACGCAGAAGATCAATAAGCGGGCACTGGAGGCTCTGATTCGTGCAGGCGCTTTTGATACGCTTGGGGTGTCACGATGGATCGTTATGGCGACCGTCGAGGATGCCGTGCTGCAAGCTGATCAATTTGCACGCAATGAAGCATCAGGAATGGTGGATTTGTTTGGGTTAGGGGCAACGACGGCTGACCTTCCGGCCGACCCCTATCAGCATCATCGCCGAACCCCACGTTGGTCCGAGCGCGATCAATTACGAGGCGAAAAGGAGACCTTAGGGTTGTATTTAACTGGACATCCGATTGACGCCTATGGTCAGGATTTGCGGGGAATTGGCGCGCGCTCCTTGGATACATTAGAGCGGACCAAGGATACCGTCCGAGTAGCAGGGTTGATTGTTGGATTACGCGTGGTTCGAAATAAGCGTGGTGAGTCATTTGCAATCATGACCCTCGATGATCGGACTGCACGCGTTGATGTCACCGTATTTGCAGATCTGTTTCAAAGCTGTCGGGATATTTGTGTGGATGATCAACTTGTGGTGGTTGATGGGGACGTGAGTTTCGATGAATTCAGTCAGGGCTTGAAAATGCGAGCAACCAAGGTCGATACCTTGGCAGCAGCTCGTCAATCATCTGCCTCAGCCCTCGAAATGACCCTGGAGCAGTTAAGTGCCAAGTCGCTCGACACGCTCAGTCAGCTTCTCGCCCCGTATCGGGGCGGTGAGTGTCCGGTCCGAATCGCGTACACTACGCGAGACGCTAAGGGACGGATTCAGTTAGGCCCCGATTGGGCGGTCTCGCCGAGTGACGAATTGCTGGTCGCCCTGCGTGAGTGGGCCGGCGATCGTCATGTGAGTCTGGCATTTTCAAAAGGAATACATTGAGCATATGAACCCGGATTATTTGGACTTTGAACAACCCATTGCTGAGCTCGACGGCAAGATTGAGGAACTGCGGCATCTGTCAACTGAGTCGGGGATCAATATTGCTGACGAAGTTGCACGGCTGCGATCTAAGTCAAAAAGTCTGACTGAAAAGATTTTTTCTGATCTGAGTATTTGGCAAAAAGCACAGCTTGCTCGGCACCCCAAGCGTCCCTATACGCTCGACTACGTCAAGTATCTTGTCGATGGATTTGATGAGCTTCATGGCGATCGCCAGTTCGCGGATGATCAGGCGCTGGTCGGAGGTATTGGCGAGTTCCGGGGGCGATCAGTGCTTGTCATCGGGCATGAGAAAGGCCGTGCCGTCAAAGAAAAAGTCGCGCGTAACTTTGGCATGCCACGACCTGAAGGATACCGAAAGGCGCAACGCCTGATGGCGCTCGCCAGCCGCTTCAAGTTGCCGATCCTCACGTTTATTGACACCCCTGGTGCCTATCCTGGAATTGATGCAGAAGAGCGAGGGCAAAGTGAAGCGATTGCAAAAAGTCTAGCACTCATGTCCCGGTTGAATACTCCAATTATCACTAGTGTGATCGGTGAAGGGGGTTCAGGCGGCGCACTGGCAATCGGGGTGTGTGATCGCCTTCTGATGTTGGAATATGCAACTTATTCGGTCATTTCACCTGAAGGATGCGCGTCTATTTTATGGAAAAATGCCTCCCATGCGCCTGAGGCAGCCGAGGCGATGGGGATTACCGCGGATCGGTTGTTTTCACTTGGACTCGTGGATCAGTTGGTGCGGGAGCCGCTCGGCGGGGCCCATCGCGCACCTGCCGATGCTGCCCGCCATTTAGGTGATGCCATCGAGGCCAATCTCGATGTTCTCGCAGCCTTGGATTCTGAGACCCTACTTCAGTCCCGTTATGACAAACTCATGGCCATCGGTGTCGCGCGTTCTTGAACATTTGTTGAGGAACCATTGGCCTTGCGCCGACGGGACCGTCCATTTGATGATCAGCGGGGGCGCGGACTCCATGGCACTGTTGTGCCTTGTCCAAGCCTACCAAGAAGCCCACCCGCGCAAGATCATTGTCCATCATTGTCACCATGGCGTGCATGCCGAGGCCGATCAATGGGCCGTTCTGGTCGACAAAGCAGCCCGCAAGCGTGATTGGCCGTGCCAGGTCCATCGTCTGAACCTGATCATGGGCCCTGATTTCGAGGCGCGAGCCCGAACTGCGCGCTATGATGCTGTCGAGCGGATGGTCGGCTCAGGTGATGTGGTGATGACAGCGCATCATCAGGATGATCAATTAGAAACGCTGTGCCTGCGTCTCGCCCAAGGGACAGGGATGATTGGCTTGATCGGCATGCCAATCTCGCGCCCCTTTGGTTTAGGGCGGCTTGCTCGCCCATTTCTTGACCTGACGCGGACTCAATTGCGTCATGAGTGTATGATTAGAAATGAATCCTTTATTGATGATCCGAGCAACTTAGACGTACGTTTTCAGAGAAATCTGGTGCGGTTGCATCTCTTACCTCGACTATTTCGAGTTGCGCCGCAGGCTCGATCCGAGCTGCTTGGATTACGCAAAGTTGCACTGGCGGAAGTCGAGCGGATGCGTGCTCGGTTGCAGCCATGTGTGCCAGACCGAGAGACTGTCGTCATCCCAATGGCGGATGCGTTCGACCTCATCGGCTGGCAAATTCGATTTTGGTGTCACGCGCACGGCTGGTATGCGCCATCTAGCGCGATGCTTGATGAGTTCGCACGACAATGTCGCCACGCGGAACCAGACCGACAGCCGGAAATTCGGTTAACCGATGAAGTGGTCATCAAAGCATGGTCTGGACGGTTATGGTGGGTGAGCCCGACTGAGAATCGATCCGATGAGCGCGTTGAGCGTATCCGCTTGGAGCCGAACTCGTCAAAAACCCTGCAGCTAAAGGGCGGCACGTTGATTCTTAATCCAGGATCAATCGGTGAGCATCTCACCATTTATCAAGGCGTCACCGGGCGGAGCTTTCGACTGGCACGAAATCGTCCACAATACAGTTTGAAGCAACTGGCCCAGCAGTTAGGAGTACCGCCATGGTATCGCGGTCTCTGGCCCTTGATTGCAAGCAAGGACATCATCCTCGGGTGGGGTCCACAGGATGCACGTGAGCACAGCCTCATCCCGCACCCACTGAATTGGCAGTGGCATGCGGAGCCTAGGAAAAGCGATGGATCCGCTGTATCCTAAGCTCCCATCCCAGTTACCAATTTACAATTCACTCTGGATTGTAAATATTCAGAAGGATCTAAGGTCAACATGAGTCGTTTCGTGTTCGTGACCGGTGGGGTGGTGTCGTCGCTCGGTAAGGGTATTGCGGCAGCGTCTCTCGGTGCTATTTTGGAAGCACGCGGACTCCGCGTGACGATGTTGAAGTTGGATCCCTATATCAATGTGGATCCCGGCACCATGAGTCCATTTCAGCATGGGGAAGTCTTTGTCACCGAAGACGGTGCTGAGACCGATTTAGATCTGGGGCATTACGAGCGCTTTATTCGCACTCGGATGACCAAGGCAAACAACTTTACCGCGGGCCGAGTGTATGAAGATGTCCTCCGAAAGGAGCGGCGCGGTGATTACTTAGGTGGGACTGTCCAAGTCATCCCTCACATTACCGATGAGATCAAGCATAAGATCATTCAAGGTGCGGGGGATAGTGATGTCGCGATTGTCGAGATCGGCGGCACTGTCGGAGATATCGAATCATTGCCATTTCTCGAGGCGGTCCGGCAATTACGCCAAGAGCTAGCAAATCGCACCTTGTTAATTCATCTCACGCTCGTGCCATACATCGCGACAGCTGGTGAAACAAAGACAAAGCCGACCCAGCATTCGGTCAAAGAACTGCGTTCAATCGGATTGCAGCCAGACGTCTTACTCTGTCGTTCTGATCACGACATTGATTTATCAAGTCGTCGAAAGATTGCGCTATTCACCAACGTGGAAGAGCGTGCGGTGATCCCATTGCGGGATGCGGATACGATTTATCGGATTCCAATCATGCTGCATGAACGTGGACTCGACGATCTTGTCGTCGCCAAGCTTGGGTTGGCCTGTGAGCCCGCAGATCTCTCCGAATGGGTACGGGTGGTCGATGCGCATCTCAATCCGTTAAAGACCATTGAAATTGCCATGGTCGGCAAGTACATGGATCTGCTAGATGCCTACAAGTCCCTTATTGAGGCTGTGCTCCATGCGGGTATTCAGACGCGTACGCGCATTCAATTTCGATACATTGATTCAGAAGATATCGAAAAGCGTGGTCTCTCAATACTCGAAGGAGTCGATGCTGTCCTGGTTCCGGGTGGATTCGGGGAGCGAGGAATTGAGGGGAAAATTGCAGCGGTATGCCATGCGCGTGAAAACAAGATTCCATACCTTGGAATCTGTCTTGGAATGCAAGCAGCCGTGATTGAGTTTGCCCGCCACGTGGCGGGACTTGACGGTGCAACCAGTAGTGAATTTGCACCCCGTGCGGATCATCCGGTCATCGCATTGATCACTGAGTGGACAAAGGCAGATGGAACACGTGAAGTGCGTGGCCAAGATTCAGACTTAGGCGGGACGATGCGTCTAGGCGCACAGGAGTGCCGTTTGACGAGTGGATCCAAGGTCGCAGACATTTACGGCGTCGATGTGGTCTCCGAGCGGCATCGGCATCGGTGGGAGTTTAATAACGATTATTTGACCACGCTCACAGACGCAGGTCTTGTGATTGCTGGACGATCCATGGATGACAGTCTAGTGGAAGTCATTGAGGTGGCAGATCATCCATGGTTTGTGGGATGTCAGTTTCACCCTGAATTTACCTCGACACCCCGTGATGGGCATCCTCTGTTTACCAGTTATGTCAAGGCTGCACTGACCTATGCAAAAAGCGGGGCAAAGGAGCAGTTGTTTTAATGCAAACGTCCATCCAAATTGGCGGAACACGGTGCAGCAACACATCCCCTATGATGTTGTTTGGGGGGATGAATGTCCTCGAATCCAAATCCCTCGCCATGGAGATCTGCGCACACTATGTGGAGGTCTGTCAGCGATTAGCCATCCCATTGGTGTTCAAGGCGAGTTTCGATAAAGCCAATCGGTCCAGCGTGAAAAGTTTTCGAGGCCCTGGCTTACTGCAAGGACTTGAATGGTTGGCTGACATTAAGGATACATTTCAAGTTCCTATCATTACGGATGTGCATGAAGTCGCGCAGGCAGCCCCTGTGGCTGAAGTAGCTGATGTGATTCAGCTCCCCGCGTTTCTCTCGAGGCAAACTGATCTCGTCGTCGCAATGGCAGAAACCGGTGCCATCATCAATGTCAAAAAGGCCCAGTTTTTAGCACCCCATGAAATGCGACATATTCTCCAAAAGTGCCACGAGGCTGGGAACGATCGAGTCATTCTTTGTGAGCGCGGTTCCAGTTTTGGGTACAACAATTTGGTTGTCGATATGCTCGGTTTTGGCCTCATGAAAGCAATGAACGTGCCCGTAATTTTCGACGTAACGCATGCACTACAACAGCCCGGTGGTCGTGCGGATTCGGCTGACGGGCGCCGCAGTCAGGCGTTAGAGCTCGCTCGCGCTGGCATGGCAGTGGGTTTGGCGGGACTGTTTCTTGAAGCCCATCCTAATCCTGATCGCGCATTGTGTGACGGGCCGTCTGCGCTGCCGCTGTCAAAGCTCGAACCTTTTCTAAAACAACTCAAAGCGATCGATGATCTCGTGAAGTCCTTTGATCTCGTGGAGACCCATTCAGTATGACACCCATTACCCACATCGTCGGACGGGAGATTATGGACTCCCGCGGCAACCCCACCGTTGAGGCCGAAGTGACATTGGCATCGGGCGCAGTCGGAATGGCGGCGGCCCCATCTGGTGCATCCACTGGATCGCGGGAGGCCTTGGAGTTGCGTGATCAGGATCCCTCGCGCTATCTGGGCAAGGGTGTGTTGAAGGCCGTGGGTCATGTGAATCATGGTATTCGAGCGTGTCTGATCGGCCAAGATGCTGGTGATCAGGCGGCCATTGACGCGGCTTTAATTGCCTTGGATGGGACTCCGAACAAAGGGCATCTTGGTGCGAATGCCACCTTAGCTGTCTCGCTTGCGGTCGCCAAGGCATTCGCCATTGAGCAGCGCCTTCCCTTATTTCGTTACCTCAGTGCGCTTCATCAACCGACGGTGCAAGGGCTTTTACCGTTGCCAATGATGAATATCATCAACGGGGGCGAGCACGCAGATAACAACGTTGATATTCAAGAGTTCATGATTCAACCTGTCTCTGCAACGAGTTTTGCAGAGGCATTACGAATGGGTGCTGAAGTTTTTCATTGCTTGAAAGGGGTCTTGAAGTCGCAAGGCTATAGCACCGCGGTGGGGGATGAAGGCGGGTTTGCGCCGAACTTACCGAGCAACGAAGCAGCCTTGGCGGTGATTGAGCAAGCGGTGGCCGGCGCGGGGTATCGATTAGGAGTCGACGTGACGCTTGCATTGGACTGCGCCGCCAGTGAGTTTTATCACGATGGCCAATACACGCTTGCAGGTGAGGGGCGTGCTTTCAGTCCGATCGAATTTGCTGATTACCTTGCCGACCTCTGTGATCGATACCCCATCATCTCAATTGAGGATGGCATGCACGAGAGCGACTGGGCCGGCTGGGCCAATCTTACGGCCAAATTGGGAGATCGTTGCCAATTAGTCGGCGATGATTTATTCGTCACCAATACGGAGATTCTTCAGCGCGGAATTGATGAAGGAATTGCCAACTCAATTCTGATTAAGTTCAATCAGATTGGCACACTTTCCGAGACACTGGCTGCGGTGCGGATGGCGCAAACGGCGGGTTATACCGCGGTGATTTCTCATCGCTCAGGTGAAACCGAGGACACAACGATCGCCGATCTCGCAGTTGGCACAGGGGCCGGTCAAATTAAAACAGGATCACTGTGTCGATCGGACCGCGTGGCAAAATATAATCAATTGCTCCGGATTGAGGCAATGCTGGCCAGCGAGGCTCGCTATCCCGGGCGTTCCGCCGTCTTTGGACAGGGCTAATGCTTGGTCGCCTCTTTTTGATCGCTTTGGCAGTCTTATTGGGATTGTCGCAATACCAATTGTGGGTTGGCACTGGATCGCTTGCCGAATTGCAGCGTTTGCGCGATGAGCTAGGCCGACAAGAACTCGAGAATGCGCGTCTGGCGAGTCGCAACGCGGAGCTTGCAAAGGAAGTCAGCGCAATTAAAACAGATGCTCAAGCGATTGAGGAATTGCTGCGGTCTCGATTTGGCTATGTCCGCGAAGGTGAAACCTTTGTCCGACTGATCCCAAAGGCTGAACAATCCAATGAATGATCGCATACATGCGATTGTACCAGCAGGCGGTCGTGGTCAGCGCTTTGGCGGACCCGTCCCCAAACAGTATCTTGAGGTCGCTGGTCGGCCAGTCCTATCCCATGTCTTGGCGCGTTTTCTACAGGCAGTCGAGATTGATTTCATCGCGGTCCCCATCGCCAAAAGTGATCTTCGGTTTGAAGAACTTGTTGAGGCTCGAGATCCGAGAGTACTGTCTGCCGAAGGTGGGACTGAGCGTGCATTGAGTGTGCTTGCCGGAATCACGACTCTACGTGCTGCCGGCGCTGGCCCCAGCGACTGGATTTTGGTGCATGATGCGGCACGCCCGTTACTGACAACAGGTGAGATTTTTGCATTGATCGAAGCCATCGAGACACCAGGTTGTCCCGGTGTGGTGTTGGCAGTGCCAGCGGCCGATACGTTAAAGCGGGTCGATGTGCTTGCACGGACGGACGAGGCAGCAGATGGCGCCATCGGAAGCACGCTGGTTCGTGATGGGATTTGGCATGCAATGACACCGCAAGCGTTTCGACTATCCGACCTCGAACATGCCATTGAGCGCGCGCTCGCAGCAGGTCACCCTGTGACGGATGAATCCTCCGCGCTTGAGGCAATGGGAACGCAACCCTGGCTTGTTCGAGGGCGTCGCTCAAACATCAAATTGACGTATCCTGAGGACATTGAACTTGTAGATGCCATTTTGCGCCAGCGCGCGAAATAAGGAGGCATGATGACGCTACGTATCGGTCAAGGTTTTGATATTCACCGGCTTGAGGCTGGTGACGGTGTGACCCTCGGTGGTCTATGGATTGCTTGCCCATATCGTTTAGTTGCACACTCAGACGGCGATGTGGTTTTACATGCGGTGATGGATGCGATGCTAGGTGCTCTTGCCCTAGGTGATATCGGTGAGTTGTTCCCAGATACGGACGCCCGCTATCAAGGTGCAGACAGTGCGCAGCTCACCCGGATTGTTCGAGACCGATGCCGTCACCTTGGCTATGTAGTCGGTAATCTAGACCTCACCATCCTTTGTGAACAACCAAAAATCAGCCCTCATCGGGCGACCATGCGTGAAGTGATCGCGCAAGTTTTGGACATCCCAGTGGATCGGATTTCAGTGAAGGCAACCACATGCGAGCAACTCGGATCGATCGGCCGGGGTGAGGGCTTAGCTGTTCAAGCAATTGTTTTAATGTTGGCGCACGCCTGATGTTGTGGGGTTCTCGTTCGCTACACTGGCAACAGCTACCAACCTTGTATCCACCCACAGGTATCCGCGGGATCTACCGTGCGGATCCACAGGCATTTATTGTAGAAGAAGAGCTCGGCGTGGCTCCGAGCGGGACAGGCGAGCATTGGTGGCTGTGGATTGAAAAAATTGGTCTCACCACCGAGGAAGTGATTCATCGTCTGGCAAACACCTGGGGAATTAAACCGGCACTGTTTGGCTATGCGGGAAAAAAAGATCGTCTCGCGGTTGCACGTCAATGGATTAGTTGCCCAGCGGACGCACGTCCTGAAATCGGCGGATTGGGCGTTGGCCTCGAAATCTTGGCAGCGCATCGTGATGCACAGAAGATCCGTGTCGGTCAGTTGCATGGCAATCGATTTCAGATCCGTGTTGATGCAGTCACGGGCATCGAGGAATTAGCTGATCGACTCCGGCTGATTACCACGTCTGGCATTCCAAACTACTTTGGGCCACAGCGATTCGGACGGGAAGGGCAGACTCTTGAGCGAGTTCGTCAGTTAAGCAATCGTGATCCTGAGGGACGCCGACGACTTCGCCATAATCAATCCATGCTTGCATCGGCTGCGCGCGGAGCAGGGTTCAATGCTGTCCTTGCTGAACATTTAGAACAAGGGACCTTCGATCATGTGCAGCGTGGAGCTGTGCTTCAGGTATCTGGAGATCTTCGTGAGCAAGTCGTCTGTAGTGAGAGTCTCTCGGACTGGAGCGCACGAACGGCTCAAGGAGAGGCTGTCCTCACTGGACCATTATTTGGACGGCGGTGTTTAGCTCGTCATGCTGTATTTGCCATGGAGCAAGGTATTCAGGGGGCTGACCCACTGGGTCGCTGGTTACTTGGGATTTTTCCTCATGAGAAACGCCGAGCACTACGTGTCTGGCCTCAACAGCTCGAATGGCAGGAAATGAACGGGGTACTCACCTTAACCTTTACGCTACCTAAAGGTAGTTTTGCCACGTCAGTGTTAAAAGAAATTGGAGCAATAGGGATCGATGATGCATGCCTTGATCAGTGATCGTGGTCGGGAGCGTCTTGTTGAGCTCCTTGGAGATCAGGGGATTAACGACGTGTTTGTACTCGATGCATTTCGGCGCGTGCCTCGTCATTTGTTCGTCGATCCTGCGGTGCGAGACTCGGCGTATTTGGATGTCACCCTGCCGCTTGGATATCAGCAAACGCTGTCTCAACCGTCGGTCGTTGCCCGCATGTTGGAGTGTGTCCGTGGTGGACGATCTTTGTCACGTGTTCTCGAGATTGGAGCAGGCAGTGGATTTCAAACAGCGTTGCTCTGTTTTCTGGCAGAGCAAGTATTCGCTATCGAGCGAATCGCACCGCTCGCAAAAGCTGCAAGAGCGCGTCTTGATCAGCTCGAACTGGAAAATGCAGTGATCAAACATGGCGACGGGTTACTTGGTTGGCCTGAATTCGCGCCCTTTGATGCGATTATCATGGCGGCATGTCCTGAGCAGGTTCCCGATGTCGTCTTAGCGCAATTAGCGATTGGAGGACGACTGATTGCACCGGTTGGACAGGGAGCCGTGCAGTCACTGACGTTGTTTCAGAAAACTGAGGATGGGCTGACTAGTTTGGTCGTTGACGAAGCCTTTTTTGTGCCAGCGCTGGGTGGCGTTGCATGACCAGCGCGGGAATATTCATGCGTGGCTTGGCCATGGGGGCTGCAGATGCTGTCCCCGGGGTCTCGGGTGGAACGATTGCATTTCTCACAGGCATTTATCCTCGATGGCTGGCTGTTCTGACTGCACTGCATCCGCGATTACTCCGGCTGGGTATGCAAGGACAATGGAAGGCGCTTTGGCGAGTGTTGGATGGCGCTTTTGTTCTGCCCCTGATCGCTGGGATTATCGTCGCATTGATCAGTGTTGCGCATCTGATCACCTATGGGTTGAATGCGTGGCCTGAGCGAATCTGGGGTTTATTTTTTGGGCTGGTCATGATGATGGGATTGGGCTTAATACGACAGATCTGGCCTGGGTTTCAAGGAAGGCATGTCGCCTATTTTGCGATCGGTTTACTCGGCTCTGCGGCACTTGGTTTACTGCAACCAGTCAGCATGGAGATGGCGTGGTGGGGTTGGCCCCTCGCTGGCGCCTTGGCGCTGTCGGCGATGCTATTACCTGGGATTTCTGGAAGCTTTTTGTTAGTTTTGATCGGCGTCTATCCGACCCTCATGAAAGCTGTGACGAGCGGGGACTGGGGAATGCTTGGACTGTTTGCGCTGGGCGGTGGTTGTGGCCTGATTGCCATGGCGCATCTACTACGCTGGATCCTAGCACGGGCTGAAATGATATTACTCAGCACGCTCACAGGCGTGGTCTTTGGTGCTCTCGTCAGGATATGGCCATGGCAGTCGAGCGATCAAAGTGGGACATTGTTGCTGAACTGGCCATCGGTATCGAATTGGCTATCGCCCACACTGTGGATGCTGGCAGGGTTGATGTGTGGATTTGTAATGCTCTGGGTCAGCCAACGCGAAGGTGCCGTATGAGAGCGAGCCGCCTGATCGTCCCATGCCTAGGTGTCCTGTTATCCGCATGCACAGCGCCCTATCAAATCCCAACCGATGAGCGCGGAAGTCAGCAAATACGTGTCCCTGTTGAGCGCACACAAACGTCAACCGCGCAATGGGATCCTGAGGAGCCCGGCTCAACATACGTGGTACAACGAGGCGACACGTTATTTGCAATCGCCTGGCGCTTTGAGCAAGACCCTCTGATCTTGGCGCGGCGCAATCGCATCGAAGGCGACCTCATTCGGCCAGGTGATGTGTTGCAGCTGCGAGGCCCAGTCCCAGAGGTCGCAAAGACAACCCCAGCACCCACATCAAGTCGCCCAATCATTCAGGGACAGACGATTCAACGACCCGCACCTGTTGTGTCTGAGCCACGTCCTGCTCAACCCGCATTGGAGGCGCGTAGGCCACCAGCATCGACAACTGCGCCAACAGAAGCACCACAGAAGACTCCACCAGTGCGCGCCATGCCACCTGCCTCTGGTTGGCAATGGCCGGTTCAAGGACCCATTATTGAGCGGTATTCGACGCAAACACGATTTAGCCGCTCACTGCAATTAGGGGGTGAGCGGGGCGCACCGGTACGTGCCGCCGCGTCAGGACGCGTTGTCTATGCAGGGGATGGTCTGGTTGGTTTTGGCAACTTGGTGATCTTGAGCCATCCTGACAATTACCTCTCGGCCTATGGCCACAATGACGCAATCTCAGTCACAGTGGGACAGGTCGTCACGCAAGATGCGGTCATTGCACAACTCGGATCCACCGGGACCGATCGCGTTAAGTTGCATTTCGAAATCAGGAAAGATGGGACGCCAATCGATCCCATGAAGTTATTACCTGCACGCTAACTGGTCTTCAGTCCGACGTCGTTCCATGATCGATTCACGTAGCCTAGCTCTTCATTGAACGGAGGCATCGTATGGATTCATTGTCTGGCACACCCTATTTGGCGCAGCTTGCTGAAGTTGATCTATTAGACGCAGCCACGGAACAGGCGCTAGCGCGTCGAGTCCAAGCTGGGGACGAACAAGCGAAGGATCATTTTATTCGCGCCAATCTTCGGCTCGTGGTCAGCATCGCGGGTCGTTATCGTGGACGTGGAGTGGATGTTGCTGATCTGGTTGAAGAAGGGAATCTCGGCCTCATCCGTGCCGTTGAAAAATTCAATCCAGAACTTGGTTACCGCTTTTCGACTTACGCAGCTTGGTGGATTAAGCAAGCCGTTGAGCGAGGCCTTTACACACAAAATCGCATGATTCGGGTACCTCTCCATCGGGTCAGAGAGCAATTTCAAACCTTTGAAGAGACCGGCGAACCAGGACATGTGCACCAAAAATCACGTTTGCTGAGTCCTCGTGATGCCTGCATTTCACTGGATGCTCAAGAGATAGAAGGTGGTTATTTTGCCTCTGCACTGATGGATGTGACGACACCATCTCCAGAGGATGCACTGCTGGATTCAGCGCAACACAATGAAATACATGGGTGGCTGTCTGCGCTGAACCCATTGGAACGCGAAGTGATCACGCGACGCTTTGGTTTGGGAACTGATGATCCAGAAACATTAGAGGCGATTGGTCGTGACTACCGATTCACCAAAGAACGTGTTCGGCAAATTCAGTTGACCGCAATGAGCAAGCTACGCATGGCGGCCACCGCAGTAGCCAGTTAATCCCGCTCTAAATGTTGCAGCTTGTCGGGCACACCATCCCATTCTTCAGCGTCCGGCAAGCCTTCTTTTTTTTCTGTAATATTAGGCCAAACCTCTGATAATTCGGCATTTAAAGCAAGGAAGTGATGTTGAACTTCGGGAAGCTCGTCATCCGATACAATCGCCTCGGCGGGGCACTCAGGCTCACACAGCGCACAATCAATACATTCGTCTGGATTGATCACAAGGAAATTAGGGCCTTCGTAAAAGCAGTCCACAGGACACACCTCCACGCAATCGGTGTATTTGCACTTAATACAATTTTCGGTCACGACAAAGGTCATGGGTGCTCTCCTTGAATGCGGGTGAATTGTAGGGATCTGATGAAGTCACGCCAAGGGTCAATTGAGATTGTTTTGAGCCTTGGTCACAGTTCCGCTCTGAGCCTGTGCCTCACCAATCAGGTGTTCCAGTAGACTCCATGCTGCCTTCGGAGACAGATCATCAATGTCAATGCGGGCTAATGCCGAAACCAAGGGATCAATGGGTATCGCGAATAGATCGGCTTGAGGTGGCGGGCGCTGCGTGTCCGCGCCTTGTTCGAGTTGAGCGAGATAGCCCTGCGCGCGGCCAATCACCGCATCGGGGACCCCAGCGCGACGAGCGACATGCAATCCATAGGATCGTGAGGTTGGGCCTGGCAACACTTGATGAAGAAACACAATTGATTCACCAGCAACGGTGGCCGCCAAGTGAAGATTTCCCACGCCTGTGGTGGTCTCAGGTAAGGTCGTTAGCTCGAAATAATGGGTTGCAAACAGGGTGAGTGATTTGCGATCCGCAAGAGCATGTGCGCAGGCCCAAGCCAATGCCAAGCCGTCGTATGTGGATGTACCACGACCCACCTCGTCCATCAGCACAAGACTTGATGCGGTCGAATGCGTCAGGATTGCGGCAGTTTCGGTCATCTCAACCATGAAAGTCGATCGGCCACCCGCCAAGTCATCACTGGCACCGATACGCGTAAAGATTCGGTCAATCGGTCCGATCTGAGCCGCCTTCGCTGGGACAAACGATCCGATGCGCGCAAGCAACGTGATCAACGCTGTCTGACGCATAAAGGTGGACTTGCCACCCATGTTTGGGCCAGTGATGAGCTGCATGTGCTGTTGCTGAGTGAGCAGGATGTCATTGGGCACAAAAGGATCGCGGCTTTTTGCTTCAACCACCGGGTGTCGCCCACCTTGAATCCGAATCTCTGGACTCTCGATGAGTACTGGGGCAACCCAGTGATTGTGTCGTGCAATCTCTGCAAGACCAGCCAGGACATCAAGCTGAGCGAGACTGTCTGAGGCGGCAGATAAGGTGGGCAGCGCGGATTGGAGGGGGTCAAACAAGGCCACAAATAACGCCTTCTCCCGCGTCAAAGACCGACTTTCCGCGGACAACGCTTGATCTTCGAATTGCTTGAGCTCAGCCGTTGTAAAGCGTTCTGCATTCTTTAACGACTGGCGACGGATAAAGTTCGGTGGCAGGGTGACCCCAGCGAGCTGAGCAACACTGATTTCGAAATAGTAGCCGTGCACTCGGTTATACCCAAGCTTCAAGGCGGCCACTTGACTCTCCGCCCGTGCGCGCGCTTCAAGATCGCGAAGTAATTGATCTGCATCCTGCGAGAAGCGACGCAAGGCATCTAACTCTGTGTCAAAGCCCTCACGAATCACGCCACCATCGCGAATCAGTACGGCTGGTTCATCGATGAGCGCGCGTGCGAGAAAGTCACGCAAATCTGAATGTGGATCGAGAGCCTGCCGCACCGTGTCAAATGCAGGATCATCAGGAAGGGTCCGAATTAACTCTGGAAGTGCAGTCAGGCTGTCACGAATCCTCGCAAGATCCCGAGGCCGGGCACTGCCCAGTGCGACACGCGCCAACACGCGTTCAAGATCACCAATCCCTCTTAGGAATCGTTGCACCGCCACAGTCATCGTTTCTGACTGAAGGGCTGCAATCATTGCGAGTCGCCTTGAGGGCTCCACATTGTCCCGATAGGGCTCTGTAATCCAGCGACTCAGCAAGCGCGACCCCATCGGTGTCTGGGTCCGATCAATCACCTCCCAAAGCGATCCTTCGCGCGCCCCTCGGAGCGTCTCTAGTAATTCCAGGTTGCGAATGGTGGCGCGATCCAATCCTACTCGTTGCTGTGTCTGAATAACGCAAGGCCGCTTGAAATGCGTCAAGGTTGTGCGCTGGGTGTCGTGGAGATAGGTCAGTAAGGCAGCAAGGCTGCCTCGGGCGGCGGCACTTGCATCTGCCAAACCCAAGCCGTGTGGATCACGGACCCCATAGGTCCGATCAAGTTCACGAAATAGGTTTTCAGGGCTGAAGTGCCAAGGCGCTGTGATCATTCCCTGATACTCAAGATCGGCGATCACAGTTCCTTCACAAATGAGGATATCCGCTGGGCGATAGCGTGCCATGGCGGCACTGAACTCAGCCATTGAGAGATGATCCAAGACCTGAATTTCTGCACGACTGACTGAACCGAACGCGATCCCAAAGATCGAATCTATCGCGCAGACCGATGCCACCCAAAGATCACGAACAGGCTCACTCAGCCCATCATCGACCACCGTACCCGGCGTCAAAATACGACTCACCTCACGTCGCATCGGACCCTTCGTTTCGCCGGGGATCCCCATTTGTTCGCACACCACGATGGCATGGCCCGCACGGAGTAATCGGGCTTGATAGTTCTCTGCGGCATGATGCGGCACGCCCGCCATGGGAATTGGCTCACCCGCAGACTGACCCCGTCGCGTCAGTGTGATGTCCAGTACCTGTGCGGCAATTTCAGCATCGCGATAAAACAGCTCATAAAAGTCACCCATCCGATAGAAAACCAACTGAGTCGGATACTCGGCCTTAATCGCCAAGTATTGCTGCATCATTGGGGTATGCTCAGACGCATCAGTGGCGGCCTGGGTCACGAAGACGCACTCAGTCGGTGACAATGGCGTATGCAGAGGTGCATTGGGACTCTCTTTTTGGGTTTCGATCGCAGCGGGTCTGGTCGCTGCCTTGAATGCTATCAACCTTGGCACTGAGTTTCTTCTGATTCAGACTAAAACGTCTATTTACAACGCAATCAATCTCGTTCTTTTGGGCTGTTCATGGCATCCTCTGACCGGAGACAGGAGAGCTTTATGAACCGTGATGCTGACACACTTGTACAGGATCTCGCAGCAGCACTCTGTGCACAAAAGGCGACACTGTCGGTCGCAGAAAGTTGTACCGGCGGATTACTTGGTGCGACCTGCACGCATCTTGCAGGGTCATCCCAATGGTTTGTCGGTGGCACGATCGCATATTCTAATGACGTCAAACACGTGCAGCTTGGCGTTCCAAACGAGTGGATCGACCAAGCCGGCGCGGTCAGCGAGACCGTTGCGTGTGGTATGGCAGACGGGGTTCGACAACGTTTTGAGTCTGCCGTTGGGGTTGGTATTACAGGGATTGCGGGTCCAGACGGGGGGTCACCAGACAAACCAGTTGGGTTGGTCTGGATTGCTGTAGCCTCAAGCACAGGAATTATTGCCAATGCGCACCACTTTAACGGAGATCGCCGGGCCGTTCGCGAGCAGGCAGTCATTGCTGCGCTGACGCATCTGATTCAACATGTTGGTGCTTGAGATGCGTCGAATCGATCCACATTTTGCAGAGCGCCCGTCGCGCTGTGTGTCTTGACTAGCTATACTTCACTGTTGACTTAACCAGAGGAAGGCCCCCATGCCCATCTATGAATATCGATGTGCGGAATGTCATGCAAGTCATGATGCACTTCAAAAATTATCGGACGCTCCATTAGTGCAGTGTCCACACTGCGGCGCCTCGGCACTCAAGAAGAAGTTGAGCGCATCCGGATTTCGTTTAAGTGGTGGTGGCTGGTATGAGACAGATTTCAAAACCGGTGATAAGAAAAAGAATTTGACCGGAGAGGGCGCTGCAAAGGCAGATCCCGCGCCTGCCAAAGCAGAGACGAAGCCGACGAAAACAGATTCAGCTGCGTAACGCTGACACATAAAGGAAAGAGCATGCGTACCCATTATTGCGGTGAATTAACCGAATCTCAGTTGGATGCGACGGTCACAGTCTGTGGCTGGGTGCATCGTCGCCGCGATCACGGAGGAGTGATCTTTCTCGACCTGCGCGACCGGCAGGGCATTCTGCAGGTAGTGGTGGATCCCGATACACCCGAGGCATTCGAAACCGCCGATCGCGCGCGTAATGAATGGGTGATGCAGATTTCTGGTCGCGTCCGGAAGCGCCCCAGCGGAACAGACAATAAGGACATGCCCACAGGTCAGATCGAATTACTCGGCAAAGTCGTCAATGTGCTCAATCAAGCAGACACACCGCCGTTCCAATTGGATGAACATGCCAAAGTCGGGGAAGAAGTTCGACTCAAGCATCGCTATCTCGATCTTCGCCGACCTGAGATGCTTGATAATCTGATGTTGCGATCACGAGTCTCAACCTTTGTGCGCAATTTCTTAGCAAAAAATGGATTTGTCGATACAGAGACACCAATTTTGACGCGTGCAACACCAGAAGGTGCACGTGACTATTTGGTTCCATCCAGAGTGCATAAGGGCGAGTTTTTTGCGCTTCCGCAATCTCCTCAGTTGTTTAAGCAGCTGTTGATGGTCGCCGGTCTCGATCGCTATTTTCAAATAGCAAAATGTTTTCGAGATGAAGATCTTCGCGCTGATCGCCAACCAGAATTTACGCAGATCGACTTGGAAATGTCATTCGTCTCTGAAGATGACGTGATGCAATTAACAGAATCCATGATTCGCCAGCTTTTCGAAGCCGAACTGAATGTCGATCTAGGTGCGTTTCCACGTATGACCTATGCCGATGCCATGGCTCGATTTGGAAGCGATAAGCCGGATCTTCGGATTCCTTATGAGCTCATCGATATTCGTGACCTAATGACAGACGTCGAGTTCAAAGTGTTTCAGGCGCCTGCCAATGATCCCGCTTGTCGGGTCACCGTCCTGAGGATTCCAAATGGCGCGCAGTTATCACGAAAGGACATCGACGACTACACCAAGTTCGTTGGCCTATACGGTGCAAAAGGCTTGGCATGGATCAAAGTCAATGCCTTGGCAGACGGGATTGAAGGCCTTCAAAGTCCGATCTTAAAGTTTATTCCAGACACCATTATCAACGCGGTACTCGACCGAGTGCATGCCATTGACGGCGATATTTTATTTTTTGGCGCTGATCAATCCAAGATCGTGTCTGATGCACTTGGTGCCTTACGGATCAAAATTGGGCACGACCTGGGGGCCTTAACCCATCCATGGGCTCCACTGTGGGTGATTGACTTTCCGATGTTCGAGGATGCTGGTGACGGTCGGGTTGCCGCTCTACATCACCCCTTTACCGCGCCAACCTGCTCACCTGAAGCGCTTCGTACAAATCCATTGGGACATAACTCGCGTGCCTATGACATGGTGCTCAACGGCACTGAATTAGGGGGTGGGTCAATTCGGATTCACGATCAAGCGATGCAGCAAGCCGTATTTGAAGTACTCAATATTTCGCCAGATGAGCAGCGGGAGAAATTTGGATTCCTGCTGGATGCGCTTCGCTATGGAGCGCCACCCCACGGTGGGCTTGCCTTCGGCCTTGATCGCCTGGTTATGCTCATGCTGGGTGCGTCTTCAATTCGCGATGTGATCGCATTTCCGAAGACGCAGTCAGCGACTTGCTTGTTAACCGATGCGCCTGGTGAAGTCAGTCAAGCACAGCTCAAAGAGCTTCATATTCGCATTCGTCAAGTGGACACCACGGAGGCGCGCTAATGGCAGGGCATTCCAAATGGGCCAATATTAAGCATCGAAAGGCGAAGGAAGATGCCAAGCGTGGGAAAGTATTTACCAAGCTGATTCGGGAAATCACAGTGGCTGCTCAACTTGGCGGTGGTGAAATTGCCGATAATCCGCGCCTTCGTGCGGCAGTCGATAAAGCGCTGTCCGCGAATATGACAAAAGACACCATTCAGCGCGCAATTGATCGCGGGGCAGGGAACAGTGGTGGGGACAACGTTGAGGAGTTGGTTTACGAGGGGTATGGCATTGGCGGAGTTGCAGTGCTCGTGGAAGTAATGACTGACAACAGAAATCGGACCGTTGCCGAAGTGCGCCACGCGTTTAATAAGTGTGGCGGAAATCTGGGGACCGATGGCTCGGTTGCATATTTATTTACGAAGCGTGGGCAAATTATTGTCACTGCCGACGACGAAGACCGCGTGGTCGAGGCCGCGCTCGATGCCGGTGCGCTCGATGTCATTGGACTCGATGAGACGTCATTCGACGTTGCGACCGAGATTCATACCCTTGTGGACGTCAAGGATGCTTTGGTCTCGGCTGGGCTCGAAATCATCCAAGCTGATGTATCGCTAGTGCCGGCGACGATGGTTGATTTGGATGCCGACAGCACACCAAAGGTTATCAAAATGATCGATATGCTCGAGGACCTTGATGACGTTCAGAATGTCTACTCCAATGCGAATTTCGATGACGCAGCGCTCGAGGCTCTAACCTGATGATTCGTACCCTGGGGATTGATCCTGGCTCACAGAAAACAGGGTGGGCGGTGATCGATCACCAGGGGCAACGCCTCATTTGGGTCGCCTCCGGAGTCATTCGGCTGGGTTCCGGCCCCTTTCCTGAGCGGATGGCCACCCTGGGCCTTGCCCTGCGCGAGATCGTTGTGTCACATCAGCCAACGCAAATGGCCATTGAAGAGGTATTTCTCGCCAAAGATCCTCAATCTGCATTGAAGCTGGGGCATGCCCGAGGAGTCGCCATGTTCATTGGGGCTGAGGCGCAACTCCCTGTATTTGAATATGCTGCCCGTCGTGTCAAGCAGGTGGTCGTCGGGCAAGGGCAAGCGGATAAACGACAAATGCAAACCATGGTGAAGCTATTACTTGGCCTGAGCCAATCTCTTCCGGAAGATGCGGCGGACGCGGCTGGGGTCGCAATCTGTCATGCACACTCAAGTTCTGGTCTTGCCGGAACTGGATCAACCACCTCACAATCACACCGACGTCGTAGTCAAGTCGGCCGCTGGCGCTTAAAGGATGATGCATCATGATTGGGTTCATAGAAGGCGAGCTGATTGTTATTGAACATAGCTGTGCGGTGATCGCTTGTCATGGCATCGGTTATGAAATCGAATGCCCCGTCTCGACGTTATGCGAACTTCCGCCGGCTGGCAGCACAGTGCGTCTCTTGACCCATCTTGTCGTCAGAGAGGATGCACATTTGCTCTATGGGTTCTTGACTCGCGCCGACCGTAATGTGTTCCGAACTCTGATTCGAATCAGCGGTGTCGGTCCAAAACTAGCCCTCGCAATTTTATCTGGGATGACAGCGTCTGAACTGGCCGGAGCAGTGGAACGAGACGATGTGCAGTCCCTCATTCGGCTTCCGGGCATTGGGAAGAAAACAGCCGAGCGGCTTTTGATCGAGTTACGTGATCGCATCGTTGGCATCTCAGCAGACACGCCGCCCGCGGGCGCGCATCCCATCCAAGAGGCCATCGCAGGGCTTGTGAGTTTGGGGTACAAAGCCGCCGATGCGGAGCGAGTGGTGCATGCCGTGAAAACAAGCGATGACACGCCTGAGGCCCTCATCCGTGCAGCACTTCGCGCCATGATGAAGGGGAGCGCATGAGCACTGATCGACTCATCACCCCAATACCCGAAGGGCGCGACGAGAAGCGACTAGATCACACCGTTCGCCCCACCCGACTGGCCGACTATCGGGGGCAACCAAAGGTCTGCGATCAGATGCAGCTATTCGTGGATGCAGCACGTAATCGGCGTGAATCACTGGATCACACACTGATCTTCGGCCCACCAGGCCTTGGTAAGACGACCTTAGCGCACATCATTGCGCACGAAATGGGAGTCTCGATTAAGTCCACCTCCGGACCAGTACTCGAACGTGCAGGCGATTTGGCTGCCATGCTGACCAATCTTGAGCAAGGCGATGTCTTATTTATCGATGAAATTCATCGACTAAGCCCTCAGATCGAAGAGATTCTCTATCCTGCGATGGAGGATTATCAGCTGGATATCATGATCGGCGAGGGCCCTGCCGCACGATCGATCAAGTTGGATTTACCGTCCTTCACACTAGTCGGTGCCACAACCCGTGCCGGCCTCCTGACGAGCCCGTTACGCGATCGGTTTGGAATTGTCCAGCGATTAGAGTTTTACGCAGTGGCTGATTTAACGGAGATTGTGCTCCGTGCAGCAGCTTTACTTCAGATCGCAACCGCTCCAGAAGGGGCCTATGAAATCGCGAGACGGTCCCGGGGTACCCCGCGTATTGCAAACCGACTGCTGCGTCGAGTTCGTGATTTTGCAGAAGTCAGGGCAGATGGCGTGATTACCGACGAAGTTGCTGATGCCGCACTCAATTTATTACATGTCGATCAACACGGGTTTGACACCCTTGATCGTCGCATGTTGCAGATCATGCGAGATCGGTTTGATGGCGGACCCGTGGGTATCGAGGCGATCGCAGCTGCGGTAGGTGAGGAGCGCGGGACACTCGAAGAAGTGATCGAGCCGTATCTTATCCAGCAAGGATATATTCAACGGACACCACGGGGACGGATGTTGACCCCAGCATCAGTCGCCGTATTGGGATCGCATGTGGCAGACGACCTATTTAGGCGTGTCGATGACTGACTTCGTCCTCCCAATTCGGGTCTACATTGAAGACACCGATGCAGGTGGAATCGTCTTTTATGCGAACTACCTAAAGTACTTTGAACGCGCGCGGAGTGAGTGGTTACGGTCACTCGGCATTGAGCAATCGACGACCATCCATGCCAATCGATTATTTGTGGTACGTTCATGCGCAATGACGTATCACGCGCCCGCTTATCTAGATGACTCACTTGATATCATGGCTCAGGTGGAGGCCATACGCGGTGCGCGGGTTGTTTTTTCCCATCGTGCGGAACGCGGGGGAGTGGTCTTGGTGGCCGGATCGGTCGATGTGGTCTGCGTGTCTGCGGACACACATCGCCCGAAGCCGCTACCATCCACACTGCGAATGATACTAACCGGGCAAGGCCCAGAGGAATTATGAATGAGTGATGAACTTTCCATCCTGAGTCTCGTATTGCAGGCAGGGCCTGTGGTGCAGTTGGTGATGGCAACGTTGGTATTAGCATCGGTCCTGTCTTGGGTCGTCATCTTCCAACGAGCACGCGTGTTGTCACGCGCCAGGCTCCATGCGCGCGCCTTTGAGGATGCATTTTGGTCGGGAGCGGAATTGGTTGGTTTATTCCGACAGGTCGCCAATCAACCAAATTTAATTGGACTAGAGGCAGTGTTCAAAGCAGGCTTTCAAGAGTTCACCCGCCTTCGGCAGGATGCAAAATCAGACCCCGACGCCATCATGGAGGGTGTGCAGCGTGCCATGCGTGTCGCGCGAGCGCGAGAGGAAGAGCAGCTTGAATTACATCTACCGTTCTTAGCAACCGTTGGATCGATCAGCCCATATATCGGATTGTTTGGGACAGTCTGGGGGATCATGAACTCGTTCAGAGGCCTTGCTGCGGTGAAACAGGCTACGTTAGCGACCGTTGCACCGGGGATTTCCGAGGCGCTAGTAGCGACCGCCATCGGCCTCTTCGCGGCAATCCCAGCAGTCATTGCCTACAACCGATTTAGCTCGTTAGTGGATAATCTGTCCCTGACGTATGAGAATTTCGCAGACGAATTCACGGCAATTTTGCACCGTCGTGTGCATCAACGGGGTGAGTAATGTCCAGTCGTCGTCGTCGCCAGAAAAAAGGCTTGGTCTCTGACATCAACGTCGTCCCCTACATCGATGTCATGCTCGTGTTATTGGTAATTTTCATGGTGACCGCGCCGATGTTGACATCGGGGGTCACGATTGAGTTGCCTGAGGCATCCACCGAACCGATGAATATTGAGACCAATGAAGAGCCACTGATTGTTTCGGTTCGTACCAACGGGGAGTTGTTTATTAATGTTGGTGGGGAAGAAACCAGTCCAGTGACCCTTGGTGTGGTCAAAGATCGTGTGATGAAGGTCTTAGCAGCGCGCCCACAGACCCAAGTGCAGCTCAGAGGTGATACCCGACTCGACTATGGCACCCTGATGCAAGTGATGAGCGCACTTCAGGATGCTGGCGTTGTGTCGATTGGCCTGGTGGCGGAGGCCCCTTAATGGATCGCCGTGGCGAGAGTTTAATTCGACCATTTTCGCTTGCTGTCGTCTTACATGCGCTAATCATTGGATCGTTCTTCATCGCCATGGCGCCAGAAGCGAATACGGTTTCCCCACCCCAAGTGCAAGTGATCCAAGCGACAGCCCTGAGCTTCGCGCCATCGGAAGCAGCTCAATCGCAGGCGAAGGCAAAAGCTGCTCGAGATGCCGAGGAGGAAAAAAAACAGGCGAAAGCAGATCAGGCGAGACGTGAAGCCGAGGCAAAACGTATTGCGACTCAAAAGGAGAAAGAGGCGGCTGAGAAGAAGCGTGGGGAAGCTGCCAACGCAGAGGCTGTGAAGCAGGCGGAGTTGTTGAAGCAAGCAGAGGCAAAACGGCAAGCAGAGGCTGACCAAGCCAAACTGGCACAACAAAAAGCTGAGCAAGCGGCCCGCGAGGCACAACTTGCCAAACAAGCTGAGGCAGATCGTGTCGCACAGCTCAAGCGCGCCGAGGAGTCGAAACAAAAGGCGGCGGATGAGGCAGTCCGCGCGCAACAAGCACAGCAAGCATTGGCTGCACAGCGCGCTCAGGAACAGGCAAAACGTGAGCTACTTGAGCGGGAAAGAGCTCAACTTGCAGAGCAGGCCCGTATCAAGGAGGCCGCGGAACGTGCTGAAGCAGAGCGCCTAAAGGATGAGATGGCACGTCGAGAAAGAGAAAAACAAAAAGTAATCGATGACGCATTCCGCCAAGCTGAAACAGAAGCGAAAGCGCTCGCGGACGCGCAAGCGAAAGAGGATAACGAGGTCGCCCTGTTAAACGCACTTGCGTCTGAGAAGGCAGCGGCCAACGTCTTGGACGCGATGACAACCCGCATCACGCGAGCCTGGCGTCGACCTGTCTCATTCCGTGCAGGTCTCGAAGTGATGCTTCGAATGTCACTTGCACCCAATGGGGAACTTGTGGGCGTCACTGTGATCAAATCCAGTGGTGATGCTCTATTTGATCGATCCGCAACAGCAGCAGTTCAGCGGGCGGCTCCATTCAATGAAGTCACTCAATTTAGCGCCTCGACCTTTGAGGAAAAATTTCGCACATTGACTGTTAAATTCCGACCGGAGGACTAATGCAACGACTCATTTATTGGACTTGGCTACTGCTTGTTTGCGTGGTAGGTCCTGTCCGCGCTGAGTTGGTCATTGAGATCACGCGTGGTGTAGAGAACCCAATCAAAGTCGCAGTGGTTCCATTTCGGTTTCAAGGCTCCGGGGTCTTAGATGTCGATCTAGCCCGGCTCATTGAATCCAATTTAGAGCGAACAGGACAATTTCAGCGAGTCAATCGCAACTCGATGCTCTCCCTGCCTGGACCCAATGATCAGTTGTTCTATCGAGATTGGCGAGCCATCGATTCTGAATACACCGTAGTGGGTGAGATCACTCCAAACGAGAATGGCTATCTAGTCACCTTCGGGCTGCATGATGTCCTAGGGCAGCGGGAACTGTTTGCGGAGAAAGTACCCGGGCCAGCGAGTGCGTTGCGTGACATCGGACACTACATCAGTGACAAAATTTATGAATCCCTGACGGGAATCAAAGGGATTTTTTCGACCAAGCTGGTGTATGTCACTGTTGATCGCCGATCCGAAAAAGATCAAACATTTCGGCTCATCTTATCTGACGCCGATGGGGGACGGACCCGAACGATTTTTGAGTCAAGCGAACCGATTCTATCGCCAACATGGTCTCCAGACGGTGGGCGTATTGCGTACATGAGTTTCCGCGGAAAACGAGCCGGGATCTATGTGCAAACATTGGCCACTGGTGAAGTTCAAAAAGTGACTGATTTTCCTGGGCTCAATAGCGCGCCTTCATTTAGTCCAGATGGACGTCAGCTCGCACTCACACTCTCTAAAGATGGCAATCCAGAAGTCTATATTGCGAACCTTCGGACCGGAGAGTTACAGCGGATGACCGACCACTTTGGCATCGATACGGAACCCCGCTGGTCTCCCGATGGGCGCTCCATCTTATTTACGTCAAGCCGAGGCGGCAAACCTCAGTTGTATCAACTCAATGTGTCAGATCGGGAGGTCAAACGGGTGACTTTCGATGGTGACTATAATTCAAATGGCGCATTTACTCCGGATGGTTCCGCCATTGTGTTTGTCCATCGCAGCAACGATCGATTCCACATTGCCCGCATGGATCTGAAGACACGTGCAATGCGAATTTTGACGGAAACAGATCTGGATGAATCCCCGAGTGTTGCACCCAACGGAACTATGGTAATTTATGCGACGTCAGAAGGGACGAGGGGACTCTTAGGGCTTGTTTCCACAGATGGACGTGTTCGGGTGCGGTTACCATCAGCGAGTGAGCAGGTGCGGGAGCCAGCTTGGTCCCCTTTTATGAATTAGTACTAACATTTTGCGGTTGATAGGGGTGACAGAATGGATGTGTTGAAAACAATAAAGATGGCGAGCTTTGCGGCAGCGTTCGCGGTGCTTGCAGGGTGTGCCGGTCAAGTGAAGGAAGACGTCGCTGTCACTGACGCGACTGCAGAACGTGCGCCTGAAACAGCAACAGCAACAGCAGCGCCGACCGAAGCAGTCTCTGGCGCTGGGAGTTCACAAGCATCACAGGGCGCTTCTCAATCTGCTGTGTCGGGTGCAGAAATTACCCGTGAATCCCTAAAGGCGAGCGCACTGGCCGCTGACACCTTGTTTTTCTTTGAATTCGACAAATCAGACTTACGGCAAGATGCGCTCGATGACTTGGATGCGCACGCCAAGTATTTGGTTGCAGACCGCGGTGCTCGAGTACGTCTTGAAGGGCATGCGGATGAGCGTGGAACCAGAGCTTATAACTTGGCACTCGGTGAGCGACGTGCCAATGCAGTCGCGCGCTATTTAGTGATTCAAGGGGTGAATCGTGCCCAGATCGAAACAATGAGTTACGGCGAAGAGCGTCCGCTGTCGCTGGCTCGCGATGAGTCAGGCTGGGGTCGCAATCGTCGTGTTGAGCTAATCTATCAGTAATACGATGCGTATCTCCCAGTGGATAGTGGCCGTGAGCGTTTCGCTCTCGGCCACTGTTCTTTCTGCCGCCGATCCCTTGCCCGTCACTGACGATGCGCGCGGGGAGTTGTTGCTGCAAATCGAGCAATTACGTCAGGAAACCCAAGCGCTTCGTGGGCTGATGGAGGAACTCAGTAATCAATTGCGGACCATGCAGGATGACGAGAAATCGCGCTATTTGGACTTAGACCGGCGTCTTGGTGAGCTCATTCGGATTCAACGAGAGTCGGTTCAGTCCGCTGCTGCTCCAGCACCAATCGCGTCAGCGGATGGCGCTGAGGTCATCTCACGCCCTGAACCGACTCGAGTTCCTGCTCAAGAAGCCTATAATCTTGCGTTTCAAATGATTCGTGAACGTCAGTTCGAAGAGAGTTTGGCCGCAATGGCCGAGTTCATTTCGCGCTATCCAGACAGTGCGCTAATCCATGATGCGCGCTTCTGGCGCGGTCAGGTCTATGACGTGCTGGCCGACGACGCAAATGCCATCAAAGAGTACGAGGGATTATTAGCGGACAAGCCCGATTATCGACGGTTGCCTCAGGTGCAAATAAAGCTCGGAAAGTTGTATCTAAAGACAGGGCAAACAGCGGCAGGGCAGCAACTATTAAACGCCTTGATCTCGGCCGACCCCGACAGTGTGGAAGCGGGTCTCGCTCGACGCGAGCTTGAGGCGATTCGGTAGTCCATGGCGGCGCCACTCGACGAGACGCTGCGGATTACCGAGGTCTTTACAAGTCTCCAAGGCGAGGCTCTTACGCAAGGGTTACCCACGGTCTTTATTCGCCTGACAGGCTGTCCATTGCGATGTGGGTACTGTGATTCTTCATATGCCTTCCATGGTGGAACGCTGCAAACAATCGCCCTCTTAATGGAGGCGGTGAATGAGGCGGGTGTGGCGTGCGTTTGTGTCACCGGAGGAGAGCCGCTTGCGCAACCAAATTGCCTCATCCTGCTTCACGCGCTATGTGATGCGGGGTATCAGGTGTCGCTTGAAACCTCTGGTGCCATGGATATTTCAGGTGTCGATTCACGGGTCTCGATTGTCTTAGATATCAAAACCCCAGGCTCAGGTGAAGTTCATCGCAATCGCATTGAGAATTACGCATTGCTTCAACCGAAAGACCAAGTTAAAGCGGTGATCACATCGACGGATGATCTCGCATGGTTACTGTTGTGGTGCGATCAGCATCCAACTCTATTTCAGGCGAGCATTGTCTGGGTGTCACCCAGCTATGGCGACATGGATCTGTCCATCTTAGCCCAATGGGTCATCGCGCAACGCGGGCGGTTTCGTCTTCAACTACAGTTACACAAACAGATTTGGGGTGAGAAGGCAGGGCATTAATGACACAACCAAAGGCAGTGATCCTACTCTCTGGAGGATTGGACTCCATTACCCTACTGGCGATTGCTAAAAGTCAAGGATATCAGTGTTATACGATTGGTTTTGACTACGGGCAAAAGCATACAGCCGAGCTTCAAGCTGCCGCACGCATCGCCGACCAATGGGCTGATGCGGCACATCAAGTGGTCAAGCTGGACCTCAAAACAATTGGCGGCTCAGCACTCACCAGTGACGCAATTGCAGTTCCAACAAACGGTGTTGCAAGCTCAGGAATCCCTGTCACCTATGTGCCGGCGCGCAATACGGTGTTTCTTTCGATCGC
>ERZ887849.298-NODE-298-length-54680-cov-19.357529_pt1 | contig 54680 bp, 58 predicted proteins | sample MGYA00521267_ERZ887849 | MGnify/ENA primary metagenome ERZ887849 (study PRJEB32303, sample SAMEA104408601) | aquatic metagenome | biome: Brackish water; feature: Pelagic; material: water | place: Baltic Sea | collected 2014-06-06T16:11:00 | depth 2,863 m ... | reverse complement strand
GACCGTTTCCAATCAAATTCATACGCTGTCAATTTCAATATCTCAATGAACTTATTTTACTTTTGTGCGCTTTTGTAACTCGTGTTTTTGATTCACTCATTCTTTAGGCGGCTGCAAATGTACAACAGTTTTTTAAACCTACAATACTTTTGAAAAAATATTTAATAAAAATTTAAAGAACGTTGTTGGCTTAGCAATCTTACTGTTATTTCGTTTTGTAAGCGGCTGCAAATATACATCTGTTTATTTTAGCGCTCCAAACAAAAACAAGCTTTTTTTTGTTTTTTTTATGATTGTTTTTTAAATCATTGAAACAGCATAGATTAGGGTATAAAAAAAATAAGTGCCCTATTATACCTTAATATATGTATGGCTTAAACACCCTGGGGAGAAAAACAGGTAAAACCCCCGTTAATAGAGGGTAATCAAAAGGCATAGACTACTAAGTTTTTAATAAAAACACGTCAAATTTCGCCTTAAAAAAAGTAAAAAGAGATTCGTTTCTAAAAAAAGACAGATCAAAGGCTAGCCTTTTAAAACAAAACAAACTTGGGCGCCCCTTTTTCATTGAGTAAAGTTGGCAAGCAAACAAGCCCTTAGTATATTATTGTCAAACAATAGCTATGTGCAGCTTAGGCCATAAAAAAGTAGACATAAAACAATAAAATGATACGGAGTATTATAACAACAATAGTATATTTGCTGTTTAAAATTTGTAAACTATGATAGCAATTACCTTACCAGATGGAAGTGTAAAGCAACTAGAAGAAGGAGTAACACCAATGGACGTTGCACTGAGCATAAGCGAAGGCTTGGCTAGAAATGTGATTTCAGCAGCATACAACGGTCAAACCGTAGAAAGCAGCACTCCCCTAACCCATGATGGAAGCCTAGTGTTATATACCTGGAGAGACGAGGCTGGAAAAAAGGCTTTTTGGCATTCATCGGCACATATTTTAGCACAAGCATTACAGGAATCGTATCCTGGTATAAAATTAACCATTGGACCCGCCATTGAAACTGGGTTTTATTATGATGTAGATTTCGGAGAACTTAGCTTTTCAGAAAAAGATCTGGCAGCTATAGAAGACAAAATGCTTGAAATAGCAAGAGGAAAACACACGTTCTCTTTACGTTCTACCTCTAAAAAAGAAGCCTTAGATTTCTACAAAAACCAATCAAACCAGTACAAAGTAGAACTCATAGAAAATCTGGAAGACGGAACCATCACATTTTGTGATCATGACAACTTCACAGATTTATGTAGAGGAGGACACTTGCCTCATACGGGTTATGTCAAAGCAGTGAAATTAATGAGCATTGCTGGCGCCTACTGGAGAGGAGACGAAAAAAACAAACAACTTACCCGTATTTACGGAGTTAGTTACCCAAAACAAAAGGAACTAAAACAATACCTAGCACTTTTAGAGGAAGCAAAAAAAAGAGATCACAGAAAACTAGGAAAAGAATTAGAGCTTTTCACCTTCTCACAAAAAGTAGGTCAAGGACTACCGCTTTGGCTACCTAAAGGAACAGCACTGCGTGAACGTCTTGAGAACTTTCTGAAAAAAGCACAAAAGAAAGCGGGCTATGAAATGGTCATGACCCCTCATATAGGTAGTAAGGAGCTGTATGTAACCTCTGGACACTTTGAGAAATACGGAGAAGATAGTTTTCAAGTAATAAAAACACCCAACGAGGGTGAAGAGTTTATGTTAAAACCCATGAACTGCCCACACCATTGTGAGATATATAACACCAAACCATTTTCATATAAAGACCTACCAAAACGATTTGCAGAATTTGGAACAGTATACCGCTACGAGCAAAGTGGAGAATTACATGGCCTAACTAGAGTAAGAGGTTTCACACAAGATGATGCTCATATATTTTGTACTCCAGACCAATTAGACCAAGAATTTAAAAATGTTATTGATCTTGTATTATACGTATTTGGCTCTTTAGGTTTTGAAAATTTCACAACTCAAGTTTCTGTTAGAGATTTAAGCAAGCCAGAAAAATACATAGGTGATGTAAAAACCTGGGAAAAGGCTGAAAATGCAATTTTAAGCGCCGTAAAAGACAAAGGACTAGATTATGTAGTAGAATCTGGAGAGGCAGCTTTTTATGGTCCTAAGTTAGATTTCATGGTAAAGGATGCCCTTGGGAGAAGCTGGCAACTAGGTACAATACAGGTAGATTACAACCTTCCTGAACGTTTTGATTTAACATACAAAGGTAGTGACAATGAGCTTCACAGACCAGTGATGATACACAGAGCGCCCTTTGGTAGTATGGAGCGTTTTGTGGCAATATTACTGGAGCATACCGGCGGAAATTTCCCTTTATGGTTGATGCCAGAACAGGTCACAATATTATCATTGAGTGAAAAATATGAAAAATACGCTCAAAAAGTTTTAAATTTGCTTGAAAATCACGAAATTCGCGCCCTTGTGGACAATAGAAATGAAACTATTGGAAAGAAAATTCGCGAGGCAGAACTCAACAAACTCCCGTACATGTTAATAGTAGGGGAACAAGAAGAGAAAGACGCAACTATATCTGTAAGAAAGCATAGTGAAGGAGATCAAGGAACAATGAGCGTTGAAGCCTTTGCAGCGATGATAAACAAAGCTGTAAAAGAAGAAATTAAAGAATTTAACGTGGAGTAAGTCCATAATTATTAAACAGGTACTCATCAAGTAGATGAATATTCAAAAAAAAAGAAGCCATAGCAATAAGAAGAAAAAGAAGTAGGGGTCCTGCAAGGATCATTAAAGAAGACCAACACAATATTAACCGAAGAATTCGTGCAGAAGAAGTACGACTTGTAGGTGACAATGTTGAGATTGGTGTTTATCCTACTCGCAAAGCATTAGCCATTGCGGAAGAGCAAGAGTTAGATCTTGTAGAAATTTCTCCAAATGCAAGCCCACCGGTTTGTAAAGTTATGGACTACAAAAAGTTTGTCTACGAGCAGAAAAAGCGCGAGAAGTCATTGAAGTCTAAGGCAACAAAAGTGATCATCAAAGAAATTAGGTTTGGACCTAATACTGATAATCATGATTATGAGTTTAAAAAGAAACATGCTGAAAAGTTCTTGAAAGATGGAGCAAAATTAAAAGCATATGTATTTTTTAAAGGGCGTTCTATTATCTACAAGGATCAAGGAGAAATTTTATTATTAAAATTGGCTCAAGAACTTGAAGAATTAGGAAAGGTAGAGCAAATGCCAAAACTGGAGGGAAAACGAATGATTATGTTCATCGCTCCAAAAAAGAAATAGTGTAAAACTATTGAAACTGAAATTTGATCCTTAGGGACTTATTTATATAACCTCTCAGGTAGGTACGTGTACCAAAAGAGAAACAACGAAATAATATTTAAAAGAAGCAATAATGCCGAAACAAAAAACAAAATCTAGTGCAAAGAAGCGTTTCAAGCTAACAGGTACTGGTAAAATCAAAAGAAAGCACGCTTTTAAGAGTCACATCTTAACAAAGAAGTCTAAAAAACGTAAGCTTAAATTAACTCACGATGGTTTGGTAGACAAATCTGATGAGAGTAATGTAAAACAAATGCTTCGAATGAAGTAATTGCTTTGCGGTTAACTAAATTTTATAACCCTGGAGTTAGGCCAATATAAAAGAACTTACACAAAATGAGTCGCCTGCTACAAAAAACAATTAAATTATGCCAAGATCAGTAAACAGCGTTGCCAAAAGAGCACGTAGAAAAAAAGTATTAAAACAAGCCAAAGGTTACTTTGGAAGAAGAAAGAATGTTTGGACGGTAGCCAAAAATGCAGTAGACAAAGCAATGTCTTACTCATACAGAGACCGTAGAAACAAAAAGAGAACTTTTAGAGCATTGTGGATCACGCGTATCAACGCAGGTGCACGCCAACACGGAATGTCTTACTCTCAATTTATGGGAGGGATGAAAACAGCAGGAATTGAATTGAACCGTAAGGTTCTTGCAGATTTAGCAATGAATCATCCAGAAGCTTTTGAAGCAATTGTAAAGAAAGTAAAATAAGACAATCCAATAATCATATTATTTCGTAGTAAAAATCCCGTTGCATTTGCAACGGGATTTTTTTATATCCTATACCTAAAAACTAGGCACATAAAAAAAGCTCCACTACGAAACCGCAGTGGAGCTTTTGTTTATAATCGATAAAAGTGTATTACATTTTATTAATTCTATCTATCAAGGCTCTTCCTTTAGCTTCAAGCTCTTGATTTACTGCTTTAAAATGCGCTTTGGCATTCTCAAGGTCTCTTTGGTTAACCTTTACAATCAATTCATCAAATCCTACAATTGCATCATCAATGATAGATTGAGACTCTTTGGTTTCTTTTGAAGGGTTTGTTAACTCCCAAATGTATACAGCTTCAATGATATCTCCCATTACGTAGTTGATATCTTTTTTTAAATCTCTCTTATTTGCCATAATGTGTTCCGCCAAGTGCGGTTTTTAAATTACTAATTAATAAGTTGCAAAGTTACAAACTCTTAAACAATATAACCCTGCAAAAGTAAAGCAGTTTTTTCTTTAATTTTCTTACCATAACAACGCCAATTAGACATCCTCTGGCCTACAGGTCAAAAAACGTGTACGTGTTTTTTTGTTTCAGTTTTCTCGGTACAACCTATGGGTAGTGTTAAAGGGAACTTTTCAGGAGATCGTCAAACTTATAGGCGTATGTAGCTATAGAATTTGTCAAATATAATTTTAAACCAAACCGTGTATTGATCTGGGTTTGCTTTTATATCTGCCTTGACATCCTCTACGGCCATCCATTTCCAAGCAGCTACCTCGTCCCTGTTTATAACTGGGTCACCACTATAGTTTCCAAGCATTATGTGGTCCAACTCATGCTCTGTTAATCCATTATCAAAAGGTGCTTTGTATATAAAGGAAGTAGCATGTGTAAGATCTGTAACAAAACCCATCTCTTCTTGTAATCTTCTTGTACCGGCCTGTATATTAGACTCACCGTCTCGTTGATGACTACAACAGGTATTGGTCCATAATCCAGGAGAGTGGTATTTGTGTAATGCACGTTGTTGCAACATTAAAGCGCCATCATCATTTAACACAAATACAGAAAAAGCTCTGTGTAAAATTCCTTTTTCATGAGCTTCCATTTTGGGCATAAGCCCAATTTGCGTATCATTTTTATCTACCAAGATTACTAATTCTTCTTTCATATAACTTAAAATGCTTTTTCTCAAAACTACAAAAACATACTGTAAGAGTAAAGCCTAAAAAATGTAAGTTAAAATCAAGGCAAAGCACTTAAAATGCAGCATTAAAACCATCCAATAAAAAGACCAGAAACTATACTTGTTTTACAACAATCAAAAAAAGTAAAATCCAGCAAGCCAAGCCCATACAAAAGCATATCTTTGCGGCTTGAAAAAACAACAAGGTATGCTACTACAAAAAACCATTAAAAATTTCACACAAAACCCTAAAAATGATATCCTTTCTGGATTAACCGTTGCACTAGCTCTGGTTCCAGAAGCTGTTGCATTTGCATTTGTTGCAGGTATAGATCCACTTGTAGGTTTATATGGTGCTTTTATGATGGGTATTGTTACCGCACTTTTTGGAGGTAGACCGGGTATGATTAGTGGGGCAACAGGCGCCATGGCAGTTGTAATGGTTTTTCTTATCCAAAAAGGAAATCAGGTTGGAGATGCACTAACCGTTCCCGTTGAAAACCTTGGCTTACAATGGTTGTTTATTACCTTATTAATTGTTGGAGCAATTCAAATTTCGGCGGGTGTCTTTAAATTAGGAAAATTTGTGCGCCTTATACCCCACCCTGTAATGATGGGCTTTGTAAATGGTTTGGCTATTGTAATCTTCTTGTCTCAACTTGGCCTTTTTAAAGAAAATATTAACGGAGAAATGCAGTGGATGTCTGGGGATAACCTTTGGATGATGTTAGGACTAGTATGCCTCACGATGGCCATTATGTATGGACTTCCTAAACTTACTAAAAAAATACCTGCCGCACTTATTGCCATTGTGGTAGTTGCCGCAATTGTCATCTTTGGAAATATAGAAGTATCTACCGTTGGCTCATTCATTAAAGACGGAGGTGGTGAAGGACTTCAAGGCGGCCTACCAAGTTTTCAAGATCAAATATTCACCTTATTTTACACCCTTAAAGGACATTGGGTACTCATTGGCTCAACGGCGCTTATTTTGGCAGCAGTTGGCCTTATAGAAAGCCTGATGACCCTTAACCTTATTGATGATATGACAGAAACACGCGGTAGTGGTAATCGTGAATGTGTGGCCCAAGGTGGAGCCAATATCTTAAATGGCCTCTTTGGAGGTATGGGTGGTTGTGCTATGATTGGACAATCTATAATCAACATTAACTCTGGGGGTCGTGGCCGCTTATCTGGTGCTACTGCAGCCATAGCATTATTGTGTTTTGTGCTCTTTGGAGCGCCTCTAATAGAACAAATTCCTATTGCAGCTTTAGTAGGGGTTATGTTTATGGTAGTTATTGGCACCTTTGCTTGGAGTAGTTTTAGAATTTTACACAAAATTCCTCGCACAGATGCTGTTGTACTTATCGCGGTATCTGCCATCACAGTTTGGCAAGATTTAGCCATTGCAGTTATTGCCGGAGTTATTATGAGCGCATTGTCTTTTGCATGGAAAAGTGCAACAATGATTAGAGCAAGAAAACGCACTAAAGAAGATGGTACTAAGGTATACGAAATTTGGGGGCCTTTATTCTTTGGTTCTACAACAGGTTTTAATAGTAAATTTGACGTATCCACAGACCCTGCTCATGTTGAGATAGACTTTATAGAATCTAAAGTAGGAGATCACTCTGGGGTTGAGGCCTTGCATAACATTTCTAACAAATACCTCGAGGCTGGTAAAAAAGTAACCTTAACGCATTTGAGTCCAGACTGTAAAGCGATGCTACTTAAATGGAATCCAGAGTTTAAGACCATTATTAAAGATGCTATTGACGATCCTCGCTATCATGTAGTTACAGATATGATGGATGCAGAAGTTTAACGGTAATCTTTTTGCTAGATACCCTTAGCTGATTCTTAGCCCGTTTTCAACCTTCATATCAGGATGTAGTAGCGTTACCTCTTTGCCAGAGACCGCACCTAACACTAAACACTCGCTCATCATAGGGCCTATTTGTTTGTTTGGGAAATTTACGACTCCTACAATCTGTCTTCCTAATAAAGCTTGTTTGGTATACAAGGCAGTAATTTGCGCTGAGGTTTTTTTAACTCCAATAACGGCTCCAAAATCAATGTATAATTGATAGGAAGCGTTTCTGGCTTCAGGAAAATCTTTTACCTTTAATATGGTGCCAATTCTCATTTCTATTTTTTCAAAATCATTCCAGGAAATTTCCATACGTTAAATTTGTATCTAATATAGTATTTAAAGACCTATCTTGTATCTTAGCGTCTCAAAAAAAACATAAAATGTCATTAACCCCTTCTACAATGTTGCCTTTAGGCACAGAAGCTCCAAACTTTAAATTGCTTGATACCATATCTAACACCTTAAGCTCTTTAGAGGATTTGAAGGGTAAAAAAGGAACGGTTGTAATGTTTATCTGTAACCATTGCCCTTTTGTAAAACATGTTAATGAGGAGTTGGTGCGTTTGTGTAATGATTACAGAGTGACTGGTTTTGGCTTTGTGGCCATTAGCAGTAATGACGTAGAAAACTATCCTCAAGATAGCCCAGAGCAAATGCGTAAAACCGCCAGAGAACAAGGGTATCCTTTTCCTTATTTGTATGACCCTAGCCAAGAAGTTGCCAAGGCTTATGATGCAGCATGTACTCCAGATTTTTATTTATTTGATGAGAAATTGAAACTTGTATACCGTGGGCAACTTGATAATTCTAGACCTGGTAACGGCATTCCTGTAAATGGAAGAGATTTACGTGAAGCCATGGATCATATTTTAAATAACAGAGCACAGCATAAGGATCAAAAACCAAGTATTGGTTGTAATATTAAATGGAAGCAATAATCAAATAAGAGTAAGAAAACATAGCAGCTATTTAAAAACAAAAAACCTAGAATTACAATGTGTTATTCTAGGTTTTTGATTGAAAAACACCCTAATTACAGCGCATTTTTTATATGCATAAAATGATGCATACTGTGCCAAGCGTAGGTTAATGCCATTTCTTTAATACTTACCTCAGCCTGAGTTTGAGGATGCACAAAACATCTATTCCACTGTTTCCCATTTATACGTTGCAGAATGTAAACCATCTTGTGGTGTAACATTTCTATATGGGTTAATGACCATGCAATGGGTGCTGTTTTATAATCATCCATAGCGGCAAACAAATCTTGGTCGTACGATTTTACAAGCGGAGCATCTTCTGTTAATGCCCAGCGCATTCTATTATAGCAGTGGCTATGTGAATCTGAAATATGGTGAATTAATTGACGTAAAGACCATCCACCCTCTCTATAAGGGGTGTCTAGTTTAGTTTCGGTGACATCTAATAATGTCATCTTTAATTGTTGTGGAAATACACGCAATACCTCAATGGCCTCAGAAACTTGAGCAGGGGTTATGGTGGTTGGAATTGAGAGTTTACCTATTGGATATTGTATAGAAGTTTGAATCATAATTTTAAATTTGAGCTAAAATAAAAAAACGTCTCAAGAACATTGAGACGTTTTTTATATAGTTATAAAGAGGTTACTAACCTTTAATATCCATGAGTTCTACATCAAATATAAGTGTAGCATTTGGAGGAATTACACCACCGGCACCCTGTGCGCCATAACCTAAATCACTTGGGATAACAAAACGAGCTTTATCACCTTTGTTTAGGAGCATGATACCTTCATCCCAACCAGCAATAACGTGGCCCATGCCTACTGGAAAATCAATAGGTGTCCCTCTATCATAAGAAGAATCAAAGGTGGTACCTTCTGGCAACATCCCTTTGTAATGCACAGATACTGTTTGTCCAGAAGTTGGCTTAACACCGTCTCCTTTTTGGATTATTTTATAGTAAAGGCCGCTTTCTGTTTTATCAAAACCAGCTACTAGATCTTTCATAGAATCTTCTTGCTCCTTTTTTGCTGCAGCTTCTCTTTCTGCCTTCGCTCCCGTAAAGTTTCTAAAAACCTCAACAGCATTAAAAGCTTGAGCATCATTCCCAACACGAATAATCTCCATGTTCATGGTGTCTCCTTGTGCAACTGTGTCAACAATATCTTGCCCTTCTACAACATAACCAAAAACAGAATGTTTGTTGTCTAACCAATTTGTTGGAACATGTGTTATAAAAAACTGACTACCATTGCTTGATGGACCAGAATTTGCCATAGAAAAAACACCTGGCTTATCATGCTTTAATTCTGGATGAAACTCATCGTCAAAACTATAGCCTGGACCTCCAGAGCCTGTTCCTGCTGGATCTCCTCCTTGAACCATAAAATCTGGAATGACACGGTGAAACGTTAAGCCGTCATAATAAGGTGTTCCTTGAGGCTTTGCACTGTTTTCAAGATTACCCTCTGCTAGTGCCACAAAGTTAGCTACTGTTCCTGGGGTTCTTTTGTAAGTTAATTGTCCTAGAATTGTTCCTTTTTCTGTTGTTATTTTAACGTAAATACCGTCTTGCATAATCGTTTTTTAAATGATTGTTCAAAGCATATGCTTTGGATTTTGAAAGCGCAAAGTTACTGTTTATCATTACATAAATCAATACTTATTTTTAAAATTTTGTAACTGTAAACTAGCTCAAAAAAAAAGACCCCACTGATAAAACAGTAGGGCACTAATACTATTATAGTATATGCTGCTAATTTGCTACCTCACTAATAAACTTGATTCTGTAGAGACGCAGTTCTTCATCGTCATACTCTCCATCAAACTCTTGCATGGCATCATCAATTTTGTCTGTCTCAGATTCTAAAAAATATTCATGAATTTCTTCTTGCTGGTCTTCATCCAACATTTCATCCACCCAATAACTAACATCTAACTTTGTGCCGCTATAGACAATAGCCTCCATTTGCTTGATGAGTTCCTCCATAGGTAGCCCTTTAGAATCTGCAATATCGGTAAGGGGCAATTTTCTGTCAACATTTTGGATAATGTATAATTTATTGACACTGTTACTACCCGTAGATTTAACCACCAGATCATCTGGGCGCTCAATCTCATTTTCATCTACATATTTTTTGATAAGGGCAACAAAGTTCTTTCCATATTTGTTTGCCTTGCCCTCTCCTACTCCATGAACATTTGACAACTCTTCAATGGTTATAGGATATTTTAAAGCCATATCCTCGAGAGAAGGCTCTTGAAAAATAACATACGGTGGCAAGCTTAACTTATCTGCTGTGGCTTTGAGCTCTGATTTAAGCAATTTAAAAAGAGCTACATCAGCAACTAAACCAGCTCCTTTATTAGCGACAACGACAACATCATCATTGGCCTGTTTGAAAGAATGGTCTTCGGTCATCATAAATGACGTTGGGGTTTCTATAAAATCAACACCTTTTTGGGTTAGCTTGATAACCCCGTAGGTTTCAATATCTTTTCTTATGTATTTTGCAACAAGTAACTGCCGTAATAGGGCCATCCAGTAATGATCCTCATAAGCAACACCGATACCAAAAAAAGTTTGTTTATCTGTTCTGTGAGATTTTATAAGCGCATTGGCGTTACCTATAATAACATTTACTACGTCTTTACTCTTGTACTGCTCGTTGGTTTCACTTATGATACGCAATAGTTTTTGGGCCTGTTTTTGCGCCTCTTGTTTTGTTTTTGGATTGCGCATATTATCATCCATCTGCCCTCCTTCACCAGTATCGGTATCAAACTCTTCTCCAAAATAGTGCAAAATAAACTTTCTTCTAGAGATAGATGTTTCTGCAAAAGCAACAACTTCTTGCAGCAGTGCATGGCCTATCTCTTGTTCTGCAACAGGCTTACCACTCATGAATTTTTCAAGCTTCTCGATATCTTTATAACTGTAGTATGCCAAACAATGACCCTCACCTCCATCTCGGCCAGCACGCCCGGTTTCTTGATAATAGCTCTCTATACTTTTAGGGATATCATTGTGTATAACAAAACGAACATCAGGCTTGTCTATACCCATACCAAAGGCTATAGTTGCAACAACAACATCTGCATCTTCCATTAAAAACATGTCTTGATGTCTTACACGGGTTTTAGCATCCAAACCAGCATGATACGGAACCGCCTTGACACCATTAACCTGTAATATTTGAGCCAACTCCTCAACACGCTTTCTACTGAGGCAGTATACAATACCACTCTTCCCTTCATTTTGCTTTACAAAGCGAATGACATCTGAATCTACATTTTTAGTTTTTGGGCGTATTTCATAATACAAATTAGGCCTGTTAAAAGAAGCCTTAAAAGTATTGGCATTACTCATTGCTAGATTTTTAAGAATGTCTTCCTGCACCTTTGGAGTAGCAGTAGCTGTAAGGCCAATAATTGGGATATTATCCCCAATTCTTTTTATGATTGTTCTTAGGTTTCTATATTCTGGTCTAAAGTCATGACCCCATTCACTGATACAATGCGCCTCATCTATAGCAACAAATGAAACTTTTTCTTGTTGAAGAAAATCTACGTACTCATCCTTAGTTAATGACTCTGGTGCAACATAAAGTAATTTGGTAATCCCATCGGTAATATCTTGTTTTACTTGTTTTACCTCTGTTTTGTTAAGCGAAGAGTTTAATACGTGAGCAATACCTTCTTCTGAGGATAAAGCCCGAAGGGCATCTACTTGATTTTTCATAAGTGCAATCAAAGGAGACACCACAATAGCTGTTCCTTCCTGCATCAAGGCAGGCAATTGATAGCATAAAGATTTACCACCACCTGTGGGCATAATAACAAAGGTGTTGTTTTTATCTAAAATACTCTTAACTACAGGTTCCTGAAGGCCTTTGAACTTAGAAAATCCAAAAAAATGTTTTAGTGCAGCGTATAATTCAGTGTCACTCACGAGACTTAATTGTTTTTATTATTTGAGTCTTACTACAAAATAATTGTTTTTACTTAGGAACAATCGTAGTTTTGTAGGCTACAAATAGTATTTGTAGTATCAAAAATACATTTATTACCACGAGACTTACTATATTTAGTTTGTTATATTAAATATAGTGATTTCTTACACAGTGACAAACTTTAAAAAGCGTAAAATTGTGAACAACGACAAAATTATTTCAGTAGCAAAACAAACCATTGAAACAGAAAGCAAGGCAATCTTAAATTTGGTTTCACTGGTAAATCATGAATTTGCAGAAGCAGTTCGTTATATATACCAAAGCAATGGTCGTGTGATTATTACTGGTATAGGAAAAAGCGCAAATATTGCTACTAAAATTGTAGCAACGCTAAACTCTACAGGTACCCCTTCTATATTTATGCATGCAGCAGATGCCATACATGGTGACCTTGGAACCATACAAGAAAATGACAGTGTGATTTGTATTTCAAAAAGTGGAAATACCCCAGAAATAAAAGTATTAGTGCCTCTAATAAAGGCCATAGGAAATAAACTAATTGCCATCACGTCAAACAAAGACAGTTTTCTTGGCCAAGAGGCAGACTATGTTTTAAATGCCTATGTAGAAAAAGAAGCCTGCCCTAACAATCTGGCACCTACCTCAAGTACAACAGCTCAACTTGTTATGGGCGATGCCTTAGCAATGTCACTTTTAGACCTTAGGGGTTTTTCAAGTAGTGATTTTGCTAAATTTCATCCTGGAGGATCTCTTGGAAAACAACTTTACCTGCGCGTTAGCAACCTCACACAACAAAATAAAAAACCTCAAGTAACTCCAAATACAAACATTAAAGATGTTATCATGGAAATATCCAAAAATATGTTGGGTGTTACTGCCGTTATAGATGGTAGTGCTATTGTGGGTATTATAACAGACGGTGATTTACGAAGAATGATGAGCACTAATGACAGCTTCAAGGGCCTTACAGCAAAAGACATTATGAGTAAAAACCCTAAAACTATAGACAACAACGCAATGGCTGTAGCAGCTATGGAACTCATGGAAACCAATGGTATTACACAAATTCTTGCCCAAGAAAATGGAGTATATAGTGGTGTGGTTCATATCCATGACTTAACAAAAGAAGGAATTATTTAATACCAAGTATTGAAAACATACACCCAATGACAAAACAAATAGGCACACCTACCCAAGGAAAAGAAATGTCTTTTATAAGCCATCTGGAAGAATTAAGATGGCATTTAATTCGTATAAGTATTGCTGTATTAGGGCTTGCCTTGGCAGCATTTTTGGCAAAACATTTCGTGTTTGATGTATTACTTCTAGGTCCAAAGAGTCAAGAATTTCCTACCTACAGATTACTTTGTAAATTCTCAAACATGATTGGTATACAGGACAGCTTCTGTTTTAAAGAAGAATCTTTTAGGATACAGTCTAGAACAGTAGCGGGGCAATTTTCTGCACATATTTGGACGTCTATCACACTTGGTTTTGTAGTAGCTTTTCCATATATTTTATATGAATTTTGGCGCTTTATAAGCCCTGGTTTGCATATAAACGAACGCAGAAACTCCCGCGGGTTTATTATTATAGCCTCATTACTATTTTTCACTGGAGTACTTTTTGGATACTATGTGGTAACACCACTGTCTATAAACTTTCTGGGAAGCTATCAAGTAAGCGAACAGGTTTTTAATGATTTTGATCTTAGCAGTTATACAAGCCTTGTACGCACCTCTGTGCTAGCTAGTGGCCTTATTTTCGAGTTGCCAATTTTAATATTTTTCTTGACTAAAATAGGAATCGTTACCCCAGAATATTTAAGAAAATACAGGAAATTTGCACTGGTTATTGTACTGGTTTTATCTGCGGTAATTACACCTCCAGACATAGCTAGCCAGGTAATTGTGGCCTTCCCTATCATTATATTGTATGAACTGAGTATTATCATATCAAAAAAAGTATTAGCTAGGCAGGCTAAAAGAAGAGAAAAAGCCAAAATCTAAGGCAGTGTTAAACGCCCTAGACTATCATTAAAAAAACAAATACATTTGTAATTCATAAAATTTCTTATTTAATAAACACCGTATGAAGTTAAAAGCTGAAAATTTAATGAAGCAGTACAAAGGCCGAAAGGTTGTAAAAGGTATTACTGTAGAAGTAAATCAAGGCGAAATTGTTGGTTTGTTAGGCCCTAATGGCGCCGGGAAAACAACTTCATTTTATATGATTGTAGGCCTTATTAAGCCCAATGGAGGGAACATCTACCTCGATGGAACAGAAATTACCAAATACCCAATGTATAAACGTGCTCAAAACGGTATTGGCTATTTAGCTCAGGAAGCATCTGTTTTTAGAAAACTAAGCATTGAAGACAACATATTGAGTGTTTTACAACTCACTAAACTCTCTAAAAAAGAGCAGCTCATGAAAATGGAATCTCTCATTGAGGAGTTTAGCCTAGGACACATTCGTAAAAGTCGTGGAGATTTACTCAGTGGTGGAGAACGCAGGCGTACAGAAATAGCTAGAGCATTAGCTACAGACCCAAATTTTATTTTACTTGATGAACCTTTTGCAGGAGTTGACCCAGTTGCCGTTGAAGACATACAACGCATTATAGCGCAACTTAAAGATAAAAATATAGGTATTTTAATTACAGATCATAACGTTCAAGAGACACTTGCTATTACAGATCGTACCTATTTAATGTTTGAAGGAAGTATTTTAAAGCATGGCGTTCCCCAGGAACTTGCTGCAGATGAAATGGTACGTAAAGTATACCTAGGTCAAAACTTTGAGCTACGTAAAAAGAAATTAAATTTTCAGTAGTAATTCTAGGCTATCAACTTCAAGAGCCTAGTCTAAGGGTTTCCAAAAAAGAGAAACCAAAATATACAAAAAGATAATTATTGGTATTGCTATAAATTTAAGCACTACCAAAAGCAAGATACTAGCTATCAAAAACAGATAGCGTACTGCATTGTCTTTAAAATTCCAGGTTTTAAACTTTAGCCCAAAAAGAGGTATCTCAGCATTTAAAAGCACACAACTCACAAGTGTAATTATAATCAAGAACCAGGGTGTTAGTATAACCTCAGTAATTTGTTTACTTGCTTGAAAACTTATAATTAAAGGTAAACTTAAAATTAAAAGCGTATTTGCTGGAACTGGCAAACCAATAAAGCTTGTTGTTTGCCTTGTATCTACATTAAATTTTGCCAACCTATACCCAGAAGCCACCGCAATAAGAAGGCCTATAAATGGCAAGTAGCTTTCTATAGAGGTATTGTTTGCCGTATCACTAAATATGGCGCTAATATCTAAACTAGTTCCTGTGAGAGCCTCACTAAGTAATTGCACCATAACAATACCAGGAAGCACGCCACTAGTCACAACATCTGCTAGGCTGTCAAGCTGCAGGCCCACTTGGCTTTGTGCGTTGAGTACTCTTGCTGCAAGACCATCAAAAAAATCTAAAAAGATGCCAGCAAAAGCAAAAAAGGATGCCGAAACTAAATCTCCTGAGACGGCAAACATTATCGCTACACAGCCACAAAGTAGATTTAAAGAGGTGATGATATTTGGTATTTGTTTAATCATTTATACAAGGTGTTTAAGTACTTTTAGTCTACAAAACAAAACACTTCTTGTCTTGTTATACTATAATTTTTTTATGATCTATTGGCAGCTTACTAATAAAGACACCTAAAGAAAAATTCAATACTACTAAAATAGTTTCTTGAATGTAAATTTACATGGTACTTTTGTAAAAATAGTAAACTATTTTGCTCTAGCTCCCTATAGGTACAATATGTTACTAAAATACGAGTTTATTAGGGTAAAGAAAAAATCATTGTTGCATAAAAAAAATACATTGAAAAAAACATTGTTTTTTGGGATACTACTGGTATCTGCTTTACTTTCTGCACAAACAGTTGTTAAATACTCTAATGAGTTTTTAAACATTGGTGTAGATGCTAGTTCCTTTGGGATGGCCAATGCGGTTGTTGCCTCTACAAATGATGTAAATGCTAGTTATTGGAATCCAGCAGGTTTAGTAAACCTTGAAAGCAGTGAGCTATCTCTCATGCATGCTTCTTATTTTGCCAATATTGCTAATTATGATTATGCTGGTTTTGCAATGCCGCTAGACAATCAAAGCGCTGTGGCAGTATCGATGATACGCTTTGGTGTAGATGATATTTTAAACACCACACAACTTATTGATAGCCAAGGACAAATCAACTATGACCGCATCAGTCTGTTCTCGACTGCAGATTATGCCTTTACAGTAAGTTATGCAAAAAGACTACCTCTAGACGGTCTCAATGTAGGGATAAACGCCAAGGTGATACGCCGTATTATTGGAGATTTTGCCTCCTCTTGGGGGTTTGGCCTAGATGCCGGAATACAATTTAATAGAAAAAAATGGCAGTTTGGAGTGATGGCTAGAGACATCACTACTAGTTTTAATACCTGGTCTATCAATGAGGAAAAGTTTTCTGAAATTCAAGGAGCCGTAGCTGGGCAAAATCAAGAATTACCAGAAACCACTGAAATTACCCTCCCAAAATTACAGATTGGCGCTGCACGCAAATTTGTATACCGTCATGATTTTACATTGGTAACAGAAATGGATCTTAACATGCGTTTTACCCAAACAAATGATCTTATTTCATCAGCTTCACTGAGTATTACTCCCTCCTTTGGTTTTGAATTTGGATATATAGACATGATTTATTTACGTGGTGGTGTAGGTAATTTCCAAACCATACAACAGCTAGATGGAGCTCAAGGCACGGGGTTTCAACCAAACATTGGAGTTGGCTTTGCCTATCAAGGAATACAAATTGATTATGCTTTAACAGATATTGGTGATCAAAGTGCAGCTTTGTACAGTAATGTATTTTCAATAAAATTAGATTTAAGTATCTTTAAGGATTAATTTTTTGAAATACAACCCTCGCGTGCACAAGCCCTTCCTTACTTTGATTTTCTTACTGAGTTACTTTGTAGCTCTTACTCAAATAAACACCCTTGCACAAGATGCAGAAATAAGTATCATCACCATTGGTCCGGGAAAAGAGTTATATGATTCATTTGGACACAATGCTATTAGAGTTTCTGACCCTAGTGGCGGCAAAGATTTAGCATTTAATTACGGAACCTTTGATTTTAATACACCAAATTTTTATATCAAGTTTGGTCAAGGAAAGCTTCCTTATGCGTTATCTGTAAGTACTTATGATGATTTTCTGAGAAATTACATCTCTGAAAAACGATGGATAAAGCAGCAAAAGCTTGATATTACCTATGGAGAAAAAATAGCGATTTTTGAGTACTTATTAGACAATGCTCAACCCAGCAACAGAGAATACCAGTACGATTTTTTCTTTGATAACTGCGCCACAAGAATACGTGATGTAATTGCATTAAATTTAGGCAGCAAACTCTCCTACCAAGAAAAACAGTACGCTCCTTCTTTGTATAGTTTTAGAGAACTTATACAACAAAGACTTCACTGGAACTCTTGGGGTAGTCTAGGTATTGATATTGCCCTAGGCGCTGTTATAGATAGAACTGCAAGCCCTTGGGAGCATCAATTTTTGCCAGATTATGTGTTGGAAAGTTTAAAGTCAGCAACAGTTACTAGAAACGGCAAGACAACTGCTTTAATAAAAAAAGAAACTACCATTAACAACGCTAGTCCAAGATCTGGAAGTGCTGCTTTTTTACTGAGTCCATTTTTTGTTTTTTTAATACTAGCCATAGGTATTGTATATAGAACCCTTAAGGATAGTAAACAACAAAAACGCAGCCGATGGTTGGATGGTATTCTATTTTTGATAACCGGTATTATAGGAGTATTGCTTCTTGTATTGTGGACAGCCACAGACCATACAGCAACGGTTACTAATTATAATATACTTTGGGCATTTCCTTTAAATCTTATTTTTTGTACCCTAGTGAGTAAAAAAGTTCCAAAAAAATGGATAAAAAGTTATGTGTCATTTTTAATTATTCTTTTAACACTACTAGTTGTGCATTGGTTTACTGGTGTTCAAGTTTTTGCTCCTGCGCTACTACCCCTTGTAATAGCACTTTTTATAAGGTATGTGTATCTAGTTAGGTATTTAAAAAGATAGCTAAAACACGCCTTGTACTCCCTTTGAATAGACGTATCTATAATTGTAGAATTTGCTGATAATTATAAAGTATATTACAATTTAAGTAAGCAAAAACACCTTAATTTGCATAAAAATCAAACTGTGAATTACCTCTCTGTTGAACATGTTGCAAAATCTTATGGTGAACGTATCTTATTTGAAGATATCTCCTTTGGTATCAATCAAGGACAAAAAATTGGGTTTGTCGCCAAAAACGGAACCGGTAAAACGTCTCTTTTAAATATCCTTTCTGGGATAGACACTCCAGATAAGGGCGCTGTGGTGTATAGAAAAAATCTAACCGTTGCTTTTCTCTCTCAAGAACCAAACCTAAACAAAAGCCTTACCATTGAGCAGACTATTTTAGCTAGCGATAACCCAGTATTGGAGGTTATTCAAACCTACGAAAAAGCAATTCTACATCCAGAACAAACAGAAAATTACCAAGCCGCTTTTGATGCTATGGATGCTCATGATGCCTGGGATTTTGAAACAAGATACAAGCAAATATTATTTAAATTAAAATTAGAAAATCTTAACAAAAAAGTAGGTGATTTAAGTGGAGGACAAAAAAAGAGACTTGCCCTTGCCAATGCACTTCTCACAAAACCAGATTTACTGGTAATGGATGAGCCAACAAACCATCTAGATCTGGAAATGATTGAGTGGCTTGAAGCTTTGTTTGCAAAAGAAAATCTCACTCTTTTTATGGTTACCCATGACAGGTATTTTTTGGAACGTGTATGTAATGAAATTGTAGAATTAGATCAAGGTAATCTATACAGTTATAAAGGAAACTACAGCTATTATCTTGAAAAAAGAGACGCTAGAATAGAGGCTGAAACTACAGAGACAGGCAAAGCAAAACAATTATATAAAAAAGAGTTGGATTGGATGCGCCGCCAACCAAAAGCAAGAACCACTAAAAGTAAATCTAGAATTGATGACTTTAGTGAGATTAAAGACAAAGCCCATAAAAGACGTAACGACCACCAGGTAGAGTTAGAACTTAACATGGAGAGACTTGGCACCAAGGTAGTTGAGATACACAAAATAGGTAAAACCTATGATAACAACACCCTTTTTAATGGTTTCGAATATAATTTTCTAAGAGCAGAACGTATTGGAATTATAGGAAAAAATGGTACTGGAAAATCTACATTTTTAAACATACTAACGGGCTCACTAAAGCCAGATTCTGGAAAAGTTGTTATTGGCGATACTGTAAAATTTGGATACTATACCCAAAGAGGAATTAATATTAAAGAAGGACAAAAAGTAATTGATGTTATTAGAGAGTTTGGAGATTACATCCCATTAAAAAAAGGACGCCAAATTAGCGCACAGGGTTTATTAGAGCGTTTTTTGTTTGATAGAAAAAAACAGTATGACTTTGTAGATAAACTAAGTGGTGGTGAAAGAAAAAGACTGTACCTGTGTACGGTGCTTATTCAAAATCCAAATTTTCTTATTTTGGATGAACCTACCAATGATTTAGATATTGTAACACTTAACGTATTGGAGAGTTTTTTACTAGATTTTCCTGGATGTCTTATTGTGGTAAGTCATGATCGTTATTTTATGGACAAGATCGTAGATCATCTTTTTGTATTTCAGGGAGGTGGTGAAATACTAGATTTCCCAGGTAACTATAGTGATTATAGAACCTATGAGGATAGTAAAATTTCAGAAAAAAGAGATGCAGCATCGCCAAAAACAGAAAAGAAAAATTGGAAAACAGCTACCACAAAAACCAAACTAGGGTATCAAGAACAAAAAGAATATAACCGCCTAGAGAGGGACATTGCAAAACTGGAAAGGGATCGCGACTCTTTACAACAAAAATTTGCCACAGAAAATTGGGACCAGGAGCAAATTAATAAGCAATCTAAAACATTGCAGGACATCATTGATGGTTTGTCTGAAAAAGAAATGCGTTGGTTCGAGCTCTCTGAAAAAATGGAACAATAAACTCACTCAAGCGTGCTGTACACTTTAAAATCATACATTAAATTTATACTGAAATCTACAAATGAGCACGGGGTACACTCTCCTTTTGTATACTCGCTACTCACAAAGTGTATCTACAAAAAACAGCACAAGGACACAAAACAACACTTGATGTCTAAAAAAAAGCAAATCATACCCTATAAAATAGCCTCTTATTTTAAATCTAATGAGATTTTAGTGGTGGGCAATTTAAAAAACGCAGCTTCACACTTCTCTTTGGCAAGACCAAATAGCTGTGTAAGGTCTGTGGAAGATTTTTTTGAGACGCAAACATCTGAAAAACAGGTTGATTTGGTATATATAAACACCACAAATAGCAGCGTAAACCTGGTATCTATATTTGAAAAACTGCTCCACAGTGCACACAAGAACTGCGTGTTTATTTTTGAAGGCATCTATACAAATACCGCAAACACTAAAGTATGGCAACACATGGTTGCCTCCCAAGATGTAACAGTAAGTATTGACGGGTTTTACTTTGGGCTTGTTTTTTTAAAAAAAGGGCAAGAAAAACAACATTTCACACTGCGGCTGTAACATTCTAGGCTACCCTGCGACCTATGAGTGTGATTAATTCAAGTAAAAAATGGTTGTTATTTAAAGCAAACATGACAACAGGCAGTGCCCGTAATTATTAAAAATTTCAGCTATATTTATAGCATAAGCAATAAGAAATATGAGTTTAGTTATAGACATCAAAGCAATACGTAGAGATTTTCCTTTAGGACAAGAAATTGTTAAAGTATTAAAAGGTATCGATCTTCAAATTGAGAAAGGTGAGTATGTTGCCCTTATGGGACCTTCAGGTTCTGGTAAATCAACCTTAATGAATTTGCTTGGATGCCTAGACACACCAACTGCAGGATCTTATCTTTTAAGTGGACATGACGTAAGCAACATGAGTGATGATGAGTTGGCAGAAATACGCAATAAAGAAATAGGCTTTGTATTTCAAACCTTTAACTTGTTGCCAAGAACTACAGCCCTAGATAATGTAGCACTTCCTATGGTGTATGCAGGGGCTTCAAAAACCCAAAGAACAAAACGTGCTCAAGAAGTATTAACAGAAGTTGGCCTAGCAGATAGAATGGACCACAGACCCAACCAGCTATCTGGTGGACAAAGACAAAGAGTTGCCGTAGGTAGAGCGCTAGTAAACAAGCCCTCTATTATATTGGCAGATGAGCCAACAGGGAACCTAGATTCAAAAACATCTCTAGAAATCATGGCGCTTTTTGATGCTATTCATGCACAAGGAAACACCGTTATAGTGGTAACACATGAGGAGGAGGTTGCTCAGCATGCACATAGGGTAATTAGACTTCGTGATGGCCTGGTAGAAAGTGACATTAGAATTAAATAATTGCAATAAGACAAAATCTGTCTAGCCCAATACAGCCAAACTAATAAATACGCAATAACAGGTAAGTAAAACAAGGCCTTTAATGCGCCCAATTTCAAACTTATTTGGCAAAAACGCTAAGGGTATTAAAACTCCTGCAAAGCCTAACATCCACCACATATCATTGGTGAAGAGTTCTTGACTTTTTACAGCGATTGGCTTTATAATAGCAGTAATGCCTAAAACAGAAGCTATATTAAATATATTAGAGCCAATTAGATTTCCTAAAGACAAGGCTTTCTCCTTTTTTAAAGCTGCAATGACAGAGGCAGCAAGTTCTGGAAGGCTTGTCCCTACAGCTATCATGGTAATGGATATAACACGCTCGCTAACTCCCAAAGTACCGGCTAAATCTACAGCACCATCTACAAGCCACATACTACCAAAATAAAGAGCAATTGCGCCGATGAGTAACCACAATATAATTTTAAAATTAGAGACAACCGCCAACTGTCCATCAACCTGTTGAGAGGCATCACTATTAGGGTTATTATTTGCTCTACTAATTAATAGCACCAAGTAAATAATTAATATAGCCACCAAAGCAACACCTTCTAGGCTAGAAATTTCATTACCACTTTGCAAAATAAAGTAAAGGCCAAAAGAGAGTAACATGAGTACCGGCCAGTTAAACTTGTAGAAATATTTATCTATGGAAAGAGGAGTTATAATTGCTGTAACACCTAATACTAAGCCAATATTAGCAATATTAGACCCAATCACATTTCCTAAAGAAATGTCGCTAAAGCCATCTATGGCGGCTTGAACACTTACTAGTAATTCTGGGGCAGAAGTTGCAAAAGAGACCACAGTTAACCCTATGATCATCTTAGATAGTTTTAGTTTTAATGACAATCCTACGGCTGCTCTAACCAAAAAATCTCCACCAATAACCAGTAACCCTAAGCCAAGAAAAATAAACAGTATGCTCATATAAGTAATATATACTGCGAAGATAAATAAACGGTGTTTATTTATCTTAAAATATAGGCTACAAAGTGATGAAAAGAGATATGTAGGCTTTTTTTTATTTTGTATGTTTACACTGTGAAAAACGTACTATTTAAAACCCTAGCCAAAATAAATAAAGCGATACTTCCAAGCTTTACAAAACAAAGGCTTGATTTAGCAAAAGCTTCAAAAATGCAACTAGCCCTTTTTGGTTATAGATTATGGGTTACAAAAAATGCCTTAGATTAGTATTGTAGTATTGATGTAATAGGGTATTGATGTATTTTTTTGGCTCCTTGTAAAAAATCTAACTCAATTAAAAAGTTACACTGCACAATAACTCCTCCTAGATTTTCTACCATATCACACACAGCCCTTGCAGTGCCTCCTGTGGCTAGGATATCATCATGAATTAACACCCGATCTCCAACAGCAATGGCATCTTTGTGCATCTGCAGGGTGTCTGTGCCATATTCAAGATCATAGGTTTGAGAAATAGTTGTATGAGGTAACTTGCCCGGTTTGCGCACAGGTACAAATCCTGCGTTTAATGATTGTGCTAGCGTATTTCCGAAGAAAAAACCACGGGCTTCAACACCAACCACTTTATCAATCTTTTGATTGCCAACAAGCTTAAGTAACTGCTCTAGACAAGCTCTAGAGGCCTGGGGGTTTGACAACAAAGGTGTAATATCCTTAAATACGATTCCCGGTTTTGGAAAATCTTTAATATCGCGTATATAATCTTGTAGTTGTATCATATGTACTGAGTAAAACCAATAAAGGCTTACCAAAGTAAGCCGAAATACAAAAAATGTATGGAGAAACTGTTACTTAAAGCTCTCGCTCACCATAGCTATAATAGCTAAAACCAAACATACTGCTGCAGTTCCAATTACAAGTCCACCTACTCCCATATTATACTATTTAATGTATTAATGAATAACAAAAATAATTGATTCTTACCAACTCTCATCGACTTGTGCCATTTTATTTTGTTTAGTAGAGTGCTTGTGTTTTTACATAAAATGTAAGGCAAATTAATTGAAACCTCAAACAAAGTAAAATGGTATTTTATGTATATATTTATACAAGTAGTTTTAAACTATACTAGTATAAATAGATATGTATAACACTGATTCTATACGACACCAAGTGTACAACAACAACTTATTACAATGATTGAGGAATTAAAAAAAAGTTACAACCATCTTTTTGAAGATGCATTAATTAATGAAATAGTGCAAGTAGGAACTTTTAAAGAAGTTCCTGCTGGTTTTAAAATGATGGAAATAGGCTCTTATGTAAAAGCAATACCTCTGCTTGTCTCAGGAGTCATAAAAATATTGAGAGAAGATACAAATGGAGATGAGCTATTGCTGTATTACCTTGAAAAAGGAGATACCTGCTCCATGACAATGACCTGCTGTGTGGGGCAAACAAAAAGTGAAATAAGAGCGGTGGTAGAAACCGATGCAAAACTTATAATGATACCTGTCCAAAAAATGGAACAGTGGACTGCAAACTTCACGTCTTGGAGAAATTTTGTTTTTGAGAGTTATCATAATCGTTTAAATGAAATGCTTTATGCCATAGATAGTATTGCTTTTGATAATATGGACCAAAGATTGCTTAACTATTTAAAAGAGAAAGCCAGAATAACCCAATCCAAGGTAATAGAAAACACACACCAAGAAATAGCCTATGACCTTCATAGCTCAAGAGTCGTAATCTCTAGACTTTTAAAAAAATTAGAGAACATTGGAAAAATCAAACTCCATAGAAATTACATACAAATCATTACTTTAGAATAGCAATGTAACTTAAGTTACCTCTAGATAAAAAAAGTAGCCCTACTTTTGCATAGAAAAAATACAACAAATGGAATTAGTAGAAATTTTTGGATATCTAAGTGCGCTACTAATAGGCATCACTCTTGGGTTAATTGGTGGAGGTGGGTCTATCTTGGCAGTACCTGTGTTGGCTTATTTGTTTTCTGTAAACGAGAAAGTAGCTACGGCATATTCTTTATTTATTGTTGGTGCTAGTGCGTTAGTTGGAGGGGTTAAACAACACTTAAAAGGATATGTAGACTGGAAAACAGCCCTTGTTTTTGGAACACCTGCTATCATAGGTGTCACCCTGGTAAGACACTATGTAGTTCCAGCCTTACCAGATGTGATATTTACCATTGATGCGTTTGAGTTTACAAGAAGAATGGGCATGTTTGGCCTATTTGCCTTATTGATGATTCCTGCTGCTTTTTCTATGCTTAAAAAACGTAAAGAAAAAAAGAAAAAAGAAAATAGTACTGTTAATTATAGGTACGCCTTAATTTTAATTGAAGGTTTACTAGTGGGTGGGGTTACAGGAATTATTGGTGCAGGTGGAGGATTTCTAATCATTCCTGCGCTTGTGATTTTAGCCAATATAGACATGAAAGTTGCCGTTGGTACATCTTTAATTATTATTGCTTTTAAATCCTTACTTGGATTTTTTCTTGGAGATGCATTAACCATGGATATAGATTGGAGCTTCCTTTCCATATTCACTGGAATTTCCTTAATTGGTATTTTCATAGGGAGCTACCTAAGTAATTTTATTGATGGTAGTAAACTAAAAAAAGGTTTTGGATATTTCATATTTATAATGGCCATTTTTATATTCTACATGGAGTTTTTTGTGAAACAATAAAACGATCAAATAATGATTTTAAAGAGGCCCTGATATACAGGATCTTTTTTTTTGCGAAATATGTTCTTATGTAACCTAAGTTACTGCGAGAGATTTTGGTTCCTATTAATTTTACATCCTAAAGTAAAATAATACTGTATGACCATAAAGCAAATTTATACTGGATGCTTATCTCAAGGAGCCTATTACATTGAGAGCAATGGAGAAGCAGCCATAATAGATCCACTAAGGGAAGTTCATTTCTATTTGGAGAGAGCCCAATTAGATAAAGCAAAGATAAAATACATTTTTGAGACCCATTTCCATGCAGATTTTGTGAGTGGGCATGTAACCTTAGCCAAAAAGACAGGGGCTCCTATAGTTTTTGGACCTAACGCTACTCCAACATTTGATGCTTTAATTGCTCAAGATGGTCAAGAATTTAAGGTAGGAAACATAACTATAATTGCCATACATACCCCAGGACATACCATGGAAAGCACCACGTATCTATTAAGGGATGAAAATGGTCAAGATCATGCTATTTTTAGTGGAGACACTTTGTTTTTAGGAGATGTAGGAAGACCAGATTTAGCTCAAAAAATGGGTGTATTAACAGAAAAAGATTTGGCTGGATTTTTATTTGACAGTTTACGAGAAAAAATAATGCCTTTGGCAGATTCAGTGATCGTATATCCTGCCCATGGAGCAGGTTCTGCTTGTGGAAAAAATATGATGAAGCAAACCGTTGACACTTTAGGCAATCAAAAAAAGATGAACTATGCCTTAAGAGCTACCATGACTAAACAAGAATTTATTGAAGAGGTTACACAAGGGCTTTTACCACCACCCCAATATTTCCCCTTAAACGTATCTATGAATAAGCATGGCTATGAAGATATAAGCGAGGTGCTAAAACGCGGTACCAAAGAGTTATCTCCAGAGGCCTTTGAAGCTATCGCAAATCAAACTGGGGCAATCATACTTGATGTAAGACACCAAGATGCTTTTGCAAAAGGCCATATACCAAGGGCTATTTTTATAGGCCTAGATGGAGGTTTTGCTCCATGGGTTGGCGCTTTAATAGCAGATGTCAAACAACCACTTTTATTAATAACAGAACCTGGCCAAGAACAAGAGGCTGTAACAAGGCTCTCTAGAGTTGGTTTTGATAATACCCTAGGGTATTTAAAAGGAGGATTTGATGCATGGAAAAAGACAGCCAGAGTATATGATAACGTTAGTTCTATAACTGCAGAAACTTTTAAGCAAAAACAAGAACCTCTTGTAGTATTTGATGTACGTAAAGAGAGTGAATACATAAGCGAGCACCTCGAAGATGCACTTAACACCCCTTTACATACTATACATGAGCATTTAAATCAGTTTCCAGAAAACAACACTTTTTACCTTCACTGTGCTGGAGGATATAGAAGCATGATTGCAGCATCTATATTAAAAAGTCGCGGCATACATAACATAATAAATATAAAGGGAGGATTCACTGCTTTAAAAGAGAGTGGCATTAAAATTTCAGAATTTGTATGCCCATCGACATTATAATTTAAAACAAATCATAAAATCTAAAACATGGCTTTATTCTCTTTTCTATTTGGTAGCGAGAAAAACGAATCTGTATTTCTTATAGATACGCATGAACTTAAAGAGGCTGTTACACAACACAATGTGCAACTCATAGATATAAGAACACCTAATGAATTTAGCAGCGGTCATATAGAGAACGCTGTGAATGTTGATTTTTTTAATCAACATAACTTTACGGCAACTTTTACAAAACTTGATAAAAAAAAGCCTCTATATATCTATTGCCGCTCTGGAAATAGAAGCAGTAGAGCTGCCAAACAATTAGCAGGTCTAGGTTTTGAAAAAATATACGACCTAAAAGGTGGGTATATGAAGTGGAGGAATCAATAACATATTAATTACAACATAACTTAATAAAAATGAATTGGATTTACGAGCCATGGCCATGGTATATTGCTGGCCCAATGATAGCTTTTATTATGTTTTTGCTTATCATGGTAGACAAGACTTTTGGAATGTCTTCAAATTTAAGAACCCTTTGCACTATGTGTGGAGCAGGTAAAAAAACAGATTTTTTTAAATTTGACTGGAAAGCACAGAAATGGAATTTAATTGTAGCTACAGGAACAATAATTGGAGGATATATTGGTGCTCATTTTCTGTCTAAAAATCTAGTTGTAAGTATCACACCAGATACAATTGCTGATTTAAATACACTTGGCTTTGCAAGTGCAGGTAATGCATATCTACCCAAAGAATTATTTGTCATCACAAACTCGACTGGTGCTTTTTTAAATGTAAAACAAGTGATACTTCTAGGTATTGGAGGTTTACTAGTAGGATTTGGAGCCAGGTATGCAGGGGGATGCACCTCTGGACATGCCATATCTGGCTTAAGCAACTTACAGCTCCCTTCATTAATAGCCGTTATTGGTTTTTTTATGGGAGGACTACTGATGGTTCACCTAATTTTCCCAATGATCTTTTAAAAAATGAGAACAGGTATATATCTATTTATCGGTATCCTTTTTGGAATTACTATGTTTAAATCTGAGGCTGCTTCATGGTTTAGAATCTATGAAATGTTCAGCTTTGATTCATTTCATATGTATGGTATTATTGGCTCTGCGCTAGTTATTGGAGCAATAGTGGTTCAAACCATAAAACACTTTAAAATAAAATCTTTTTATGGTGAAGCAATTACATTTCCTAACAAAGAAAAAGGGTTTAGCCGTTATTTTTTTGGAGGAATTATTTTTGGATTAGGCTGGGCTTTGGCTGGCGCTTGTCCAGGACCTATGTTTGCATTACTGGGAGCCGGTTTTTTGCCAATAGGAATTGTAATACTCGCTGCTGTTTTAGGAACTTTTTTGTATGGCGTAGTAAGAAAAAAACTACCTCATTAAGGTTACTCTATCTCTATTTTGACCTTTTTTAATGTAATATTCCATCTGTAACCAACATTAATATTTCCTATTGAAATAAGTTCCCCTAGAGGATTCCCCTCGATAGAAGCGATCCAAGATTTATCTTTAGTAGAAGAAAAACTAGTCTGCAGGTACAAATTAAATGGCCAAGGTCTTACCCCTAAAATAATATTTGTATCATTAAAACGCTTCCCTACTCCAATTTTTCCGGTAACGAGGGTTGGAAAAGCAAAACCTACTTCATATTCAAAAATAAGATTTTCTTGATTAACATATGTGGTACCCCAAAGAGCAGAGCCACCAGGAAATGGAATATATGAGTCTGAAATAAGAGCAATACCAAAATTCCATTCAAAAAAAGAAGTTTTTGTAATCTCACTACTATTGTCAGTGTTTGAGAATGTAGTAGATTCCTGCGCTTTGATGGAGAGCGAAAATAACAGAACAAATATAAAAATGGGTAGTGATTTTTTCATGATAAATAAATTGGTTAGCAATTTAGATGTAAATAACAACTAAAATAAAGTAACAACCAAAGTATTTCAACACATATTAACATCCATAAAAAAAGGAATTACATCACTGTAACTCCTTTTTTTAATGAAAGTTATACCCTTCAATATTTAATAATACATGCTATTTATTTGGTATTCCGTTACCTCCTCCAAAAGGAGCCCAGCTTGAATGCATTATTTTCCACCCATTTTCTGTTGAAATCCAAACAGAAGAGGCTCTTGTACTATAATCTACTTTATCCTCTTCTCCTACTGTGTAATCTCCTTTGGCGTAAAAAGTAAGCACAGCAGTTCTTGAGTCTGGTGAAAGAGCTACATTGATGTCATATAAATCAAACTCTCCCCATTTGGCTGCTGGCTCAGTATTAAAACCCTCAGTACTCATTGTATAAAACTTGCTCAAGTTTGAGTCTCCAGTTGAAAAAACGATGTTCTTATCAACATACTTGTTGAATTCTTCTGAGTTTTGTGTGAGAATAGCTTCTTGAAGATTTACAGCATTTTCTTTTAAAGCACTAATAATATCTTCGTCAGAGATTGAGGCTGTTGGTTCAACTGTTTGTTGACAAGCTGTAATTAATATCACAGCCATAAATAGAAATAACTTTTTCATATTTTAATATATTGGTTAGTCGTAAATTTATACATATTAATTATATATAACAAGCAAACTATAGGCCATATCCCACCAGCTTTAATTCAGCTATTTCTAATCCTCTAACATAGGCTTAAATACCCTAAAAAAGACAATTAAAGTGTACACAAAATAAAAAAAGGGAACTAGATTTCTCCAGTTCCCTTGTAAATAGTAGTGACCTCGACAAGATTCAAACTTGTAACCTCTTGAGCCGTAATCAAGTGCGCTATTCAGTTGCGCCACGAGGCCGTTGTGAAACAATAAAATGATTTGTTTCGGGGTGCAAATATAGAAAAATAGAATAAACCAATGCTAGTATTTTATATAAAAAACATTGATTTGGCATTTATTTTAAACTTGCACTACATCCATGCAAACTGCAAACAAACATACTTTTGACAATCTAAGACAAAGACACTAAATTCAGAATTAAGAGTAGTTACACCTGTTATTGGATTTCTGCACTAAGGCCAGCCTCAAGTAAGATACTGCATCGCTTTTCAAGCTCCTTATAAGGACCTGTTTTAACGCCACACTTGCCTTTGTAATGAACAATCAAAGAACATTGCTCTGCCTGCTCAGGAGTATGATCACAAGCATATATAAGCATCTCAATAACATGATCAAAGGTGTTTACCTCATCGTTAAACAAGATAATTTGGTGCTCTGTGGCTTCTTGCTCCAGGGTATCAAACTCCTCTTGTGTTTTTTCTTTAGTATTTATCACAATTAAAAAGTAAATTCAAATAATACAATCAATCCTTAAAGGGTAAACTTTGCCCCTACCCAATTGTTACGCTCTTTGTTTCCAACAAATGTAAAACCTAATTTGCTGCAGGCCTGTTTTATAATAGGTAAATCTTGGGTGTAAAACCCACTCAAAAACAAAGTACCACCAGCAAGCAAACTCTCCTTATAAACTCCCATATCATTAAGTAGTATATTTCTATTAATATTGGCTATTACAGTGTGGTATTTATCTTTGGGTATTTTCGTGGCATCCCCTAAAGAAACCGTAATAAAACTACACTTATTTCTAGAGATGTTTTCCTGGCTATTTTCTACACACCAAGGATCAATATCTACAGCATCTAGCTTCGTTGCACCTCTTTTTTCAGCAAGTATAGCCAACACTGCTGTCCCACATCCCATATCCAAAACAGTTTTTCCTTGAAAATCATTTTCAAGAATATGCTGCATCATCATAAAGGTGGTTTCATGGTGTCCTGTACCAAAAGACATTTTAGGCTCTATGATTATTTCATAAGCGCAGTTATAGGGAGCATGAAAAGGAGCTCGAACAGCGCAGGTATCATCTACAACAATAGGATCAAAATTTTGTTCCCAAGCTGCATTCCAATTTATTTGTGCAATCTCTTTTCTTTGAAATGTTATTTCAAATTCTGGAGAGCCCAACACCTGAATGTCTTCTAGTATAGCCGGGCCACACTCCTCTTTTTGAATATACGCCAAAACACCTGTTTGATCTTCAACAAAACTCTCAAATCCGGCATAGCCAAGCTGAGCAATTAAAATTTCTGTACCTGGTTGCAAGGGAGACACTGTGAAATGATACTCTATATATATAGCCATACTATAAAAATTGGATGGTTTTAAAACCTACTCAAAAGCATTAATAATAGCCGTAAAATCTGCAGCATTTAGCGCCGCGCCACCAATAAGGCCTCCGTCAACATCTTCTTTACCAAATATTTCTTTAGCATTGCCTGGTTTTACACTACCACCGTAGAGTATAGAAACATCTTGAGAAACATCTGTGTCAAAAACCTCAGACAAGGTATTTCTTATAAAATGATGCATTTCTTGGGCTTGGTCTGGGGTAGCAGTCTCTCCAGTTCCTATAGCCCATACAGGCTCATAGGCAAGAATTACATTGTTCCAGTTTTCTTTTTCTATATGGAAAATCCCTTCTTGTAATTGTTGTCTAACAACATCAAAATGGTTTCCTGCTTTTCTGTCAGAGAGTTCTTCCCCAAAACAAAAGATAATAGTCATCTCATTTTCTAGAGCAGTGTTTACTTTGGCTGCAAGAAGCGCATTGGTTTCACCAAAAATAGCGCGACGTTCACTATGTCCTAAAATAACAACCTCAACGCCAACACTCTTGAGCATTGCTGCAGAAACCTCTCCTGTATATGCCCCTGTAGCCTCTTGATGCATATTTTGAGCTGCTACTAAAATCTCTGTATCCAAAAGAGCTTGATTAGCACTTTGTAAATTTGTAAAGGGTGGCGCTACAATAACAGATACATCATCTGTGATGTCTTGTTCTTTTAAAGCGTCTAAAAGTTGATAGGTTTGTGAGATGTCACAATTCATCTTCCAGTTTCCTGCTACTATATTTCTTCTCATAATTCAGTATTTGTTTTACTAATTGTTTTTTAATGCCTCTTGTATTCTATAATCATCTATGGCAATCGCTCTGTAGAGTGAAATTTTACCTGTTGTATCAATAACCATGTACCTTGGTATCCAATCCAAGTCTATGGCGGTGGCAAAAGGACCTTTCCAACCAGATGACATAAAATAATGTTCTCCTTCGAGGTTGTATTTTTTAATTCCTTTTTTCCAGCTGTCAATACCTTTATCTAGCGATAAAAATAAAAATGTTGTTTTTGGAAAATCTTCCTGTAATTTCTTTAACTGCGGCATAGACTTTATACAATCTCTGCACCAGGCCGCCCAAATATCAATAAAAATAGTTTCTCCCTTGTGTGTTTCTAGAACACTTCCAAAACTAGTTTGCACTCCATCTATAGACACAAAAACATCTGCCAGTGCCTTGTCAGGAAACTCTACAAGATCTTGCCCCTTAGAGCAACTAGAAAAAAATAAGAAAAGCAATACCGCTATATATTTCATTGTTTTGTTTTTTAGACTCTAATTTTTGGATCAAGCCAACCGTATAGAATATCTACAAAGATATTTATTACTATAAACAAACTAGCAATAACAATAACCGTTCCCATAATAACAGGAAGATCACTTTTATTTAACGCGTCTACTATTTCTTTACCTATGCCATTCCAACCAAAAATAAACTCGACAAAAACAGCACCAGCAAGCATAGAGGCAAACCATCCAGAAATAGCTGTCACAACAGGGTTTAAAGAATTTTTTAAAGCATGCCTTCCAATTACTGCTGTTTGTGAGAGCCCTTTTGCTTTGGCCGTTGTAATATAATCTTGGTTTAATACCTCTAGTAAAGAATTGCGCATTAATTGACTAACCACCGCAAGAGGTCTAATACCTAAAACAATAGCAGGTAATATTAGGTTTTTCCATTGTATGTAGGTACCATTTCCAAAATCATCAACCTCATACAAACTGCCTGTCATTTGAAGCCCCGTGTACCTGTGCAACACAAACCCAAATACCCAAGCAAATAAAATGGCACTAAAAAAAGAAGGAACACTCATCCCTAAAGTGCTTATTAGTTGAATAGCTTTGTCTAGCCAACGATCTTTATAAAGTACAGACACAATACCCAAAAACACCCCTAACAACATTGCTATCACTATAGAACTTAAAGCCAACACAACAGTATTAGGCAAGGTTTGCGCAATAACGGCACTCACTTTTTTTCCACTTTTTTGAAAAGACTCTCTTAAGTAGGGAAACTTTACTACAACACTTCCGCCACCAGCGGTAAACAAATGTAGAGCACTGTATTTTTTGGGAGCTAAAAAGGTATAATCTGAAGCTTTATTGCTATGGTATGATATAGGCGAAAGATCATTGATATATAACAAATATTGGGTAAAAATAGGTTTATCAAGGCCGTACTTTTTTTGCACCGCAGCGATTTGCTCACTATTTTGATTTTGACCAAGCATCATTTTGGCTGGGTCATCAGGCAACATGTTAAATAACATAAAAATCACAGATACCACACCAAAGAGCGTGAGGGTTGCATATCCTATTTTTTTAAATGTATATTTTATCACGTTGTATTAGTTTATACTATCTAAAGTTGAAACTGGAATATCATTAGTCAAAGAAGTATTTTTTAATGCTTTGAGTTTTAATTGATCAACATCATTAAAATGTAATTTTTGCAAAATGGTTCCTTTTTCAAGGCTCATGATACTCGGATTACTTCTAATAATAGTTTTTAGTGCAGTCATGTCACAGAAATAGAATTTAAAATCGAGATCGTATTTGGCTGCAAGTTTCTCTGTCTCTGGGGTAGATGATGCAGAGATACCAATAACGGTATACCCTTTTTCAAGGGCGGTATCTGTAGCCTCTTTAATAGCAATAAAGCCATCGTTTTGTGCTACATTAAGGTTGTAAGCAATCACTACCAAAAGATGTTCTTCTTCTAGCATTTGGGTGGTATAATCTGTACCATCACGCTCTATACTAAAATCATGAATAGGTGGCTCGTACCCTTTTTGAAGTACACTTGTCTCAACGCCAAGTAATGTGCCATCTATTTTAGGGTCCTCTCCCCTATTTATAACTGTTTTTTGCTGGCCATTTACATCAAAGCTCCAATTGTATTGATATACTGCTCTAGGTGCATCTGCAGGTGTCTGCATGCCAGTAGTTATATTTGTTCCTACTTTATAGGCTCTAAAGTCTATCACTGGCAGATGCTCCAAAACATGAAGCCCTAACCACAAACATAATATCAAGGATATAAAAACAGTAATACTCCTCACCCCTTTTGAGAAAAAAGGCTGTATATACCTACTTCCTTTGTACAAAACTAGTATTAATACAAGCAGTACAACATCCTTAGAAAATGATTCCCAGGGAGTAAGTTTGAGCGCATCACCAAAACAACCACAATCTGTAACTTTATTAAAATATGCAGAGTAAAAAGTTAGAAAAGTAAAAAACACAATCATGAGTAGTAAACTCCATAGCGTGAATTTTTTGGCATATCCCACAATGAGCATCACACCCAAGAGTACCTCAAGGATGACTACCAAAACTGCAATAACTAGTGCATATGGTTCTAAAAAAGGAAGGTTTAACACCTCTGGAGCAAAATAATCTCCAAGTTTAAAAGAAAAACCAACAGGGTCGTTTAATTTAATTAAACCACTTATAATAAATAAAACTCCTACAAATATTCTTGAAACTCCTACTAATACTTTCATACACTTACAATTTCGATACTATTTCTTTTTAAAAACTAGCCAAGCTGGCAAGAGGTTGTCTTAGCTCTCTAGATGAATCATAGCAAAAACAGCATAATTAATCATGTCTTGGTAGTTGGCGTCTATACCTTCGCTTACTAGTGTTTTTCCTTGATTGTCTTCAATTTGTTTAACCCGTAATAATTTTTGAATAATTAAATCTGTTAGGCTGGTAACCCGCATGTCTCTCCAGGCCTCACCGTAATCATGGTTTTTATCCATCATGAGCTGTTTGGTGGCAGCTATTTTTTGATCGTACAGCTCTAAGGCTTCTTCTAATACAATATCTGGTTGTTCTACCACTCCTTTTTCAAGCTGTACAAGCGCCATAATGCAGTAGTTTATAATTCCTATAAACTCGCTTACTTGCCCCTCGTCTACGCGCTGCTGTTTATTTTGTTGTAAACCACGAATGCGTTGGGCTTTTATAAAAATTTGATCTGTCAATGAGGGTAGTCTTAAAATTCGCCAAGCGCTACCGTAGTCTTTCATTTTTTTTTGAAAGAGCGATCTACAGGTATCTATAACCTCATTATATTCTTTGGAAGTATCTGCCATATTATGTGTAAGATTTTGCGTAAATTTCGGGTAAATAAATCAAAATAAAAAATTGCAAACAATCAACTGTAAAGGTACATTAATTGACTTGGCTGAGCCAAGGGTGATGGGTATAATTAATATAACCCCAGATAGCTTTTATGACGGTGGTGCTACCACCACAGAAACTCAAATTATTAAACAGGCCTCAAAAATGATTGAGCAGGGAGCAACTTTCCTTGATGTGGGAGGTTACAGCTCAAGACCTGGGGCTACAGATATTTCACAACAACAAGAAATAAATCGTGTGGTTCCAGCCATAGAAGCCATTATAAAACAATTTCCAGAGGCACTCATTAGCATTGACACCTTTAGGAGTGAGGTTGCAAAACAGGCTGTAAAAGCGGGAGCTTGTATGGTGAATGATATTAGCGCCGGGAAATTAGACTCCAGGATGTTAGAGACCATCGGAGCTCTTCAAATTCCTTATATAATGATGCACATGCGTGGTACTGCTCAAACCATGAAATCCCTAACAGAGTATCAAAACATTACAAAAGAAGTACTCTTTTATTTTTCTGAAAGAATCGCAGCAGCTAGAGCCCTCAATATAAACGACATTATTGTAGATCCAGGATTTGGATTTGCAAAAAACACAGACCAAAACTTTGAGCTACTTAATCATTTAGAGCTTTTTGAAACCTTATACCTTCCAGTATTAGCAGGTGTTTCAAGAAAATCAATGGTGTACAAAACACTAGATATTTCAGCCAAACAGGCCCTTAACGGAACTACGGCACTCCATATGGTAGCCTTGCAAAAAGGGGCGCGTATACTAAGAGTTCATGATGTAAAACCGGCCAAAGAATGCATCACGCTATTTAAGCAACTTAACACATCTATGAGTAACTAAAAATTTAATCCTACATTTACAGACCTTTAAAACAAAATTATTTGGATTTTTTCGAATTAACAGACTTTAGAATCATTGACGCCATAGACATTTTACTAGTGGCCGCTCTGCTATATTACTTATATAGGCTAGTAAAAGGTACCGTGGCCATAAATATATTTATTGGTATTGTGATCATCTATGGTATATGGTGGCTTACAGATTTATTAGAAATGGAACTGCTAAGTAAAATTCTTGGAGGATTTTTGGGGGTCGGTATGTTTGCTTTAATTGTTGTGTTCCAGCAAGAAATAAGAAAGTTTTTGTTAATGCTTGGGTCTACCAATTTTAAAGCCAATCGTATTTTTAGACAATTTAAATCCATTTCTACAGATACCATTGCAACCACAGACATACAGCCCGTTATTGCTGCTTGCAGGAATATGAGCCAAAGTAAAACCGGAGCCCTTATTGTTATAAAAAGAAACAATAGTTTAGAGTTTGTAAAATCTAGTGGAGATGCCATGAGTGTAGCTGTAAACCAGCCCATTTTGGAGAGTATCTTTTACAAAAACAGTCCATTACATGACGGCGCTATGCTTATAGAAGGTAATACCATCACCGCAACACGTGTGATACTCCCTGTCTCTGATGATAAAAAAATACCACTGCGTTTTGGCCTGCGTCATAGAGCAGCTGTTGGCGTGAGTGAAAAAAGTGATGCTGTTTGTCTTGTAGTGAGCGAAGAGAATGGACAGATTTCTTATCTTAAAGATGGAGATTTCGTACTCTATGAAACTCTAGAGCAGCTCACTGAAATAATCCACAAAGACTTAAGTTAATTTTCCCGGTTTTTCTCTGCAGAGAACTGGACTTTATAAAGAGTTCGGTAATAACCATCTAGATCCAACAGCTCTTTATGAGTTCCAGATTCTACAATTTTACCAGCGTCCATTACCAATATCTTATCCGCTTTTTTAATGGTAGCTAGTCTATGGGCAATGACAATAGAAGTTCTGTCTTTGGTTATGGTATCTGTGGCTGTTTGTATCATCTGCTCAGAGTATGAATCTACAGAAGAGGTTGCCTCATCTAAAATCAAAATACCAGGATTACTTACATATGCGCGTAAAAAAGCAATGAGTTGCCGCTGGCCAGAAGAGAGCATCACACCCCTCTCTTTTACATTATACTGAAATTTCCCTGGCAAGGAGTCTATAAACTTTGACACGCCAATTTGAGTTGCTGCCTGTTGTATTTCTTGTGCAGTAATATCCTTATTATTTAAACTAATATTGTTGTGAATGGTATCTGCAAAAAGAAAAACATCTTGTAATACAACCCCTATTTGATCTCTAAGAGAATCTAATGTGAAGTCCTTAATTGATACTCCATCTATTAAAATAGTACCGCTGTTAATTTCATAAAAACGATTGAGAAGATTGATGATGGTAGATTTACCAGCACCGGTTGCCCCCACAATTGCAATGGTTTCTCCAGGTTGTACGGTAAAAGAAATATCGTTTATTACCTGCTCCCCTTCCACATAAGAGAAACAAACATTTTTAAAAACGATAGCACCTTTGGTATTTGTAAGCAACTGGGTACCCTGGTTGGCGATGTGTGATTTCGTGTCTAATATTTCAAAAACACGCTTTGCAGCAACCATACCCATTTGAAGTGTGTTAAACTTATCTGCTATTTGACGCAGTGGCCTAAATAGCATTTGAGCCAGCTCTATAAATGCAACAACCAAACCAAGAGTAATCACGCCGTTTGCAGCAGCATTTAAACCCCCAAACCAAACCAGCAAACCAATGGCAACAGAAGAGGCCATCTCTGCAATAGGAAAAAATATGGAGTTATACCATACGGTTTTAATCCAGGCTTTTTTGTGTTTTTCATTAATAGCAAAAAACTGTTTATACTCTGTTTGCTCTCTTGCAAAAACCTGAACAATCTTCATTCCAGTGATACGCTCTTGTACAAAAGAATTTAAATTAGCCACCTGTGCCCGCACCTCTTCAAAAGCAACTTTCATTGCGCGTTGAAAAATACGTGTAGCTATAAGTATAAGAGGTAAAATAACAAATACAATGAGTGATAATCGCCAACTTTGATACAACATAAAGGTTGCAATAGCAGCCATTTTTAGTAAATCTGCAATGATCATAAACAGCCCTTGACTAAAAATACTAGATATGGTTTCTATATCATTTACAGCACGAGTGGTTAGCCTACCCACAGAACTGGTGTCAAAATATTTCATTTTAAAACGCATCATTAAGCCAAACAAACTAATACGTAAGTCTTTTATGATGTGCTGGCCTAGCCAATTGGCATAAAAAATAAAAGAGAATTGAAATATCACTTCCAATACCAGTACCCCTATCATAATTACAATAAAGTAAATAAGCCCTGAAGGATCTCGAGGTATTATAGACTCATCTATAGCGCGTTCTAAAAAATAAGGCCTTAAAATTGCCAGTCCAGATAAAATAAGAGCTGTAAAGGCAACAAAATAAAAAACCAAGCGGTATGGCTTGGTAAATTCCAATAACCGCTTAAATAACTTAAAATCAAATGCATTTGCTGATGCCATATAGCGTGTAAAGATATTAACTTATGAATACATCTTGAGGATAGGAAACCTTGGTTAAATATAAACCCCGGGCAGGTGCAGAAGACCCAGCATTACTCCTATCTTTTGAATTTATAATACTAGAAAGCTCCTCAAGGCTGGTTTTTTTAAAACCAACGTCTAGCAGCGTACCAACTATAGCACGCACCATATTTCTTAAAAAGCGATCTGCAGTAATAGAAAACAGCAACGTGTTTGCTTGCAATTCCCAATGCGCTATTGTAACATCACAAAAAAAGGTGTTAACCTCTGTATTAGACCTAGAAAAACACTGGAAATCTTGACGCCCTAAAAGCATACTAGCAGCTTTGTTCATTAGATGTAGGTCGGGTTTTTTGTGTATTTGGTGCGCCAGGGTAGTTGTAAATGGGTTTTTGGAAAGTTCTATATGGTACACATAAGAGCGCGCGGTGGCATTAAAACGAGCATGCGCATCTTCTTTAACTCTAGAAATGCTAGCTACAGAAATATCACTTGGCAAAAGAGCATTGATTCTATAAAGCGTCTCAGAAATATTTTCAAGTTCGGGAAAATCAAAATGCGCAAAGAGTTGTTTTGCATGCACCCCTGCATCGGTTCTTCCAGCAGCAAAAACAGTTATAGGTGTTCTTAAAAAAACAGACATAGCCTCTTCTAAAACCTGCTGCACGCTCAGTGCGTTGGGCTGTCTTTGCCAACCACAATAACTAGTTCCGTTGTATGCTATTTCTATAAAGTACCGCACAAAGGTTTTTTTACAAAGGTACACTTTAGAGAAAAGTAAATACCTTGTGGTTTGATAATTTTGTTAATCATCTTGTCTTAGTAATACAAATATCTTAAATGATTAAGCGTATTTTTGACTTTTAAAACCCTACCAAGCGTGACCAAAATACTGCTACTTAGCGATACCCATAGCCATATAGATGACACTATATTAAAATATGTAAAACAGGCAGACCAAGTATGGCATGCTGGAGATATTGGTGATGTAAAGGTGACAGATGCCATTGCCGCTCTAAAACCTTTACGTGCTGTCTATGGAAATATTGATGACTCCAAGGCCAGAGCTACTTTTGAGCTAGACTTACACTTTATGTGCGAACAGGTTGCGGTATACATAACGCATATTGGCGGATATCCCGGGAGATACAATCAAAGAATTAGAGCAGGTATTTATGCCAACCCACCTACCTTATTTATTACAGGCCATTCTCATATTTTAAAAGTAATGCGATGTAAGAAAACGGGATTATTACACATGAATCCTGGAGCAATTGGCAGACATGGTTTTCATAAAGTTAGAACCATGCTTAGGTTTGAGATTGATGGAAGTAACATCAAAAATCTAGAGGTTATTGAACTAAAACGATAAAAAAAGACCTCAAAGTTGGCATACTTTGAGGTCTCGCACTAATAATACTAAGCTTGTGTTAACGTAAACGGTCTACAGATTTTACGAGATCTTCATCCTTTTTGATGGCTTTATTGGCCATCGCTAAAAAAACGATAGAAATGATAGGAAGTAACACCCCAATACCCTTCTGTGAGACCAAAGTCTCTCCAGGTACACTTAGTGACCTATAAACGAAAACTCCCAGTAATACAAAGTTTAATATGATATTTAAACGATTCAACACAAATTGTGTCTGTCGTTTTTTAAAAGTTAAAACAGCAATAATTGTTAAGGAAATGCAAGTGAATATTAAACCGAAAACCAGCGGTTCTTGATTACTAATAAGAACAACTCCATCTGTGCTAGTTACCACAGGAAACCAAATATATAAACCCGCCATCACAAAAGTGGCAAGGATAAGATATATAGTTTGTATGCGTTGTAACATGAAAAAGAGTCTTTATTTATAGCTCAAAAATAAGGTTTCTTTTTAAAAATTGTAGGTAAGAGTTTAATTTATTGTTGTATTATTGCATTAATAATATGTAACCATTTCAATCTAGGTTACTTATCTTCAAATAAATTTTCAGACATAAATCTTTTTCTAAAGATTTCCCTCACTTTAATCAAATTATCACTCTCTACATGCTAGAAATTTCAGAATTAAAAGCTAAAAAATTACCTGAATTACAGGAATTAGCAAACACATTAAAAGTACCAAAGTACCGTACTTTAAAAAAATTAGACTTGGTATATCAAATACTTGATTACCAAGCGGCAAATCCAAACGCTGTAAAGGCTATCGTTTCAGAAATACCAAAGGAGGCTGTTAGCGAACCTGCAGCTACTAAAACAGAAGAACGATCACCTCGCCCTCCCAGACACAAACCAAATCCTAGGCCAAAAAAGGAGGTTCAAACACAACAGGGTCAAACTCAAAAAAGTGAGCAACCCTCTCAAACCAGCAACGAAAGTCAATCAAACGAGAAAAAGCCACAGCATAAACATAAAAACAATGACAACCGTCAACAAAATGACAACCGTCAAAAAGGTGGAAACGACAACAAAAGACCGCCAAGAGATAACAAACCAAAACAAGACAACCGCAACAACGGTAATAAAGACAGCAGAAACAGATATAAAGAGCCAGATTTTGAATTTGATGGCATTATAGAAAGTGAAGGAGTCTTGGATATCATGCAAGACGGATATGGTTTTCTGCGCTCTAGTGATTATAATTATCTGTCATCACCTGATGATATCTACGTATCACAATCACAAATTAGACTCTTTGGTTTAAAAAGTGGTGATACTGTTTTAGGAGTTGTACGTCCCCCAAAAGAAGGAGAAAAGTATTTTCCTCTTATCAAAGTCATAAAAATTAATGGTCAAAATCCAAATGTAGTTCGTGACAGGATTGCTTTTGAGCATTTAACACCTTTATTTCCTCAAGAGAAATTTAACATCTCTGAGAAACAACCAACCCTTTCTACCCGTATTATAGATTTATTCTCTCCTATAGGTAAAGGACAACGTGGTATGATTGTAGCGCAACCAAAGACAGGAAAAACAATGTTACTTAAAGACATTGCCAATGGTATCGCGGCCAATCATCCAGAGGTGTATCAAATGATACTCCTTATAGATGAGCGTCCAGAAGAAGTTACAGACATGCAACGCAATGTCCAAGGAGAGGTGATTGCCTCTACCTTTGACAAAGAACCCTCAGAACACGTACGTATTGCAAATCTAGTAATAGACAAAGCAAAGCGTTTGGTTGAGTGTGGACATGATGTGGTGATTCTTCTAGATTCTATTACACGTTTGGCAAGAGCATACAACACCGTACAACCGGCTAGTGGTAAAATCCTCTCTGGTGGTGTAGATGCTGCAGCATTAAACAAACCAAAACGTTTTTTTGGAGCTGCTCGTAACATAGAAAATGGAGGTTCGCTAAGTATCATTGCAACAGCCTTAACAGAAACAGGCTCTAAAATGGATGAAGTGATCTTTGAAGAATTTAAAGGTACTGGTAACATGGAGCTGCAACTAGATAGAAAGATATCTAACCGCCGTATATTCCCTGCCGTAGATTTAACCTCTTCTAGCACCCGTAGAGACGATTTACTGCTAGATGAGAAAACAATACAACGTATGTGGGTATTGCGTAAATACCTTGCAGATATGAACCCTGTTGAAGCTATGGAGTTTATTAACGATCGTATTAAAAACACTAAAAACAATGATGAGTTTTTAATATCTATGAATAGCTAGTGTAAGAAGCTTATAATAGTAACAGAAAAACCATTAGTGCTGCATAGCATTAATGGTTTTTTTTATTTCTATGGTATACTCCCTAGATATCTATAGTCTTTTAAAAAGCCCTTAAAGTATCAGATAAAGAACACAAGATCATATCCAAGCAATTAGAAATACATTGTGTGCTATATTACTTTTAGTAAATAAGACAGAGCTAAAAACTATCTCAATGTACAGATATAGATACAGCCAGCTAGCTAGATGTATCTATGCAGGCAAAACGATATAGAGTATCGTTTAAAAGCTTCAAATAAAACAAGCTAGTACTTGGCTTAACTAACAAAATATAGGGCATAAAAAAAGCCTCGCAATTTGCGAGGCTTTTATAAAGTATGTTGTTAAGCTTATTGCTTAATTACTTTTTGTGTTAAAGAACCGTTGTTAGTCTCAATGTTTAAGATGTATACACCTGCAGCAAGATCAGCAATGTTCATTGAACCATTCACTAAAGTAGCACCTGTGTTTTTTCCTAATACATCAAAAAGTACAGCACTTTTTAATTCTACGTTAGAAGAAAAATCAACGTTGATTACGTTTGTAGCAGGGTTAGGATATACTGAAGCACCTACTAAATCGTTGTCACCAAGACCTGCAGATTCTTCTTCACTAGTTAAAGTCCAACCAAAAGATGGGAAGTCTGCACCAATAAGACCAGAGATTTCAGTCCAGTCTGTTGCACCAGCTCCAAATAAATCATCAGAATCAATAAGTACAGATGCGTTTGCAGGTGGTATTCCAATTTCTGTTGTAAAAGAACCAGACCAGTTCCAACGTCCAGCACCAGCAGAACCTCCTACTACAGCAGGAGCAAAAGCTACCCAGTAGTCACCAGCTGGTAACGTTACTTGAGCACCACCATTTGCAGCAGTTACATTTACAATCCAACCTGATTCAACTTCGTCAACCAAGCGTAATTCTAATCCAGCTCCTAATTGTACATTTGTTAAGTTAACAAGGGCATCAGCTGTTGTTGGGTCAGAATCAGGGAATCCACCACCATCAACGTAGATGAAGAAATCTCCTCCAAGTAATAAATCTCCAATTTCTACAGCACTAGAGTAAAATCCAGGGAACGTAAAGCTACCTAAAGTAACATCTTCTTCAAGTGTGAAAAAATCAGAACAGTATACACCTGCATCTTCATCTCCATTTGTGGTGATAAGGGCAGTTGTGTTATCTGTAATTCTTTCAATTACTACATCTTGTGCAAATGCAGTGAATACTAGTGCGAAAGCAGCTAGTGTTAAAGTAATTTTTTTCATAATAAAAAGTTTTTAAGGGTTAAATAAAGTTTAATTTTGAATCACAAATATAGAAAAGCAATTTATATTAAACACATAATTTCAAGAAAAACACTAAATCATGTATTTTAACCGAAAAGTGATACAACACAACATCAAAATAGCCCTAAATAGCTGCTTTATTTGCACTATTATTCTTTTTACTAGTTGTAATGATCAAAAAGAAAACACAAGCCTAATCACTCTTTTTGAAATATCAAAGGGTACCCAAACCCCAGAATATAAAGATGTAATTTCTTTTTATAAAAATTTAGCAAAAGCACACCCCACTGTCTCTATTACCCAAGAAGGCCAAACAGATAGCGGCTATCCGCTATCTGTAATATATTTTGACCCCACAGGCAAAAGCATCACCGCTATCTCACAGGCAAAAAAACGCAATAAAAATATCTTACTAATTAACAATGGGATTCACCCAGGAGAAAGTGATGGTATAGATGCCTCTATGCTACTGCTACGTGATTTGGCTCAAGGAAAGATAGTAGCTCCAACAAATACTATAGTTGCAGTCATTCCAGTGTATAATATTGGAGGCGCATTGCAAAGAAACAGCACTACTAGAACCAATCAACAAGGCCCACTAGTATATGGTTTTAGAGGAAATGCTCGTAATTATGATTTAAACAGAGATTTTATAAAAGCAGATACAAAAAACGCAAAAGCCTTCACAAAAATATTTAGAGCCCTAGACCCTGAGCTCTTTATAGACAACCATGTAAGTAACGGGGCTGATTACCAATACGCCCTTACACATCTATTTACCCAGCACAATAAATTAGGGGGCGAAGCTGGAGTGTATCTTAATGAAATATTAATGACACGCTTACAAGACTCTTTAAAAGTAAAGAAATGGGACATCACACCTTATGTAAATGTATTTAACTCTCAACCAGAAAAAGGATTTACGCAGTTCATGGACTCTCCTAGATACTCCACTGGATACACAACCCTATACAATACACTAGGTATGATGGTAGAAACACATATGCTAAAACCCTACAAGCTGCGTGTAGAAGGAACCTATGAGTTAATGAAAAGCTTTATTGCCATCACAGACGCAGATGCAAAAAATATTAAAAACATACACCAAAGGGCAAAAACTCGATTTAAAAAAACAGACCAATATCCAATACTCTGGACAACAGACAGCACAAAAACACAAACATTACAATTTAAAGGCTACCAAGGTGACATGATTCCTAGCGAGGTAACTGGCAAAATGAGACTTAAATTTGATCACAGCAAGCCCTTTGTAAAACCGACACTTTATTATAACACATTTAAAGCCTCAAAAGAAATTACTATTCCTGCATACTACGGTATACCTAAAGGATACTGGAAAGTACTAGAAAGGCTAGCGTTAAATAACATTCAGGTTTCAGAAATACAAAAAGATACCACACTTGCAGCACAAGTGTACTATATAAAAGACTACAAAAGCAGACAATCGCCTTATGAAGGGCACTACTTGCATTACAACACACAAGTTACTGCCAAACAAGAAAACATTAGATTGCAAAGGGGAGACTATCTAGTCTCTACCAATCAAGAAGGTATTCGGTATTTATTAGAAACACTAGAGCCTGAAGCTGTAGATTCTTTTTTTAATTGGAACTTCTTTGACACCATTTTACAACAAAAAGAAGGATTCTCTCCTTATGTCTGGGAAGACAAAGCAAAAGAACTTCTAGAGAACAACCCTAAACTTAAAATAGAGTTTGAGACTAAGAAAAAATCAGAACCTGTATTTGCCAGTAATTGGTATGCACAATTAGATTGGCTTCACAAGCATTCTCCAAACTATGAGCAAAACCATTTAAGATACCCTATCATTAGGGTGGGTGGTTAGATACTCTTTAGGGAATAGAAGTTTTATATTCTCATAAGACTCTGTGAGTGCTTTTTGAGATTTTGCAAAGTTTTTCCAACGTGCTTTGGTTATGTCTTCTTCAATTTGTGGGGTTAAATCTCCCTTGTAGTTTGTGTACATCTCATACCAATATGTTACTTTGAGTTTTAGTTTATCATTGCGTTTAAAAACATGATATGTTTTGGCAATAAACTTTCGCAGCTCTAGATCTTGAACCCCAGTTTCTTCTTGGGTCTCTCTCAAAGCAGCAGCTTGATAAGACTCATCTTTCTCAACCTTCCCTTTGGGTAAATCCCATTTTCCGTTACGGCGTATAAAAAGGATTTCCTTTTTTGCATTAAAAACCAAACCTCCACCTGCAAAAACTACAGGTAGCTTTTTTAATAAAAACTGTTCTAATTTCTCCTCATTTTTATGATATAAATTAACATACAACAAAGAACCATCATTGATTTTACGAATCAATTTTTTGAACTTCACCTCTTTTAATGGTATGGTTGTATACTGCTTCCCAATATTTTTTTTGGTAGACAATATAATAGGCAGGTCATTGACAAAAACTTTATACATTTGCAGTTATGATATTAAATAAGGAGACCGCCCAAAAGACAGCCGAATTATTACTGCAAATTAATGCAATAAAACTACAACCACAAGAGCCTTTTACCTGGGCCTCCGGATGGAGCTCACCAATCTACTGTGATAACCGCATAACACTGTCCTACCCTGTTATAAGAAATTACATAAGAGAACACATTGCCTCTCAAATAGAGACCCTATACGGAAAGCCAGATGTTATTGCTGGTGTTGCTACTGGAGCTATAGGCATTGGTATGTTGGTCGCAGACTACCTCAACTTACCTTTTTGTTATGTTCGCCCAGAGGCAAAAAAGCATGGAAGACAAAACAAAATTGAAGGAATGGTGCAAGAAAATCAAACCGTAGTGGTGGTAGAAGATTTAATTTCTACAGGAAAAAGTAGCTTAGTAGCTGTAGAGGCGCTAAGAGAAGCTAATTTAAACGTCAAGGGAATGCTTGCTATTTTCTCATACGGTTTTGACCTAGCAGATGAAAATTTCCGTAAAGCCAATGTAACTCTTAACACACTTAGCAACTATGAGCATCTATTATTAAATGCTGAAAAATCACATTTTATTTCATCCTCAGAGAGTAAACAACTCAGCACATGGAGAGAAAATCCAGCCACTTGGACTGGTAAATAAAAAAAGGCGTGATTTATAAAATCACGCCTTTTTTAAATAAACTAGTTATATACTTAGCTTGTTTTAAAAGGCAAATAAGGGCTTTTTATAAAGGTAACTAAGCTGCTTATTATTCCGTAGAAGAAATAATATATTGCTAAAGTAACGTATAGCTTGGCTAAAATTGCCACTACACCAACGTACCCCCATAATACAGCATACAATCCGCTAAGACTCCATGGGTCACCAGCAGTTAATGTAGGGTCCCAAGCAGACCAATCTGCCAAAACACCACCAACAAACCCAAGGTTTAAAAGCTCAGTGAGTGAAGCAACTGCGGCCATTGGAAGGGCATATGCATATGAAATGTTATCTGTCCAGTCTGTCATAACACCTCCAGAAACATCTAGTGAAGTAGCCCATGTAAGTGTCATGCAAATAGCTCCAAACAGGGCAACTAATGCGCCAACATGACCAAGTAGCTTAATGTTAGCTACTGCCAGGTCTCTAAAAACAAAATCTACAATAGAACTTTTGGAGCTAGCCAGGCTATCTCCGGTAGATCTTACTACCTGTGCAATAGGGAATGCCGCATATACCCAGATAAGCATAGAAAGTACATTACCTACAATAGCTGAACCCTCACCCATGCCGCCATTCCAGATTGGAGATAGAACATACATTAGAGAAGTAATTAAAATAACAAGTGCAGATACTGTGTAGAATTTTCCTGTCCAGTTTGCAACATTGTGTTCTGAATCTTCTACCATTGAATTAAAATTATTCATTGGGAGTTTGCTGTTGATCATTTTTGGTAGATCAAAAAGCTGAGTTAAAATTTTTTCCATAGTGGTTAATTAATAGATTAATAAATTAGTAAAGTTGTTATTATCAGCAAAGTAGCATAATTGTTTTAATAAAAAACCAATATTTTAACATATTTATTAACTTAACATTAACAATTTTAGAAAATTTTTAAATAATTATCAATAAAAAACAAAGTAATTATCTCAAAATGATCTATATTTTTTTGAACTATTGTAGGCAACTTAAAATAATATTTTAAAAATTAATTTTATCTTGCAAAGCACAAATAATAAAGTCTCATGGAACTAAATAGCAAAAAAGTAATTGTACAAAAATCTGCCCCAGCCCTTTGCGCTCACTTAAGTGATGTAAAAAACTTTGAGCAACTAATGCCAGAGAATATTAGCAAGTTTGAAGTAATTCGCGAAGATGCTTTTATTTTTGCTATAATGGGTATGCCAGAAATTGCTTTGGAGGTAAAAGAGATCATAAGCCCAAGCAAAGTAACCCTGGGTGCAATTAGTGATAAAATTCCTTTTACTCTTATCGGAAACATAGAAGCCAAAGACGACGACTCCTCATTGATTGAATTACAGTTTCAGGGAGACTTTAATCCTATGATGGCAATGATGGTAAAAGCTCCGGTAAGTAAATTTATAGAAACACTCGCTTCAAATTTAGAAACAATTTAAAAGTGATATTTTATTTCTTTTAGATTGTAGGTATCTATCTGTGAGGCTTCATTCTCTAAGACTAGTAGGCCAGATTTTGTGACACCTCTTAGTATGGCATTAAAAGGAACCTTGGTATTTGTAGAAAAAACAGCTACAGTGTCCAGTCTAAACAAGTCTTGATTATAGGAGTTGAAAATTGCTTCAAAATCTTGATTGTCTACACGAGTTAATTGTATTTTTAATTGTTGCAACAATACCTCTAGGACCAAAGAGATATCAAAAGAGTTTCCGGTGGCCAGTCTCAAAGAACTTGCCAATGGAAGGTTTTTAAATTGCATTTCATTTACATTTATTCCAATACCAATTATAGAGGAGTCTAAATGGGTTCCCTTGGCCGTGTTTTCAATTAATATTCCACAACATTTCTTACTGCGTGACATAATGTCGTTAGGCCATTTTATACTTATTTCAGGTATTTTTAAATGCTTTAGGGTGTAAAAAACAGCTAGTGAAACAGCCATTGAAACATACCATTGTTGTGAGATTTGAAGACCCTCAAAACGCTTAAAAACACTTAGGGTAAGGCTATTATTGGGCTGAGAATACCACTGGGCATCTACTTGACCTCTTCCTTTTGTTTGTTTGGAAGTTACTACCACTGTATAATCTTTTAAAAAACAAGTCTTTGCCAAGTCTTTTAAGTACGTATTGGTGGATGGGGTGGCACTAAGTTTGATTATGTTCACGAGTGACAATTTAAGATTTTATTATAGATGCAAAACACTTATAACAAACAAAAAGTAATAACTTTGCATAAACCAAACGTTTGAATGACCAAAAAAGAAAAAAATACAGATCTCCTTATTACACATATTATTAGAGGAATTGAAGAAGTTAAAGGACAAGATATTGAAATTCTTGACCTTAGAGAAATCGAAAATACAGTTACAGATTATTTTATTATCTGTAATGGTACTTCTAACACTCAAGTAAACGCTATAGTAAGTTCTGTACAAAAAATAGTGAGTAAAGCTTTAAAAGAAAAAGCTTGGCATATAGAAGGAAGTGAGAATTCTGAGTGGATTCTTATGGACTATGTTCACGTTGTGGTTCACGTTTTTCAAAAACACATTAGAGATTTTTATGACATTGAAGGCCTATGGGGTGATGCAAAGTCTGTCAAAATCGAAACTTCTCATTAAAAAACAGTAAAGCCACATGGCAAACGATACAAAAGATTCCAAGGACAATAAAAATAAAAAACCTGATCTAAAAAAACCAAAATTTAGCCCATATTGGATATATGGTTCTATTTTTGTGATTTTCTTAGCACTGCAACTCTCTGGTGGCAGCAACTTTTCTCAAACAAAAAAAACAAGCCAAGCAGAGTTTGAAAATTATTTGAGACAGGGAGATGTTCAAAAAGTTGAGATTGTAAACAAAAAAGTAGCCAAAGTGTATCTCACACAAGAGGCAAGATCTCAGGGAGTACACACTAAAAACAAACCAAAAGGACTCTTAACACCTGGAGCCAATGACCCTACCTATGAGTTTGAGTTTGGTGATCTTCAAAATTTTGAAAATAATTTTCAAATTATAAAAAGAGAAAATAATTTGGACACCCAAATTATTTGGAACACAGAGACCAATCTTTGGGGAGAAGTTATTGTTGGATTACTTCCCTTTATAGTAATCATTGGTATTTGGATTTTTATTATGAGACGTATGTCTGGCGGCGGCGCTGGAGGTGGTGCTGGAGGTCAAATTTTCAACATCGGAAAATCTAAAGCTAAATTATTTGATGAAAAATTAGATGTAAAAACATCCTTTAAAGATGTTGCAGGTCTTGAAGGGGCAAAAGAAGAGGTACAAGAAATTGTAGATTTTTTGAAATTCCCAGAAAAATACACAGCCCTGGGAGGTAAAATTCCTAAAGGAGCCCTTTTGGTAGGACCTCCAGGTACAGGGAAAACATTATTGGCTCGTGCAGTAGCTGGTGAGGCCAAAGTACCTTTTTTCTCATTATCTGGTTCAGATTTTGTTGAAATGTTTGTAGGTGTGGGCGCCTCTAGAGTACGTGATTTATTTAAACAAGCCAAAGAAAAATCTCCCTCTATTATTTTTATAGATGAAATAGATGCCATTGGCCGTGCTCGTGGAAAAGCTAATTTCTCAGGCTCTAATGATGAACGTGAAAACACCTTAAACCAACTCCTAACAGAGATGGATGGTTTTGGCACAGACTCAAATGTAATAGTTATAGCAGCTACCAATCGTGCAGATGTGCTAGACAAGGCCTTAATGCGTGCAGGGCGTTTTGATAGACAAATTTATGTAGACCTTCCAGATGTAAGAGAGCGTAAAGAAATCTTTGAAGTACACTTGCGCCCTTTAAAAAAGGAAGAAGGTCTAGATACAGATTTTCTGTCTAAGCAAACACCAGGATTCTCTGGAGCAGATATTGCCAATGTTTGTAATGAAGCTGCTCTTATAGCTGCAAGAGGCGAGAAAAAAGCAGTAGGGAAACAAGATTTCTTAGATGCTGTAGATAGAATTGTTGGAGGTCTTGAGAAAAAGAACAAAATTATCACACCAGCAGAAAAAGAAGCAATTGCATACCACGAAGCAGGACATGCAACGGTGAGTTGGATGTTAGAGCATGCAGCGCCACTAGTCAAAGTTACCATTGTACCAAGAGGGCAGTCTTTAGGAGCAGCATGGTATTTGCCAGAAGAGCGTCTTATTGTAAGGCCTGAGCAAATGCTTGACGAAATGTGTGCAACACTTGGAGGAAGAGCGGCAGAGAAAGTAATATTCAATAAAATATCTACCGGAGCCCTTAGTGATCTAGAAAAAGTAACCAAGCAAGCGCGTGCAATGGTAACTGTTTACGGTCTTAATGACAAGGTTGGTAACCTTACCTATTACGATTCTAGTGGGCAGTCTGAATACAATTTCAGCAAACCATACAGCGAAAAAACTGCGGAGTTAATTGACAAGGAAATATCAAATCTTATCGAGACGCAATACAACCGTGCTATTGAACTATTAGAGGCTAACAAAGAAAAACTTACAGAACTAGCAAATGTACTGCTAGCCAAAGAGGTTATTTTTAAAGACAACCTAGAAGTTATCTTTGGAAAAAGACCTTTCGAAAAATCTATTAGCGAAATAGTGAAAGATCCCAAAGAAGACAAACAAGCTCCACAGGCTCCACAGGCTCCACAGGCTGAACAAGAAAATGGTGATCTTACTAGCTAAAGGTTCGTTTTACAACCATTTTAGTAAAGATTAGTATTGTGGGTTTTCTATGACAAGATTTTTACTATCTTTGATATAACAAGAATCTAAACACCTATAAACCCTGCAGATGAGTCTCTTTAAAAGACTTTTAAAAGGAAATCTCAATCTAAAAAAAACACCTAAACAAAAAGGTGATGACGAAGATTGCGGTAAATATTATCCTGAAGATAGTCTTGCCATTGATGAAAGATTTACTAATAATTTCAGAAAAAACGGAGGTAAATTTTTATACTGTACAGATGCTCAAGAAATTAACGAAGCGTTTGATAACATCTTACTAGAGAATGACTGGTATGAAAAAGAGGTGTTCTGTATCAATGAAATGCTCTCTAAAAAGTTTGACGGGTATAATTTAAATTTCACCAAAAAAACTACTGCTACCTTTTTCTTGACTACTTGTGAGTCTTTGATATCAAAAAATGGCTCCATTTTACTTTCTTCAAACCAAATTAAGGAGAAAAAACTGGATGAGCTACCTGCCAATATTGTCATATTTGCCACCACGAGCCAGTTTGTAGAAAACATAAGTGAAGGGCTACGTATTATCAAAAATAGTGGCGGAAAATTTATTCCTAGTAATATCACTGCAATTCAGGATTTTGAGACAGAAAAAGAAAAGGATTTTATGAGTTATGGAAGTAGTACAAAAAACTTATATTTGCTGCTTCTAGAAGACCTATAGAAGATATATACTATGAGAGAAATTGTTGTACGAAGTATATCGGGGATTTTGTATGTCCTTGTCGTAGTTTTTTCCATGTACACCTCTCGTGAGCTATTTATGATGCTTTTTCTCATTCTTGGGCTTCAAACCCTTAAGGAGTTTAAAAAACTCATACACTTAAAACATTTCACCCCTTATCTTCTGCTTCCAATTTCGCTTTTACTGATAAGCTACTATTACCCGGGAGATATTATTCTATATACATACTTAGGCATCTCTTTACTGGTAAGTATACTACTGGCCAAAGATGTACAATCAACCAAAAATAGCCTTTTACTTAAAAAGCAAAAATACATCCCTACGATGCTTTACATCATTAGCGGCTTTGTTTTTTTAACACTCATTCCATTTTCTAAAGGGGTATTTAAGCCAGAGATTATTGTTGGGGTTTTTGTGTTAATTTGGTGCAACGACACCTTTGCATATGTCATTGGTAAATCACTGGGTAAAAACAAACTACTGGAGAGGGTTTCACCTAAAAAAACAATAGAAGGATTCTTTGGAGGAATCCTAGGAGCTGTTATAGCAAGTTTCATTATATTTAATGTGTTAGATATTTACACGCTACCTGTTTGGATATCTCTTGCGGTCATTATTTCAGTATGCGGAAGCATCGGAGATTTAGTACAATCCAACTACAAACGCCAAGCTGGAGTAAAAGATAGTGGAAACGTAATGCCCGGACACGGAGGATTATATGACAGGCTGGATAGCGCTATTTATGCCAGCCCATTTATTTATGCATTTTTACAACTTATAACTTATGTTTCATAAAGAAGGATACAAAATTATTTTAATTACGTTAGTGCTAGCTATTGCAATGAGCTTGGCTGCAGATTATTTCATTATAAACGATTATCTAAGAAGCGCCTTTATGCTCCTGGCTATTGTAATGCTAGTGCTGGTGTTGCAGTTTTTTAGAAACCCAAAAAGAAACCTTAACATAAGCGAAGATCATGTAGTATCTCCTGTAGATGGTAAAGTTGTGGTTATTGAAGAGGTGTTTGAAAAAGAGTTTTTCAATGAAAAAAGACTACAGGTATCTGTGTTTATGTCTCCCATAAACGTGCACGTTACGCGGTATCCTGTTGCTGGGGAGGTGGTTTTTAGCAAATACCATCCCGGAAAATTTTTGGTAGCTTGGCATCCAAAATCGAGTGAAGAAAATGAGCGCACAACCGTTGTGGTAAGCTCCAAAAAATTTGGAAATGTACTTCACCGTCAAATCGCTGGCGCACTGGCTAGACGTATTGTAAATTACGCAAAGCAGGGACAACAAGTTACGCAAGGGAGCGATAGCGGCTTTATTAAATTTGGATCTCGTGTAGATGTATTTTTACCTATAGGCACAAAACTTGATGTAAAACTCAACGATGTTGTAAAAGGAGGAACCTCCATTTTAGCATCTATTTAAACAAAGTAAACTATTGTAATGACATCACAGGAAATAGACATAGCATTTAAAAAAGCTGTTGAAAGCGTAAATAGGCACAAAGAGCCTTTTCCTGCAGATACATTATTAAAGCTGTATGCCTACTACAAACGCGCTACAAACTCTTGGCACAATCCAAGCAATAGTAAGAAAAAACTAATTTCAGCTTTTAAAACAAATGCACTCTTTCAAGCCCAGCATCTTAGCCAAGACGAGGCTAAGCTGGAATATATAGAAACCTCAACGCATTATTTTTTGTACAGAAAGTAATCTTTAACAAAAGACATTTTTTAACTAAGGCTTTTTATTGAGGTTTCAATAGTTTCAATCTTTGCAATTGCATCAGCTTCTTTTTTGCGCTCGTTATCTACCACTTGTTGTGGAGCACCGCTTACAAATTTTTGGTTTTTCAACTTGCCTTGTACGCTTTTTAGAAACCCTTGAGTGTATTTTAATTCTTCTTTTAATTTTAGTATTTCCTGCGCTACATCAATAGTTCCCTCAATGGGTATAAAATATTCGTTAGACTTCACCCTAAAGGTTAAGGCGCCCTCTACTCCACTTGAAACAGGAGTCATCTCACTAATATTTCCTAGTTTTTTTATAACAACATCGAACTGACTATGTACCTTCTCTGTATTAATTACTGAAAGTGAAATAGCATCTTTAAAAGCAATGTTTTTTTCTTTTCTGATGGTTCTAATTCCAGAAATAACCTCAGCTGCAAACTCAAAATCAGTCAATAAGGATGTGTCTATTGTTGTTGTTTTGGGCCAATGATTAACAATTAATGCTTCTTGGGGTGACCTTTTTGAGATGGTATGCCATAACTCTTCTGTCAAAAATGGCATAAAAGGATGTAATATTCTTAGGTTATCTTCAAAAATAGCAATCACACTATCATAGGTTTTTTTATCTATTGGTGCCTGGTAAGCCGGCTTTATAATTTCCAGAAGCCAACCACAAAAATCATCCCATACCAACTTATAACTTGCCATTAAAGCATCACTAATTCTGTATTTGCTATAATGATC
>ERZ887849.297-NODE-297-length-54695-cov-52.515135_pt1 | contig 54695 bp, 35 predicted proteins | sample MGYA00521267_ERZ887849 | MGnify/ENA primary metagenome ERZ887849 (study PRJEB32303, sample SAMEA104408601) | aquatic metagenome | biome: Brackish water; feature: Pelagic; material: water | place: Baltic Sea | collected 2014-06-06T16:11:00 | depth 2,863 m ... | reverse complement strand
GCCAACTTACCTCACAACACATTCACCTGCTGCCACATTGTTAATCAAACCTTTTGGCGTATTACGAACACGTTGAATGTACCGCACATCCGCCCTGAGGTTTTGAAGCAACCAATACCCTCCAGTGATGAAGTGTCAAAATCCGAGCAGCAATCCGCCGATTCAAACTGACGATGACGCACTCGTATGAAGCAAGGAGTCTTCAACGCGGCCGGCGAGTAAGTCTTCCATAATGGATGTATGGAGTCGATGGATCAATGAAACGCTTTTCTAAACTGCTGGCCGCAGCGCTTGCATCCGGGTGTATCGGAATCACCCCACTATCCATCGCTCAGGACCGTGAGGTGGCCCCCAATGAAGCTGCTACCCCAAAGGCCCAGACACTATCCTGGCTGCCTGCGCCGCAACCATGTACGCTACAGCACACAGCGTTAAAGCCGGTCTCCGGGCAGTTGCTGCTCACAAGCGTGTCGGTTGCGCAGGAAACTCCGTCGTCCGGGCCGCCAGAAGTTCCAATCGCCGGTAGTCCTCAAACTGCGGCTCAACAATCTTCAGAACTGGACGAACTTGACGTTGCCGAACTGCTGAACGGAGCTCAGTCAGAAATTGACGCGACTCTTCAGATTAACCATGGGTGGTGGCAACCGCTTGTGCAGCGATCACTACGCAACAACGCAACCCCAAACGGCATTACTCTTCAGGACGTGCTGGTCGGGGCTCTGAACAACTCACACCAGATCAAGGTGTTCTCAGAACTGCCCATGATTCGGGCGTCATCCATCACAGAAGCAGACGCCGCCTTCGACTGGTCCGCGTTTTTGGATGCTCGCTGGGACGACACAAGCGAGCCAATTGGCAGTTCCCTTACGGCGGGAGCAGGCGTAGAACGCTTTGAAGACCAGAAATTCGGCACTTCCGTTGGTCTCCGCAAACGCACGTATTCCGGCGGACAGCTGGAACTGTCACAGCGATCCGGACTGGAAAAGAACAATTCGCAGTTCTTTCTGCCAAACCCACAAGCCACTTCTCGCGTCGTTGTCAGCTTCACTCAGCCACTGATGCGTGGAAAAGGTAAGGTCTACAACACCGGCTTAACCATGCTGGCGTGCATCGACAAGGACATCGCAGAAGACGAACTTCACAGACAGCTACAAACTCATCTTCTGGAAGTCACTCGATCCTACTGGGCTCTGTACCTGGAACGAGGCGTGCTGATTCAGAAAATGAATTCCTATCGGCGAGCCAAACTGATTGTATCGCGTTTGGAGCAGCGTCGAATGATTGACGCATCCGAAAGCCAGATTGCCAGTGCGGTCGCGGAACTGAAGTCACGTAGCGCAGATTTGCTTCGAGCAGACATGGCTGTCAGAAATGCGGAATCCCGACTAAGATCACTCGTTAACGACCCCGCACTTTCACTGGGCGAACATACAGAACTGATCCCAACGGACATCCCAAGCTTTGTGGCGTTTCCCATTGACATGGCCGGATCTGTCGGTGAAGCAGTCCAATACCGACCTGAAGTCGCTCAATCGGTTAAGCAAATCCGATCCGCCTGTGTAAGAGCTGAAATGTCACGCAACGAACTACTTCCGGTGCTTAACCTGGTAACCGAAGCGTACGTTTCCGGCATTGACAGAAACTACGACGCGGTTGGAGCCTTTGGGCGATCATTTGACAGAGGTGCCCCAAGCTACAGTGTGGGACTGCAATATGAAGTGCCACTGGAAAACCGAGCCGCTCGTGCACGTCACATTCGTCGCTTCCAGGAGTTGCGTCAGGCTCAAAACCAGTACCAGACGACTCTGGAAACGGTTCGATTGGAAGTGGAAGTCGCCGTCCGAGAAGTGCTGACGTCTCAACAGGAACTGTTCGCCAAAGAGCAGGCCATGGACGCACGCAACCGGCAACTGGAATATCTCACACAGCGTTGGGAAAAATTGCCCGGCCAGGACCTGTCGGCCTCTTTGGCACTCGAAAATCTGCTGAATGCTCAAACGCAACTTGGACAGGCTGAATACGACTTTTTGCAATCGCAGATGACCTACAACCTGAGCTTGACCAACCTGAAAAAATCGACAGGGACTTTGCTGCAGCACGAATCAGTGTCGTTATCTGATACCTGCGTCGGTAAACTGCCAACTCGAATTGCCAGCAAGCCAAACCTTGGTCCGCAATGATTGAAACGGATCCAACCCGGCACGCATTATCCGACTAACGGAAATCTGTCGGCGTCATCCCGGTTTCTCGCTTAAAAACGGCTGCCATATATTCCGGCTGTTCAAAGCCGGCACGCGTCGCAATCTGCTGAATTGAAAGGTCTGTCTCACTAAGCAACACTTTTATGCGTTCAATACGAACTCGCATAATTTCTTCGTGGGGCGTCCTGCCGACCAGCCGCACAAAGCGATGCTCAAGTGCTCGACGAGAAAGCGATACATGAGGCAGAATATCGGTCACTCGAATATTTGCCAGTGCATGTCGACGAATGTAGCTAAGCGCTTTTGCGATATCGGCATCATCAATTGCCAACGTGTCGGTTGATTCGCGTGTTCGAACTCCCAGCGGCTGTGTCAACAACGGTTGTTGTGACGAGATTGCTTCGCCATTCATCATGCGATCCAGCAACTCCGCCGCTTCATAGCCTGTCTGCTGCGTATCGGGAATGATGCTGGACAGGCTTGGTTCGCTGAGTTCACAAATCAGACGATCATCGTCAACGCCCAGCACGCTGACTTCTTCCGGAACTGAAATTGCAAGTTCCCGACAAACGTCCAACACCTGTCGTGCCTGATAGTCATAGCAAGCCATAATCGCGATCGGTCGAGGCAGGCTCTGCAGCCAATCGCCGATGCGACATTTCTCTTCGTCCCAGCTAAACGCCAGGTCGTAGCGTGGTGTGACCTGATGTTCGTAACTGCGGCATCCGGCCTCTCTGGCCAGTCGATGAAAATGAGCCAGCCTCGCCGTTGACCACGCAAACCCCGGATCGCCGCAGTAAGCCAGATTTCGAAAGCCCCGTTCGGCGAAGTGGTCAATTGCCAGGCGAGCAATCGCTTCGTCGTCAGTATCAGCCCACGGAATTCCCTTTAAGTGCCTGGCCGCGCTCAGATCGACGATTGGCAAACCGAACATCTTAAGTCGCTGCCCAATTTCATCGGTTTCAATTCGAGCAATGATCCCATCACCCCGCCACGACGCCAGCCACGCCGGAGGTGCGGCACCGCGTTCCTGCTCCGTTAGATGAATTGACCAGTTGGCGTGATGCTTGGCATACGCGTTGATGCCTTCCAGAAGCCCCCGGCAATAGCCGTTCGACGTCTCAATCAGCAAAGCCACCGACCGACGTTTCTGTCGCTGCTCCATATGCCGCTTCCTGTCACTCCGCGATGTGAAATTTCTACGACGGAATGCGGAAAGTCTACTGGAGTTTTTCACTCAGAGGCGGAGAATAGGTGCCAGTTGTGGCATAATTGACAAGTAATTCCTGGCAAACGTGCCGTTTCGCAGCAGCCATGCACTGGCCGTATTCGGTTGTAAAAACATTCAGAAATCTAAGAAGCAGGCGATTCCATGACAGCATTTCCAGAAGTAAGTCGCGTCAAATACGCAGGTCCGGATTCCGACAATCCACTAGCGTTTCGTTGGTACAACCCGGAAGAAGTTGTTGCCGGCAAAACCATGAAGGACCATTTGCGGTTCACTGTGGTTTACTGGCACACCTTTCGAGGAACAGGCAGCGATCCATTCGGCGGCGGAACGATGCACCGACCGTGGGACGATGGCAGCGAATCTGTCGAAAACGCCTGCAACCGAGCTCGCGCGGCGTTTGAATTCTTTGAAAAACTGGACGCCCCCTTCTATGCGTTTCACGATCGAGACGTCGCTCCTGAAGGCGCGACTCTGGCAGAATCCAACGCCAACCTGGATGCCGTTGCCAAAGTTCTGAAAGAAGAACAACAACGAACTGGCGTTAAGCTGCTGTGGGGCACCGCCAACATGTTCAGCAATCCTCGCTACATGCACGGAGCTGCCACAACCTGCAACGTAGAAGCATTCGCTTACGCGGGTGCTCAGGTTAAGAAGGCACTGGAAGTCACCAAAGAACTTGGTGGCGAAAACTACGTCTTCTGGGGCGGACGTGAAGGCTATCAGTGTCTGTACAACACAGACATGAAACGCGAACTTGACCACCTGGGTCGCTTCTTCCACATGGCTGTGGACTACGCAAAGGAAATTGGCTTCACCGGACAGTTCCTCATCGAACCTAAGCCGAAAGAACCAACCAAGCACCAGTACGATTCAGACGCAGCAGCGTGTCTGAACTTCCTGCGAACCTACGACCTGATGGACCACTTCAAGCTGAACATCGAAACCAACCACGCAACGCTGGCTGGTCACGAAATGATGCACGAACTGGAATACGCCGGTATGCAGGGCGGTCTCGGATCAATCGACGCTAACACCGGCGACCTGCTGCTGGGTTGGGACACCGACCAGTTTGCAACCAACTATTACCTGACAACTCAGATTATGTTGGTACTGCTGAAGTACGGTTTGGGTTCGGGGGGAGTCAACTTTGACGCTAAGGTTCGTCGCGAAAGCTTTGAGCCAATCGATTTGTTTTACGCTCACATCGGCAGCATGGACGCGTTCGCTCGCGGACTGAAGGTTGCCGCGTCAATCATTGAAGATGGAGCACTAAGCAACATCGTCAGCCAGCGATACAGCAGTTGGGACGGAGAACTGGGCCAGAAAATCGAAGCGGGCAAATCAACATTTGCCGAACTGGAAGCGTTGATGCTGCAAAAGGGGGAAGCTGCCGCCAACACCAGCGGTCGCCAGGAATTGCTGGAAAACATCGTCAACCGCTACCTTGACAAACGCTAGTCGCACGCGGCCGAATTCCGCCGGCAGACTTTGTGTTTAACTAATCCCAAACAGCCACGCTCTCAAAAGCGTGGCTGTTTGCATTTTCAAAACGGCGGCCGCATGTCAGGCAGTGAGACTCAACAGGATTTGACGCAACTCTGATTGAGTCATCCGCAAAAGGCTCGTATACTTCTGCAGAGTTTCAATTTTCAAACCCAATTGCCGCCCTTTTCTTTTCAGGCTGACGTCGATGCCAATTTTTGAATTTCACTGCGAAGCGTGTAACAGCGAATTTGAATTGCTGGTTGGGCAAAAAGAAAAACCAAAGTGCCCAAGCTGCGAATCAACCAAACTTGAAAAGCTGATGAGTGCTTCTGCCGGTCGAATTGCTTCCGGAAGCTCTTTGCCTATCGCCAATTCATGCCCGCCACCTTCGGCCGGCCCTTGCGGAACCGGATGCTGCAGACTGCCTTAAGCAACATCACATACAGGTAACGCTTGCGACAGTTGCAACAGCGTGTCGCAATTGACAGCAACGACGCAAATGATCTTTCGCCAGTTTCAGGAGCATCGATGCAGCAGATCAAAGTGCAATCAGCTCCTCTGACGAATTCGTTCTGGCGAGAACGCTGGATTGCTCAGGGCGAGAGCGAGTCGATCTTCCTCACCGCTCGCGTTCCTACTGGAGAATTCGGCAGGCTGTCGCTTCACCAGCAACCAGACGGCTCAATCGTGTTAGCGCCGGAAGTCGTGTCGCCTAGCCTGCCCCCTGGCATGCATCATCGGCTTTCGGTCGCCATGCTGGACGCTGCCACGAAAGAAGCCGCCCGGCGTCGAGCAACCGTCATCAGCGTCGTGCCATTTGTGGAGGTCTCCTTTCAGCTGGCAACAGCACTCCAAAAATTCGGGTTTCGCTGCTCAGCGAACATTCAGCAATGGCGACGCCCATATGATGGAGTTCCGGAAACCACGCATGCCGCATCGCAGGTGCCTGAAAATATCACACTTGCCTCACACCGTTTCGCAGGCGGACACCCTGACGTATTTCCGTTTCAAAGGCTAACGATTCCGCCACAGCCTGCCGGAAGACAAATCGACGATCACATCGGCCGGACGGAAATCCTGTCGCTGCTGGATAGCGTTCTGGACGAGTCCGATGACTTTTCAGAAATTGTTCCGTCCTCTCCCGAACTGATGCTGCAGATGTGGGAACTTATCGATTCGCAAATCGACATTGTTGTCGCACGGCAGAATTCGGAACTGTGCGGCCTGGCTGTCTTCAACTCTAATTCGCATTCCGCAGTTAGCTACGCCCCGGCGAAGAACACCACAACAAGCAGCACTGCTGTCACCGCCGAATACATCGGCGTTTGCGCAAGCCATCGTCGCCGAGGAATTGGCACGATGCTATTGCAATCTTTAACAAGGCTGCATCCGGCCTTGATAGAAGTCAGCGTCTTCGTGAGTGAAACCAACACGCCCGCACTTTCGATGTATCAGCAACTTGGATTCGTATGCCACGACAGTTCGCCGCTTTGGTTGATGAATCTGGCGGATCCGGAACGGGCCTGACGACTGACTGGCGCTATACACAATCAACGTGCCACCCACAAAATCACCCAGCGGCCGCAGCTAAAAATCCTCGCTTAACGAACGATTCTCAAAGGCGGATCGCAGGTTACTCAGAAGTCATACCAAACACCGAGCCCAAATTGGCTGTCATAACGTTGATAGAACTGGTATTGGTTTGAAGGGCCGTTAAAGTACGTTACCCCGGTCCGGAAGGTTCGCGCGGATTCGGGGCCCTTCCATTGCCACCCGGTCATGAGGTTCAGGCCAGCAGCGAAACCAACTTCCTGCCGCATCTGTATATTGATGGCCGCAAACGGAGCACCACGCGCCGGACTGGCAGCGATCCGGGCGTACTCCGAACCAAACTGAAACTGCCACGGTTCCGCTCCACCTGTTGCAATAAGCCCCCACGCCACTTCGCCATAAACTCTGCATTCAGGAGTCGCTTGAAACGCAGTTCCGAAGATCAGCGACTCCTTCACATAGTTGATACGTTCGAATGTGGGATTCTTAATCAGGTACTCGTCGCCAACGTGAGAGCTGATATGAAAGTAACCTGTCTTGAACGTGAAGTTGTCCTTCTTGCCGGTAAATAATAGTCCAAAGCGAAAGTCTGCGGATTCAACGTCCATTTTTTCCTGTGGATCAAGACGCACCATGACCGCACCTTCCAGATCCACCTGCCACGCATCCAGGTTTAGATTGGTCGGGTTATTGCGTCGATACAAACCAACTCGACCACCCAGTGTGGAATCCCAGCGCCAGCTTTTGGCCGTGTTATCGTACAGGGCAGAGGTCCCCAAACGCGGTTCATGCGGTGCCGCGATATACGATCGATACAGCAAACCACTCGGCAGCACCTGACTGGTGTAGCATTGCAGCGACGAGCAGTCTTCAGAAGACTGGTACCCCGTCGGTTCAACCACCGTTGTCTTCGAAGCAGTCGCCAACCGCACCGCCAATGCGTCTCGTTCGTTCAACAATTCCTGAACGTCTGTCGCTGTGTAGATTCGTTCATCGACACTTGGCAGCACCTCTTCCTCCGCGCTGGCGCCTGTGGGCGAGAACGCAGCAACCACAGCGACGATCGCAATCATGGTTCGAAGTTGTTCAAGGGATGAAAACATAGTCAACAACGGAGAATCGCCCCTTACTCTGATGAACACCGAATACAGAACAGGCCTATCAACAACACAGCCAAGCAGCAGAATATGCTGATTGACAATAGTTCTATTGAATGCACAGCCTGTGCTTGTGGCACTGAAAGAATCGGATGCTTCAGGGCCGAGGTTTCAACGATCCGCGTGGATTGCCACATTTTACAGGCGGCTTATTCGGACCTCGCGTAACAACCCAACCTCGTTGACGAAGACTGGAAAGTTGGGAAATCAGTACGGCCTGCGCCGGTCGCAACAATAGTCAAATGCTGCCGGTCTTTGAGCTCAAGTCCAATTTGCCCGTCGCGCAATCAACGCGCTAATCGGGAATATCTTCTGCTGAACAATTCACCTATTGTTGTAGATGAAGTCGGTGGCCTTCTCGCTCCGCAAAAATGCTTTTGTGTATTCTATTTACGAAGCGAAAGATGACCAAACTTAGGAGGCCGAAAAACATCAATTGCTCTTGAGCATTCAGAACAGGCGAAACGGCAATTGAAACCCTTCGTTGGGCTTTTCGGCGGGCTTGCTGTCGGTGTCTGATGATTCCGTTTTCACATCTGTTTCTAATGTTTCAGGCAGACCGTCGCTCGCGGAAACCTCTTCCACAACTTCCGATTCCGGCACATCAGGAATCTCTTCGGCGGGCACAACCGTCAGTCCCCAGTTATGCAGCATTCCAAAGCGTTCGCTGCGAGTTCCTCGAATCACCAACTGCCAGATACCTTTGGTGCGAGTTCCATTAAATGCAGCCAGACCGGGTTGCCCCTTATCCATCGCCTCCGGCCGATAGGTCTCTTCGAAGGGAGCCTTGCCTTTACTGATAGACGTGGACGCCTGATCGTCGAACACAGTCTGATCGAAGTGGTTTCCAGATCCACCAACTTCCGTAAACAATTCAATTCGTTCGCCACCGGGGCCCGTCAAATAGCCATCCAGAAACCCTGTTTGAGAATGAGTGATCGACAGTTGCAGATTCAGATCGTCAATCACGAAATCATCTTCGACTTCAATTTCCGATATCACTGTCCGATGAGGGGCAAGAATTTCGCTGTTTTCATTGCGATACGTGCCACCCACAACAGATTTGGATTTCAACACTTCCGACGCCGTCAGCAATCCGTCGCCATTGATGTCAAGCGCAGCAAACTGTTCGTGGCGAGCGATTGTCCAATCGGTTTCGAATTCGTGCATTGCCACCTGGCCGTCTTTGTCCGCATCCAGTTCATAAAACCAGCCTGGCAGTCCTTCCGTCAAATCGCCGGCTTCTTCCTGCATTTCTGTCAACAACGCATGCAGTTCATCGCGAGACACCTCACCATCGCGATCGAGATCGACCAGAGTCATCGGAAAACCCAGCTGCTGAGCTTCCTGATACTCCAGTCGCCCGTTGCGATTGGCGTCGAAGCGACTGATAATGCTGGCGGTCAGCCAATGACTGGTGCCACCCTGTTGCCACCAGTCCGAACTACTTCTGTTTCTGGTTGACTTTGCAGACGGCTTCACATCCGTGCCGGTACGCACCGCTTTTTTCACAAGTTCGCTGGTAACACCAGCCATTAGACGTCGACGAGCATACCGTTGAGTCAGCTCCATGCGACTTAACCGATTGTCTTCATTCACGTCTGCATCGAAGGGATTGCGATGCGTCCACTTGGCCTTGGCCGCCTCAACACGATCCAGATAGCCATCTTTATTGCGATCGTAGCGGCCAAGCGTTTGATCGGCCTGAGCCAGATCTTCCTGAGTGTAAGGGTACTTCACTTCCGCCAAACCGAACTCCGCCACCATTGGCTTTTCTGCATCGGCCCCGAATGGTTGAACCGTGCTTTTGTATTCAGCCTCGACGCTCGTGCCAGCGACACCGTTCTTCAGCGCATAGTAAACTCTGGCAGCTTCCTGAAGCTTATCGATGGGCATCGGACGATCCATCGGCATGCGGCGTGCCTGAGTGATCCGTTCCAGATAGGGCCTTGACAGAGAAGTGATCTCATCCGGATCGATGCTGCCGTTCTGATTAACATCCAGGCGTTCCAGCGATTCTCGCAATCCTGACTGCCCCAACGCCGGCGAAACAGATGCAACCAACATCACAACCGCAGCGACCTTTAAGAACACTCGGTCGCCAAGCCTTTCCAATGCAGATGCCAAGAAATTCAACAATCCAAATCTCCCCAATAATCCGAGTTCACCCAGCAATCCTTAACGTTGCACTCTTAAACAGCCCTAGCGACTTCTGGACGACGATGCCTTAGCTGTGCCCGTCTTGCCTGAACTGAAGCTGGTTCCGTTTGAGAACATTTCCAGCAGTGTTTCAAAGGGCACGCCATCCGGCACCTTGATGATCTCAACCGATTGGCGACTGCGTAAATCGATCTGCAAGGCCAGCTGTTCCACTTCTTTAAACAGCTGCTCAGGAGCCGTTACGATCAGCGAATTGCTTCGTTCGTGAACTGCGATGGTCATCTTCGGTTCCAGATCCTTCGCAGGCTGGCTGGATGCTGCCGCTCCACCTTTCGCGGCCGCAGCCTTCGCGGCAGCAGCTGCTTTGGCGACTTCTGCCAGTTGCCTTGCCTGTTCGGCCGCCGACGAAGTATTGCCGCCTGCGGACGCACCACCGCTGGAGCCACCGGCCACGCGACTGCCATAAGCTTCACGAATGGCAGATGCCACCTCACTGGCTCGCGTATACGACAATTCAATAACGTGAGACCGTCCATAGGTTTCGATCTCGGTGATGCTGGTGTTCTTGTCGATGATCGACAAATAGCCTTCGATCTTTTCGATGTCGTTTTGCGTGCCCTGAGCGATCAGTCGGTTCAGCCGAGAATCCGCAACCACCGTTATGGAACCAGACATCATGGTCACAGTGCCTTCATTGCTGCTCACAAGGCTGCTTAAAAACGCGCCAGAGCTGCCCACGAATCCATTGATCAGCGAACCCGCCTCACCTTCTCGAGCCGCATCGCCACCATCCAGCAGTTCTGCCAGCATGCGAATCGCATCGCCCGGTCGAGTGTACTTCAGGTAAAACACTACCGGTGGCGAAGGCACGGAATCGGATGGCCCCAAAATCGCCCTGAGCTGCTGTTCAAAGCGATCCAGAGCTTCCAGATCGTCCGACTGCAGCAGCACACCTTTCGGAGTTAACTGACAGCGAATGGCCGGCTGCTCTGTAATCGCACCACTTGTCAGCAGGCGAGCACTCGGCAACTCCGGTTTTCGCCCGGCAGCTGCAAAAAAGGCATCCGCAGAAACTTCACCATTCAGTACTCGCTCACTGGGTGCTGACATATCGTCATCAGGTCCCGGATAGAAAATGATCGGATTCGCACTTCGCCAAAACCTGGCCGCTGTCTCCAGAACATCAACGGCCTTTCCGGGATTAACCGGAAACAAACGAATACCTTCCGAACTGGATTCCGAACCGACGTCCAGCCCGGCAACGATCGATTTGATTTGTTCAATTTCGTGCTTCCGGCCTCGAACAAACAATCGCATATTACCGGGATCTGCATCGATTTTTGGCCCCTTTGGCACTTCGCCCTTTGCTGGAATCTCATCGATGCCGGGCAGGTCCAGCATTTGTTCGATCAGAGTAATCGCAAAGTAGGGATCAACGTTCTTCAAAGGTATCACTTCAAACTCTGCACCAGCAGTCTGAAGTTGCACCACAGTTGCCGCGATTTCCGTTTGGATATCCGGAGTCGCCAAAGCAACGATGGTGCCCGCGTTTTCGTCGGTCGACAGTCGGACGTTCTTGCCCGCCAGCAGCGTTTGCAGCACGTTGTACACCGTTTCGATGTTGCCGGATTCTACCAGGTGAGCCCGAAGTTCGGCGTCTCCACTGGCCACTGTTTCTGACAGCATCGGCCGGTCAATAGCTGAAATGAGCCCTTCGATCAGTTTCACTTTATCTTCTACGCCGGTGACGAAGATATTTCGCCCCTGTAAATCGGCGGACAAACTTACGTCGATTCCAATCATTTCGTCCGTGGCCAGCCCAAGATGTGGGCGAGCAACTATTAACACGTCTTCGGCTTCAACATGTTGTAAGGCAAAACTTTTCACGACTGTTCCGTTTGCCATCGCCCGTGGTTCAAAGGCATCCAGAATTGTTTTTACGCTGCGCAACTTAGCCACCGTATCGGTGACCATCAGCTGATTCGTCTTCGTAAAAACGGATGGCGTAGACAGCAACTGCAACGCAGTCAATTCTTCCACGGCTTCGTCGGCCTTTAGTTCGCCCAGCGGAAAGATGCACTTTACAACATCATGATCGCTAAGCGTTGCCAACTGATCGACGGTAACCAGCCGAGCCATCGCATCAAGCTGCTTGCGGCTACGTGGGTCGCCAAGATCGATCACAGACAGAAGCTGTCTGCTGCGAACCAGAGTATACCCTTCAGGAAGCAGAAACAGATTGATGCGATCCAGAGCTTCCTGAGGTGTGTAGGAATTCGAATCGTGATACGTGAAACTTCCCGTGGGAAGTTCGCTGATGTGCAGTGCCAGGTCAGACGAACGGGCCAACCAATCAATCACGTCTCGCCAGGGCATGCGGTCGAAAGAAAACTGCAGAGTGCGTTGTTCATCTGCGTCAGCACTGATGGTCGGCCCCGACGTGGCAGCGGAAACCGCAGGCGTTACAGGAGCCAACGCAGCGTCCGTCGCAACAGGCAAACTCGACGACGAGACTGGCTCGTCACTGTTCGCCTGCAATTGCTGGGCATCGCAAAGCGGGCTTCCGATTGCAATACACACAATGGAGACGGAAGCCGCTAAAATACTGGTCAACTTAAAGTCGCAGCGTGGCATGATATTAAGGCGTGTTTGCAAATCGCTTAACGTGACAAACACGTCAAATGATTAACAAATAGCAAAAGGTCGTTTAAGGCGGGACGGTCAGACGATGTCGCGACCGCGGAATTTTGTTCGTGATTTGCCAAAGTATCGCAAACAGCGAAACACAAAGTGCCGACGCTGTATTCGCGAAACCCTGTTGCGGGGAGACCTGCAAGATACCGAACTTCGGACCGAAAAAACAACACATTTCGCGTTCATCCGCCATCCAGTCAAAAGCAGGCCGTTTATGCGTATTTCCATGATCAGGCAGGCTGAATTTGCCAGCAAATCAAAGACTGTCGCCGACACGTAAAGCCTGAATTGCCAGCGGAATACCTCGTGTTTTGGAAATCCGTCAAAAGGAAAGCCACGTTCCCACAACTGCCAGCATCCTGCCGATCGCCCCAAATACCTGAAGACCATCGCAGCAAACAATTTCGCTGGCTGGCCTCCTGAGACTCAGAAGCCTTCCTGAGCAGTCAATGCCAATCGAAACGCCTCGCTTTTGAAAGGTCAAACACGATGAAAATTCGACTGATTGGCCGTTAAGCAGGTACCGTGGCTGCAACCAATCGTTTAAGCTAGCACCAGGTGAGAGTTCCCGCCTGTCCCAATCTCCCTTCCGAAAGTAGCAATCATGTTGAATCTTCGGTGGTCGTGCGCGTTGCTTGCTGCAACAGCTTTTTCCTGTTCCTGCCCCTTCACCAATGCTGTCGACAAAACTTCTGGCGACACATCACAACAGGAATCCTTCGTCGCAACTCATAAGCAGGCGAAGATAATCGAAGTCACTCACTCTGGTACGAAGGTTCAGCTGAACACGTTCGCCGTTGCCAAAAACGGAGACCTGCTGGCGTGCGTCACTGCACCGCCAAAAGCAACCAGACAGCCCGCAGAAACCAGACAGCCCGCAAAAGAAGACGCAAAGTCCGAATCGGTTGATGGCTACCTGCAGGTCTACAGTCCGGAAGGCAAGCTGCTTCGCGAAACCGCGATGACTTTCATTCCAACAGCGGTCAACGAACTTCCCGACGGCTGCGTGCTTGTCGCTGGCGTTGGCCAGATCGCGAAAGTTGCCAGCACGGGCAAGGTGCTTGTCACAATGCCATCGCCTCACGTGGGAGATATTGAAACACTGACAAAGCGAATTGCGGAGACAGCTAAAACCCAGCTGCAGGATGCCACAAAACGTTACCGCGATATGGTCGAACAAATTGAGACACGTATTGCAAAAATCGAAGAAACTGCCAAAGAAGAACGGTCAGCACGCGACTTGGCATTACTGAAGTCACTGCCAGCACAGAAGAAGATCTATCAGGAACAGGCTGATCGCATGGAGCAGTCTTACGCTCAGATTTATTCACCGGAAAACCTGCTAAGAAGGAAGCTGGGAATTACTTCGGTTGCCGTCACGCCACAGGACATTTTCCTGTGCTGCAATTCCATGGAAGGCTATGGTTATGACGTTTGGCGTGTGGACCACGAACTATCGTCACCCAAACAGATTGTTACCGGACTTGGCGGATGCTGCGGCCAATGTGATGTTCAGGCAGCCGGTGAAAACATCGTCATCGGCGAAAACACAAAGTTTAAAGTATCATTGATGGACCGCGACGGAAAAAGTCTGACCAGCTTTGGTGATCGAGATCGCACTTCAGAAAATGGATTCGGCAGTTGCTGTAATCCAATGAACGTTCGCTGTTGCAGCAATGGAGATATTCTCACCGCAGAATCCAGTGTCGGAAACATCAAACGTTTCAGCAAGGACGGCAAATATCTGGGCCTGGTAGGCAAAGCCAAAATCGGTGGAGGATGTAAGCATGTGGCTGTTGGCGTTGATGAAAAACGCAATCGGTATTACACCATGAATATCGACAAAGATCACATTTGCGTGATGGTACCACTTAGTGAAGCACCTGAAATGACGCCGGATGAACTGCTGGCGAAAGCCGCTTTAGATACTCACGGCACCCGTTTCTTTGGAACATGGGAAACTGAAACCGCAGCCGCAGCAGCCGAAAACACACGAGAAATCTCCTACGTGGTCACTCTGCCAGACGGAACTCAGGAAACTCGTACGCGCAAAGTGACAACTCCCACAAGAACCTACGAAGCATCGAAGTACGTTTTTCACTCCGACGGATCTCTGGATGTGGAAGGTGGACTTCTGGCAACGTACTCAAATGCCTGGGAAGCCGTCTCTCACGACAAATCCTCAATCACACTGTCACACTTTCGTGACGGCATTCAGTACTACAACCTGGTCGTTGATTTTGCAGAACCGGATGTCGCCACAATTTCACTTAAGCGTGGAACGCATGCATTGAGCAGCCAGAAGTTCCGCCGCACGGCGTGTGGAGACGATTGCCAAAAGGAAACGAATTCTACGGGCACAGTCTCTGAAACCAACACAACGTCGGCAGCGAAGAGCGCTGGGTCTTAAGTCGCATTTATGTAGTCACCGCGTAACAGCAGCCGACCTGGCCGTCTTAAGAACGAAGTCCTCAGGTAAAATTCGGCAGTGAAGTTCAGAGTTAAAGCCTACGGAGAAGCTAATGATTTATCGAACTTGTTATCTGACGATTGTCGCAGCAATATCCCTATCAGCAGCGTTTGCGGGAATATTACCTGCTGCAGCCGCTGACAATCAACTGGCAACGTTTACTCACAAGCAAGTGAGATTCATCCAGCCCGAACATAATGGAAAACCAATTGAACTGAATACGTTTTGCCTGGACAAGTCGGGCAACATTCTGGCCTGCGTGGGTGGCGACACCGTTGAGTACGTTGCTGCAGAAGACGGATCGTTTGAAACGAAAACGATCTCTTCTCCCAAGCTGCTGCAGACATATTCACCAGATGGTAAGTTGCTGCACGAAGTGAGTTTGGACTTCAAACCCACCGCCGTCAACCAGGCTCCCAATGGAACCATTTTCGTCGCGGGCAGTGGTCGAATTGCCAATGTTTCATCCGAAGGCAAATTGCTGCTTGTCGCCGATTCTCCACATCTTGGTGACCTTGCGGAAATGAAGAAGAAGGCCGAAGAGGCGGCCAAAGTGCAAATGGATCAGCTCACCGGCAGCCTGACAGCACAGATTGAGCGACTGGACACCACTCTGACAAAGCTTAAGGAAAAGCCCGCAGAAGAACTCACTGATCGAGACAAGCTGCGTCTGAAGACTCTGCAGGAACAAAAGCAGATGTACTGCGATCAGGAAAAGGAAATGCAAACAATGTATTCCAGCTACTTTTCAGCAGATGCCATGCTGGAAAGAGTTCTGGAAATTACCAGCATGGCTGTCACCAGCAAAGACGTCTTCCTGTGCTGTGGATCTTCTGAAGGCCACGGTTACGAAGTGTGGCGAACCAACCACGAACTGTCTTCACCTAAGAAAGTGGTGGACAGTCTGGGAGGATGTTGCGGCCAATGTGATATCCAGGCGAATGAAGATCACCTGATTCTTGCCGAAAACACAAAGTTTCAAGTAGGGCTGCTGAATCGTGATGGAGAACGCGTCACAAGTTTCGGCCAGCAGGATCGAACTTCACAGGACGGCTTCGGCAGTTGCTGCAATCCGATGAATGTGCGTTGCTGCAGCAATGGCGACATTCTGACTGCCGAATCCAGCATCGGCTACATCAAACGATTTGACAGCGAAGGCAAGTTTCTGGGCACCGTGGGCAAAGCCAAAATCGGTGGAGGCTGCAAGCACGTCGCCATCGGTTTTGACGAGAAGCGAGACCACTATTACATCCAGTACGAAGACCGCAACCAGATTTGCGTCATGGTGCCACTGTCTGAAGCTCCTGAATTTACCGAAGACGAACTTGCCGCCAAACAAGCACGCGAAGGGCTCGCCCAAAAACTGGTTGGTGACGGCAAGACGCTTTCAGGCGCCTGGTCGTTGACCGGCGAAATGCCTGTCGCAGCATCAGGCTCACAGCCTGGCGGAATCTTTGGACTGATTACTCAGGTCTTCGGAACAGATGATTCCAGCGAGGAATCTGCCGAAGTTTCAGAAGAAGAGCAACTGAACCTCGGTATGGAACAGGCGACGCTTTTCAAGTTCTCCGCAGACGGCAAGCTGGAAATGAGTGGTGGCTACTTTGAAGGCGGCGACAATTCGTGGGAAGCCGTTCGACAGGATTTACCGAACAACACTGTAACGTTCGCTCAGTTGCAGGACGGAATTCAGTACTACGACTATCAGGTGAAATTTATTGACGACAACACAGCCACATTCTCAATGATGTACGGCCAGCAGGTCATGGGGTCCGTCAAATACAAACGCGTTCCGTTGCACAAAACAAGCACCATACCAGCCACTTCAGCCACAACTGAGACTGCTAAGGACGAATAATGATCAATCAACGTAAGACTCCTGCAGTCGTGTTCGCGGCAATCCTGACTGGACTGTTGCTGCTCCAAACGGCGACGTTTGCTGACGAAGTTTCCAGGAATGACACAGCCGCTGAAAAGTCGCTCACGCTTGTCGTCATGGACCCTCTTGCGGGACCACTGGCCTGTGATTGCGTGCAGGGCTACGCGCAGCGCAAATATGAAGTGCTGGGAGCCTACCTTCAGCAAAAGCTGAAACGTTCCGTTAAAGTGGTCTGGTCAGAATCACTGGTCACAGCCATCAAAGAAAACGGAGGAAAGGCAGACTTGATCATCGGCAAGCATTCCGTCGTTTTGCACGACGCGAAAGTCGCCCAACTGAAGGTGCAACCGATTGCTCAGTTAACAGGGATGGACGGCAAAGTGACTCAAACGGGCCTCATCGTGGTACGTAAAGACGACGCTGCGAAGACTGCTGCGGATCTGGGAGGTTACCGAATTCTGTTCGGCCCGAAAGACTGCGACGAGAAACATACGGCGCCATTGGCCATGTTGACTAAAGCAGGAGTTAAACTGCCTGACACAATTGAAACCGCTCCAGCGTGCAGCACTGCTGCCGCGCAACTTATGGAGTTGCCCGCAGACGTTAAAGGGGCCGCTGTGATCTCCAGTTACGCTGGTCCACTATTGGAAGGCTGCGGCACCATCAAAAAGGGCGACCTGCGAGTCATCGCAGAAAGCGAACCGGTGCCCTTCATTTCTGCCTTCGTCAATAAGTCACTGACAAAGGAAGAAATCAAGGAAGTTCGAACGGCGTTGCTGGATGTCGAACTTAACGCCGAATTGCTGGTTGCGTTGGAAAGCCCTGAAGGCTTCAAACGCTGGAAGAACCCGGAAATGCTGCAGGCCGCGCCCCAAAAGAAACCTGCCCCCGCAAAAAAAAAGTAACGACACAGACTAACAGCGATAGCTGTTTTACAGACGAACAACCCACAGCAAGCTCGGGCAAAATTTCAGATGCCTCAGCTGAAACGGCGGCAACTCAAAATGGCGACTGGCCCGGGTGGCGTGGCAAATTGCGAGACGGCAAAGTCGCGTGGCTGCCAGACGCTTTGCCGCAGACCGCTGCGTTTGACTGGACCGCAGAACTATCAGGGAATGGCATCGGCGGCATCGCTGTTGGTGCCGGCTGTGTTGTTGTGGGAAGTCGAGATATCCTCGATCGCAACGACGTATTTCAGTGTTTCGATATCAACACCGGAACGCTGCTTTGGCAACACTTCTACACAGCACCTGGCCAGTTGGATTATGGCAATTCACCACGGGCAACTCCGCTGATTCACGCGGACCTGGTGTATACGCTGGGAGCATTCGGACACTTGTATTGCCTTGAACTGGAAACCGGGCTTCCGCTTTGGCAACGCAACATCGCTCAGGATTTTAGTTCACCGGAAATGACCTGGGGACACTCCGGTTCACCGCTGATTGCAGACGGTAAGCTGATCGTACAACCCGGCGGCAAACAAGCCTCGATTGTAGCCCTCAACCCCGAATCAGGTGATGTGATCTGGAAGACTCCGGGCATCGCTGCAGGATATTCTTCCTTTATCGCTGGCACGTTTGGCGGTGTTAAGCAAATCATTGGTTCCGACGCGATGACTCTGGGCGGCTGGGAACTCAATACTGGTAAACGCGTCTGGACGCTGATCCCGCCAGTCAAGGGCGACTTCATGGTTCCGACCGCTGTTCCATTTGGCGATGAAATTATCGTCGCCAGTGAAAACAACGGAACTCGCCGCTATCGATTTTCTGACGACGGCGTAATTGTTACTCAGCCAGTTGCCCAAAACGAAGACCTGAAACCAGATTCGCATACACCAGTTGTGTGTGGCAATTATGTCTTCGGTATCTGGAATGAACTGTATGGCGCAGATCTGAAAACCATGACCACTAAGATCACCAATCCCGACGACGCCTTTGCCGTTTATGGTTGTCTGGTCTGCAGCGACGATCAACTTCTGTCGCTGACACAGGATGGAGAACTGATTTTGATGTCGCTTAACAAAGACCGCCTGAAAATAACTTCTCGCCTTGCACTGGCGGAACCTGGCACTGACGTGCTTTCTCATCCGGCAATTGCGGGTGATTCCATTTATCTTCGAATAAATCGCACTTTGATGAAGTTGCCACTGTTGCAACGTTAAGCAACAAAGCCATCCTGCGTGACAATCAGCCAATAATTTCAGACCGCATGCTAATAGTCGAACCACATGCCGGCACCGAATTGGTTGTCGTAGCGGCGAAAGAATTCGTACTGATTGCTGGGGCCGTTGTAGTACTGCAAACCGACCCGGAACGAACGCCCGGATTCGGGGCCTTTCCATTGCCATCCGGTCATGACCGTCACTCCCGACGCGAAGTTGGTTTCCTGGCGGAACTGCAGATTCACTGCTGAAAACGGTGCGCCGCGAGTCGGTATTTTTGCCGTCTCAGAATGCTCAGCCCCCAGTTGAAACTGCCACGGCTTTGCTCCACCTTTAACAGAGGTGGCCCAGGCCAGTTCTCCGTAATAGCGGCGTTCCGGCGTCGCCTGAAACGACGTCCCGAAAATCACGGATTCTCGCACGAAATTGATTCGTTCAAAGGTTGGATTCTTCAGCAAATATTCATCGCCCACATGGGAACTAAGATGAAAATAGCCAAACTTGTATGCCAGCCGATCCTGCTTGCCCGTCCACAGTAACCCAAACCTGTAATCGACAGACTCAACGTCCATGTGCAACTCGGGATTCAGTCTCGTTAACGCGGCACCTTCCAGGTCAATCTGCCACGCATCAAGCCAGGAAACTGCAGGCTGATTCTGCCGAAACAGGCCAACTCGCCCGCCCAACGTAGTGTCCCAACGCCATGAACCTTTCGAAACATCGTAGGTGGCAATCGATGCAAATCGAGATTCATGGGGGGCCGCAATGTAAGAACGGTACAACAAACCGTTTGGCAACACTTCGCTTGAAGGGCGTTCCGGCTGAACACAGCCTACCACCAACGGTTCAACGATATGCTGAGATGCCGGTTCGCTGAACTGTGGTCCGGCGGGAAAACTCTGACTGAAATAGGAATGGCCACCAGCAAATTGCTGGAACTCCTGCGCGTGAGCCACCGAAAACGCAGCGAAAGTCACCCCAAGTGTGACAATTACGGCGAGTTGATGGAACCTGGTTAGCGAGTTGTCTCGCATACGAAATTAGCTTCAGCGTGTTGAAACACACGCACCATGGGGCAAATTTCACGCAATCAGCAATGTTTCCCTGATTGAAAACACCAACATCCTGCGCGGAATCACCCGGTCCGATTGTGATGAAGACACGTGTTGTACACACCAATCGAGATTCTGCAGAGACCGATTGTGAGGATGAGACGTTTCTAATCTAACGTAAGCATTTTTCCGTCGATACAGCTTCGTACGGTGCCCACGATCGACCAGATAGTCCGGTCCATGGCGATCGTGCCGAGTACCCTGTAGATCTGATGGGCGAATCATGCAAACTCAAGCTAAAAGGAACGACTTCTCAGTCACTCGCCGACGCGTGAATGCCACTGCATTCGTTGTCTGCGGTATTCTGCCTGCCATGCTGCTTAGCGGCTGCGCCTCTACGCGATGTGCGCCGGGCCGATCTCAGGTAAATTCCGAGATGACTGCTCGCGCCTTGGCAGGCCTCAGCCCAAACCAATGCGGTGAATGCTCCATACCAAACGACGTGTTGCTGGATGATGGAGTCACCGCCGACGAAGCGGTTGCCGTCTCTTTGTGGAACAATTCTGCATTCAACGCGACACTGGCGCAACTGGGGATAGCTCGAGGCGACCTGGTTCAGGCGGGAATGTTGAAGAATCCTCAGCTGTCGCTACTGCTGCCGGGTGGCACCAAACAGCTGGAATGGACATTGTATATTCCCATTGAGGCCCTGTTGCTGAGAGAAACCCGACTGGACATGTCGGAACGCGAAGTCCGGCGTGTGGCGGACGAATTGGTCCAGAACGGCCTGAATCTTGTGAGAGATGCTCGCGTTGCTCACGCGGATCTTGTGTTCGCCGTAGAACGCGCCAATCTGGCAAACGAAGCGGTCGGCGTAAGGCAACGGATTGCTGACCTGACTCAAAAACAGTTGAACGCAGGAGACATCAGCGAACTGGAAGCAACCACAGCACGGATCGACTTCCTGCGAGCTCAGTCAGACGCTGCCGGAATCCGCCACGCGGTCGCTCAGGCTGAAGCACGTCTAAAGCAGCTAATGGGGATTGGTACTTGGTCGATGTCTCTTCAGCCTGTAGCAACCAACGTAAGTCATTCCGCCTCCCATCTGGATCTGGAGCGGTTGATTTCAGAAGCAACCTGCAATCGACCAGACCTGAAAGCAGCGGCCTTTGCACTGGAAGCCGCAAAGCACAGAGCGGAACTGGCCAATTGGCAGTGGCTAAGATTCGACATGATCGCCGATGCAAATGCAGGAGGAGCCGGAAACACAAACTTCGGCCCCGGCTTCCGGTTCGACGTTCCAATCTTTGATCGAAATCAGGGAGGCATCCAATCAGCCAACTGGTCGGTCAATCAAGCCCTGCAAAACTACAACGCCGTTTCTGATCAGGTAGTCGCGGACGTGCAGACTGCGTTCTCCCAAACGCAACAGGCCGCCGACAGCCTGTCACTGCTGCGGTCGGAAGTCCTGACGGCTCTTCAGGAAGCCGTACAGCTTGCAGAACATGCTTATACAGACGGTGGAGCGCCCTATTTTCTGGTGCTGCAGACCACCAGTCAGTATCTCGATGCTCGAACGCAGGAACTTCAGCTGGAAGCAGACCTGCAGAAAGCTCATGCAAACCTGGATCGAGGCGTGGGAAGAAAACTGCCGTCCAATGAGTTCCCCACGGAAAATCGCGTTGAACAACAGATGCCAATTTCATCCATTATTAATCCAGACGCTCAGGCCTCACGTGTCGCTGCTGAGATTGATGAGGGTTTATCCGAAAAGCTGCGTCGCATTACAGACCAGCTTGATACGATGAACCTGGAAGCGAAACGCAACGATGGCCCCCAAACTTCCCCAGTCAGCTTCGGGGGAGCGATCTCAACAGGATGGCAACAGTGACTACCGAGAGAAAGACATTGCGGCCCGAAAATTCAGATCTGGCAGACGGCGAAAGCGCTGAATGTTCCGACAAACAGCGTGTCACGCACTCGTGGCCGTCGAACATGGCATCAGTCATGATGTCGTTTTCGCTGATATTTCTCGGCTGCAGCAAAGGTGAATCAACCAAACCCAAGACGGCAGAAAAGCCAGCTAAGGTTGAAGCTCACCCCAGCGAAGTTGACATCTATCGCATCGTGCTGACGGCAAAAGCGGAACAGCGTCTGCAGATTTCCACAGTGCCCGCAGCCATTCAGGCTGTGCCTCGCTTCCGTTCATTGGGCGGCGACCTGATGATTCCCGACGGTCACCGTATACCAGTCACCGCGCCGATGACGGGCACCTTATTGCAGGCAAAAAATACGCCGCTTGCATTGCCCGGTCAAAAGGTTAGTACCAATCAGATATTGTTCAACCTCACGCCCATGCTTCCGCCGGAACGCGAAGTTCCGAATGCGGCAGAACGAGTTGCCATGGCAAATGCCAAAGCCACTTTGGTGAGTTCCCAAATTCAGGCAGACGGCGATATGCAGCAAGCAGCCGCTCAGGTTGAAGCCGCCAAAATCGCCTTGCAACGATCACAGCAGTTACTGGAAGACAGAGCCGGAAGTCGTCGACAGGTGGACGAATCCGAAGCGGCTTTAAACATCGCAACTCAAGCCTTCAATGCCGCCAAAGAACGCAAGAAACTGTTGGATGAACTCACGCTGGATGCCAAAACTGGAATTGCCGCTGCGGTTCCGATTGCCTCACCGCAGGACGGAATCCTTCAGACCGTTTCAGCTCAGGTTGGTCAGGTGGTCACCGCAGGCACACCACTGTTTGAAATCGTCGATCTTCAAAAAATGTGGATTCGAGTTCCCGTGTATGCCGGGCTTGTCAACGAAATCGACCTTGAAGCAGTTGCCTCAGCCAGCAGTCTTTCTAATACGGCCAACAGCATCAAAGCCAGGCCGATTATGGCTCCCCCCAGCGCGAACGCGCTGTCGTCTTCAGTGGATCTTTACTATGAAGTCGACAATGCGGATTCACAATTTCATCCAGGCGAGCGATTGACCGTAATGGTTCCCTTGAAAGGCGAATCCGAATCATTGGTTGTTCCCAAGGCGGCCGTCATTCTTGACATCTATGGCACCGGCTGGGTGTACGTGAAGTCTGCCGAGCACGAATACCGTCGACATAGAGCAGCGGTATCGTTTACCACAGACGAACTGGCCGTCTTGTCGCTCGGCCCGGAAGTGGGATCTGCCGTCGTTGTTGATGGAGCAGCGGAATTGTTCGGAACTGAATTTGGAGCTGGAAAATGAACTGGCTGGTTCAAGCGGCTCTACGTTTCCGAATCATCGTTGTTGCTGCCGCGATTGCTTTAATTGTGGTTGGGGTGCGCACAGCGGATGATGTTCCGTTGGACGTGTTTCCAGAATTTGCTCCTCCACGGGTGGAAATTCAAACGGAAGCTCCCGGGTTGTCAACGGAAGAAGTCGACAACCTTGTCACCGTGCCGATCGAAAATTCGCTAAACGGAATTCCGTTTGTAGCTCAGGTGCGATCAAAATCCGTGCTGGGCCTGTCTTCTGTGCAGCTGTATTTCGAACGTGGCAGCGACCTGATCACAGCTCGCAACCTGGTTCAGGAACGGCTGACGCAAGCAGCATCGCGGCTGCCGAAAGTTGTCAATCAGCCGGTGATTCTGCCGCCGCTGTCGTCTTTAAGTCGAGCGATGAAGATCGGCCTGTGGTCGGAGACTCATTCGCAGATGGACATGACGGTTCTCTGCAAATGGACCATTCGCCCGCGTTTGATGTCGATTCCGGGCGTCGCCAACGTTGCCATCTGGGGAGACTACGACAAGCAGTTTCAAGTGCTGGTGAATCCCGATCGACTGAGATCGAATAACATCGATCTGAACACCGTGATGATGTCTGTGACGAAATCCGTGCAGCCGACATCAGGTGGATTCATCGATACACCCAACCAGTGACTGGCCATCCGCCACGCTCAATCGGTCGACACGCCCGAAAAACTGGCCGAAACAGTAGTTGCTTTCCGCAATAATGTACCGACGCTTCTGGGAGACGTCGCCGACGTTAGAATCGGCAGCCCGCCGCCAATCGGCGATGCAATCATCAACGACGTTCCCGGCATTCTGTTGATTGTCGAAAAGCAACCATGGGCAAACACGCTGGATGTGACACGCGGCGTCGAAGCGGCTATGGAAGAACTGCGGCCAGGCATGGACGGCGTCAACTTTGATACCACAATCTTTCGCCCGGCGACATTTATTGAACGATCACTGGAAAACCTGACGCATTCGCTGGTGATCGGTTGCATTCTGGTCATCGTGATTCTGGCATTGTTTTTGTTCAACTGGCGAGCAGCTGTGATCAGCTCATTGGCCATTCCGTTGTCGCTGGTTACCGCTGTAATGGTGCTGTATTGGCAGGGTGGCACCATTAACACCATGGTGCTGGCGGGGCTGATTATCGCATTGGGTGAAGTTGTCGATGACGCGATCATCGACGTCGAAAACATTCTGCGACGATTGCGACTGAACGCGGAACAGGGCAATCCCAAGTCGGCCATGAAAGTTGTCTTTGACGCTTCCATCGAAGTCCGCAGTGCGGTTGTTTATGCCACGCTAATCGTCGTGCTGACATTAGTTCCGGTGTTCTTTTTGGAAGGGCTGGCTGGTTCGTTCTTTCGCCCTTTGGCTGCGTCCTACATTCTGGCGATTCTGGCTTCTTTGGTTGTGGCGTTAACGGTCACTCCCGCACTTTCGCTGATGCTGCTGCCACGCACAGCCGGTAAAAAAGAACGAGAATCGCCGATTACGGCCTTCATGAAAAGACTCTATCGACGCGTGTTGCCACCACTGGTGCGACATCCGCTGCCCATCGCTGCGTTTGTCATATTGGTGTTTGTGGGAGCTGGCTTTGCGGTGCCGCAACTTGGCGAAGAGCTGATGCCGAAGTTTAAGGAAACCGACTTTCTGATGCACTGGGTTGAAAAGCCGGGCATCGGTGTTGAAGCCATGAATCGCATTACAATTGCAGCCAGCAAGGAACTGCGATCCATCGACGGCGTCAAGAATTTTGGCTCACACATTGGGCGAGCCGAAGCGGCGGATGAAGTTTACGGCCCGCATTTCACAGAACTGTGGATCAGCATCGATCCCAATGTTGACTACAACGCCACAGTCGCCAAAGTGCAGGAAGCTGTGGACGGTTATCCCGGGCTGTATCGCGACCTGTTGACTTACCTGACCGAACGCATCAAAGAAGTGCTGACAGGATCCAGTGGAGCCATCGTCGTCCGCATCAACGGGCCGGATCTTGCTCAGTTGCAGCAACACGCTCAACAGGCGGCAGACGTGATGAAGACCATTGACGGCGTCACCAACCTGAAAGTCGAACCACAGGTATTGATTCCTCAAATCGTTGTCACGCTAAAGCCTGAAGCCGCTGCAAATTTCGGGCTGACGCCCGGTGACGTGCGAGCCGCCACCACAACTTTGATTCGAGGAACTCAGGTTGGCGAAATCTATGAAGGCCAGAAGATTTTCCGAGTCATGATTTGGGGCGATGAATCGGTTCGCCGCGACGTGGATGCAGTCAAACGCTTACTCATCGACACTCCTTCGGGAGCTCAGGTGCCACTTTCCGATGTTGCTGATGTTGTCGTGCAGCCCGCTCCCAATGAAATCAAGCGCATCGGATCGACTCGAAAGCTGGACGTCATCTGCAACGTTGACGGTCGAGACCTTGGCAGTGTTGCCACTGAAATCCAGGAACGCGTTCTTAGTGAAGTGAATTTCGAACAGGAATATCACCCGGAATTCCTTGGTGAATACGCAGAAGCCAAAGCGTCGCGACAACGGCTGTTAGGGCTGACCGTGTTTTCCTTGCTGGGCATCCTGCTGCTGTTACAGTCTGACTTCCAGAATATGCGAACTGTATTGCTGATCTTTCTGACACTGCCCTTTGCACTCGTCGGCGGTGTCGGCGGCGCGTTTCTTTCCGGGGGAGTGATCTCTTTGGGATCACTAATTGGATTTGTGACCGTTCTGGGAGTCGCCGCCAGAAACGGCATCATGTTGATGGATCACTATCGACATCTTCAACGTGAAGAAGGCATGCCGTTTGGGACAGAACTGATCCTTCGCGGAGCAGAAGAACGACTGGCCCCCATTCTGATGACCGCACTCACAACCGGACTGGCACTCGTTCCGTTGTTAATGACTGGAAATCAGCCAGGACAGGAAATTGAATACCCAATGGCGTTCGTAATCCTTGGCGGCCTGATCACTTCAACGCTGCTAAACCTGCTGGTGCTTCCACCACTTTTCGGGAAGTTCGGTCAACCAGAACCACCGATTGCTTCAGAAGATTGAAGACCGTGGCTGGCCATGAATCCTGAAACGTCAACAGGCACACACCAGCCACCAGCCACCGAATTTATTTCTGTCGACAAGCGTTTCTGCACGAGTCTACGACTGTCCAGCGTTTGGTGATTTCGAGGGACACCGACAGCTCTTCTACTCGTCTCCCGGATTGTTCGTATAGCCTGCCTCGGAGAACGTCCATCAACCGCGCCATCGCTACGCCTATCAGCAATCCGCTGGCCGCCCGTCAGCTTAGATGGCTACACGATCCGTTTGGCTGTCAACCGCATGACCGTCGCGAAACACCGTCGCAGCTCGAACCGAAGGCGAGATGATGCAAATGTCGGCGCCGGAAGAAATCAAAACGGAAGTGATGCAACAAGGCAGGGCGCCCTGATTCCGCCACAAAGTAGCCATCACACTCCGCGTGATGAAGGCAGCGCGAAAAAGACGCAACGGCGCGTATCGGTTCCGTGCTTCGCTGTATGGCAAAAGAACGCTACTGTATTGCGTTTACAGTTTTCCCAAATAGGCAGCTTACACTGTTCCCATTCGTCACGGCGGAACGTGACGGCTACTATCAATGCTGAACAAACCGGGCCATCCATCGACGTATAAAAAAACCACACTCACACGGTCGGCAAGTGGCAGCGAACCTACGACCGTAGCCCAATCAACGGAGAAACGAGCCTGTGTCCCGGAAATTTCGGAACACAGAATTATTCACCAAGACCGCAATGGAAATCCAGTCGTCCGTGACAACTGGATTTGAGGGTAGCTGGAGTCGTCAGAGTCTGAGTTCCACGGCCATCTACCTGAGTTCCTGGGCAATATCAACCGGTCCGTCCCATCGGAGTTGGCAAGCCATAGCTTCCTCCCCAGCGAAAATGATTCAGCATCGTCCGTGGTTCCTCGCAAAGAAGTCCATACACAGATCGACCACCAGCGTTTTGTGCCGGAAGACTGGCGATCGACGCCACCGAAATGCGGGACGTAATCAGATTGGGCGGGCACCGTATTGCAGACGTCAGCAGACGTGCCAGATACTCCCACGTAGAGGAGCTCAAACACCAATACGTGGGCGACTCACAGCACCACAAAAATCAGGGAAGGCCCCCGTGATGACATTCTGCCGAAAATTCTGGACGTTGATGATCTGTGTCGGACTGTCCTTTAGCCTCACCGGGTGTGCATCGATTCTAAGTAAAAGGAAATACGAAGTCACCATGAACAACACTGGTGGACCGACATACTTCAGCGTCCATGACCACAAAAACAATCTCGTGCAAAGTGGCGTCACGCCGCAACAGGTGACACTGAAATCTAATGCCGCTCCATTCAGGCCTGCCAAGTACCACGTCGTATATGCGGGCACTGATGGCGTTCAACGACACGATCTGAATGCACAAATCGATTGGTGGACCGCAGGCAATATCGTCATCGGTGGTGTTCCAGGAGTTGTCATCGACGCTGGTACGGGTGCTTTGTGGAAGCTTCCGCCAGAGGTCACCGGATACGTGCCGGCCGAGAAGATCGTATCGAACAGCACTCAAGGTGCTACCGTGCTGGCATCGTATTCGCAAAGCTCAGCCTCCGGGGGACCAGGTGCCCGAACACCGCCGAGCAACGTCCAGCCCGCAATGCATGGTCAGCGGGAAGTGCAGGCCCAATACCCCCCATTCCAGTGAATCGTCCCTCTCCTCAGGGCGGGGCGAATCGCCGGGCCATCCACTGCGCCTGACAACCTCACCTGATGGTACGTTAACCTGGCTGGCACTGATTATCTCAGCCCAGCGTTGTTCGCAAAGTTCAGCCGACCAGAACCAAAGGCTGTTTCAGAAGATCAATGACCGCGACCTGCCGTGAATCCTGACAATTTATTGGCTAATACAAGCGTCCACTACCGAATTCATTTCGGTGGTGCAGCGTTTCTGTACGAGATTACGATTCTCCAGCGTTTGGCAAATTCAGGGGACACCGACGGGGCTGCCGTACTTCAATTCGAATCCTGGACTCGCCGTATTGCCAGCTTTGGAGAACGTCCATCAATAGTGCCATCGCTACGACCTATCCGCAATCCGCTGGCCGCCCTTGAGCGTGGATGGCTCCGCGATTGGGTTGACTGTCAACCGCATAACTGTCCTGAAAGACCGTCGCAGATCGAACCAAAGGCGGGATGATGCAAATGTCGGCGCAGGAAAAATCAAAACGGACATAATTCCCGGGTGCTGCGTCCCCTGATTCCGCCACAATGTAGCCATCACGTTCCGGGTAATGAAAAGCAGCGCGAAAACATGCAACAACGCGTGCCAATTCCATGCTTTGCTGTATGACAAAAGAACGCTTCTGGATTGCGTTTACAGTTTGCCAAAATAGTCAGCTTACACTGCTGCCATTCGTTACGGCGGAGCGTGACGGCTACGATCAATGGCGGACGAACCACGCCATCCCCAAACGCATCAAGAAGCAAGCACGCCGAAACTGTCGGCAAGCGGCAGTGAACATATTATTGAAGCTCAATCAACTGCGAATCGTTCCTCAAACCCCGATCCGCCATAGCGCCTTGGCAGTGGCGAACACCAGGAGAGCGCTGATGCCAAATCCCAATTTTGGCATTGCCTGCGGCAAACTGCCAATGATTGCGGATTGGCACCAGATTCGCGTACATTGCTGATACAAATTGCAACGCGTGGCTGGGAACAAAACGTGTCGAAGAATCCTGAACAATCGCAAACAAACGACTCAGCTCGCCTGCAGGCGGTCCTGGATACCGCTGTGGACGGCATCATCACAATCGACGAACGCGGCAACATCGAAGCCGCAAATCCTGCCGCTGAAACGCTGTTCGGCTATTGTTCGTCAGAAATGATCGGGCACAACGTCAACATGCTGATGCCTTCGCCGTTTCATGAACATCACGATGAATACCTGGCAAACTACTCGCGGACGAACCACCGCAAAATTATAGGAACAGGCCGAGAAGTCTATGGTCGCCGCAAAGATGGCAGCGTGTTTCCGTTGTACCTTGCCGTCAGTGAAGTCCTGCTGCACAGCCGAAAAGTCTTCACGGGATTCGTACACGACCTTAGCAACCTGAAGCGAGCAGAAGAAGAAGCAACTCAGTTGGGACGCATCCTTGAAGATTCGCTAAACGAAATTTTCATCTTCGATGCAGAGACGCTGAAGTTTGTGTTTGTTAATCGAGGAGCCCTTTCCAACATCCGATATACGGCGTCCGAATTGATGCAAATGACGCCCGTTGATATCAAACCTCTGTTTACTCGACAACAGTTCGAAGAACTGTTGCAGTCTTTGCAATCAAACTCAACAACTGAACTTCGCTTCGACACAGTCCATCAACGCAAAGACGGTTCGGTTTATGATGTTCACACCCGATTACAGAAAGTTACCTGGCAAAGACGTGACGCCTACGTGGCAATCATCCTGGATGTGACTGAACCAAAGCGTGTGCAGAATGAACTTGCCGCGTTAAACGCAGAACTGGAAGTCCGAGTTGAACAGCGAACAGGCGAACTTAAAGAGGCTCAGGCTCAGTTGATTCGTCGAGAAAAGTTAGCCGTGCTTGGACAACTTTCCGGAGGCGTGGCGCATGAAATCCGCAACCCTTTGGGCGTGATTCGAAATTCCGTTTACTACCTGAAAATGGTGGCCGACCAGTTCGACAACGACGCTCGTGAATGCATTGAAGAGATCGATCGAGAAGTCGAAACGTCCAATCGGATCGTCAGCGAACTGCTCGACTTCACGCGAGATCCACCTTCGAATCCGGAAACATTTGAGATCTCGATTGCGGTGGCAAACGCGATTCGCGGTGCACGCATTCCAGATCCGGTCACCGTCGTGGTGCAGGAACTTGAACACTCGGTGGAATTGAAGGCAGACCAAGGGCAGGTTGAACGCGTGCTGGCTAACCTGATCCGAAATGGGTGGCAGGCAATGGCTGGAAGCGGTCATCTGGACATTAGGTACACGATCGAGCAACACCACATTGTTATCCACGTCCACGACAACGGGATGGGCATCCCAGCAACAAACCTTTCACGAGTATTTGAACCATTGTTTACCACGAAAGCAAAAGGTATAGGACTGGGACTGGCCGTATCGCGTCGATACGCAGAACGTAATGGCGGCAGCCTGACAGTCGAAAGCCAGGAAGGTCAGGGCACAACCTTCCACTTTGAAGTCCCCCGAAACGGATCAGCACAATGAATGATGGACAACAACGTCGCATGTTAATCGTTGACGACGACGAAGGCATGCGCCGATCGCTCACAAGAATCATGGTCACCAAGGGTTTTAACGTATGTGTGGCCAGAGACGGAATGCAGGCAATTGAAGTTGCCAAAGAGTTTCAGCCGGAGATTCTTTTGATGGATGTCCGCATGCCTGGCATTGACGGCGTGGAAGCATACCGACGAATGAAAGACGTTTGCCCAGACGCTGCAGTAATTTTCATGACGGCGTTTTCGGCAACGGAACTTTCACAGCAGGCGATTGCAGAAGGAGCGATCGACGTACTTCCCAAGCCTCTTAACGTCGACAGTCTTTGTGATTTGATCTCAGCATCACGGCGCACTCGCCCGCTGTTGATCGTGGATGACGATTCGGGCTTTCGCACGTCGCTGCGCCGAGCACTCACTGTACTGGGCTACAAGGTTTATACAGCAGGAAGTATGGCGGATGCTGTCACGGAATTCCGCCGCAACCCGCGCTGCCTGGTAATATTGGATATGAAACTGGACGGCCATACGGGACTTCAGGTGCTTCAGCAGATCCGAAACATGAACGGCAATGTCACCGCCATACTTATGACAGGCCACCCCGATCTGCAGGTGGAAATGCAATCCGGACTGCAAGACGGTGCCTGCTGCACGTTTTTGAAGCCGTTTGATGTTGACGCATTGGCAAGCGAAATTCAGTCGCAGCTTTGCTGACATGCACAAAACGTATTATGGGAAGCATGGGTAGGCCTTCCGCCCGAAGCCGTCCCCGAGCAACCGCACACAACTTCAGTTCAACAGTTCAACCGGGCCATCCACCTGCCCAAGACAATATTTTCACAACAAGATAGTCGACCATGTCAGTTCAGCAACTTTCAGTATTAATCGTAGACGACGACGCCGGAACACGTTCCAGCTTGCGACGAATTCTGCTGCTGGATGGTTACGCCGTTGAAGAAGCCGACTCAATTGCTACGGCTCTTGATCGCCAAAGCTGGCAGGAATATGTGGCGATTCTGCTGGATCGCCGATTGCCAGACGGAACCGCAGAAGACTTACTGCCTCAACTGCGCCAACTGGCTCCACACGCTTCCATTCTGATTATCACCGGCTACGCCGACATCGAAAGCAGCCTGGCCGCCCTGCGTGCGGGAGCAGCTGACTACTTACTAAAGCCAATTGAACCCGAATCGCTGCGAGGACGCCTTCGCAATCTGGCGGAACTGCGACTGGCTCAGAACGAGCTTCGACGGCGCGAAACCCAGCTGGAATTCATGATCAACAACCTTCCCGCTGCAGCCGCATACGTTGACTATGAAAACGGTGAAGTAAATTTCAACCGAATCATTCAGGACATTACCGGATACGCGTCTTCAGAACTAACGAAGATTGACGACTGTTTCCGTCTGCTGTTTGCTGATCTGGCGACCTCAGCCAGGCAACAGTACGAAGCGAAGCGAATTGCCTGGAACGACGAACCGCTGAGGCTTATGGTTTGGTGTAAGTCGGGGCAGAATCGTATCGTCGAATTTCGCGGCTATGCCTACGACGATCACGAAGTCTGGCTGATGCACGATGTCACGGATCGCGAAAAACACGAGACGGAGCTGCGAATTCGCGATCGAGCGATTCAAGCGGCTAACGAAAGTGTCATTATCGCGGACGCCACTAAAGAGGGCTACCCGATTGTCTTCGCAAACAAAGCGTTCGGCCTGTTAACTGGCTATACTCTGGAAGAATCCATCGGTCGCGGGTGCGAACTGCTTTGTGGCACAGCGGCTGATCGCCAATCACTTTTCAGGCTTAAGGAGGCCATCGAGAGCGAAGACGATGTGCGACTTACAGTTCAGTGCCGACGAAAGAACGGCGAAGCCTACTGGAACGAAATGTCAGTTGCACCAGTGCGGGCCAACGACGGTACAGTGACGCACACCGTGGCGGTCATGGAAGACGTCTCAGAACGCAAAGACGCTCAACAGAAACTATTGCAGTCAGAACGGCTGGCCGCAATTGGACAAATGGTGACCGGCCTTGCTCACGAAAGCAGAAACGCGCTGCAGCGGGCCCAAGCGTGCCTGGATATGCTTTCCCTGGACATGGAAGACAAACCGGACCAACTGGAACTAACCGAAAAAATGCAGCGGGCGCTCACCGACCTGCACCGCTATTACGAAGAAGTTCGCAACTATGCCGCTCCAATCAATCTGGACAGACGCACCACTGACCTGTCGCTCGTGTGGGAACGCTCCTGGGTTAACCTGGAAGCCATTCGCTTTGCCCGCAAAATTGAACTTAAAACGCAAATCACAAAGGTCTCTCCTAAATGCGACGTTGATGAACATCGCATGGAACAGGTGTTCCGCAACATTATCGAAAACTCAGTGTATGCATGCCCCGATCCGGGCTTGATACAAATTACGTGCACTGAAACAACCATCGACGGCAATCCTGCAATCAGTATCTCAATTCAGGACAACGGCCCAGGCTTCACGAATGAAGCCGCCGCAGGAGTCTTTCAGCCATTCTTCACCACCAAACAAAAGGGCACCGGGCTTGGCATGCCGATTTGCAAACGTATTGTTGAAGCTCATGGAGGCCGGATTTACCTGAACGAATCGTCAGCCGGCGCAGACGTTGTTGTCGAACTGCCCAAAGAACGTCCTTCCAACACAAGAGAAACTGTGACATGATGTCACACGCGACGCACCAGGCGTGCGGGAGAGCGCGCTCATGGTACAATGCGGCGTAAATCGGCGTTGTAGCCCCTTCCTCATTCGATAAGTGTACGGATTACGTTTTGGCACAATACGTGCAGACTTTCAGCCGAACTTACGCCCATCATTCTTCCAACCTCCGCAAGTATTCGTTGTTGCGGCGATCGTAAAACACAACAAACATTTTCGCCCGCTGGTCCTGACAGGGCTTCCGTTACGAAACGTAAAAGCATGCGACTTTCAACCGAAACGAATTCGCCGTGAACGAAACTCCTCTCATTTCGTTGCTGCTGGTGGAAGACGAAGATGATTTTCGCGAAACCACTGCGCGGTGGATGGCACGCAAGGGACTAAACGTCGCCGAAGCTGCCAACGCTCAGGAAGCGCTGGCTTTGCTGGAAGTCCAGCACTTTGACGTTGCCGTTATCGACATGAACATGCCGGGCATCTCCGGAGTCGAACTGCTGCATCGCATGAAGGACGAAAACTTCGAAACCGAAGTGATCATTCTTACCGGCCAGGGCACCATCGAATCTGCCGTTCAGGCGATGAAAATGGGAGCGTGCGATTATTTAACCAAGCCTTTTCCACTGGGGGACCTGGAACAGCGATGCCGCCTGGCGTGGGAACGCGGAAGGATCAACAAAGAAAACCGCCAGCTTAAAGAAGTCATCAAACGACAGCAGCCCAGAAGCGAGATGGTAGGCGAATCCGCCTCTATGAAGGAAGTCTTTCGGCTGATTGAACGGGTGGCCCCAACAAACAAAGCCGTACTTATTCAAGGAGAGAGCGGTACCGGCAAAGAACTGGTTGCCAGAGCCGTACAGCGACACAGCCATCGAGCCGACAAGCCATTTGTGACGATCAATTGCGCCGCGCTTCCGGAAAACCTGGTAGAGAGCGAGCTGTTTGGGCACCAAAAGGGAGCCTTCACAGGAGCCACCAGTGATAACGCCGGCCTGTTTGAAGTTGCCGACGGCGGCACTTTGTTCATTGATGAACTCGGCGAACTTCCGCTGTCATTGCAACCCAAACTACTGAGAGTTCTGGAAGATGGCTCGCTACGGCGAGTTGGTTCGCATAAAGAACGCCGCGTTGACGTGAGAATTATCGCCGCGACAAACAGGGACCTGACGGAGGACGTCAAGAACGGAGCGTTCCGTGAAGACCTGTATTACCGCCTGAACGTGATGTCGCTTAAACTTTCCCCTCTGCGCGATCGCGGAAATGACATCAACTTACTGATTGACAGTTTGCTGGGCAAAGACTGGGAAATTGAAGACGACGCCAGAGCAATCCTTCAAAACTATCACTGGCCCGGTAACGTGCGCCAACTGGCTAACGTCTTTGATCGGGCCACCGTGCTGGCCGACGATCACACCATTACCGTTGACGACCTGCCTTCCGAAATCGTTGACGGTGTTCCCGAATCGGGCATGGAAGTTCGCCGTTTGACGGCAACGAAAACCGATTCGTCTCGATTGGACGAAATTGAAAAGACTCACATTGTGGAGATCCTGCAGCGAGAAAACGGCAACAAGGCCAGGGCTGCCAGAGCGTTAGGTATCCACCGCCGCAAGCTTTACCGCCTTCTGGAACGATACGACCTTCACAAGCCAGACACCGCTGACTCGTAACCACCGTAGAAAACATGCTACCGCTGAACACCAATCACGTTTCCCATCAGCAGCCTGACACCTGCAGACGGTTAGCGGATTTAGTTGAAGCAGTTTGCCAAACGCAACTAAACACAAACTGCTGCCGGACTTTACACCAACCAACGCTTGTTGCATGGAGGCCCTGAATATGAAACGCCGAATTCCAGTCTTGTCTTTAATCTTCGCCGGACTCGCAGTTGCAGCCACGACAATGCTGCCTGCCCAGGTAAAACCGATTCCCGTCACAGTGGATGAAAAGCCAGTTGAAAGTGAAGAGACTCAGGTCATGATGCAGGCCAAGTTAAGCCATGCTCATAAAGTTCTGGAGGGCCTGGTAACTCAGGACTTCACAATGATTGAAGAAGCCGCCGTGGCTCTTTCCAGAATCAGTCTGACGCCACCGCCCGATTTAACAAAGGCGGGAGACAAGACAAACAAGCAAGTCTACGAACATTTTCGGATGGAGTTTGCGAGACTGGCAGGGCAACTGGAAGGCCACGCTCGACGCAAAGAACTTGCCGCAACAGCATACGTGCAACAAAACCTGACCGCGACGTGCATTGCCTGTCACGACTATATTCGAGACTACCCATAGGCAATTTGCTAAACGGAATTGTTTAAACTCCGCCAACCGCAGTTCGTCACTACGCAGCGATCACCGAACAGTCTGCAGAAAAAAACGGTGCAGCCGCAACTGGGGGAACTATGCAGCTGCACCGAAGATCATGTGCCCGGAACGCAACACTGAGCACGCTGATTTTATCGGCTGGCTGGGCTCGTCATGTCCTATCCTGATCCTTTGGCCTACGTGCACGAGGGATTTTCCCCGTTGGAATCGTTGCGATATTTCGTTTTGCAGCATTCAAAACGCCTGATCAAACATCAAACTGCTCACGTGGTCAAGTCTTCCATCAATCGAAACGCCATCCAAAGATGGCTGCTACTCGCCAGCTGTCTCACCATTTGCGCTGCGTTTTCGACATTCGCAGCTGCCGACGACAATTCGGCAGCGGCATCAACCGTAAAGACCTTGGAAGACAAGCTGGGAATTGTCTGCGAAATGCAATCCCCGGAATTTCCGATTCAAACTCAGCACGGAAAAATTGAGGGACGACCAGCCAAACGATCAGACCTGGAAACGTATGTGCCAATTCTGATTGCGGAATTCACCATCTATCCACGCCAGCTGATTCAAAAAACGGAACTGCGACGCATCGTCTTATGTTCCAACCTCTCATTTGCTGGCCAGCTTAGAACGGCCGTCCCGGACTTTGAACACGACACCCTGTATCTTGACGTCGCACGTGGACGTCACAATATCTCGTATACGCGAAAAGTAATTCATCACGAGTTCTTTCATTTGATTGATCTTAAAGATGACCAATCGCTGTACGAGGACTCCGACTGGGCGGCACTGAACCTGCCCGATTTTCGTTATGGCAATGGCGGAATCAATGCACAAAATGACTCTCAAACGTCAGTCCTGTCCGACAGGCTTCCTGGATTCCTGAATAGCTATTCCACCACTGGCGTTGAAGAAGACAAAGCCGAAGTGTTTGCCGCAATGATTGTTGAACACGCTACAACATCGAAGCGAACCAAGATTGATGCCGTGTTGCTTGAAAAGACGCGCCTGCTGCAGCAGCAACTGAAAGCATTTTGCCCTCAACTGGACGAACAATTCTGGACGGCAGCACACAAGGTGGATCGGCGATAGCGATTCCGAAATCGATGCTCTATTTACAGCGAATTGCGCTGACTTGTGGCGGCGAAGTTCGATTTCCGCCCGCTATGCATGTTTGTCGCGAGTCTGAACCGTCGACAGCTTTTCGTAAGTTGCTGCACCGAATTCAGTCTTATAACTGGCCCCGCCTACCCGGCATTCCATGAGGTGAAGTCAGAGGGTTGCGAATCTGAAAAGGTTGCCGGAGTCGGAACGAGGTACGAGCGAAACCCCGGGGTTTCATTCGCAAGCTCAGTCCACCCCCCAGCCAACCAAGTCGGCAACCGACAGTTGAACAACAACGGTCATGTGCTAAATTCACCAAGGTCGTCGACCATTCCCAAATCCCATCCACTTATCACTTCAAGTTCGGGCTGTTATGGAAGAGTTTCTGAATAAAATCGTCGTCCTTGATGTGGACGCAAGCTATGTCTACATCGGAACGTTGAAATCGGTTTCCGATAAAACCCTGCAACTTGGTGATGCGGATGTACATGACCTGCGAGATTCCGCGACGACTCGAGAACGCTATATTCTGGACACAAAGCTGCACGGACTCCGAACGAACCGTTCCAGCGTATATGTCTCACGCACGCAAATCGTAAGTTTCTCATTGCTCAACGAAATCCTGACGTAGCAAGGGCTTCGCCCGTCAACCAGTGGCGGGAGATGCGGGAAGACGTGGAACGTTCGAATCGCCAAACCGCGACGTTGTCGCAATGATAAACATGTGCACGGTGTTCGCGTTATGCTCTGTAAGACTCTGAACTCCCAGACGTCTGCAGCATACGCTACTGCGATTTTCGCTGACTTGTGGCCGCGGAGAACGCGAATTGGACTATGTGGGCGCTTGCCCAAGAGCCAGAGCCGTCCACAACAATATGTAAATTGCTCTATTTGCCGGATTCGCCGTTTCGCAGCAAGTGAAACGGCCCCTTCAGGCGGCCCATCCTGTTGGCGATTTGCCGCCAGTTCAATACAGCGTCGGGTTGGTCAGTGAAGATGCCGTCAACGCGTCCGCGTTTCACCAGCCAATCCAACAACTGATCGGCAGATTGCGAATACTGCGGCAGGCTGTCCGTGCGAAATGTCCACACGTGCACCATCAAAGCATTTTGGTGAGCTGCTTCCACCACTTCTGTGATATTGGGTTCGTCTTCACCAGCTCCTGCAACAACGGCTTCAATTCGTACACCGATGCCATCCGCGACTTTTGCAATTTCAGCAATGTGCTGCTTTGTGGGAGTCGACGAAAGCAACTGAATTAACGGAAGTCGACAACCAAGTTCCGTCCTGATCCGCAAAACTTCCGGCTCTTCAAAGCATTGCAGGAAGACTCGATCTTCAGCATTCTCATAGCCGTACTTCCTGAGTATTCGCAATATTTCAACGGAAGAGTCCAGGCCGCGTTCACGATGCATTGCAGGCTTCTTAACTTCCACATAAAGCCCTGCGTTGCGTTTTCTTGATTCGTTAAGCCCTTGAATCAGTTGAATATGTTCCTCCAGAGTCGCGATGCGGAAGCGGCCTGTGTTTTGTGGAAACCTGCCCTTCTTATCACGTTCAGTAACGCTTAGCTGGCGAATTTCTTCAAGCGTGAAGTCAAACACGAAATACTTGCCATCAACGGCTCGCTGAGGATACAGGTCGGCGACATTTGTGATCGAATTCAGTGTTACATCATGCATCACTACAGCAACGCCGTCTTTGGTAAGTACGACGTCCTGTTCGATATAGTCTGCTCCCAACGCATGAGCAAACGCGGCGGCTTCTGTTGTGTGTTCAGGCAGATAGCCGGATGCTCCACGATGAGCAATGACAATGGGAACCACGTCAGACAATGTTTGACTAATGGCAACCAACCTGGATGATCGGTCCATCGTTGCATTTTCAACAACGCGCGACTGGGCCACGCACGTTGAACTAACAACGACAAACACAAACATTGTGTACGCCAGGCTCGAAGGTTTCCAGATCACGATTTCAATTCCAGTTGTAGCCAGGTGGATGGGTCATAGCTGGTGGGAAAGTCGTCGCCGACAATCAAAGGTTGCTCACCCAGATGACTGTCATTCACGAAACAGTAGAAGCCGAGTCGTCCTAAATCGTTAATTTCTCGGAATCCGTGCAATTGGCTGCCCGGAATCCAGACTTCAAACTCATAGCCCTCTTTATTCACGTGCGTTCGCGTCAAAAACAGTGAGGTATTGGACTCCTGCCTGAAGTTCCGCTGTTGAGCAATCGGTTGAGAGACCACGTTTGGCTGTCCGTCAACTGCGTCGTCAGCCGGCAGACAAGCGAAACTGTGGCAATACTCAGTCGCACGGTGCACGTTTCCGGCTGTGCGAGTGTCAATCCACAGCAGCAGGCAATCTGACTTGCTTAGGCGAGCTGAATCCCCCAGCGGCTTTTCCGGCTTGCCTTGAACGTTGACCGAAATTCCTAAACCGTCTTTGTTCCAGCCCACACTGACAGCAGCGAAAACGGTCGTTCCGTTAAGTGATGCAGGAATAAACAGATTGGCATCTTCGGGCAAACTCAGCAGTTTACCAGTTTTGCGACCTGTTGGAGAATCACAGGCTGGAATCGACAACTGATATTCGAACAGCAGCGATGGAGGAACAATGTATTCCATGGATTTCTGGTTGCGTTGATAATAGTTGGAGGGCGAACAATACGAATCTGCGGGCATCGCCAGGAATGAGTTTCCACCTTAGCTGCTGTTGGAACCCAAAGCACGAACGACTTAGACGACCAGTGTGGCCACGGGATAGCAAGTTTGCTTAACCATCTTATCCGCCAGCACACTTATTTTCCGCCAAGGCCTGTACTGTTAACCGAAATGAATGTCTACGGTCATAACCAGTCTTCTGCAAACCCCGGAAAATGCGAATTTACGGCTCGTTTCCAACAACACGGAATGCTGAAGAGCAGCCGAAATGTCACCAAAGTGTCACAGTTGTCACTGGTTTGTAAACGACAAGCGATCGGATGTGAAGTTATGGGCCACCTGTGCTAATCTTCGGCTAAGTTTAGTTTCAGAGCATTCCAGAAAAATTTTCGCCTGACGATACCACCAGGTGCAAATCAGGGGATTTTGCCGGAGCCTGAATTGTGTTTAGCTGAGATCCACAGGCTGGCCACGCCGTAAGAAACACGCTTGATCTGCAACGTGACTCTGCAAAAATCCCGAGCTGAACATGTACTCCAGTTCTCTGCTGTCAAATCAATCGATTCAGATCCAATAAATATGTCCATTGCCATTTTACCCGACGATCAAACCACGATCCCTGCTGACAGTAAGCAAGTCAAGTTTGCAAAGTGTGAGGGCTTTATGCAGACGTTGCGGGAACGAATTGACGCGTACTTTGAAGTTAACAAAATTTCAAAACGCGATTCTCCCAGCATGTACTTAAAGACCTTCATCATTCTGGCGTGGCTGGTCGCTTCTTACGTTGGACTGGTTTTCTGGGCTTCAACACCTATCCAGGCTGTATTGCTGGCCGTTTCTTTGGGAACGGTAATGGCCGCCGTGGGATTTAACATTCAACACGATGGCGGCCACGGGGCCTATTCGAAGTACCCATTCGTAAATAACGCCATGGCGTTCATGCTGGATGTACTAGGCGGAAGTTCGTTCATTTGGAAACGAACTCATAACATCGTGCACCATTCGTATACCAACGTAACTGGAGTTGATGGAGACATCGACCTTGGAATCCTGGGGCGACTGTCACCTCATCAGCCACGTTTCAGGTATCACCGCTTTCAGCATGTGTACTTGTGGTTTCTTTACGGTTTCATCACGTTCAAGTGGCAATTTCGCGACGACTATATGGCTTTGATCCGCGGACGTGTCGGCGAAACTCGGGTACCGACGCCCAAAGGGATGGACCTGCTGGTACTGGTCTCTGGCAAGCTGACGTTTCTGACTTTGGCATTTGGAATACCGCTTTACCTTCATAGCTGGCAAAGTGTCGCAGCGTGTTTCTTCCTGGCATCGTTTTGTCAGGGAGTACTGCTGAGTGTTGTGTTTCAGCTGGCACACTGCGTTGAAGAAGCCAGCTTTCCACTTCCTGAAGAAGGCACACTGAAATTCGAAAACGCGTGGGCCGTTCATCAGGTTGAAACAACGGTCGACTTCGCTCGTGGTGGAAAAATTGCGACGTGGTTTACGGGTGGCCTGAATTATCAGATTGAACATCATCTGTTTCCGCAAATCTGCCACATTCACTATCCTGCCCTGTCCAAGATTGTTCAGGAAACAGCGGCTGAACATGGTGTAAGATACACGGCTCACCCGACAGTTTTGGCAGCCATCAAATCGCACTTCAACTGGCTAAGAAGAATGGGCCAGCCCATTGCTCAGACGGCCTAGTCCACCAGCATAGCTGTCATCGACTTTTACAAAATTGCTTCAGCATTTGGTTGTCTGACAGGCTATCTGCCAGACATGCAGAGCTGCGCAAGCTTTTCGGTGACAAAAGCCGCGTCGTAAGATTCTCCAAAAACTTTGTCCGGTCCCGTGGCCGTGTGCGTTTATTTGTCTGGAAGCAGACTTCTTAAAACAAATTGCACACTGGGACTTGCCATGAATTCCACGCGACAAACGACTCGCCCCTTCAAATTTGCGACTCTTGTACTCAGCTGGGCAATCACCGTCACTCTTGCCACGCATATGGCCGAGCTGCCGGCTCAGGATTCAACGCCACAACTGTCCCTCAGTGATCGCTTTACATCAGAAGAAGGTGGCTTCAGCATCCTGTTCCCTGGAAAGCCCGATCACACACAGGGAAAATTGCTTACCGGAACTTTGTTCGACACGAACCGAAAAGAGATCGCCGAGGAACGCTTCATCGCGGGAACAAAAAACGAAGCGTTCGTTGTCCTGTATCAGGAAAGCAGCGAAGCAGACGGCAAAACCGCGGAACAAATCCTGAAACTACTGGAGACAAAAACGAACGAATTCGTCAACGTCAGCAATGGATTCGTGCAAAAGAAGGAGGCGATCCAGATCGACGGGAACGTACCTGCATATGCATTCACGCTAAGAGAAGCGGAGAAGGACACAGGTGGGCAGATGCTTACGTTCTTTAACGATGGTAAGTTCTATCGTATCGGAGCGTTCGGCAGTCGCGAATTTGTTGGCAGGCCAACAACTCAACAGTTTTTTGACTCGCTGCGGCTGCTCAATCAGCCTTCGACAAAATTGCCGCCCAATTCACCACGCAAACAGAATGGTGATGCCTTCGTATCAGAAGACGCCGGCTTTCAGATCAACTTTCCGACAATACCGAAAATCAGCGTTGAGGACCTGACTGACGATCAAGGCCTCGCGTTCGTGCAAACGCAATTTGTTTCATCAACCGGCGACGGAGCATATTTGGTTTCAGTGCAGGACAGCGACGAATCAGCCTTCGCGACTGCAGAATTGCGAAAATCAGCTTTCGACGCCACTCGCGATCGATTGACTGGCGCCGTTGCTGGTCGAGTGCTGGAAGACCGCAACATTACGGTCGGAACAAACATCCCGGCTCGTGAATTGCGGATTTCCATTCCTGCAAACGATGGCGAATATCGCACACGCATATTTTTTTCAAACGGACGGTTCTATCAGGTAATTGCCGTAGGCTCGTCCGAATTCGCACGCAGCGATGAAGTACCGAAGATCATAAATTCCTTCAAGTTGCTTCCCGCTGCCACACCCAACAAATCAATAGACGGCCTTAGCATCTTTAAATCCGACTTCGGTCGATTTAGTATCCAACTGGCAGTTAAACCGGTCTACAGCCGGGCAACGGTGAAGGTTGATGACGAGACCAAACTGGTCAGACATCAGTACATTTCAGGACAGCGCCCTGAAGCAATATTCGTAACGTTCATCGATCTTCCAGAGGGCGTCACTGCCTCTGACGGTAGCTCTGCCGACTTCTTTCAAACAGTCGCGACCAGTCTTGCCGGTGAATTCAGCGGAGAACTTACGGCTCTACAGCAGGTCGAGTCTCCCTATTCAAAGAATGTCTGGACGTTGCGAATCGCCAGCAAAAATGTGGACGACAACGTTCATGGACATTTGTTTGTGCAGCAAGGTCGATTCTATCAGCTACTGGCCGTCGGCCATGCCGACTTTGCTGGCGGCGAAACTGCCGAGGCAATTCTCAACTCATTTACTACGATAGCCGTTGAGTAGCCGTCGTTTCCAAAGGTCCGAAGCCTGACGCAATTCCCACTGACGCGGAATAGCGACTTGGTCACCAGCAGTTCCCTCGCCGAAGAGCAATAAATTTTGCCAGTGCGGCAACAAAGCCCCGAGCAATCGTGAGCAAATGTCGCTGACCGTTTCGGATCACAGTGATTCGCAAGGCAGAAAAATGCGGTCTCCTTGAAACGACTGGATTAATGGAATGTGCTTATGCAGCAAGGGAATTGCCATCTGGACAGAACTTTGTTGGTCAAACGATCAAATATGTATTGGTGACGCAAACCAAAATGAACCGGCAAATCAGCTGATTCTTCGTCTTCACAGCAAAAGCGTTGATCGACATAACGAGACATTCTTCGAACCATTCTTGCAAATTTCGCCCCTCACCACGTTACCCCGTCTAAGATAAAACAGCGGCTAACCGCATAACCTTGAGAAAGACAGAGGCTAAACCGATTGCCGCTTGCTCAGGCCGTCCAAAACCCGACATTCAACCACCGGCAAGACTTCAAAGACGCCACAAATTCTGTGACGCTTCGTGGCGGGATAAATTTCATGAGGCGTAACAGAATGAATCAAATCCTGATCGCGATTGTGGGGCTTTGCCTGACGGGAGTTATCGGTATGTTTGTCCTGAGCTTCACAGCCTCACGACCAACGAATCTGGGCGTCAACAGCGAAGGAAGACTGGCTGACGTTCCCAGTTCGCCAAATTGCGTATCCACTCAAACTGCTGACCAAAGTCACTGGATTGCCCCACTTGAGTTTTCAGGTCCGCCGAATGACGCTCTTGCACGACTTCTGGAAGTCATCGCCAATATGCCCGGCAGCAAAGTCATTTCGCGGGACAAGCACTACGTGTACGTAGAGTTCACCAGCACCTTTTTTCGCTTCGTTGACGACGTCGAATTCCTGATGGAGCCCGAAACAAATCAAATTCACTTCCGCTCAGCCTCGCGTGTCGGACATTCCGACCTCGGTGCCAACCGAAAGCGAATGGAAACAATCAGAACTGCCTTCCAGGCATCGAATTCGAAGACGGACAATTTCGGGGAACAGGCTGCACCGTCGGAAACCCTGTAAGCCAATGACAATCGTGAAGTGCAAACACCGTCATCACTGGTCACTTGCGGCACGCACACGCATTCGCATTCGCCGCTTGCAAAAAAAAATTATTCGATTCGTTTGACTGCCGCCTTGCTGATTCCTGTTTGTCGAAGAGAAACGGAATTTTCAGGATTTGACGCAGTCAAAATCGCCGACGAAGTTCGACGCCCCACAGTCACACTCACAACGTTGGTTTGCTCGGGCTGAACCTCAGTCAATGCCGAGTGTTTGATATGTACAGCATCAAACGGCCCACTGGTGGCCTGTTGTGAAGGCTGGCTGCCAGCAGCATTTTCATTTAACAGCTCATCCCAGCTGTCTACCGTTTTGCCGTCGCCGACCAGATCACTGCTGATAGCCTTGGCGGGAACCGATTCTGCTTCAAAATAGAACCAGGCATCGTGCAGTTCCAGTTCCATCCCCACCCAATGCAGACGACAGTTGTGATTGATGCCTGAGGTCAGCGAAAACTTTTCGGCAAGGTATTGCTGCACCTGTTTGGCCGCGTCTTTATCTGTCTCCAGATGGAAACGTCGATTCAATCGCACAGAGATCGCGTCTTCCAGATCGGCGATGTACAGTCGCATGGCGACTTCGAATCGGTTTGACTTACCATTCCACTCAACTTCCGTCATGGAAGAATGTGACGGATGAACAGCCGCATTGGCTGCTGAAGCAAACGCAATCCCCAACAACAACGATGTGAACAGCCCCTTTAAAAACATAACGTTACCGATCAGTTGTGTGATGCAACGCCAGCAAATGTGGACGTCGGCGAAACCTGTCATCTCAATCAGTTAGATTCAGCAAACTCTCACTGGCCAAAACGATTCCGTGATGGCCTGTCATGCACGCTCCGTGCGCACATCGTTTTGAGTAAGACTCTAAAGCGGCTTGGCGGGCTCAGCCGGTTTCTCAGAAGGCTTTTCAGGTGCCTTCTGGGCAGGGCTATCGCCAGCAGGCTTGGCTTCTTCGATTTTTACTTCAGCCGGTTTCTTCGGCTCTGCCTTCGTCGCAGGCTTCTTTGCTTCGCCTGATTTTTCACCTACTGGCTGATCGGTGTCGTCGTCCTTAGCTTCCTCTTCAGCTTTATCCTTCTTTTTCCCGAGTCCCGCCTTTTGCATTTCGTTTTTCGAAGTGCTGTCCTTGTACAGGCCGAAGCGGCTTTTCACGATCGTTGGCGGAAACGAATTGTTTGAAGTATCAACGTCTGCCGTTTCCAGGTGAGGGTCAAGTTGAATGGAAGTGATCGGCTTGCTGGACATAATCAGGCGCGACGTCCTGTTGGCATTCTGAGTCCAGATTTCGGCAGGAAGTCGAATCTCTCGCGTTGTCTTGTCCTCGTGAGTCACCTCCAGAATGATGGGCATCACAAGGCCGCCCTTGTTTTCAAAATCAACGATATAGAAGTTCGTCTTCAGGCCCAGCAGGCGGCGTTCATCGTCAGACAATTCCTTCAAGTACTTGGGGAACTTCTTTTTCTCGTCATCGGTGACTGCCAGATTATCGAACTCATTATAGAAATCTTTCAGCTCCGGAAACCTGTCGGTTCTCAGAGACAAACGCTTGTTGCGTTTTTCTGAAAGTGTTTCCGGTTCAGCGTCTCGTTCTTCCATTTTGCGTTTGCTTTCGGCAACTGGATCTCCGTTGTCGATCTGATAGTGTCTCACATCAGAGATAGCAATATCGACATGGTCAGTGCTGAAGAACCAGCCACGCCAGAACCAGTCGAGATCTGTGCCGGACGCGTCTTCCATTGATCGAAAGAAATCAGCCGGATACGGACGTTTGAACATCCAACGCTGCGAATATTCGCGGAAGGCAAAATCAAACAGTTCGCGTCCCAAAACGGTCTCGCGAAGTATGTTCAACGCGGTCGCAGGCTTGGAATAACCGTTGGGTCCAAACTGCAGAATCGATTCTGAATTCGTCATGATCGGCACTTGATTACTGCTTTTCATATAGCCCGTAATCCTGGCGGGTTCTCCAGCGCGAGATGGATAGTTTTCTTCCCATTCGACTTCCGCCAGATACTGCAGAAACGAGTTCAGGCCTTCATCCATCCAGGTCCATTGGCGTTCGTCGGTGTTGACGATCATAGGGAAGTAATTATGGCCGACTTCGTGAATAACCACAGAGATCAAGCCGTACTTGGTCCGCTTCGAATAGGTGCCATCCTTTTCAGGACGAGGGCCGTTGAAGCAGATCATGGGATATTCCATTCCGTACACCGGCCCGTTCACGGAGATTGCGACAGGGTACGGATACTGGAAGGTGTACTTTGAATACACTTCCATGGTGTGCACAATGGCGTGAGTTGAATACTTGCTCCACAGCGGTTCGGCTTCGTTGGGGTAGAAAGACATGGCCAGCACCTGGTTGCCGCTGCTGTTGTGTCCCATCGCGTCCCAGATAAATTTTCGCGACGAGGCAAATGCGAAGTCACGAACGTTGTCAGCCTTGAAGACCCACGTCTTCTTCTGCTCGGTGCCTTCTTTCTGATTTTCCGCCGCTTCTTCCGGAGTCACGATGAACATCGGCTTCTTCGCTGTTCTGGCTTCTGCCAAACGTGACTGCTGAGTGTCCGTCAACACTTCTTTAGCGTTAATCAGAACACCTGTGGACGCTACGATATGGTCTGCAGGAACCGTCAGACGCACCAGGTAGTCGCCGAATTCCAGAGCAAACTCGCCACTGCCCAAAAACTCCTTATGCTGCCAGCCGGCAGAATCAGAGTACGCACACAAACGAGGAAACCATTGAGCGATTTCGTAGATGTTATTGCCATCTTCTTCGAAATGCTCAAAGCCTCCACGACCTCGCAAAATCGTCGCGTCGTTGATGTTGTACTTCCAGCTGACTCGAAATCGGAACGAGTTTTCAGGCGTCAACGGTTTCGGCAGATCGACTCGCATATTGCTGCCGACAATTTTGAAATGCAGACGCTTGCCCGTAGCGTCGTCGATGACTTCAGATATTCGAGCCCCACCGGGAAATGATTCCGCCTTAAGCATGCTGTCAAGGCGTTTGAACGTGACCTTGCTATCCAGCGACGGCGCCGTCTGGTGACGATTGGCTGCGGAATTTGGATGAAACCGGTTGGTGTCCAGCTGCAGCCACAGATACTTCAAAGTGTCGGGCGAATTGTTGGCGTAGGTGATCACTTCGCTGCCGGTGATGCTTTGAGTGTCATCATGCAGTTCAACGGAAATGTCGTAGTCGACCTTCTGTTGCCAGTATTCGTGGCCGGGGGCTCCCGATGCGTTTCGATAAACGTTGGGAGTTGCCAGCACCTCGTCCAGTTGGCGGAACGCGTCTGGAGCAGGATTTTTCCGATTTACAATGGCCTGCCCATTTGCGGACGAATCCAACACGCAGGTTGCCAATGTGCTGAGTGTCAGCAAATACACAAAGGAATTAGGACGACGTAATACACGAAACATGGAAGCTCTTTCAGCGAACCCAAAGACTGTTTCCTGACACAATCTCGCTGTTTGCGCAGTTTAACAATCTTTAAAATACCCGCCGACAGGGAAAGAGCAAACGAACACATGGCTGCAAATGAGGTTGCCGCAGAACTTCCGTTTGTCGGAACAGCATCGCCCACGACCTCCCCGAATTCGGCACAGCCGGAAAGGTCAGCCGGATGCAGGAAACCACACCATTAGGTACCGCGCGGCTAAGAATTCCCGCAACCTGGTTCGCCGTCAAATACAACTGCCCCGCCGCCACAAGCAACACGTGCTGCGTGCTCTTTGCCCGGCTATTCCGGTGCTTTGAATTCGAACAGCGAAAACACAAAGTGAACCATCAGCGTAAATAGCGTGGACCACAGAATCGTTTGAGTCACCCCCTTGCTGATATCAGGAGCCGACTGCTTCGGCGACGATCCACATTTCCACGAAATCATCGCAGTACCGACGGCGCACGTCAGTAACTTTGCCACCAACCATCCGGTTCCTTTATAGAACAGGCTTCCCGGCATTCTTAGTTCTTTGTGAAAATGAGCATCCCAAAACGCAATTCCTTCACTGGAATGCGTCGCCAAAAAGGCAACCGCTCCTGTAATGCTGGCAACACCATAGCTAAGAAACGTCAGCAATGGTGTACCGATCAGAAAAGCGTACAGCACAGGTGTCCGCACCGATCGCCACGGGTCCATACCGATGGTCTTCATCGCATCCAATTGATTGCCATAGGCTTTGCTGCCGACATCTGCAGACACGGCCGCGCCCGAACGAGCGGCGATCAAAATTGTTGAGAGAATAGGAACCAGAAATCGAAACAGCGAAAAGCCTGTCGCGTGCAACAGGTTTTCAATCAACAGAGGTTCTGTATATTGGCGAAACGGCAGATATCGGAAAATAAAGTCCTGAGCAACAAAGCCGATAATCATGCCGGAAATGGCAATGTACAAACACGCCGACCAACCGGACACCAGCTTCAGGTAATGCCACGTAATGCGGCTGCCCCACCGGAAGCTCTTCCACAAAGGCAACAGAGCTAAAGGCAGCAATAAAACGTTTTCCAGAAACTCGCCCGACGCCGCCAGCGCCGTGGCGACGGAATTCTTCAAACGCGTCGGCACTGAAACGCGTTTCAACGCCGTGTCATCAACCAGCGGCGGCTTGCCGAGCAATTCCGGCAGGCGGCCCCAGTCTTCGCGGGCAACATTCTGCAACGTCCGTTCGTGATGGTTCAGCAGAACAACGTGGTCCGCAATTTTCTGCAGTGCAGCATAGTCGTGAGTGACAATGATTGACGTGCGTTGAAAACGCGTTTGAGCATCGCGAATCAGGTCCGCAACCTGTCCCGCCGTATTTGTGTCCAGGCCAGAAGTCGGTTCATCATACAGCACGACGTCCGTTTCCATCCCCAAAGCTCTGGCAATGGCCAACCGCTGTTGCTGCCCACCGCTTAGCACGCTTGTGGGACGATCGCCGGGAACACCCAGTTCTTCCAACAGATGCCTGGCTTTCGCGTTACTGGTCCCGTTAGTTCGGCTGGCGTTTGAAGAATGCTCAATCGCAATTTCGATGTTTTCTGCGGGAGTCAATTCGTCAAACAGAGCGAAACTCTGAAAAACAACTGCAACCGGTTCCTGCATGTGATTACGATTGGAATTGGTCTCACCATTCCTGCGGAACTCAATCTGTCCCGTGTACTCAATAGCCGCATGATCGCGGTCGATCAGCCCGGCAAGAATGCGCATCAACAGCGACTTCCCGACGCCACTGCAACCAAGCACCAACGTCAGCTTGCCCGCAGGAAAACTGGCATTCGCATGATTCAACAGTGGCTTGCCGCCAGCCGAAAGAGAAAAGTCGGCAATCCGAATTTCAGTGCCACCCAATTCTGTGGTAACAGCGACCGCCCCGTGCTGGCCAGGTTTGGCAGCATCAACATGACCGGATTTGACATCTTCAGCGGTGGGTTCGTTTTGAGGTGTTTCAGCCGTCACTTTGCACCTTCTTTGGTCGGAGTCAAAGGGCTCTGGCTGCTTCCCCCGAATCCCATGGGATAGATCATGGGAGCATCGGTGCCGTCGATGTAGATTTCTTCCACAGCTCCTGCGTCAGAATTTTCGGCGCCAGCAAAAGTTGGCGTCATCACAAACCAACGACGATCCTTCGCCAGAATTTGTGCTCGCAGAATTCGTGAAAATTCAGGAGTAATGCCAGTTTCGCGAGAACCAAAGATCATGTCGCCAATTTCCCGAACAACAGGTTCCAGTCGATCGCCCGCAGTTTTCAACGCCATGCGAGTTTCCTGGGCCTTCATAAAGCTGTCGAGTTCGCTGCGCAGCGTTTCGTTATCAACAACCGCTTCTCGAACAACATTCCAGATAAGCTTATGCAGCTCAGAATCTTCCGCGACCTGTTTGAAACTCTTTTTTAAAGCCGCCTTCACTTTAGCATTATCCAGTGAACGTTTAACAATTGTCTCCGTTACATCGATGAAATCTTCACTGCGAGCTCGAACAATCGGCAAGGCTTCTTCGTCGATGAATCTTTGAAACTCGGTCTTCAATGCGTCTTTGTTTGAAATCGGAGTCTTGTCGTAAAGATATCGCCAGCCAAACGAGAACAGCGACACTCGTTTCCACAAGCTCTTTCCCAGATCCATCGCAACCGGCACTGCCTCTTCTTCCACGATCGGAAGAATCTCTTCACGTATCAAAGGAATGATTTCGGCCTTGATAATGTCGGCTTCGTAGCGTTCTCCCAGGCTTTTAAATTCGTGTTGATGCTTTCGCAGTATTGCAGGCAATTCCGATTCGACGGCTTTCATTGCCGTTTGCAGACCGTCCTGAAGCAGCGGCCGCAATTCAGACATCACCACAAGCTGGTGTTGCTGCCATTCTTCAGCAATCAATTCCGCGATTTCCGTCTGACGGTGCTTTGGAATCATCATCTTCACCACCCAGTCTAAAGACGTCGGTGTTGTGTGATAATCCAACTGAAAGCCGTGAGGAAATTCATCGATCGCATTCTGGTAAATTGACACATCAATCGATTTGGAAGCAAACGCATCGCGACTGTATTTTTGATGAACGTCGGTTGTCAGTCCCACCTGGCGAAAGGTGCCATCGGGAAGTTCCATAAAAACGGGATCACCTAACGCAACCATAATCTCCAGTTCGCTGACAGCATTCAGTTGCTGTTGTTTGCCGCCAATCCACGAAGACACATCTGATGTCATGGCGGCAACACTGCTGGACTGTTCAGCCAGTTCCGATTGCAGAAAGTGCCAGCCCGTGGCCAATGTGACCACCCAAAAACCAGCCCCCAGAATTAAATGTCTGGTGTTCATAACACCCCTTCAGTTGCATCCATCCAGTTCACTGATGCTAAGCATTGTCGACTGGCGAAAAATTCAGAACACGTCTGTCATTCGCCAGCAGGGGGTGATTCTTCGCAAAGCACCGACTGTAAGCATCCAAACAAGTCGGAATATATAGCAGATTATTCACAGAATCGGCTACACCTGCGCCAGATCACCAACGGCACGCCTTATTTCGGCAATCCAACAGCAAGGCGGCCGGAAATCGGCGACGGACGTAACTGGACAGCGCCATATATCAATGAGCCGCAGAGCGTTAGCCCCGGTTTTTCCGTGATCCGCCCTAACCGGGGCTAACGGCCTGCGGCTGATGTGGGTAGCAGAAATACTGACTTTTCATGGAACCTGGCGCTATCCAGCTAAGCAACCGCATTTTCTTCCGTCGAATTCCCCAGTCAGACTATTCTGAGATGACGAACGATAGTTTGAAGACACTTACCGTTCGGCGCTGCAACACGGTGCGAGTTCGCTACACTTCGGCAGTTCCATCACTTGTGTGCTGAACCCGGTTCAGCCGACGCAAACACTTTCCCATCGCCACCAGCGCAATTCGATACTTATGTCTGAACACGTAATTCGCATCGCAACCAGATCAAGTAAGTTGGCCCTTTGGCAGGCTGAACACGTCAAGTCGTTAATTGAGACAACATCACCAGAATTCACCGTTGAGATCGTGCATGTAAAAACCGTCGGCGACGCAAACCAAACCGATGCGCTGCGAGAATTTGGCGGCACCGGTGTGTTCACTCGTGAAGTTCAGCATTCTGTATTGCAGCAGGAAACAGACATTGCAGTTCATAGCCTGAAGGACCTGCCCACTTTGGAATCCAGCGGGCTGAAACTGGCCGGCGTTCCGGATCGAGCACCTCATTTTGACGCCCTGTTGTTGCCGGGCGGCCAAACGATAGAATCGCTTGATGAGATTGCTGAAGGTGCAAGAATTGGCACCGGAAGTCCGCGACGCCAGACTCAACTGCTGAATGTTCGTCCAGACCTGCAGATGCTCGAAATTCGTGGCAATGTGGATACTCGAATTCGCAAACTGGATGACGGCCAATTCGACGCCATTATTCTTGCTGAAGCGGGACTTCGCCGCCTGGGACTTGCCGATCGTATCTCGATGATTCTGGCTCCACCACTGGTTCTGCCAGCCGTGGGGCAGGGTGCCATCGGAATTGAATGCCGTGAAGACGACGAGCGTGTTCAGCAGGTACTTGCTAAGTTGACGAACACCGACGTTCTGTCGGCCGTCACTGCAGAAAGATCTCTGCTGGCTGCACTGCGAGCCGGCTGTCATGCTCCTTTGGGCGCACTTACGATGCTTGATGGCGACAACCTCGGCCTTCAAGGAGTGCTGCTAAGTCTTGACGGCACAACAAGGCTGGAAGCAACGTCGCAAGGACATCGCAACGAAGCTGCGGATCTGGGTATTGCAGTTGCCGAACAGCTGCTGTCTCAAGGCGGCGACAAGCTTGTCGAAGCTTTTTAGGCTCATATTGGTGGCCAGACACGTGCACATTCTGGTCAAAACGTAAGTCGGATTGCGTGAAACGGAGTGAAGCAAACGCCCAATTTTCGGCGGCAACTCAGTATTTCCCAGCGGTTGCCACAGGCAAAACGAGCCCCAACAAGGGAAAGTCGTCATATTCGGTAACGTCTGCCTCGTTTCCCCCAACTCTTTAACCTGCAAACACTTAGCAACTCTGGTGAATGTTGCTGGTAAAGAAACTACCTGCTTGATCTGTGAATATCTGGTACGGAAGATTGCGATTTCCGTGCGGTGTGTTTCCAATGTGCGCTGGGGATATTTGCTGGGCAGAAGCAACATGGCTGTTGCTTTCTTGCGTACCTTGCTGCACTTGAAACTCCAATTGACCGGGGATGGTCAACTTGGATGGGAAGTTTCAGACCGCGGCAAAAGGTTCGTTTCTTAATGGAACATAATCAATTTCTGTTTGTGACGGTCGAAAGCCCGACATGGCTTTTGTACGTCTCGCTTCTCGTGATTGCCGTTTTCTTTCGGTTTTCGCGCCTGATGAGCGTGCGCAATCTGGACCTGACTTTGCTGCTGTTGCTTTCAACCGCACTTGTTATGGCGGCCGCGTCTAAGCCAATTGCCGCAAAAGCCACATCCACCGTCGAACAGATCTCGGGGGCAGCCACTAAGGAATTGCCTGGAACAACACAACAGTCGGCTGACGCCGAGGCGACAGCCGATGCTCTCGACGGAACCGCTTCCACAGCTGCTGTAACCTCAGTGGCGGAAAGCCCGGTCGAACCACAAACACCGACCAGTGTTGGCGACGTTGCAGCAGTTATCCCCGTTAGTGCAGACAGCGAATCGCCCACCGCTGAAAATTCCGAAAGCAACCTCGAACCTTCCGTTGCCGCAAACAGTCCCGTTTATCGATGGTCTTCGATTGCTGTTTTAAGTCTGTCGATCATTGTGATCATCAGATTAACGTTTGATGAATCTTTGACTCGCCGGCCTCGACTGGAGCAAAACCTCAATCAGGCCGGTTTGACCTTTTTGTTTCTTCCCGCGTTTTCGATTTTGATGACCGGTGTCTTCATCAAAGAGATTCCGTCGCGCAATGTGGCAGCGGTTGTATCCGGGGTCGCGTTGTTGGAAGGCCAGGAATCCACGGTCAATTCCGCTGGCAACGAGACAACGCCCGCCGCAACTGAAACTCTGCTGGCAGCCGGCGCTGCAAAGGTTGCGGAACTGTCTGGTCGAGGCCAATCGTTGCAAACAGGATCGGATTCTGACAAGACTCCCACAGAAGCATTTATCGCCAGAATTTTAGTCGTTCTGGCTCACTCAACAGTTGTGCTGGGGCTGCTGTACATCGGCCGAAAACACTTTTGCAGCATGCAATTGGGCATCGCTATGAGCTGCCTGTATCTGCTTCTGCCATGCACCGCCTACAACGTTCATGAGCTTAGCCACGTTGTGCCGGGAGCCTGTTTGACCTGGGCTTTTGCCAGTTACCGAAAACCTGCCGTCGCCGGAATTTTACTGGGACTCGCATGTGGCACTCTGTTTTTTGCGATCTTCCTGCTGCCGGTCTGGGCCGTTTTCTACGGGCGAAAAGGGGGAGTCCGCTTCTGTGTTTCATTGGCGGCAGTGGCGGCCGTTGTGCTGGTGACCTTTGCGTTAACCTCAGAAAACACAGATTCATTCGTCAACAAGCTGGTTATGGCCGCCAACTGGACCGTTTATCGCCTGTTCGACGCAGCTGCTCCGATGCAGGACACCACCATCGGTCATACGTTTCTTAGAATCACCTTAGCAGCAGCATTCTTTGTAATGCTGGTCGCAATGACGGTGATTCCTCGCAAACGCAACCTGGAAAACCTGCTTTCCAATTCGACGGCGCTAATTGTGGCGGCTCAACTATGGTACCCGGAAGACGTGGGAAGCTACGTTCTTTGGTATCTGCCACTGCTGCTGTTGGTCGTGTTCCGGCCGCGCCTGGACCGCTTTGTTCCGCCGGAATCAACGTATGCCGTGGCAGCATCTCGACTGCCCGAACCGCAGACCGCCAAGACAGCCGGATCTCTGCCGCGGGTCACGCTGTACAATTAAACTGGCACGAATTCAGACCGGCGCGCATGCAATGCTGCAACGCGAATCAGCCGCAACGTCCGCCCGTTCGCAGCCATGAATGACAGCTGAAATATTGCGATTTCCTGTCAGAAGCCGCCAACCGATGACGCTTCAAAGCCGTCGAATTTGCGTAAAATTGCACTGATCAAACGCCAAACACTGGGGAAATCCCGAATTCTTGAGTGTTAGTTAGTGTCTGACTTACCGCGCGGTTTGATGATTGAGAGCCGGTTAAACTCGGAGAA
>ERZ887849.292-NODE-292-length-54999-cov-8.301343_pt1 | contig 54999 bp, 44 predicted proteins | sample MGYA00521267_ERZ887849 | MGnify/ENA primary metagenome ERZ887849 (study PRJEB32303, sample SAMEA104408601) | aquatic metagenome | biome: Brackish water; feature: Pelagic; material: water | place: Baltic Sea | collected 2014-06-06T16:11:00 | depth 2,863 m ... | reverse complement strand
AGAGACAAGCTACAATAGAACAACAAGTGTCCCGCGGGTCTGTCTAGGCTACACCTGCGCAGCAGCTTGAAGATTCGCATTTTCATTCACATGTACACGATAGTTCGCGCTAAAGTTGCCATCAAGAAGATCGCGCTTGAGCGTCGTGAGTGTCGCGGCCTTGGCTCGCGACGCGGCGGTTTCCCTACCTCGCACATATCGGTTATATGAAGATCAATGAGGTCGCCAAAGGTCTGGAGGCGGGAAACGGACGACTGGTCCGCGCCAGCCCTTGATCGACCCGGGTCTCCGCCTGGCGGGCTTGAGCGTGGGCGTCGTCGCGGCGGAGGAACGTCTCGATCGCGTGAGCCATCCTTTCGTCTGATCTGGACGCAGGTCAGGCACCGGAGGGGAGCTTGGTGATGGAGGCGATTTTTGTGTGCGGCTCTTGTGTGCAATGAGTCGTCGTAGAGGGGCAAATTCGGGGATATTGGGGCGTATTCCAGCGTAGCAGAGCCCAAGGCCAACAGTTTGAAGATACACAAAAAATGCAAATAAATCAACACGCTAGATTGTCCATTGCCCCGATGATGGATTGGACTGACTGTCATTGTCGCTTTCTTCATCGCCAGTTGAGCTGCCACACGCTTCTGTACACCGAAATGGTGACGTCTCCGGCCTTGGTGCGCGGTGGGGCATTGCATTTGCTGGACTTCTCGCCAGAGGAGCAGCCTGTCGCCCTTCAGCTTGGCGGTTCGGACCCGGTCGAATTGGCGGCGGCTGCGCGGATGGGCGAGGCGGCGGGCTATGGCGAGATCAATCTCAACGTCGGCTGCCCGTCGGACCGGGTGCAATCGGGCACGTTCGGCGCGGTGCTCATGCGCACACCGGGCCTTGTGGCGGAGTGTTGTGCCGCGATGATCGCGGCGGTCGACATACCCGTGACCGTGAAATGCCGCATCGGCGTAGATGACCAGATCCCCGAGGAGGTGCTGCCCGAGTTTCTCGCCCGCGTGGCCGGGGCAGGGGTCACGCGCTTTGCCATTCACGCGCGCATGGCGTGGCTTCAGGGGCTGAGCCCCAAGGAGAACCGAGATATTCCACCGCTCGACTACGCACTGGTTCAGCAGATGCGCGGGCTTTTCCCGCATATGCATATCTCGGTAAATGGTGGGGTCGAGACGCTGGACGAGGCGGAGGCGTTTCTTGATGCAGGCCTTGATGGTGTCATGATCGGGCGCGCGGCCTATCACCGGCCCGTGGATATTCTGGGTGCGGCGGACCGGCGGATTTTTGGCGGGGCGGGTCCTGATCGCACAGGCGAGGACGCGGCCCGCGCGATGCTGCCCTATATCGAAGCGCATCTGAGCGCGGGCGGGCGGCTGGGTCAGGTGACGCGCCATATGCTGGGTCTCTTTGCCGGGCGTCCTGGCGCGCGCATTTGGCGGCGCACCCTGTCGGAGGGCGCGCATCTGCCCGGCGCGGGGCCAGAGCTTGTCGAAGCCGCGCTGAGCGCCACGACGCGCGAGGGGACGCATGCGGATTTCGCGTTGTGATGGAAGGAGAAAGCCGCTCTAACCAGAGCCTATATCGAAGGGCGGGTGCTATGGATGATCCGGTGCTATTGCTGAGCCTCACGGCCATGTTGCTGGCCACCAGCGCTGTTGCGGGTCTGCTTGCAGGCCTTTTGGGCGTGGGGGGTGGGATCATCCTCGTGCCGGCACTTTTCTACGCGTTTCACACACTTGGATTTGGCGGTCCGCAGTTGATGCAGGTCTGCCTTGCCACGTCGCTCGCCACGATTGTCGTAACCTCCCTGCGCTCGGTGCTCCAACACAATAAAAAGGGCGCAGTTGATTGGGATATACTGAGGACATGGGCACCCGGTATTGCAGTCGGCGCTCTGATCGGCGTGGCAGTGGCGGCGAACCTGCGCTCAGACGTGCTTCAAGCGATTTTCGGAATTCTTGGAGTGGTCGTGGGGCTGTATATTGGGTTTGGGCGCAGCGATTGGCGGCTGGCCGACACCATGCCCACAGGTCTGCGCCGCACGGTGATGAGCCCGCTTATGGGGTTCATGTCGGTCCTGATGGGCATTGGCGGGGGCAGCTTTGGTGTGCCGATTATGGCGCTGCACGGGGTTACGATCCACCGGGCGGTGGCCACGGCAGCGGGGTTTGGGATGCTGATCGCTGTGCCTTCGGTGCTGGGCTTTCTATTGCTGGATATTGCTGAGGAAAGCCGTCCGCCTTACACGATTGGCGCGGTAAACCTTGTGGCGTTCGGGATCGTTATCGTCATGACGCTCATCACCACCCCGATTGGTGCGCGGCTGGCCCATGGGATGAACCCCAAACCTCTCAAACGGGTGTTCGCGGTTTTCCTCACGCTGCTCGCCCTCAACATGCTGCGAAAGGCGTTGGGATGGTAGGTCTCGCTGCAAAGGGTTGGACGCGTTTCGGGTATGACGCAGGGCTGGCCCGATGGGCGGATGCGGCGCGTGCGGCAGCGCTGGTGCGGATGGCAGAGCCTGCGCACCGGGCCGAATGGCTGCAGTGTCAAGGCACATGGTTTGTGGGGGTCGATACGTTGACCAATGCGCCCGATGGGTCGGTAGGAGGCGTGCCGCTTTGTGGGCCGGGTTTTACTGCGGCATGTGCGGATTATGGCGACCTGCCGCTTCATGCCGCACAGGTCTCGGTGGTCTATCCGGGCTATCCCAAGCCGCGCGAGGGCGAAGGCGAGGGCGCGTTTCGCTACCGTTTGAACCGGGATGCGGCGCATGTGGACGGCCTCCTGCCCGTGGGCGAGGCCCGCGCGCGGATGCTGAAGGAGCGGCACGCCTATATCCTCGGCCTGCCACTCAATGATGCAAGCGCGGATGCGGCACCTCTGGTGATCTGGGAGGGGAGCCATGAGATTATGCGTGCCGCGTTTCACGAGGCGCTCAAGAATGTGCCGAGCGAAAACTGGGGTGAGGTAGATCTGACCGAGATTTACCAAGCGACCCGCCGCGACGTGTTCGAGCGGTGCCCACGCGTGGTGCTTGCTGCGCGCAAGGGCGAGGCCGTGTTGGTCCATCGCCTCGCGCTGCACGGTGTTGCGCCTTGGGGAGATACGGCTTCTGCCCCCGAGGAAGGTCGAATGATTGCCTATTTCAGACCGGAGTTTCGGGGGGGTGGGCCGGAGTGGATCGCAGCGCCCTAGGTGCCGCGCTTCAGCCGTGCCTCGCGCCCGCCGCGCCGTTTGCTCAATTGCCCTGCGCGCGCCGGCAGCGCCTCCATGACCTCGGCCCGCTCGGCATTGCTCATCTTGGACCAGCGTGTGATCTCATCGATGGACCGCAAACAGCCCGTGCAAAGCCGCGCTTCGGGATGGACCACACAGATCCGCACGCAAGGCGATTGCACTTCATCACGGCTCCAGACCGGGCTTTGATTGCTCATGTCGTCTTTCATGGATCGCCCCTTTTTGCGCGGTCTTTATTGCGCCGACTTTAAATGATGCAGCCTGTCTAGCACGCCTTGCAGAATATACGAGGCGGCGATGTGGTCGATCACCTCTGCGCGACGCTTTCGTGTCGTATCCGCCTCAAGAAGCGCCCGTTCCGCGGCCACGGTCGACAAACGCTCGTCCCAAAAGCTGATGGGGAGCGGGGTAAGCGCTGAGAGGTTGCGCGCAAAGGACCGCGTGGATTGGCACCGTGGGCCCTCCGAGCCATCCATATTGCGTGGCAGTCCAAGGATGATCCCGACCATCGCGCGCCCCTCGATGATCTCCAGCAGTCGCGCGGCATCCAGCCCGAATTTGCGTCGCTTCACCGTCTCCAGAGGCGTGGCCACGCTGCGCATCCCGTCCGAGACGGCCACGCCGATGGTCTTTTCTCCAAGATCCAACCCGATCAGCGCACCCGCACGGGGCAGGGCGCCCGCCAGATCCTCGATCGTGGGCACGATCAATTGATGATCCCCGCCTCTTGGGCGGCATCTGCGATGATGCGCATCGCGTCCGTGTTATCCGCAAATACGCCACGCGCCTCGTCCCAGATCGCGTCCGCCTGGCTGGTCTCGCCGATCACTGCCAGCGCCGAGATCGCGCGCGCCCAATCCTCGGGCGGCCCGCCCTCGGTGGCCAGCCGCTCCAGAAGGCCCGAGACCATGCCGCGGATCATCTCCTCGCGGTCCTCGGGGCTCATGTTCTCGGCGGCCTCGATCTGCTCGCGCGAGGGCTGCGACCAGCCTTCTTCGGGCGGCAGGGAATAGCGCACGCCCGCACGGTCTGCCAGTTGCTCGATTTGCGCGCGAATGGGCGGCACCCATGAGGCATCGGCAGGGCTCTCGCGCAGGAGCTTTTCCCATGTGCGGAAGGCCGCGTCGGGCCGGTCCACCTGTGCATAGTAAAGACCGAGATAGAAGCGCGCCTCCTCTTGCTCGGGGTTCATCGCGAGCGCCTCGCGCAATGCCGTCACCGCATCGGAAGAGACATATCCCCGCGCCGCCAGAACCATCAGATCTGCCAGAAACGCGAAATCATCTGCCGTGGCATCCTCGCCCTTTGCGGCGATCAGTCGGGTTTGTGCCACATGGGCCGCGCTGTGATTGCCCAGCTGCGCCTCGTTGCGAGCAAGAAACCCGAGCCCCTGAATATCATTGGGCCGGTCCGCCACCACCGCGCGCAGCCGCTCGATCAACTCAAGGAACTCCGCGCTCGGCTCCTCCGCCGGGCCGGGCAGCAATTCCACAGGCAGACGTGCCTCCACCTCCGCCTGAGAGAGCCGATTGTCGCGCAACTGCTCTGATACGGCGAGGCGCAGTTCGCGCGGCATGTCACGATAGCCCGGTGCGCCTTCAACCCAATAAAGCCCGAACGCGGCCCCCGTGATCACCAAAGACCCGGTGACGGCCAGGATCCAGCCCGCGACCTTCGGCTGCGCGCCCTGCACCCCGAACGTCTGAAGCGCCGCATCCGCCGCCAAAATCCGCCGCGAGACTTCGGTGCGCAGACGTGCGCCCTCTTCCTCGGTCAGCACATTGCGTGCGACATCCTTGTCCACATCGTGCAGCTGCACGCGGTAGACCTCCAGATCATAGGCCGCAGGCGCCTTTTCGCCCACACGCCCCCGGACGGCCGCCTGAGCGAAAACCGCGCAAACGGCCAAGGTCAAAATACCCGCGACAATCCAGAAAACCATGATCTCTCCCACCTCTTTGCCCCCACATAGACGCCCCGGCCCGGCAAAAAAAGGGGCGCAGAGTCGCGGGGGGCGCGCAATGTCGCATAATGGGCCTTGAGTGCCGCTCTGCGTATCTTGTGCGGGGCTGCATCAGAGCATACCAAAGCTTAGAAATACGCCACCTGCCAGTCTGGCGAATCCCCTTTGACCCGAGTTGACCCGAGGCCGCGCATGAAACGTTATTCCGCCTTTGCCATCGCCCGTGAGGCGCTCCGCCACCACAAGGGCTGGGAGCGTGCATGGGCTTCGCCCGAGCCGCGCAAGCACTATGATGTGATCATCATCGGCGCGGGCGGGCATGGTCTGGCCACGGCCTATTACCTTGGCAAAAACTTCGGCATCACCAATGTGGCGATCTTGGAAAAGGGCTGGCTCGGCGGCGGCAATACCGGGCGCAACACGACCATTATTCGCTCCAATTATCTGCAAGACCCCTCGGCCGCGATCTATGAGAAATCCCGCAGTCTCTATGAAGATCTGAGCCAGGATCTGAACTACAACATCATGTTCAGCCCCCGTGGGGTCATCATGCTGGCGCAGACCGAGCACGAAGTGCGCGGCTACAAACGCACGGCGCACGCCAACGCGCTGCAAGGCGTGCCCACCGAATTCATCACGTCCGAGCGTGTCAAGGAACTGGTGCCGATCATCAACCTCGCGGGCCCGCGTTATCCCGTTCTGGGTGGCCTCTGGCAGGCACGCGGTGGCACGGCCCGCCATGATGCGGTGGCCTGGGGCTATGCGCGGGCATGCTCGGACATGGGCATGCACGTGATCCAGCAATGCGAAGTCACCGGCATCCGGACCGAGGCCGGCAAAGTCACCGGCGTCAGCACCTCGCGCGGTGATATTGGCTGCAACAAGCTCGGCATGGTCGTCGCGGGCCATTCGGGGCATCTGGCCGATATGGCGGGCTTCCGTCTGCCAATCGAGAGCGTGGCATTGCAAGCGCTCGTGTCCGAGCCGATCAAACCCTGCATGGACGTGGTCGTCATGGCCAACACCGTGCATGGCTACATGAGCCAGTCCGACAAAGGCGAAATGGTCATCGGCGGCGGCACCGACGGGCATAATAACTACACGCAGCGCGGCTCCTTCCATCATATCGAGGAAACCGTGCGCGCGCTGGTCGAGACCTTCCCGATGATTGCGCGCCTCAAGATGCTGCGCCAGTGGGGCGGGATTGTGGACGTCACCGGCGACCGCTCCCCGATCCTCAGCACCACACCGCTTGAGGGCTGCTTCATCAATTGCGGCTGGGGCACGGGCGGGTTCAAAGCCATCCCCGGCTCTGGCTGGGGCTTTGCCGAGCTGATGGCCAAAGGCCACTCGCCCCTCACAGACGCATTCGGGCTCAACCGCTTCTACGAAGGTCGCTTCATTGACGAGTCGGTCGCGGCCGGCGTCGCCCATTAAGGAAGGATCAAAGACATGCTCATCCTGACCTGCCCCTGCTGCGGCATCACCGGCGAGGAAACCGAATTCCACGGTGGCGGCGAGGCGCATATCACGCGCCATGGCCCGCAATCCTCGGAAGAAGAGTTCCACACATATCTCTTCGCCAAGGAAAACCCCAAAGGCGTCCATTTCGAGCGCTGGCGGCACAATAACGGCTGTGGCAAGTGGTTCCACGCCGCCCGCTGCACCATGACACTCGAGGTCTTCGGCACATACCCCGCCCAGACATTTGAGCCGCCGCAAGATCTCAAGGACAAGATCACAGCCAAGCGCCCCGGCTGGACATGGCGGGACTTCTCATGATGCTTCTTCTTAGCCGAAATACTCACATCCCAACGCCACCCACAATCGCGAGGGCACGCGCATGAGCACACGTCTGGCAAAAGGTGGCCGCCTTCTCAACAAGGCGCGCGCGCTGGAATTCACCTTTAACGGCAAGCGCCTGCGGGGCTTTGAAGGCGACACGATCGCCTCGGCCCTTCTGGCCAATGACCAGATGCTGGTGGGTCGCTCGTTTAAATATCACCGCCCGCGCGGTGTCGTGGCCTCGGGTGCCGAGGAGCCGAACGGCCTTGTCCATATGGGCGAGGGGGATCAGTTCGAGCCCAACCAGCGCGTCACCACGACCGAGCTTTATGACGGCCTCAAAGCCTCGAGCCAGAATCACTGGCCGAGCCTCGAGTTCGACGTGGGCGTCGTCAATTCTAAGCTCTCGCGCTTCCTGCCCGCGGGCTTCTACTACAAAATGTTCATCCACCCGCGCCCCTTCTGGAAGCATGTGTATGAGCCAATCATCCGCAAATCAGCAGGCTTGGGCAAAGCGCCCGAAAGCCGCGACAACGACAGCTATGAGCATTTCTACGCCTTCACCGATGTTCTGGTCATCGGTGGGGGTATCGCGGGCTTGCAAGCGGCAAAATCCGCCGCTCAAACTGGTGCGAAGGTTCTCTTGCTGGAGCAGACCGCCCATCTCGGCGGGCGCACCCCCGTGGACGGCGGCGAAGTGGGCGGCCAACCGGCAGCGGCCTATATCGACGCCCTCACGGCCGAGCTGCACGCGATGGAGAACGTCACGATCCGCACCCGCACCCAAGGCTCGGGCGTCTACGATCACGGCTACGTTCTGGGGTATGAGCGCGCCGCCGATCATCAGCCCGGCGCTGCTGGCCCGCGTCACCGCCTCTGGCGCATCCGCGCGGGCCACGTGATCACCGCCACCGGCGCGATCGAGCGCCCCTTGAGCTTTGCAGGCAACGACATTCCCGGTGTCATGCTGGCCTCGGCGATTCGCGACTATGTGGTCGAGTATGGCGTGTCCTGCGGTGACCGGACCGTGGTGGTCACCAACAATGACGACGCCTACCGCACCGCGATCACTCTGGTGCAGATGGGCCTCTCGGTCCCCGTCATCCTTGATGCGCGCGTTCTGCCCGCCGACAGCCCGCTCATGGCCGAGGCCAAGGCGCTGGGCATCCGCGTCATGATGGGTCACGCCGTGGCGTCCGTCAAAGGTGGCAAGCGCGTGACCGGTGTCAGCATCTGCTCACAGGCGGGCGAGGGTGCCGCGCTGGAAGAGGTGGCCTGCGATGCGGTCGCCATGTCCGGTGGCTGGTCTCCCGTGGTGCACCTCTGGTCCCATTGCGGTGGCAAGCTCACCTGGGACGCGGCGGGCGCGTTCTTCCGCCCAGATTCCGCACGCCCGCCCCTTGGCGCGGATGGCACGGGCTTCGTCACGCCCGCAGGCGCCGCCAATGGCGCGCTGCACCTTTCTGAGACGGTGGCGGATGCGCATGACGCTGGCCACAACGCCGCCACAGCGGCAGGTCATGCAGCGAGCACAAGCGCAGCGCCAAAGGCCATGGCACACAAGGAGGCGCCCCTCGCGCCCGTCTGGATGATGCCGCAAGGCGCGGGCTATGCCAAACGCTCCAAAGCGTGGCTGGACTACCAAAACGACGTGAAAGTCTCCGACGTGCAACTCGCGGCCCAGGAGGGGTTCGAGAGCGTCGAGCACGCCAAGCGCTACACGACGCTCGGCATGGCCACGGATCAAGGCAAGCTCAGCAATATCAACGGGCTGGCCATCCTGTCTGATGCGCTGAACCAGCCGATCCCGCAAACCGGCACTACCACGTTCCGCCCGCCCTACACGCCCATCTCCATGGCTTCCATCGCGGGCGAGGCGCGCGACGAACGGTTCCAGCCCCTGCGCCGCACCCCCATGCACGCATGGCACCAAGAAAACGGAGCGCATTGGGAGCCCGTGGGCCACTGGCGTCGCCCCTACAGCTATCCGCGGGACGGCGAGAGCCTGCACGATGCGGTCAGCCGCGAGGTTCTGGCCACACGAAACAGCCTCGGGATGCTCGACGCTTCCACTCTGGGCAAGCTGATCGTGAAGGGCGCGGATGCCGGCAAGTTCCTCGACATGCTCTACACCAACATGATGAGCAGTCTGAAGCCGGGCCGCTGCCGCTATGGCCTGATGTGTTCGGAGAACGGGTTTCTCACCGATGATGGTGTCGTGGCGCGGCTCGATGAGACTACGTTCCTCTGTCACACCACGTCCGGCGGGGCCGATACGGTCCATGGTCATATGGAAGAGTGGCTGCAAACCGAATGGTGGGATTGGGACGTCTATGTCGCCAATGTGACCGAGCAATTTGCCCAGATCGCCGTGGTCGGCCCCAAGGCACGCGAAACGCTGCAGGCGCTTACGAAGGATGATCTCTCCGCCGAGGCGCTCAGCTTCATGGGGTGGGCCGACGCCACGCTTGCGGGCATCCCGGTGCGCATCTTCCGCATCTCGTTTTCGGGCGAGCTGAGCTATGAGATCGCCGTGCGCGCAGGCCAAGGCCGCGCGCTCTGGGACGCGCTTCTGGCCGCAGGCGCGCCGCATGACGTGACCGTCTATGGCACTGAGGCGCTCCATATCATGCGCGCTGAAAAGGGCTTCATCATGATTGGCGACGAGACTGACGGGACGGTGATCCCGCAGGACCTTGGCCTTGACTGGGCAATCCCCAAGAAGAAAGAGGACTACTTGGGCAAGCGCGCGCAGGCCCGCAGCCATATGACCGATCCCACAAGGTGGAAGCTCGTCGGGCTGGAAACTGTGGATGGCTCGGTCCTGCCCGATGGGGCCTATGCGGTTGCCGAGGGGCGCAATGCGAACAACCAGCGCAACGTGCAGGGGCGTGTCACCTCGACCTACCATTCGCCCACGCTTGAGCGTGGGATTGCCATGGGCCTCGTGCTGCACGGGCCGGACCGGATGGGCGAGGTGCTGACCTTCCCCAAAACGGACGGGACCAGCGTGAAGGCCAAGATCGTCGATCCGGTATTCTTCGACAAAGATGGGGAGAAGCGAAATGTCTAACGCAATCAGCGCACTGGACGGCGCCAATTACGACGGCTTCGCCCAGGTTCAGGAGATGGGCGTGCAAGGCATGATCACCCTGCGCGGCGATCTGGCCGAGGCCAAGCTGCGAAAGGCCGCTGAGAAGGCCACGGGCTGCAAAATGCCCGAGCAGAACCGCATCAACGCCAAGGGGCGCAGCGGAATTGCCTGGATGTCGCCTGATGAGTTGTTGCTGCTGTTGCCCTACAGTGAGGTCGACACCCATCTCGCGGCCATCGAGAAATCGCTGACGGGCGAGCCTGCGCTGGCGGTCAACGTTTCCGATGCGCGTGCTTTGTTTGAGGTGTCGGGCGGTGCGCAGGTGCGTGAGGTGATCGCGAAACTTGCCCCGGTGGATATGTCCACCTTCGCCCCCGGCATGTTCCGCCGCACCCGCATGGCGCAGGTGCCCGCCGCCCTCTGGATGCCCGACGACAGCGCGGTGCGCATCGTCTGCTTTCGCTCGGTCGCGCAATATATGTTCGACATTCTCAAAGGTGCGGCCGTGCCGGGTAGCGAGGTCGGCTATCTCTGAGCGTCAGAGCCGCTCTGCGCGGTCGGAACAAACCGAACACCCTTGACGTTTACCCCGCAGGCCCTCCATTTAGGGCCACACATATCTGAATCCTGACGAAGGGGGCTGACCCATGAGCTTTGAACTTCCCGATCTTCCATATGCGCACGACGCGCTGGCCGGCAATGGCATGAGCCAGGAGACGCTGGAATACCACCACGACATCCACCACAAGGCCTATGTCGACAACGGCAACAAGTTGATTGCCGGGACCGAGTGGGAGGGCAAGTCTCTCGAAGAGATCATCACAGGCACCTATGACGCGTCCGCCGTGGCGCAATCCGGCATCTTCAACAACATCAGCCAGCTCTGGAACCACAACCAGTTCTGGGAAATGATGAGCCCGGGCAAATCCGACATGCCGTCCGAGCTGGAAGCGGCCATCAAGGACAGCTTCGGCAGCTATGATGAGTTCAAGAACCAGTTCGCCGCAGCAGGCGCGGGCCAGTTCGGCTCGGGCTGGGCGTGGCTTGTGAAAGACACTGACGGCAGCCTCAAGGTCACCAAGACCGAGAATGGCGTGAACCCCGTCTGCTTCGGCCAGACCACGCTTCTGGGCTGCGACGTGTGGGAGCATTCCTACTACATCGATTTCCGCAACAAGCGTCCCGCCTATATCGACAACTTCCTCGGCAACCTTGTGAACTGGGAAAACGTCGCCAGCCGCATGTAAACTGCACTGCATGAATTACCAACGCCCCCGCCCGGATCGGTGGGGGCGTTTTGCGTTTCGCAGCCCTTGCCAAACGCAGGCAAAAGGCCCAAGGCTCAGGCTATGACGACGGCGCGCCCCACAACTCCTCAAAGTTCCGATGTGACGGGAAGCCCCGGCAGCCCGCTCAGTGGCGTCCTCCTTATGGGGCTCTCCTGCACGGTCTGGGGCCTATCGGGTATGTATTACAAACTGCTCGATCACATCCCTCCCATTGAGGTTCTGTGCCACCGCACGCTCTGGTCCGCGATTCTGTTCACTGCGGTTCTGGCCCTTCAGGGCCGCCTCCGCGCGCTGCCCGCCGCGATGCGTGCGCCTCGGCAGGCCGTGATCATCGCGCTGGGCGCTTTGATGATTTCCATCAACTGGTTCGTGTTCATCTGGTCGATCCATAACGACCGCGCGATGGAAGCCTCAATGGGCTATTTTCTCTTCCCGCTCGTGGCCGTGATCTTTGGTGCATTCTTTTTTGCCGAGCGTCTGGCGACGGGCCAGAAACTGGCCGTGGGCCTCGCGGCGCTGGCCATCGTGGTGCTCACAGTGGGGCTCGGTGTGGCGCCGTGGATCGCGCTCGTTCTGGCGGGGTCGTTCGGGCTTTACAGCGTCATCAAGAAATCGCTTGGCGTGGGGCCTGTCGTCTCGGTCACGCTGGAGGTGCTGCTGCTCGCACCGATTGCATTGATCGTGCTGTGGTCCGTCGGCGGGGGCAGTTTTGGCTCAAACCTGCAAGACAGCTTTCTGCTGGTCCTGTCGGGCGTGCTCACAGCGATCCCCTTGATCTTGTTCAGTGCGGCCACAAAACGCGTGTCTCTCGCGGCCATCGGTCTGGTGCAATACCTGAACCCCACGCTGCAATTCGGCGTGGCCACTTTGGTGTTTCTGGAGCCGTTTACGATCTGGCACGCCATTGCCTTCCCGATGATCTGGGCGGCGCTTGCGATCTACAGCGCCGTGTCGTTGGGTCAGGGGAGGGCGGCGCGCAAGGCCGCGAAGGCGGCGGGCACGTCTGGCACCACGCTGTAGAAATCCCGCACTGATCCGTCGGCGAAACCTTCGTCGATCACATGGTTGAGCAAATGGATGAGCGGTTGCCAATAGCCGTCTATATCCAACAGCAAAATCGGCTTTGCGTGCAGGTCAAGCTGACGCCATGTCAGCACCTCGAAAAACTCGTCCAGAGATCCCGCGCCACCGGGCAGAACCACGATGGCGTCGCAATTCATGAACATGACCTTCTTGCGCTCATGCATCGTCTCGGTGACGACATAGCGGGTGAGGTCCGTCTTGCCGACTTCCCAGCGCACCAGATGCTGGGGGATCACGCCGAATGTCGACCCGCCCGCTGCCTGTGCGGCCCGCGCCGTGCGCCCCATCAGCCCCACATCGCCCGCCCCATAGACAAGCCGCCAGCCCGCCTCGGCCAGCGCCGTGCCCATCTCATCCGCCGCCGCGCCAAAAGCTGCGCGCGCACCCTCGCGTGAGCCGCAAAAGACACAGACTGATTTCTCCTGCATGGGGACATGCCTCGCTGAAAGGGTTGTTTTGACCGGTGATAGCCTTATTGTTAGAGTGCATCAACCGTGCGCTGGGTGCCGGTGTGGTGATAGGATTGGGGCGGATGAGCAAAGCGGCAGGCATGACAGGCGGGCAGATCGCAGCGGGCGGTGCGGCGTTGATCGCAGTGGTCTCCGGCGTGCTGTATGCGGCTGGCGTCTGGACGCCAACAGCGGTGCAGGCCCCCGATGAGGTCGCTCAGATTGCAGCACCTGAAGCCGCACCAGAAGCCACGAGCCCAGATGCGTCTCAGCCGGCTCCGCCCAGCGTGGATGTGTTCCGCCTTGAGCCGGGCGGCAGCGCCCTGATTGCGGGCAGCGCGGCCCCGGGTTGGTCCACTGTAATCCTGATCGACGGCGCGGAAATCGCCGCCGCAGCCACCGATACAGCCGGACAGTTTGTGCAGTTTCTCACGTTGGAGCCAAGTGCCACGCCGCGTGTGCTGACCCTCGCCATGCGGGCACCGGAGACAGGGCGCGAAATCCAGTCGGCCGCGCAAATCATAATTGCACCGACGCCACCCACAGCCGAGACGGGAGAGGAGGCAGGCGGCACCGCTCAAACGGTGCTCCGCTCCGCGCCCGAGGGCATCAGCGTGCTGCAAACCCCGACCCCTGTCGCGGGTCCGGGGCCCGAGGTTATGTCGTCGGTGGCTTTGGATGCGATCACCTATTCGGATGTGGGCGAGGTGCAGCTTTCAGGCCGTGCGGCGGGCACGGGCGAGATCCGCGTCTATCTCGACAACCGCCCGGTGATTACGTCGCGCATCTCGGATACGGGCGCGTGGCGCACCGATCTGCCACAGGTCGACACCGGCGTCTATACCCTGCGCATCGACGAGATCGCCGCCGACGGCACCGTTACCAGCCGGGTCGAGACCCCGTTCCAGCGCGAGGACGAGGCCGTCCTCGCCGCCGCGCAAAGCGCTCAGGTAGAGGGGGTAAACGGTCAGACCGTTCGCGCTGTGACCGTGCAGCCGGGCAGCACACTCTGGGCCATCTCACGCGATATCTACGGTGAGGGCCTTGATTTTGTGCGCGTGTTCGAGGCCAATCGTGACCGTATCCGCGACCCCGATCTGATCTATCCCGGACAGGTTTTTAATCTGCCGGAATAACGGTTCGAGCCGGTTTCGCATGTCTCAAACTTCCGCATCGTAACCTGCGTGCTGCGCTGGATATCCCGCGCGCACCGGGCTATGTAGAAGCCCTTGTAATGCAAAGACCAAACCATGCGCCCCGCACCCGATCCCACAGATGTTGAAATGCCCGCCAATGGCTGGCGGACCATTGCCCGAGTCGCGCCCTATCTCTGGCCGCCGGAGGCGCCATGGGTCAAACGGCGCGTGGTCATGTCGCTGGTGGTGCTGTTCATCGCCAAGCTGATCGCGGTGGGCACCCCGTTTTTCTACAAAGCCGCCGTTGATGCGCTGGCTGGCGAGGGGCAGGACGCGGCATGGATGCTGGGTGCGGGCGCTGTGGGGTTGACCGTGGCCTATGGCGTGGCGCGCCTGATGAATGTGGGCTTTCAGCAATTGCGCGATGTGATCTTTGCGCGCGTTGGACAACGCGCCCTGCGCGCACTTGCCTTGCGTACGTTCGGACATATCCATGCCATGTCGATGCGGTACCAAATCACCCGCAAGACGGGCGGGCTCAGCCGGATCATCGAGCGTGGGGTGAAGGGCGTCGACTTCCTTTTGCGGTTTTTGATCTTCTCCATCGGGCCACTGCTTTTGGAATTGATGATGATCGGCGCGGTGCTCGCCGTGCTGTTCGACGTCTGGTATCTCGTGGTCGTAACCGGGGTCATCGCGCTCTACATCGCGTTCACCTTCCGGGTGACCGAATGGCGCGTGAAGCTGCGCAAGGAGATGAACGACCAAGACACGGACGCCAACCAAAAGGCGATCGACAGCCTGCTGAATTATGAGACGGTCAAATATTTCGGCGCGGAAGAGCGTGAAGCGGCCCGCTATGACAGCGCGATGCAGCAATATGAGCGCGCAGCGCTTTCCACGTCCTATTCGCTGGCTTTCCTGAATTTCGGCCAGAGTTTCATTATCACCGGTGGGCTGATCGCTGTGATGGTCATGGCGGCCATAGGCGTGCAGAATGGGGCGATGACAGTGGGCGATTTCGTCATGGTCAACGCTTACATGATTCAGATCACCATGCCGCTCAATTTCCTTGGAACGGTCTACCGCGAGATCCGTCAGTCGCTGGTGGATATGGGCGAGATGTTCGGCCTTTTGGACCGGCCCCCCGATGTGACGGACGCACCGGGCGCGAAGGAATTGCAGATCAAGGGTGGCGAGGTGGAACTGCGCGATGTGTATTTCGGATATGATCCGGAGCGCGTGATCCTGAAGGGCGTGTCCATCACCGCCAAACCGGGTGAGACGGTCGCCATTGTCGGGTCCACGGGCTCGGGCAAATCCACCATCGGGCGGCTGCTTTTCCGGTTTTACGATGTCCAGAAAGGCGCACTTTTGATCGATGGGCAGGATGTGCGCAGCGTGAGCCAAACAAGCCTGCATGCGGCCATCGGGGTGGTCCCGCAGGACACGGTGCTCTTCAACGATACTGTGGGCTATAATATCGCCTATGGGCGTGAGGGTGCAACCCATGACGAGGTGGTCAAAGCCGCCCGCGCGGCGCAAATCCACGATTTCATTGAGAGCCTGCCCGATGGCTATGAGACCACCGTCGGCGAGCGTGGCCTGAAATTGTCGGGTGGAGAGAAGCAGCGCGTGGGCATCGCCCGCACCTTGCTGAAAGACCCCGCGATCCTGCTGCTGGATGAGGCGACATCGGCCCTCGATACCGAGACGGAGGGCGAGATTCAGGGTGCACTTTCTGCGGCGGGGCAGGGGCGCACCGTGTTGATGATCGCGCACCGCCTGAGCACTGTGGCGGAGGCGGACCGGATTGTTGTTTTGGAAGACGGCCGCATCGTCGAAACGGGCACGCATGCAGAGCTTCTGGCGCGCGAGGGGCGCTATGCGAGCCTGTGGCAGCGGCAGCAGGCGGACGAGGCGGCCTGAGCCCTATTCTGCCGCCCGCAACGGCCCGCCGGGCGTCTTACCATCGCTTTCATCTTCGCCCGCATCCTTGTCCACCGCTTGCGCGCTGTCTTCGGTCCGTGCCTGCCGTTCGGCCAGAACGCGGGCGAAGTCGTCAAAGCCAAGCTCGTCTTCCTCGGCCTCCATATAAGTCTCTTGAGGCGCCGCAACCGCCGCCCCCATCTCCCACAGGATCTCCGGCGCGCGCGCGGCCCGTGCGGAGCGTGCCAGCGCCCAGTCCTGCGCGGCCCGGCTGGAGCGGCCCATGGACAGCGCCGAGAGCGCACGGGCCAGCCACGCTACATAGGTCGTGGCCCAGACGCGCAGCGCCAGCATAGAGGGTGTGAAAACAAGTGTCAGAACCGTCGCGATCCCGAGGCCAAACACGACCGCCGTGGCCAGCTGTTTCCACCAAAGCGCCGTGGGGCTGTTGAAGCTGTAGCCGCCATTCACGAAATCGAGGCTGAGGCCGAACATCATCGGTGCCAGCCCCGCCATCGTGGTGATCGTCGTCAGCAGCACGGGGCGGATGCGATCCTCGGCGGTGCGGGTGATCGCCTCGGTCTTGGGCATGTAGCGGCTATATTCCTGATAGGTGTCGATCAGCACGATGTTGTTGTTCACGACGATCCCGGCCAGCGCCACGATCCCCGTTCCGGTCATGATGATCGAGAAGGTTTGCCCCATCACCAGCATCCCGATGAGAACGCCTGTCGTGCTCAGCACCACGGCAACCAGCACGAGTGCCGCGTTATAGACACTGTTGAACTGCGCCAGCAGGATGATGAACATCAGCCCCAATGCGCCGATAAAGGCCTGTTGCAGGAAGGCGCCGGATTCCTCCTGATCCTCTGCATCGCCGGTCCATTCGGTATCGACGCCCGCAGGCAACACGCCACTGTCGAGCCAGTCTGTGAGATAGGCGATCCGCTCGTTCGGGGTGAGAGGCTGGGTGGTGATCTCGCCCGTCACCGGATCGGTACGGGTGGCGGTCAGACCATCCATCACGCCCGCTTTCACGTCGAAATACCGCTGCTGGTTTACCCGGTCGATCTGGGCGAGCTTGGGCGTGGGCTGTCGGGTGATGAAATTGCTCAAGGGGACCAGCCCGTCACTGGTGCGCACCTTCAGCGTGTCGAGGGTTGACAGCACGCGATACTCTTCCGGCAGGCGCACGCGGATGTCGATCTCCTCATCCGACGAGGGCACCCGCATCGTGTCGAGCATAATGCCGCGCGTGACCAGCTGCACCATCGCGCCCACGGTGGCCACATCCGCGCCGAAACGGCCCGCGCGCTGCACGTCCACGTCGATCTGCCAGTCGATGCCGGGCAGGGGCAGCGTGTCCTCGATCAGCTCCAGCCCTGCGGTCTCGTCAAACTTGGCGCGCGCAAGGCGGGTGGCCTCCTGAAGGGCCTCCCAATTGTCGCTCTTGAGACGCAGATGCACGGGTTTGGCCGAAGCGGGCCCGCCGGTCTGCCCGAGGATCTCGGTCTTTATGCCGGGAATATCCGCGAGCTTGGCCGACAATTCGGCAATGATCGTGTCGCCATCGACGGAGGCGTCCTTCACTTGTCGCTCGATAAGGCCGAAGAGCCACGGTTCGCTCACATTTGGGCGCTCGTCCCAAGGCGTGGTCTCGAACTGCACCTGCCCGATCGTGTCGAGCGGGGGCTGCACGCCGCCGGTATTATTGTTGAGCCCGCCATCGCCCGCAAAGGCAAAGGCCGTCTGCACACCGCGCTGGGCCAGCACGACCCGCTCCACTTGGGCGACCAGATCGTCTTTTTGCTCAATCGAGAGGTTGCCGCGCGCGCGGACATAGACGATGGCCTGCTCCGGCTCGGATTCCACGAAGAACTCGGTGCCGTTATTGTTGTTCATGTAGTAAACCAGCGTGCTGCCGACGATCACGAACACCGTGCAGCATGCCACCAGCGGCATCACCGGATTGCCAGCGATGGCGTGGATCACCCAGCCAAAGGCGCTGCGCCGATAGCCGCCCTTCACGACGGGCGTCGCGCGGGGCCGAAGTCTGCCGCGCGCCCAAGACGCGCCATTGGAGAGCCGCCGGAAGATAGCCATGAGGCCCAAAAGGCCGGTGATCACCCCGGCAAGGCCTAGCCCCGCCAAGATGGCCACGCCCAAAAGCAGCACGAAGGCCGTGACCAGCGCCGGGATCACCGAGCCGAGGATAGCACCCATATCCATCGCGCCAAAAACTGCCATGACCGCTTCCAGAAGGCGCGGTGCAAAGGACGAGGCGGCCATGACCACGCCAATAGCCACGGGGAACAAGATCACATGCCAGAGCCAATACCCGCCCGCGATCTGCGCAATGCGTTTCTCGAACCATTGCTCCAACCGCCCGGTCACGCCGCCCATCACAGGCAGATAGACCAGCGCCACCAGAAGCGAGGCCGAGAGCACGAAAATGAGCGTGACGGGCAGCATCCCCATGAACTGCCCCGGCACGCCTGGCCAGAAGAGCATGGGCAGGAAGGCGCACAGCGTGGTGGCGGTCGAACTGACCACCGGCCAGAACATCCGCTTGGCCGCGTCCACATAGGCGGTCATCGGGCCCGCGCCCTCGTCTATGCGCCGGTCGGCATATTCGACCACCACGATGGCCCCGTCCACCAGCATCCCCACGGCAAGGATCAGACCGAACATAACGATGTTGGAAATGGTAATGCCCATCACGGCCAGCAGCGCGAAGCACAAAAGGAACGATGTGGGGATCGCAAAGCCCACCAGAAGGGCGGGCCGGATGCCAAGCGTGGCCAGCACCACGATCATAACCAGTGCAATCGCCGTGAGGACCGAGCCTTCTAGCTGGCTCACCATGGAGCCCACGATGCGGGATTGATCGTTCGACGTGCCCACCTCGACCGAGGCCTGAAGCCGCTCTGGCCAGCGCGCAGCCTCGTCGGCCACAGTGGCACGCACCAGATCGGCCATGTCGATGATGTTGAAGCCTTTGCGTTTGACCACCTGCAGCGCGACGGTGGTCTCGCCGTTGAACCGTGCTGTGCCGATAAGATCCTCGAACGTCAGATTGATCTCGGCCAGATCGCCCAGCGTGACCTGACGGTCGCCATTGGTCTTGATCGGCAGGGCGTAGATATCGCGCGTCTCGTCAAAGGACGAGGGGATCTTGACCGAGAAGGTGCCGCTTTCGTTGCGCACTTCGCCTGCGGCGATCAGAAGGTTGTTGTTCTGCACCACATTGATCAGCTCGGTCGCCGTCACATTGTAGGCTTCAAGCCGCAGGGGGTCGATCACCACCTCCACCATCTCGTCGCGGCTGCCCGCGATCCCGGCCTCAAGCACCGGCTCCAGCCCTTCAAGACGGTCCTGCAATTGCTTGGCATAGCGCGTCATCGTGCGCTCGGGCACATCGCCGGTGAGGTTGACGATGATGATGGGAAACTCGCTGAAATTGATCTCGTTGATCGTGTATTTCTCGGCCCCATCGGGAAAGTCCGCCTCGGCCTTGTCCATCGCATCGCGCACATCTGCGAGGATCTTCGTCTTGTCCCAGCCAAACTCGAACTCAAGCGCCACGCCCGCGAAATTCTCCGCCGCCGTGCCGCCCATTTCCTTCAGCCCGTCCAGGTCTGAAAGCTCGGTCTCCATGACCTTGACCAGCAGTTTCTCGGAATCCTCGGCGGAAATGCCGGGGAAGGGGACGGTGACGAAAAGGGCTGGAATCTCGATATCCGGCTCGCCCTCTTTGGGCAGGGAGATATAAGCGATTGTGCCCGCCAAGATTGACAGGATGATGAAAGCCACCACCATGCGCGCCCGGCTGGCGGCCCAGTCGACGATACCGGTCATTGCGGGGCGCCCTCGAAGCTTGGTGCGATGGCCACACCGTCGGTCACGTATTCCTGCCCGATAATGATCACATCAAGCGTGTCCGGCAGATCGGCAAGCCAGACGCCGTTCACCGTGTCGCGCAGCAACCTAACGGGCATGAATTCAGCGACGTGTTCCGCTCGGTCGCCATCTGCCACGACCCTCAGACCCAGCGTCCCCTCGTCATTCAGAGTCAGCGCCGATTGCGGCAGAAGATGCGCGGGCGTGCCATCGGAGGCGATGAGGATTTCGGCGGTTTGTCCGTCACGCAGGCTCAGATCGGCATTGGACACTTCGATTTCCACGCGAAACGTACGGGTCTCGGGATCGGCGGAGCGCGACAGGAACGTCACGCGGCCCTCGACCTGTCGTCCGGATACGGTGGTGGCCCCTGCGCGCGCGCCGGGTGCAATCCGGTCCACTTCGGTCTCGGGCACAAATCCCACCAGCTTTATCGGATCAAGCTGAAGCACCGTGGCGCAAAGCGCACCGTCTTGAAGCAGGCTGCCCAGTTCCGCCGTATCCGTTTCCAACGCGCCTGCGAAGGGCGCGCGGATATCCAACCGGGTGATGTCTTCGCGGGCCATAGCGATGGCTGCATCTGCTGAGGATATCCCCGTGCGCGCGCCGTCGAGGCCGGATTTTGCGGCCTGCACTGCGGCCTCAGCCGCGCTCAGCGCGGCGTTGGTTGCGGCCACGCGGGTGGTGGAGGCAAAGCCATCCTCGCTCAGTTGCACGGCGGCGTTGTTGTTGATGCGGGCCTCTTCCAGCCGCGCCTCGGCCTCGGCCAGCCGCGCCGCTGCCTCGGGCACGCGGGCGGTGGCTTCGGCGCGGCGCGCCTCGGCTTCGGCCAATGTCGCGGCGCGAGAGGCGGGATTGAGGCTGCACAAAAGCTCGCCCTCTTCCACGAATGCGCCTTTGCGCAGGGGCTCGGACACAATCTTGCCTGCGGTCTCGGCGCGCACATCCACTTGCCTCAGGGCCTCTGTCTGGCCGCGCACGATCACCGCACTGTCGATGGTTTGCGCGACCGAATGTATGGCCACCACGCCAATGGGGCCTTGTGGTGTCATGCCAGAGCTTGCCTGAGTGGGCTCTTGTGCTGCCTCCGGCGTCTCGTCCGTAGCGCCGAGTAGGTTGGTCACGCTGTCGCGCTCGAACACGAAGGCGTAGATCGCCACGGAGACGGCGGCTGCTGTCAGGATTGGTAGAATTCGCATCAAGCACCTTTCGCGCTGCACCGGGCATAGCGATATCAGAAACCCGACATTCGATACAGCGACATACGCTAAACTATACGGTTCAGATTAAACTTTTTGCGACCACACTTCAAGATGCGCATTGCGTGAGGTGCAGCACAGCCCTTGGCACCAGAGCCCCGGCGCGTTATGACGGTGAAAATTGGCCCAACGCGAGGCGAGGCAGGCGTGTGAGCGATAGCGACAGTTTCATAGATGAGGTGGCCGAAGAGGTTCGCCGAGATCGTCTTTTCTCCTACGCAAAACGCTATGGCTGGATCGCTGTCCTGGCGGTTTTGGTTATCGTTGGCGGCGCATCTTATAATGAATGGACCAAGGCACGCGAGCGGGCAGCTGCCGAAGATCTGGGCGATGCGATCCTGGCCGCCATCACCCTTGAAGATCGCGTGGTGCGTGGTGCTGCTCTGACCGAGATAGAAGCGCAGAGGCCAGCCAGCCGTGCGATTATCGACATGATGGCGTCCTCAGAACTTTTGGAAAGCGACCCGCCGGCTGCGGCCGCCCTGCTTTTGTCTGTGGCCGATGATCCGGACGTGCAGAGCATTTACCGCCAGATCGCGACGCTGAAGGCCGCAATGATCGACGGCAGCGGCCTGAGCGACGCAGAGCGGCGCGAGCGGCTGGATGGGTTGACGCTTGGTACCGGGGTTGTGCGGCTGATGGCCGAGGAGCAGATTGCGTATATCGAAATTGGGGCAGGCGACATGGCTGGCGCGATTGCGCGTTTGCAGCAGGTCTCTGCCGATGCGGAATCAACGCCGGGCTTGCGCCGCCGGGCGACACAAGTGATTGTGGCACTGGGCGGGGAATTAGTCTTGCCCGAGGGGCTGAATGCTACGGATTTGAACGGCGCAGACACGCAGAGTGGTCAATAAACCGCCATGCCTCGCGCAATGCGGCGGCAATTTGGGAAAAGTGAGGATCGACCGGTGAAACTGAACACGATGATCTGGGGCCTTGTGGCTGTGACGGTTCTCTCTGGATGCGCGGCGGATGAACCCCTGCTGCCTGGCGAGCGTGAAGGTATCCGCGAAGTGTTGAGTTCCGACCTCGCGGCCGCAGAAGTCAGCCAAGTGCCCGGCTCGGGCGCGCCCAACGTGGCCGAAGAATTGCGCCTGCCCGCGGTTGCGACCAACGCAGACTGGCAGCAGCGCATCGGTTCACCGGGCACACGTCCCGCACATCCTGCCCTGTCCACGGCACCCGGCCTGATCTGGTCCGCCTCCATTGGCGCAGGCGACGGCGCACGCAGCCGTATCACGGCAGATCCGGTCGTGGCGGGAGGCCGCGTTTTTGCCATGGGGGCGGATGCGCAGGTCACGGCGCTGAGCACCTCCGGGGCGACACTTTGGACACGGAGCCTCGTTCCGGCCAACGATTCCGCGAAAGATGGCAGCGGCGGCGGCATTGCCTTCGGTGACGGTAAGCTCTTCGTGTCGTCGGGCTTTGGCCGTATCCACGCGCTTGATCCCGCCACCGGCGCCGAGATCTGGACGCAAGAGCTGCGCGCCACCGGCACGGCCAGCCCTGCGGTCAATGGCAAGCTGGTCTACATCGTGGCAGGCGCGGAAGCCGCCTGGGCGCTCGACACTGATACCGGACGCATCGCATGGCGGCTGACGGCGACGCCGGATGTGAACAACATCCACGGTGGCCCGGCCCCTGCCGTGTCCGACAAATACGCAGTCTTCGCCTTTGGGTCGGGGGAGGTGCAGGGCGCGTTCCGTCAGGGCGGCTTGCGCCTTTGGGATGCCCAGATTGCCGGACGCCGTGATGGGCTTGCGCAATCGACCATTGCGGATATCACGGGCGATCCTGTGATCCGGGGCGACAGGCTCTATGTCGGCAACCACTCGGGCCGGATGGTTGCCCTGCGTCTTGCAAATGGCGCGCGGATCTGGACCGCCAATGAGGGACCTTTGAGTCCGGTCTGGGCCACGGATGAGGCTGTTTTCCTCGTGTCGGACCGCAACGAGCTTGTGCGCCTGCGCGCCGAAGATGGCAGCCGCGTGTGGGGCACCAAGCTGCCTTTCTTCACCAAGGACCGTCCGCGTCGTCAGGCCGAAGTCTTCGCCCATCACGGTCCCATTCTTGCGGGAGTGCAGCTTGTCGTGGCCTCCAATGACGGCTTTTTGCGCTTCTTCGATCCGGTCTCGGGAGCTCTGCGCCGTCAGGTTGAAGTGCCCGGCGGTGCGACGACCAACCCGATCGTGGCAGGCGGCACGCTCTATGTGGTGTCGACCAAAGGCACGCTTCACGCTTTCCGTTAGGCGCTGCTTGCTGTATCAGGCGGCTTGATCTGTCCGCCTGACCCCGTCCCGGAGCCAATACATGAGTTTCTCCCTCGCCATCGTGGGCCGCCCGAATGTGGGTAAATCCACGCTGTTCAACCGCCTTGTCGGTAAACGCCTTGCTCTGGTTGATGACCAACCGGGTGTCACGCGCGATTTGCGCGAGGGGGCGGCGCGTCTGGGTGATTTGCGCTTTACCGTGATTGACACGGCGGGGCTGGAGGAAGCCACAGACGAGAGCCTTCAGGGCCGGATGCGCAAGCTGACCGAGCGGGCGGTGGATATGGCCGATATCTGCCTTTTCATGATCGACGCGCGGGCCGGTGTGACGCCCACGGATGAGATTTTCGCCGAGATTCTGCGAAAACGCGCCAAACATGTGATTCTTGCGGCCAACAAGGGCGAGGGCAGTGCGGCGGATGCGGGTGTGATCGAGGCCTACGCGCTGGGACTTGGGGAGCCAATTCGCTTGTCGGCGGAGCATGGCGAGGGGCTCAATGACCTCTACAGCCACCTCATGCCGCTGTCAGATGCCTTTGCCGAGCGGGCCAAGTCCGAGGCCCCTGATGTGGATGTGGCCATCGACGAGGATGATCCCGAAGGGCCGCGCGTGCCGACGAAATCACGGCCCCTTCAGGTGGCTGTCGTCGGTCGACCCAATGCGGGAAAATCCACACTGATCAACAAGATACTGGGTGAAGATCGCCTGCTGACGGGCCCGGAGCCGGGGATCACGCGCGATGCGATCTCGCTCCAGATCGATTGGGACGGGCTGCCGATGCGTGTCTTTGACACGGCTGGGATGCGCAAGAAAGCGCGGGTGCAGGAAAAACTGGAGAAGCTGAGCGTTGGTGACGGCCTGCGGGCGGTGAAATTCGCGGAAGTCGTGATTGTTCTCTTGGACGCCGATATCCCGTTCGAGCAACAGGATCTGCGCATCGCTGACCTTGCCGAACGTGAGGGCCGTGCGGTGGTCGTGGCGGTCAACAAATGGGATCTTGAGCAAGAGAAACAAGCTAAGCTGCGCGACCTGCGCGAAAGCTTCGAGCGCCTTCTGCCACAACTGCGCGGTGCGCCTCTGGTTACTGTCTCGGCTAAGACGGGCAAGGGGCTGGATCGGCTGCGCGAGGCAGTGGAGAAGGCCTATGACGTCTGGAACCGCCGCATCACCACGGCGCATCTGAACCGCTGGCTCACCGGCATGTTGGAAGCGCACCCACCCCCCGCACCGGGCGGACGGCGGATCAAGATGCGGTACATGACGCAGGCCAAAACGCGGCCTCCGGGGTTTGTCGTGATGTGCTCGCATCCTGATAAACTGCCCGAGAGCTATTCGCGCTATCTTGTGAATGGGTTGCGTGTGGATTTCGACATGCCCGGCACGCCGATCCGTCTCTACATGCGCAGCCAGGCGGATAAGAACCCCTATAAGGCGAAAAAGAAAACCACGCCCTCGCGGTTGCGCAAACACTTGGGCAAGCCGCCCCGCGACTGAGGTGCGGCAGGTTGAGTATTTGCGCTAAGAAGAAAGGCCTTAGCAGCCGTTCTTGATGTTTTGCACCATGGTAAATGTGAGCGCTGTGGCCCCGGTCCCGGCCAGAGCCAGAACGGCGAAAGAGCCGCCTATGTTGGCCACGCAGACGCCGATCAGGGCCCAAATCACCGCCGCCGGAAAAGTGGGCGCATCGGGACGCTGGCGCTGGATCAAAAGGGCGAGGATCAGCGCAATCGTGATAGACAGAAGTGCTGCGGGGACTTGTGGCAGGAGGCCGTAGCCTGCTGTCATCAACCCGATCGAGACGCAGGACGCCGCCGTCAGCCAACCTGCATAGAGACCGACCGGCCCGCGTGCCCACATCCGGTCCTGCACTGGTGTGCGCAAAAGCGCCATGGCGGCGCCAGCCCACATGAGCCAGATCAGCGCCGTGGCCCAGACCGGGCTCATCACCGCCACGGGCAGCCATGCAGCACCAATGCCCACGGAGACCAGAAGCGGCGCGCGGAAGGAGGTCCATTCGAGCGCGTCACGGCGGCGCAATGCGCCAAAGGCAGCCCCCGCGATCAGCCATAGATAAATGACACCCCAGATCGCAAAGGCATAGCCTGCGGGCTGCACGGGTGGATTGTCTTGGGGAATTGGAAACTGATCGGCATCGAATCCGCCGAAATCGGGGACGAACCACGGCGAAGCGGCAAAGATAAGCGTAATCGCGAGCAAAATGTAAGGCATGGTTTTCCACCGTTTACTGAAGGGGAGTCTTGGGCGTAGCCTTACTCTAGCGCTTTGAGCGCCCCGTCAAGACGGGTTGTCACGATGGGCTGGCAAGGAGGATTGCGTGATGACGCGTATTGCCGTGTTTTGTGATGGCACCTGGAATGCGCCTGATAATGTCGAGCCGACCCATGTGGTGGAGTTGAGCCGCGCCTTGGTGAATGACCCGGGCCTGGGGCAGGTGTCAGCCTATTTCGCGGGGATCGGCACGGATCGGCGGTTCGATGGCGCCTTTGCGCGTTTCGTAAACCGCTGGGGCGGGGGCGCATTTGGCTGGGGCCTCGATACCAAGGTGAAGCAGGCCTATCAATTCTTGTGCCTCGCCTGTCAGCCGGGCGATGAGATTTACCTTTTTGGATTTTCGCGTGGGGCGTTTACCGCGCGCTCAGTCGCGGGGATGATCCGCAAATGTGGGCTGATTGACGACCCCACCGAGTCGCGGGTGAATGAGGCGTTCGAGCTTTACCGGCTGCGCGGGCAGAAAAATCGCCCGGATGCGCCCCATATTCAGGCGCGCCGCGCCGCGATGTCGCCGCGCTTTGCCACGTCGGATGCCGATTTAGCGGCCCGGGCTGGAGGCGCGTCCTTGGTGCAGTTGGCCTATGTGGGCGTGTGGGACACGGTGGGCGCGCGGGGCATTCCGCCGAGCTTTCTGGGGCCTGTCGCCTCACTTTGGAACCGGCAATACAGGTTTCATGACATGGCCCTGTCGAGCCTTGTGCGGCGCGCGCGCCATGCGGTTGGTCTGGATGAGCGGCGGGTGCTTTATCAGCCGGCGCTGTGGTCCAATCTCGGTATTCTGAACGGGGGTGCGCGGGGAAATGCGCAGCCCTATCAGCAGCTTTGGTTTGTCGGTAATCACGGGATAATCGGTGGTAGTGCGGGGGCCGCGGCGCTCAGCGCCTTCACGTTGGAGTGGATATTCGAGGGCGCGGGGGAATTGACACTGAAGCCCGGCATACGTGTGCCAAGCGTGTCTGGGGATGCGGCGGCTGAGAGCCATGCGCTGACCACCAAGGGCGGGCTTTTCGCGCGTTGGCGCAAGGGGCCGGGGGAGGACGCAGATGTCCACCCATCAGTGCACGCGCGGATCGAGGCGCGGCGCGATTACCGCCCCGGTAGCCTGTTCACAGGGGCCACGCTGCCGCGCCCGGGGCCGCAAGGGTCAGATCGTTAAGCCAGCACACCGTCCGCCGTCAGCATAGTCTTGCCACCCAGATAGCGGTGCAGCACATCGGGAAGCCGCACGCCGCCATCGGCGCTTTGCCCGTTCTCCAGCACCGCGATCAGGCAGCGCCCCACCGCCAGCCCCGAGCCGTTCAGCGTGTGCATGAATTGCGGCTTGCCGCCGGCTTCGGGCTTGAAGCGGGCATTCATCCGGCGCGCTTGAAAGTCGCCGCAGACGGAGACCGAGCTGATCTCGCGGAAGGCGTTTTGCCCGGGCAGCCAGACTTCGATGTCATGTGTGCGACGCGCGCCAAAACCCATGTCGCCGGTGCAGAGCGCGATGGTGCGGTAGGGCAGGCCGAGCTTTTCCAAAATACCTTCCGCACAGGTGGTCATGCGGTCCAACTCGTCACGGCTTGCCTCGGGGGTGGTAAGGCTCACCATCTCCACCTTCTCGAACTGGTGCTGGCGCAGCATTCCAGCGGTGTCGCGCCCGGCGCTTCCCGCCTCGGAGCGGAAGCATTGCGTATGGGCCACATAACGGCGGGGCAGGGTGGCCTGCTCCCATGTCTCGCCATTGGCGATGTTGGTCAGCGTCACCTCTGCCGTGGGCACGAGCCACCAGCCATTGGTGGTGCGGTAGCTGTCCTCGCCGAATTTTGGCAACTGCCCGGTGCCCAGCATCATCTCGTCACGCACCAGAACGGGCGTCCATGTCTCCTCCAACCCGTTCTCGTCGACATGCGTGTCGATCATGAACTGCGCCAGCGCCCGGTGGATGCGCGCCACGGCCCCTTGCAGGACCACGAACCGCGTGCCGCTCAGCTTCGCGGCCAGCTCAAAATTCATCCCCGGCACCACACCTGGCAGATCATAATGCTCCTTGGGGGTGAAATCGAAGGTCGCGGGCGTGCCCCAGCGGCGCAGCTCTACATTATCGGCCTCATCCGCGCCCTCGGGCGTGTCGTCAAAGGGCAGGTTGGGCAGGCTGAGCAGCATCTCGTCAAGCTGCGTATCCAGCGCCTTGGCCTCGGCCTGCATCTCGGCCACTTCGGCCTTTTTCGCGCCCACGAGCGCGCGCAGACGCTGGAATTCCGCCTCGTCGCCCTTGGCTTTGGCTGCGCCCACCTCTTTTGAGGCCTTGTTCTGCTCCGCCTGAGCGGCCTCGGCGGCGGCGATTTTGCCGCGCCGGGCGCTGTCCAGTGCGAGGATGTCGCCCGAGACGGGTGCCACACCGGGGCGGCGCGTGAGGGCTGCGTCAAAGGCTGCGGGGTTTTCGCGGATCGCACGGATATCATGCATGGGATGGGTCCTTGGGTTGGTCACGTCGGGGGCTGAGGCGAGTCGGGAGTGTTCGGGCCGGGTTATGCACCAGATTGCGCGCGCAGGGTAGACCGCGCGCCCTAAGGCGGGATTAACCGTGTTTCGGTATACCGCATTCGGCCCAGCACATCGCGCCGAATGCCGCGATCCCCATCGCGGCAAACCCCACCACCAAAGGCGTGGCACTGCCGCTGAATTGCTGCCCGAGCAGCCACGCGATGGGAAGGGAGATGATGTTCGACAGGCTGCCAATTATCGCAGCGCCCATTCCCGCGATATGGCCCAAAGGCTCAAGCGCTATGGCATTGAGATTGCCAAAGAGGATGCCGATGCAGAAAAACGACGCCAGCAGCCAAGTCATGAAGAGCCAGAAATCCGGCATCCCGCTTGCCACGCTGACGGGCACCAGAAATGCCAGCGACAGCGCGCTCAGCCCCAGCACCGCCAGAACCGACAGCCGCCGCATCCCCAAGCGCATCACCAAGAGCGAGTTGACGAGGGACGCGGCCCCGATCGCCAGCGCCGCAATGGCGAAATAGAGTGCAAAAAGCGTGCCGCGATCAAAGGTGATCGAGAAGATCTGCTGCGCTGTGCTGAGATAGGCCAGAAACGCGCCGAAGATCAGCCCGGTGGCCAGCGTGTAGCCCATGGCGATGCGCGAGCGCAGCACCTCGCGCAGGCCCGCGGCGAGGGTTGTGGCGCGAAACGGGCGGCGCAGGCTGGGCAACAGCGTCTCGGGCTGTCGCTGCGCAAACCACACCGCCGCGATGACCGCCAGCGCGATGAGCACGCCAAAGGTCGCGCGCCACCCGCTGAGTGCTATGATGCCTTCGCCAAGCGCGGGCGCGATGCAGGGCACAAGGATGAAAACCGCCATCACCACCGACATGATCCGCGCCATTTCGCGCCCCGCATAGCCATCGCGGACCAGAGCGAGACTCACGATCCTTGGGCTGGCCGCGCCGACCCCTTGCAGGATGCGGCCCGCAATCATCATCTCCCACGTGGTGGCCCAGAGCGACATGGCACAACCGATCAGGAAAATCGCATAACCGCCATAGATCACCGGCTTGCGCCCGAAACTGTCCGAGAGCGGCCCCGCGACGGCCTGACCCACGGCAAAGCCGAGAAAAAGCGCCGAGACGATGAATTGCACGTCATTGGGGTTGGAGACGCCAAGCTCCGCACCGATAAGATCGAGCGCAGGCAGCATGATATCCGTGGCCAGCGCCACAATGGAAATCATGAAGGCCAGAAGGACGACGAATTCACCGATGGCGAGGGGTTTGGGCGTGTTCATGGCCGCGTGCTATGCCGATTGCCGAAAGGCCGCAAGAGAGGCGTCTTCAGGGGTGCCCTGCGCAAGAGGTCAGGCCCAGCGCAACTCTGCCGGGCGGATCTCGAAGCCGATGTGATGCGCGCCGCCCTGAAGCCCCGTGCGGGTGTGGTTGTAGAGTCTGCGCCAATAGGGCTGCACCGTCACGCCCGCGTCCTGCACCATGGTCTGTAGCTGCGCCATCAGCTCGCGCCGGGCCTCGATATCAAGCGTGGCGAGCGCCTGCTCCAGCTTTTCGTCGAACGCGGCATGGGACCAGCCGAACTCGTTCCACGCTTCGCCCGTGCGATAGGCCAGCGCATAGGTCTGCACGCCCAAAGGCCTATGGCCCCAATCGGTGGAGCTATAGGGAAAGCTGGCCCACCCGTCCCAATAATCGGGACCGGGCAGGATGGTCCGGCGCACCTTTATGCCCGCATCCGCCAGAAGGGCCGCAACCGCATCGCAAGTGTCGCGCCGCCAGCCATCGTCGAGCGATATGAGATCATGCTCGAAATCTGCCATCCCGGCCTCCGCCATCAGGGCGCGGGCAGCGTCGGGATCGTATCGGGGCGCGGGCAGCGGCGCGTATTCGGGATGCAGGGGGGCGATATGGTGGTTCTCGGCCACCGCCCCTCGATTGCCATAGCCAAGCTCCAGCACAACCTCATTGCTCACCGCGAGTTGCAGGGCGCGGCGCACGCGCGCATCCTTGTAGGGTTGCTGCCCGTCCACCTCGGCCAATTGGTTGGGCCGGATGACGATTGTGGCGGCGGTGTCGATCTCGTTCTGATCCCAGCCGTCCAGCGCGCCGAACGCGTCGATGAACGGGTCCTGGATGGTGTGGGTCATGTCGATCTCGCCGCCTTGCGCAGCAGCGAGGGCGGCGGAGGGATCGGTGCCGGTATCGATGAACTCGATCCGCTGCATCCATGCGCCGTTCCCGGCGTTCCACCACGTGTGGCCCTCGTTGCGCACCAGCGTGGCGCGCAGGCCCGGCTCCACGACCTCGGGCAGGTATGGCCCCGTGCCGATGGGCGTCTCCAGCATGGTGGCCGGATCGAACCCCTCGGGCACAATCGCCGCTGGATAGTCGGCCATCCCGGCGATCAGCGAGATATCGGGTCGGGGCAGACTCAGCGTCACCTGATGCGCGCCTGTCTCGGCCACGGCACCCGTGCGCATCCGCCCGCTGGCCGGGTCCACTAGGACCGCAAACCGTCCGGCCATGGAATTGCCCGGCGCATCCCGCTCGCACCAACGCTCGATATTGCGGATCACATCCGCAGGGGTAAAGGCGCTGCCATCGTTCCAGCGCACGCCGGGGCGCAGGTTGAGCACATAGCGCGCCCCGTCATCGCTGATCTCCCAGCTTTCCAGAAGCTGGCCCCGGAATGTGCCGTTATTTTCATAGCTTACAAGGTATTCCAGCCACCCGCGCGAAACATTGGCGGCCTGAAACCAGTCATATGTGCGCGGATCGCGCAGGTCCCGGACGGTCATCTGAATACGCACCAGGGTGTCGGTGGTGGGCGCTGTGGGCTCTTCGGCTTGCGCCGGAGCGGGCAGGCCCAAGGCCGCGTAAGCGGCGGCGGTGGAGGCGCCAAAACTGCTGGCTTGGGCCAGGAATTCGCGTCGGCTTATCGGGTCACGCTTGGCGCTTGCGGCTTGGTCAAGGAGATGCGCAGGCACGGGTCTGTTGGGGGCTTGCCGGGACGGTGTGGGGCGCTGCGAGGTGGGGCGATCTGGCATTTAGGGCTCTCCTCAGGCGGCGTGGTTGCGACCTTTCTCCATTATGCGGGGTATGAACGCAAATCACATATCCCTGCACGGATGACACCCGGCGCGCATAATTGTCAGGTGGCCGAGCCTTCGAGCGGGGTCGGATAGCCTGGCGCAGTGAAGGGCGTGGGGCCGAGCCCTTCGGCCTTTTGCGCCGCATGTGTCGCAGGCCGGGCTTCCAAGGCGGTGGCAAGCGCCATCAGTTTGGGGAACGTGGCAAGATCGAACCACGCGGTCTGATCCTTGGGATAAAGCCTCAGCCAGCGCAGCATGCAGCACAGATACAAATCCGCAGCGGATGGCTCCGCGCCCAGCAGATAAGGCCCCGCTACCGCCTCCTCCAGGAGCGCCAGAAGCCGCAGCACCTCTGTGTGCATCTGCGTCTTCACAGCCGCCTGATGTGCGACGTCGGGTCCGGCATATTTGACCGTATAGAAGAGCATCCGCAGCGCAGGATGCAAGGTGTTTGACAGGAAAAACAACCATTTGAGGAAATCCGCGCGGCTCGTTGAGCTGGGCAGGGGCGCCAGCGTGCCCGGATGCGCCTCGCCCAGCCACAAAAGGATCGCCCCGGTCTCGAAGAGCGGTCCCGCGGGCGTCTCCAGCACTGGGATCAGCCCGTTGGGGTTGAGCGCAAGATAGGCTGCACTGCGCTGCGCCTCTGTCCGACGATCCACCAAAACGGTGCGGTAGGGCAGGTCCATCTCCTCAAGGGCGAGGCGGATGATCAGCGAGGCGTTATCGGGGGCGTAATGGAGCAGATATGTCATAGCCCACGTTAGGGCGCGTTTGCGGTCACGAGCCCAAGATTTGCGACATTTGATCCGTGTTTTACGCAAAATTAACAAACGCGGTGCGAAGGTGATGCAAGACCCCTTTGAACCCGATCTTTGTAACGGCGCGCAGGTATCTTATGAAACACCCCGTCAGGCCCCCATTCAGCCATTCCGTGATGCGCTTTGCCATCATTGCGCTCTTATGCACGGGGCTGCTCTTTGCCCTCCCGCTCAGCGCGCTGCCCTAGGACGGATTTCGCCCTCGCACCCCGGCGGCAATAGCCCTATACCTTTTGGCAAGAAAGCTGGGGAGTCGCTGCCATGACCGGAGAATTATCGCCCATCGACAAGGCCAAATTCGTCGCCGCCAAGCGGGCGGTGGATTATGTCGAGGATGGAATGCGCGTGGGGCTTGGCACCGGCAGCACCGCCGCGTGGATGGTTCGTTGCTTGGGCGAAATGGTCCGCGACGAGGGCCTGAAGATCAAGGGCGTGCCTACGTCGACCCGCACGGCAGAGTTGGCGCGCGAGGTCGGCATTGACGTGATCAGCCTTGACGAGGCCAAATGGCTTGATCTGACCATTGACGGCGCGGATGAATTCGACGCCGAGTTGAACCTGATCAAGGGCGGCGGTGGCGCGCTTTTGCAAGAAAAGATCGTGGCCACGGCCAGCGACCAAATGATCGTTATCACCGATGCGGGCAAGGAAGTGGGCCATCTTGGCGCGTTCCCTTTGCCGGTTGAGGTGATCCCCTTCGGCTGGCAAACCACCCGCGCGCTGATCGAGGAAATGCTGATTTCCGTGGATGTGCTGGGCCGGGACGTGACGCTCAGGATGAACGGCGAGCACGCCTATGTCACGGATGAAGGCAATCACATCCTTGACCTGCATCTGGGCAGGATCGGTAATGCCCGTCAGCTTGCCATGGTGCTCAACCAGCTTCCGGGCGTGGTGGAGAATGGGCTTTTCATCGACATTTGCGATATCGTCGTGATCGGTCATGGCGATGGCAAAGTGGAGTTGCGCGACATCAATGAGGGCACAGTCCAGACGGATCGTCTCGATTTCGTGGAGTCCGACAATCTTTTCAATGACATGATGGACTGAGACGCGGGCGTTGAGAGCGGGCTCGCCGAAACGGGCATTGAGCGGCAATTGCAAAACAAGGCAAGGCACGAGGGCACAGATGGAATTCGACTATGATCTTTTCGTGATCGGCGGTGGCTCTGGCGGCGTGCGTGCAGCGCGTGTGGCGGCGGCCGAAGGCGTGGGCGTGGCCCTGGCCGAGGGCGACCGCTATGGCGGGACCTGCGTGATCCGCGGCTGTGTGCCGAAAAAATTCATGGTCTTTGCCAGTGGCTATCCCGAAGCCATCAAGGACGCGCAGCAATACGGCTGGACCGTGGATGCGGGCGGCTTTGACTGGCCGGGGTTCCGCACGAAGATGCATGCCGAACTGGACCGGCTCGAAGAGATCTACCGCAACCTTTTGAAAAATAGCGGTGTGGTCAGCTATGACGCTCGCGCACGGCTGAGCGATGCCCACACCGTCACGCTCAGCACGGGCGAAAGCTTCACCGCCAAGCATATCCTGATCGCCACGGGCGGGCATCCGGTGAAGCCCGACATTCCGGGGGCGGAAGGGGCGCTGGTCAGCGATGATATCTTCTTGCTTGATGAGATGCCCAAGTCGATCCTGATCATTGGCGGCGGCTATATCGCCTGCGAATTTGCGTGCATTCTCAACGGTCTGGGTGTCGAGGTGACGCAGTATTATCGTGGCGCACAGATACTGCGGGGCTTTGACGACGAGGCACGCGGGCTTGTGGCGGAAGAGATGAAAGCCTCTGGCGTGGACTTGCATCTGGGCACCAATATCATCGACATGGGCCCCGCCGAGGGCGGTTACCGGGTCAAATCCACCAACGGCACCGAGAAGGTGTTTGGGCAAGTGTTCTTTGCCACGGGTCGCAATCCCAGTAGCGGCGATATGGGCCTTGAAGAGATCGGCGTATCTCTGGGACGCCACGGCCAGATCGAGGTCGACGATTACAGCCAGACCTCTGTCCCGTCCGTCTATGCGATTGGCGATGTGACCGACCGGGTGAACCTCACGCCCGTCGCCATCCGCGAAGGGATGGCGTTTGTGGAGACCGTCTTCAAAGGCAACCCCACCCCCGTCGATCACGAGTTGATCCCAACCGCGATCTTCACCCAGCCAGAAGTCGGCACGGTCGGCCTGAGCGAGGAAGACGCCCGCGAGCAGGAGCCGATCGAGGTCTATTGCACGTCATTCAAGCCGATGCAGGGCGCGTTTGCGGGCCGCTCCAGCCGCGTGCTGATGAAGTTGGTGGTGAGCCAAGCCAGCCGCAAGGTTCTGGGCTGTCATATTGTCGCGCCAAACGCGGGCGAAATCATCCAATTGGCAGGCGTGGCGGTCAAGATGGGTGCCACCAAAGAGGATTTCGACCGGACCTGCGCAGTGCACCCAACCATCTCCGAAGAAATCGTTACAATGAAAACCCCGGTGCGAACGGCTTGATTTTTGCCACGCACTATACAGTTTAAGCAGAACTGCGGCGCACAGGCTGTCGCGGAGGACTTCAAGAAGGGAAAGACGTTCATGGCAGGACCATCTGGCGGCCCGTGGGGCGGCGGCGGCGGTAATTCGGGAAATGGCGGAGGCAATGGCGGCGGCGGCGATGATCGCGACCGCGGCGGACGCCGTCCGAATGAGGGGGGCAAACCCCCGATCCCCGAAATCGACGAGCTTATGAAAAAGGGTCAAGACCAGTTGCGTGTGCTCATGGGCGGGCGTGGCGGCGGCGGTGGCACCAATGGTGCGGGCGGCGGCGATGGTGGACCCGCGTTGACCAAAGGCACGGTCGGCCTTGGCATTGTCGCGCTGATCGGCCTGTGGCTTTTCGCGAGCTTTTACACGGTGAAGCCCGAAGAACGCGCGGTGGAGCTGTTCCTCGGGGAATATTATCGCACCACCTCACCGGGCCCTCACCTCGCGCCTTGGCCGCTCATCACCTATGAGAAGGTCGTCACGACCCGCGAGCAAAACGAAGATATCGGCGTCGGTGCACGCGGCAGCGAGGCTGGCCTCATGCTGACGGCGGACGAGAACGTGGTCGATATCGATTTTCAGGTGGTCTGGAACATCAATGATCCGGACATGTTCCTGTTCAACTTGCGCGATCCGCGCTCCACGATCCGCGCGGTGTCCGAATCGGCCATGCGCGAGATCATTGCGCAATCGCAGCTGGCACCGGTGCTCAACCGGGACCGCGGCATCATCGCCGCGCGTCTGGAGGAGTTGATCCAGAGCACGCTCGACAGCTATGACAGCGGCGTCAACGTCATCCGCGTCAACTTCGACAAGGCAGACCCACCCCAACAGGTGATTGACGCCTTCCGCGAAGTACAGGCCGCAGAGCAGCAGCGTGACCGTCTTGAGAAAGAGGCTGACGCCTATGCCGCGCGCATCCTCGCCGAGGCCCGTGGTCAGGCCGCTCAGACGCTGGAAGAGGCCGAAGGGTATCGCGCCCGCGTGGTCAACGAGGCCGAGGGTGAAGCAAGCCGCTTTACCGCCGTTCTGACGGAATACACCAAGGCCCCCGAAGTGACGCGTCAGCGCCTCTATCTTGAGGCGATGGAAGAGGTTCTGGGCGGGATGGACAAGATCATCCTTGACGAGAACCAGTCGGGCGGCGGATCGGGCATTGTGCCTTACCTGCCACTCAACGACCTGCGCCGTAACACAGGAGATCAGTAACATGCGGAAAACAGCTTTAATTCTGCCCGTCATCGCCGTTGCGGTCATCACGGCCCTGTCGTCAGTCTTTATTGTGGACGAACGTGAAAAAGCGCTCGTGCTGCAATTCGGTAAGATCGTCAAAGTCAAAGAGGAGCCGGGTCTCGGCTTCAAGATCCCGCTGGTCCAGGAGGTCGTGAGCTATGATGACCGTATCCTGAGCCGCGATATCGAACCTTTGGAGGTCACCCCGCTTGACGATCGCCGTCTCGTGGTCGATGCCTTCGCGCGCTACCGGATTGTGGATGTCGAGCGGTTCCGCCAAGCGGTCGGCACCGGGGGCATCCCGGCGGCTGAAAACCGGCTCGATTCGATCCTGCGCTCGCGGACACGCGAAATCTTGGGTTCGGTCAGCTCGAATGACATCCTCAGCTCGGACCGTGCAGCTCTGATGCTGCGCATCCGTAACTCGGCCATCCCAGAGGCGGTTGAGTTGGGCATCGAGATTGTCGATGTGCGTCTCAAGCGCACGGATCTGCCGCCACAAAACCTTGACGCCACCTTTGCGCGTATGCGGGCAGAACGTGAGCGTGAGGCGGCGGACGAGATCGCGCGCGGTAACGAGGCGGCGCAACGTGTGCGGGCTCAGGCCGACCGGACGCAGGTCGAGCTTGTGTCGGATGCGCGCCGTCAGGCGGAGATCACCCGAGGTGAGGCCGACGCAAACCGCAACGCGATCTTCAACGAAGCGTTTGGCGAAAACGAGGAGTTCTTCTCCTTCTACCGCTCGCTCAACGCCTACCGGATCGCGCTGCGCGGGGAGACATCGACCATTGTGATGTCGCCTGACAGTGCGTTCTTCGACTACTTCAACTCGCCAACGGCTGAGTAATGCTTGGCGTTGTCGCACTCGCCCTCGGGCTGGTGCTTATTGTGGAGGGGCTGGTCTATGCGCTGGCCCCTTCGCTCGTTGAGAAGATGCTTTTTGCCTTGCGCGGAATGCCCCCTGAAGCGCGCCGTATCTTGGGGTTTTTGTCCATTGTTTCAGGGCTTTGCCTCGTATGGGTTGCCAAACTTCTCGGGGCATGAACCCCGCTTGGAGCAGATCACCATAGCGTGACGTGATGTTGCATTCTTTGCGGATGTGTAAAACGTGCCTACATTACACTCATCTCGCGGCGCAGAGAGTTTCGATAACGCCGCGCCTTTTTTCAACAAAGGAGTCTTGGAGTTGACACTCGCAACCCAAATCAAAACCACAACAGCCCCTGAACCGAGCAGCACGCTGCGCGTCTTCATGCTGGGCGCGCTGACCACCCTTTTGGTGATCGCGCAAGCCACATTTGCAAACGCCCGCACCGATAGTTTTGCGGATCTTGCGGAAAAGATCAGCCCGGCGGTGGTTAACATCACAACATCCACCGTGGTCGCCACAGGCACGGGGCCATCCCCTGTCGTGCCTGAAGGCAGCCCGTTCGAGGATTTCTTCCGCGAATTCCGTGATCGTAGCGGCAATGGCGACCGGCCCCGGCGCAGTTCCGCGCTCGGCTCGGGCTTCGTGATCTCGGAGGATGGCTATATCGTCACCAACAACCACGTGATCGAGAGCGCCGATGAAATCATCATCGAGTTCTTTGAGGGCGGGGAGCTTGAGGCGACTGTCATCGGCACCGACCCCAAGACTGATATCGCTCTTCTTAAGGTCGAAACCGATGTGCCGCTGCCCTTCGTCAGCTTCGGCGACAGCGATACCGCCCGTGTGGGTGATTGGGTCATGGCCATGGGCAACCCCCTCGGTCAGGGTTTCTCGGTCAGCGCCGGGATCGTCTCGGCCCGTAACCGCGCGCTCAGCGGCACCTATGACGATTACATCCAGACGGACGCCGCCATCAACCGGGGCAACTCGGGCGGGCCGCTCTTTGATATGGACGGGATGGTCGTCGGCGTGAACACCGCGATCCTCAGCCCCAATGGCGGCTCGATCGGTATCGGTTTCTCAATGGCGTCCAATGTCGTCACGCAAGTGGTGGATCAGCTTCAGGAGTTCGGCGAGACCCGCCGCGGTTGGCTCGGGGTGCGTATTCAGGACGTGACCGATGATGTCGCCGAGGCGATGGGGCTGGAAACTGCTTCCGGTGCGTTGGTCACTGATGTGCCCGAAGGTCCTGCGGCTGAAAGCGGGATGCAATCGGGCGACGTGATCCTCAGCTTTGACGGCACTGATGTGGACGACACACGCGGTCTCGTGCGCACTGTCGGCAACACGGCCGTGGGCAAGGAAGTCCGCGTCGTGGTCTTCCGCGATGGTGGCACGCAGACATTGCGCGTCACACTTGGCCGTCGCGAAGAGGCTGAAGGCGTGGTCCCCGCAGCCCAGCCCGGTGACCCGGACGGCGCGGAAGAGCCCGCCGAGAAGATGATCCTCGGCCTCACGGTCAGCCCGCTCACCGATGAGCTGCGTGAGCAGCTTGAGATGGACGGTTCGGCACAGGGCCTTGCGGTGACGGATGTCGATCCGCTGTCGGACGCCCATGAGAAGGGCCTGCGCGCGGGCGATGTGATCGTGGAGGCGGGTCAGGAAATGCTGACCTCAATCTCCGAGTTCGAGGACCGTATCGCCACGGCGAAGGAGGCGGGCCGCAAGTCGGTTCTGCTTCTGGTGCGTCGGGCCGGGGAGCCGCGCTTTGTGGCTCTGTCCGTCGAGGAGGCGGCTGAGTAAGCCACGCCGCTTTACCGCAAAACAACAAAAGCCCCGTCCGGTATCATACCGGGCGGGGCTTTTTGATGAGCAATATAAAAAGCGGCGCCCCAATCAGGGGACGCCGCTCTGTTACATTTCGAGGCCGTGACCCCTCGGTCAGCTTATTCGGCAGGCTGTCCAAGCAGGCCCCGCTTTTCGCGCAACCCGTCACGGTAGAGCGCCTTGATCAACGCGAGACACATCAGGCCCATCACCATGGTGAACGGAAGCGCCCCGATGATCATCGCATTGCGCAGCGCATCCATCGGATTGTTTTCCCCCGCCGCAAGGATCAGGGTGCCGATCACCAGCGTGAGGATGATGCCCCAAACGATGCGGTGCTTCACGCCGGTCTCTTGCGCGCCGCCAGACATGATCGTGTTCATCACAAGGATGCCCGAATCCGCCGATGTGACGAGGAAGGTCATGATCAGCACCACGCACATGATGGTCAGCGCCGACAAGAGCCCGCCATCGATCATCTGGCCCAGCGTGACGAAGAGCTTGGCAGTGTTGGAGGCCGCAATGATTGTGCCTTCCGCGCCGCCTGTCAGCTCCAGATCGATTGCTGTGCCGCCGAGGATCGTCATCCATGCGAAACACACCAGCGACGGCGCGATCACGCAGCCGACGATGAATTCCCGCACCGAACGGCCCTTGGAAATGCGCGCAAGGAAGAGGCCCACGAACGGCGAGAAGGCGATCCACCAGGCCCAGTAGAACGTGGTCCAGCCCGACTGCCAGCCAAACTGCCGGCCTTGGTTGCCTGCCTCATAGACCGCCATCAGCGTGGCGTCGTCGAGCCCTGCTGCAGTACCCGTGAGGCCTGATTTGAAGCCGTCAAAGCTGCCCCACGCGTTGGTGGCCCCACTGAAAAGATCCCCCGCCAGAGGCTGGGCTGCGGCCGGGATCGCGGCTGTGAAGGCCTCTTGGCTCATTGGCCCGAAAGCGTTGAAGCTGAGCGAGACGAAGTGGAGGATGTAATCCACCATCGCCGAGCCATAGGTTGTCATGGCGAAGGCGAAGGAGCCGAAGATCACGAAGGTCATCAGCAAGATCACCGACAGGACCAGATTGAGGTTCGAGAGGTATTTCACACCGCGCCCTACGCCTGACACCGCCGAAATGATCGAGAGTGTCATGATCAAAACGAGACCCGCGATCAGGCCGACCTTGCCCGGTGTAGGGGCGTCGCCTTCCATGTTCATCATCCACTCCATGCCGGTGATCGCGTAGACACCGTCGATGAACTGACTGACGCCGAAGCCGATGGTCACAGACACGCCGAGGATGGTCGCCACAACGCCGAGCACGTCCACCATATGGCCCAAAGGCCCGTTCACATGCCGCCCGAAAAGCGGCGTGAGCGCCGAGCGGATGGTCAGCGGCATATCGCGTGTGTAGGCGTAATAGGCGAGGCTGAGCCCGGTCACGACATAGATGGCCCATGCGTGAAAGCCGTAATGCAGGAACGTGTAACGAAAGCCTGATTCCAGCGCGGCCACGGTATTGCCTTCAACCGCACCCGCCACGACCACGGGGTTCGACCCCCAGAGGCCCAGAGGCTCTGCGGTGGCAAAGACCATAAGCCCAACGCCCAGACCCGCGCCGAACATCATCGAAAACCAACTGAAATTGGAAAACTCGGGCTTCTCGCCCGGCGTGCCCATGATGCGCGCGCCCGTTTTGGGCAGCAGCGCGATCACTGCGAGGAAGAAAGCGAAAAAGCCCACGATAACAATATAAAAACCGTTGAACACACTGAGGATACTGCTGTTCCAGCTGCCCAGTGTCGAATTGGCCGATCCCGGCCAAACCAAGGCCCAAAGCACCAAAGCGACCATAATGCATTTGCTGATCAAGGCGATAGGTAGGCTGTTGTCTTTGTAAAATCCGGCGTCCTGGGTGTTGATGTCCAGTTCCGTAAAGGGTGGTTTGATACTCATTTTGATGTCCCTGTTCCCGTGAGCGCTTGGCTGTTTGCGTGTTATGGCAGAGCCTCATTCGTTGGAGGCGTGGGCGCGCGTTTATCCCAAGGGTAAGTCTGTCACGAACCATACGCCTGCCCCGGGTGCGTTTGCGGCAGGGCGTCGCTTGAATGCGACGCTGATTTTGCCCTGCGGCGGGATGTCGCGGTTTGTGCGCGGTTTGCAGGGTGCTGCCCCCAAGCAGATTCGGCTGCTTTCGCAGGGTTGCTCTGAGCGCATCGCGCGCCCGCGCTTGACCATTTTGCGAAAGGCGGCTCTTGTGGACGGGATGACCTTAGATATTGATTTTGTCCGCGCCCAGTTTCCTGCTTTTGAGGAGCCCAGCCTCCAAGGCCAAGCCTTCTTTGAAAACGCAGGGGGCAGCTATATGTGCCGCCCGGTCATCGAACGGCTGGAGCGGTTCCACCGCCAGCGCAAGGTGCAGCCCTACGCCCCCTACGCCGCCAGCCGTTTGGGCGGCGAGGAGATGGACGAGGCCCAGACCCGCCTTGCCGCGATGATGGGCGTGGAGACGGATGAGCTGAGCTTTGGCCCCTCCACGACGCAAAACACCTATGTGCTCGCCCGCGCCTTTGCGCAGTTCATGTCGCCCGGCGACGCCATCATCGTCACCAATCAGGATCACGAGGCCAATACTGGCCCGTGGCGCCGCCTAGCCGATGAGGGCTTTGAGGTGCGCGAGTGGAAGATCGACCCGGAGACGGGCCTTCTGAACCCTGAAGATCTCGTCGATCTCTTGGACGAAAAAGTGCGCCTTGTGTGTTTCCCGCATTGCTCCAACGTGGTGGGGGCGGTCAATCCGGTGGCCGAGATTACCGCGCTGGCCCATGCTGCCGGAGCTTTTGTCTGTGTGGATGGGGTGAGCTACGCGCCGCATGGGTTTGTGAATGTGGACATGCTGGGCGCGGATATCTACCTCTTCTCGGCCTACAAAACCTATGGGCCGCATCAAGGGATCATGGTGATCCGGCGTACCTTGGGAATGCAACTTCCCAATCAGGGACATTATTTCAACGCGGGCCGTCTGGACAAACGCTTTACCCCCGCAGGCCCCGATCATGCGCAGGTCGCGGCCTGCGCGGGTATGGCCGATTACATGGATAAGCTTGCCGCACATCACGGGATCACCGGTGGCCCGGCGGAGCGCGTAAGCGGCGTGCATGACCTTATGCGCGCCCATGAAGAGGCGCTTTTGCAACCTCTGCTCGATGATTTGGCCGCGCGCAATTCCATCCGCCTCATCGGTCCCGTGACGGCGGCGGGCCGCGCGCCAACCGTGGCCGTGGCTCTGGCGCGTCCGGGTGAGGCCGTTGCGCGCGATCTGGCGGAGCATGGCATCATGGCGGGGGGTGGCGATTTCTACGCGGTGCGGCCCTTGGGCGCGATGGGCGTAGATACGGAAAAGGGCGTACTACGGCTCAGCTTTGTGCATTACACCAGCCGTGATGAGGTGGACCAGCTGCGCGCGGCGCTGGATATATGTCTTTAATGCCGCGCTGAGCGCGCTATGTCAGGGCCAAAGAAGATAAAAGGCCTGAATATGACCGATACTTCGCCGACGATCCTGTGGTTGCGCCGCGACTTCCGGCTGACCGATCATCCCGCTTTGGCCGCCGCAATCGAGGCGGGCGGTCCTGTTATCCCCGTGTTTATCCATGACGCCGAGATTGAACGGCTGGGCGCTGCCCCTAAATGGCGGCTTGGCCTTGCGGTGGAGAAGTTCAGCGAAACGCTTGAGGCGATGGGCAGCCGCCTGATCCTGCGGCAGGGTGATCCGCTTGAGGTTCTGCGGGCACTGGTCAAAGAGACAGGCGCGCGCGCGGTGCATTGGTCGCGGCTTTATGATCCGCACGCCATCGCACGCGACAAGGCGGTGAAGGCCGGGCTGAAGGAGGATGGCATCGAGGCGGGTAGCCATCGGGGCCATCTTCTGTTTGAGCCATGGACGGTGGAAACCAAGACTGGCGGCTTCTACCGCGTCTATTCGCCGATGTGGCGCGCCGTGAAGGACCGCGATGTGCCAAGCCCCCTCAGGGCCCCCTCCAAGATCCCCGCACCAGACGCGTGGCCCGCCTCTGACACGCTTGGCGATTGGCGCATGGATGCGGCGATGAACCGAGGTGCCGACATCTGCCGCCCGCATCAATGCGTGGGCGAGGCCGCCGCTCAGGACCGCCTGGCGTGGTTTCTGGACGGGCCGATTGATCCCTACAAGGACGACCGCAACCTGCCCGGCCGCGATGGCACCTCGAACCTGTCGGAAAACCTCGCCGTGGGGGAAATCAGCCCCGCTCAATGCTGGCACGCAGGGATGCGCGCGCGCGAGGAAGGGGCAGGCGGCGCGGAGCATTGGGTCAAGGAAGTTGTCTGGCGCGAGTTTGCCTACCACCTCATCTACCACACGCCACAGATCACCCATCGCAACTGGCGCGAGGATTGGGACGCGTTCCCATGGTCCGAGGATGCGGGCTCCGAGGCGGTTCTGCGCTGGAAGCAGGGGCGCACGGGCGTGCCTTTCGTGGATGCGGCCATGCGCGAGATGTATGTGACGGGCCGGATGCACAACCGGGGCCGTATGATCGTGGCCTCGTATCTGACCAAACACCTGATGACCCATTGGCGCATCGGGATGGAATGGTTTGACGACTGCCTCACCGATTGGGACCCTGCGAGCAACGCGATGGGCTGGCAATGGGCGGCAGGCTCGGGCCCGGACGCTGCCCCCTATTTCCGCATCTTCAACCCCGAGACGCAGCTGGAGAAGTTCGACCCCAAGGGTGTCTACCCCGCGCGCTGGATCGCCGAGACGGCGCGACAGCCCTCGGACACAGCGCTCAGCTTTTTCGACGCCATTCCGCGCAGCTGGGACCTGAAGCCCGATGCGCGATACCCCGAGCCGCTCGTGACCCTTTCTGAGGGCAGAAACCGCGCATTGGCCGCTTATGAAAGCCGCAGCTTTTGAAACGGCGGGAGATGGTGCGCATTATCCTCTTGCCGCCTTTGAACCGTGACAATAGCTTGGCAAAAAAGACAGGAAATGCCCTTACATGATCCTCACTGACACGCATGGCCAGCCCGGCCTGCCGCGCTATTTCGCGACGGTATTCTCAAAGCTCAAAACCTCGGTGCGCAACGGGCAGGTGGATTTTGTCATGCCCGATGGGCGCATTTTCCGGGCCGAAGGTCCAGGGGCGGGGCCTGTGGGCGTTGTCGAAGTGCATAATGACGATTGCTTTGCGCGGCTCGTGCGCGAAGGCGATATGGGGTTTTCAGAGGCCTATCTCGACGGCTGGTGGAGCACGCCTGACCTTATGGCGCTGATGGATTTCGCCCATGCGGACAATTGGGAAGTCTATGATGGATTTCCCGCCATGGGCCTTTTGCGGGCCTATGAGCGGCTGCGCCACTGGCTGCGCCGCAATTCGCGCGCGCAGGCTCTCAAGAACATCAGCTATCACTATGATCTGGGCAACCAGTTCTATGGCCTCTGGCTGGATGAGACGATGACCTATTCCTCTGCACTCTTTGCCTCTGGCCAAGAAGATCTGGAGAAGGCTCAAACCGCGAAATACGCCTCTATGGTGGATCAGATGGGTGTGAAGCCCGGTGATCATGTGCTTGAAATCGGCTGTGGCTGGGGCGGATTTGCGGAATATGCGGCCAAGGAACGGGGGCTGAAAGTCACCGGCCTCACGATCAGCCGCGAACAATTGGCCTATGCGCAAGAGCGGATGAAGCGCGCGGGGCTGTCGGATATGGTCGAGCTGAAGTTGCAAGATTACCGCGACGAGCGTGGCACATATGACGGCATCGCGTCGATCGAGATGTTCGAGGCCGTGGGTGAGCAATACTGGCCTGTGTATTTTGAGACCGTCCGCGAACGCCTGCGCCCCGGTGCACAGGCCACGCTTCAGATCATCACGGTCGAAGATCACCGCTTTGAGGCTTATCGAAAAGGCATTGATTTTATTCAAAAATATATCTTCCCCGGTGGGATGCTTCCAAGCCCATCCGCGCTGCATGGCGAGGTGGAGAAGGCAGGACTGACCATCGAACGGTCGCTGGGGTTCGGCAAAAGCTACAGCCAGACGCTGCGCCGTTGGCACGATACATTCAACGCCAAGTGGGATGATGTGGCCGCTCTTGGTTTTGACGACCGGTTTCGGCGGATGTGGAATTTCTACCTCACCTCTTGCGCGGGCGCGTTCGAGGGGGGAAACTGCGATGTGATACAAATCACCATTGCCCGCCCGGTCAAGTAACCCGGCAGGCCGCAGCAAAGACGAGGGCCCATGATCAAAACGCGCTACATGCCGACGGCGGGACGTCTCGTGGGGGCGGTAAGCCTCGGCGCGCTGGGCTGGTTTGGCTCAGACATGGTGCGGCCATTGATGCCGGATTACACGTCCTTTGGATGGTTCAACTACGTCAATCTGGTGCTTGGTATCCTGTGCGGATGGTTCGTCATGGGCAGCCGTGCGGGGCGGGGTTGGGGTGAGGCTATCAGCAATGGGCTCACAGGGCTTTTCGCGCTGGTGTTCTGGGGGTTCTTTGCTCAGAGCTTCAATCTCATGCTCAAGCAATCGCTGGAAAAACGTTTTGAGGGTCCGGTCGAGGCGATCTTGGGGATGTTCAAGAACGCCGCGGAATATGCCGCGTATCTGGTCGATCCAATGCTGATTGCGACGCTTACGGTGGGTGGTATGGCCAGTGGGCTCGTCACCGAAATCGCAGCGCGCCGTTGGAGCTGACAGGCATTGCCCGCGCTCTTTGTCTATGGCTCTCTGCGCGACCGGTCGCTTCTGGATATCGTGCTGGGCCATGGAGGTGCGCAGGTGTGCGCGGCCATATTGCCGGACCACAAGGTCAGCTGGGCCGAGGGGCAGGTTTTCCCGTATATAGAGGCCGCATCGGGCGCGTCTGCAGAGGGTCTTTTGCTACGGGGGCTGACGGAGGCGGATGTAGCACGGCTTGATTTCTACGAAGGCGGGTTCGGCTATGATCTGCGCCGCATCGAGGTCTTTGCAGATTGCGCGCAAAGTGCCGAGGTCTATTTCCCCCGGCCCGGGCTCTGGACTGCGGGGGCGCCCTTTGCTCTCGCGGATTGGCAGGCCACGTATGGCCCGCTCAGCCGCCACGCCGCGCGCGAGGCGATGGGATATTTCGGGCGTTTCAGTGCCAAAGAGCTGGCCGCGAAGATGCCGATGATCCGCGCCCGCGCCGCCGCCCGGCTTCTGGCGGGCGGCGTGCCACACGAGATCCGCAGCAACACCCCCGCCAGCGTTGTCGAGCTGATCGCGGAGGAAACCCCCCATGCGGGGTTTTTCGTGACCAAGGCCCTCACCCTGCGCCACCCCAAATTCGACGGACAGTTGACGGAGCCTTTGCGCCGTGAGGTCTTTGTCTCCACCGATGCGGCCATCGTGCTGCCCTATGATCCGGTGCGCGACCGGGTGCTTTTGATCGAACAGTTCCGCATGGGGCCTTTCGGGCGTGGAGATCCATACCCTTGGATGCTGGAGCCGGTGGCGGGGCGCGTTGATCCCGGCGAGACACCAGCAGAGGCCGCACACCGCGAATGTGCCGAGGAGGCGGGGCTGACCCTTACGGGGTTGGAGGCAATTGCGTCCTACTATTGCTCGCCTGGCGTGGTGACGGAGTATTTCCACACCTATCTTGGCCTTGCTGATCTGCCCGATGATCTGCCGCGCCTGGGTGGGCTTGAAACCGAGGCTGAGGATATCCGCCTGCATATTATGTCCTTTGAGCATGCCCATGCCCTGATTGGAACGGGTGAGGCGGATAACGGCCCTTTGATCCTTGCGTTGATGTGGCTTGCACGTGAGAGACCCCGGCTGCGCGCAGCCGCTTGAGTTTCGCCCCTGTGGGGCCTACACCTTGGCGCGACTTGAACGCAGGACATTGGACGCGGGGACCACGGATATGCGCATTGCTCAGGATCTGGCCGAGGCGGTCGGGAACACACCACTCATCAAGCTGCGCCGTGCGAGCGAAGAGACCGGCTGCACCATCCTTGGCAAGGCGGAATTCATGAACCCGGGCCAGTCGGTCAAGGACCGCGCGGCGCTCTACATCATCCGAGACGCGGTCGCGCGGCGCGCGCTGAAACCCGGCGGCACGATTGTCGAGGGCACGGCGGGTAATACGGGCATCGGCCTCGCCCTTGTCGGGGCGTCGATGGGGTTCAAAACTGTGATCGTCATCCCCGAGACGCAAAGCGAAGAGAAAAAAGACATGCTGCGCCTTGCAGGGGCCGATCTCGTGCAGGTGCCTGCCGCGCCCTATTCCAACCCCAACAATTTCGTGCGCTATTCCGAGCGTCTGGCCGCCGAGCTTGCGCAGACCGAGCCCAACGGCGCGATCTGGGCCAATCAATTCGACAACACCGCCAACCGGCAGGCCCATGTGGAAACCACCGGCCCCGAGATTTGGGAGCAGACCGACGGTAAGGTGGACGGGTTCATCTGCGCCTGCGGATCGGGTGGCACGCTGACGGGCGTGGCTATGGCGCTGCAATCCAAGGGCGTAAAGATCGGCCTTGCAGACCCGATGGGGGCGAAGCTTTTTTCCTATTACACGACCGGAGAGTTGGAGTCTGAGGGTGGCTCCATCGCCGAGGGCATCGGGCAGGTGCGCATCACGCGCAACCTCGAAGGACTTAAGCCCGATTTTGCATATCAAGTCCCCGATGAGGAGGCTCTGCCCATCGTATTCGACCTTCTGCGTGATGAGGGGCTCTGCATGGGGGCGTCCTCGGGCGTGAACATCGCAGGTGCCATGCGCATGGCGCGCGAAATGGGACCGGGGCACACGATCGTTACCATTCTGTGCGATTATGGAACCAGATATCAGTCCAAACTGTTTAACCCTGAGTTTTTGCGTGAAAAAGGCCTGCCTGTGCCGGATTGGATGGGCGCTGCGCCACGATCCATTCCGGGAGTTTTTGAAGAATGATAAGAATTTTCAAGGCCCTGCTGCTGGCGCTTGCGTTTTTGGCTTTGCCCACTGGTGGCGGGTTTGGGCCGGGTCTTGGTCTTGGGGCAGGGCCTGCCCATGCGCAGCAAAACGGTGTGGAGGCCCCTGATTACGAGCGATGGGCCCTTATTGCCGGCCGCGCGTCCGAGGCGGTGGAAACCGCGCGTGCCTCCACAGGTGCGCTGGAAGATCTGCGTATTCTGCTTGTCGAGTGGCGTGACCGCTTCAACGCCGCGCAAGACGTCAACGTCAATGCCATTACCACGGCTGAGGCGCAACTGCGCGCGTTGGGGCCAGCCCCCGCCGAGGGCGAGGCCGAAGGCGCACAGATTGCGGCGCAGCGCAGCGCGCTCAACTCCGAACTTGTAGCACTGCGTGAGCCGATCCAACGCGCGCAGGTCGCCTATAGCCGCGCGGATGGGCTGATCAAATCCATCGACCGGATCATCCGGGAGCGTCAGACCGAACAGCTGATGGAACTTGGCCCCTCGCCGATCAACCCGCAGAACTGGCCTGCTGCCGTAAATGCGCTGCGCATGACCACAGACGACATCAGCGACGAAGTGCGCAAATCCCTGAGCTGGGACGTGCGGCGCACCGAATTCCGGAACGCCCTGCCGCTCAGCATCGTTCTGAGCGTTGTCGGGCTCGTATTGCTCTTTCGCGGGCGCTTCTGGGTAGAGCTTGCCTTGCGCCTCTTCATGCCGAAGAGCACGGCGTCCGTGCAGTGGTTGCTCGGCTGGATCATGTCCATGGGCGAGATCGTCGTGCCCTTCGTTGGCTATATGCTCATCAACAACGCGGCCTATAACACGGGCCTTGTTGGCATCCGTGGTGACCTGATCCTGACGGCGCTGACGCCGGCAGTGCTGATCTTCCTGGTGGCGCGCTGGGTTGCGCTGCGGTGTTTCCCGCGTGGCGAGGTGGTCCGCCCGCCGCTTGTTCTGGGCGCTGAGGATAGAGGTTCGGGACGGCTTTACGGCGGTGCAATGGGGCTCGTGATTTCGATCTTCTACTTTGCGAGCGAAACGAGCCAGGAAATGGCATGGTCTGACGAGGCCGATGTTGTCCTTCTCTTCCCGGTGATGGTGCTGGCAGGGTTGATCCTGATCCGGCTCTCACGGCTTTTGACCAAACATGCGCGGGCCGCGTCCGAGGGCGAAGCGCCCGACACCTATCGCAACCGGCTGACGCGGCTTTTGGCCAAGGTACTCTTTTTGCTGGCCCTTGTTGCGCCGCTTTTGGGGGGCATCGGCTATTTCACCGCCGCGGAGTCGCTGCTGTTGCCCTCGGTCCTGTCGCTTCTGCTGCTTGCGACGCTCTTGATCTTTCAACGCGTGATCAACGAGGTCTACGTTCTGGCCAATGGTGGTCGAGAAGAGGCGCGCGAGGACCTCATGCCGGTCCTTCTGGGCTTTTGCGCAGTGATCTTGTCGCTCCCGGCCCACGCGCTGGTCTGGGGTGCGCGGGTGGCTGACCTTACAGAGCTGTGGGTGCGCTTTACCAAAGGGATCACGCTGGGCAATATCACCATTTCCCCCACCATCTTCCTGATGCTCGCTGTGGTTTTTGCCATTGGCTATGTGCTGACCCGGATCTTACAGGGCACGCTCAAGAACACCGTCCTGCCCAAAACAAAAATGGACGCGGGCGGGCGCAACGCGATCGTGTCTGGCGTGGGCTATATAGGGATATTCCTTTCGGCGCTCATCGCGATCACGTCGGCAGGGTTGGACCTCAGTTCCATCGCCATCGTTGCCGGTGCCCTCTCCGTTGGTATCGGTTTTGGCCTTCAGAACATCGTCAGCAATTTTGTCTCCGGCATCATCTTGCTGATCGAACGGCCTATCAGCCAAGGCGACTGGATCGAGGTTAATGGTCAGCACGGCACGGTGCAGCAGATCTCTGTCCGCTCCACCCGCATCCAGACGTTTGATCGCTCGGACCTGATCATCCCCAACGCTGATCTCGTGAGCGGTACGGTCACCAACTATACCCGTGGCAACACCGTGGGCCGTGTCATCGTGCCCGTTGGCGTGGCTTACGGCACCGACACACGCCGTGTGGAGAGCATCCTGCGCGAGATTGCGCGCGCCCACCCGATGGTGCTGATGAATCCGGAGCCTACGATTCTGATGACAGGGTTTGGCGCCGATAGCCTCGATTTTGAGATTCGTGCGATCCTGCGCGATGTGAACTGGATCATGAGCGTGCATTCGGACATGAACCACGAGATCGCGAAACGCTTTGTCGAGGAAGGGATCGAGATCCCATTCGGCCAGCGCGACATCTGGATCCGCAACCCCGAGGCGTTGACGGGTGGCATACCTGCCGAGCCGAACGCGCCAGAGGCAAAACCGGATACGGATAGTGAGGTTGGAGCGCGACGAACGGGCGAATTGGCCCAACGTGTTGCAGTGGACGGTACGCCGGAAGGGGACGGGGGCGGCGATAAATGACCGAGCCGCTCTTTCGCGCAAATGCTTACCGCACCGAAGCTTTTGGCGTCGTGGTCGCGCACACGCCGGAAGGCGGAGTGGTTTTGGACGAAAGCGTCTTTTACCCAACAGGCGGCGGGCAACCCGGCGATAGCGGGCACATAGACTGGTCCGGCGGGGCGATGACCGTGGCCACGACCGTAAAAGGGCAGGGCGCACAGATCGCGTTGGTGCCCGCCGAGCCGCAACCCCTGCCACCCATTGGCATGCAAGTCCGCCAAACGCTCGATTGGCCACGCCGCCTGCGGTTGATGCGGATGCATACAGCGCTGCATCTTTTGTCAGTGGTCATACCGTTGCCAGTGACGGGCGGCATGGTCGGCGAGACGCGCAGTCGCCTTGATTTCCAGATGCCTGACATGCCCGTGGACCGTGAAACTTTTGAGGCGCATCTGAGTGAAATGGTTGATCAAGACCTGCCCGTGACCGACGATTACATCACCAATGCCGAGTTGGACAATCAGCCTTCCTTGGTCAAGACCCTCTCCGCGCCACCGCCGCGGGGCGCAGGCAAAATTCGCCTCGTGAGGATCGGGCAGGGCGCGGACCAAGTAGATCTGCAACCATGCGGCGGCACGCATGTTGCACGCACCTCGGAGGTCGGCGCGTTGCGCCTTGGCAAGATCGAAAGCAAGGGCCGCATGAACCGCCGCGTCTACCTCCATCTGGACGATTGACGCAAAGCGCGTGGCACTGCGCGAAAAACACACCAGCCCCCTTGCAGCCCCCCCCGCACAGGCGCTAGAAGCCCACCAACGGAGCGGTGGCCGAGTGGTCGAAGGCGCACGCCTGGAAAGTGTGTAGGCGGGAGACCGTCTCCAGGGTTCGAATCCCTGTCGCTCCGCCACCTGCACATCGCGAACCCGAGATGAGGTCCCTAGCGGGGCCTTTTTTCTTTTTGGTTCAAAGGGGTTTAGCGATGCCATCCGACTTTCGGAGACTGGTCGTTTGGCCGAAATCAGTCTCTGAACGCCCCGCGTCTCTTTCCACCCGCCCTTCACCCAAATCGAGACGCATTCAAAAATGTTTGTCTTTTCAGCTGCTTGCCGAAAATAGGTTGCGCCGCAGTTGAAGGGGGCTCGACCGCCATCAATGCGAACAGAGACACTCGAAGGCGGCGTGGTTGTGCGCGTTGGTGCGAAGTCTTGATGGGAACAGGACCCCATCTCCATGCCAACCGCGATTGGCGGATTGGCGCCCGAGCATCGAGGAGCCGACATTCGCTGCGGCCTGAACGAACGACTGGGGTGCGGGACAGACCCGACTTTTGCCCATGCCGCTGTTGCTGACGCAGCATCGCTTCGCGGGTGCGGCGCGCTCGTCGCTGCGTTGTAGCCAAAGTCGCAAAAGCGGTCATTCAAAGCCCCGCTGCGCCAAAGAATTTGGCTTGTTATTATGATGAGCTTGGTCGTGGCAGTTACCTTCCTGGGTCCGGAGCGCGCTGAGCGAATCTCTCCGGCGTCATCAGCAGAGAATTTGGGCGTTCCTTTCACGATCCACAATGACGCCTCAGTTACGCCCACGCGGCCCCTGCATCTGGCCCATTGCGCGGTGAACCGGCGCACGGCAACGGGGCGGGTGCTGGGCGAAGATGAGCGGATTTCGGTGCTTTCGGCCTTCAAGGCCCAGACAATCACAGCTGCCTGGCAGGTATTTCAGGAAGGCGAGCGCGGGTCCATCGCGCCCGGCAAACTGGCTGACTTTGCCATTCTGACGCACAATCCGGTGGCACGGCCCGAGCTGCTGAGCCAGACGCGCGTCGCCCGGACCATCCGCCGGGGAACATGTGTCTACCGCTCCTAGTGATGTGCAGGTGGCTGGCGGCTAGCCGGGGCATCTTCCAGGGGCAATCCGCGCGGCAAGCGTTTGTCCGGATCGTAAAACGGCAGCTCCACGATGTCGCAGCTGGCCTCACCGTACCGGGCGGGTCGAAGGGTCAATTGTCGTCCGTGCCAATCGCCGGGCTCATCAAACCTGACATAACCGATCCCGCAGCCCAGATAGGGTGACTGCGCGCCGGTCGTGACCTTTCCGACAGCCGCTTTGCCGTCCAGTATCAAATCGCCGCCACTTGGGATGACGCCATCGCAGCGCAGACCATAGAGCCGGGTGCCGGGGGAGGCGGCCTGCACTGCGTCGCGTCCAATGAAGCCCTCCTTGTCCAGATCGACAAACCGCTCCAGCCCCGCCTCGAACGGGTTCATGGTACTGTCAAAATCACTGCCGCTGTCCAGAATGCCGGCCTCGATTCGGCGTGTGTTCATGGATTGCATGGAACTGAAGACCATGCCGTGGGGCGCGCCATGTGCCATCAGATGATCCCACAGCCGGGGGCAATCCGTCGCATCGCCAAGCGTGTAGATTTCATAGCCCAACTCGCCGGTCCAGCCGGTGCGCGAGACATAGACCTGCTGTCCGCCGAGATCGAAAAAACCGGAGTGGAAATACTTCAGGTCTTCGGTGAGAGCGCCGGATGTGGCGTCGTGCATGATCCGGTAGGTCTTCGGGCCCTGAAGCTGCAACACGCGGGATTTCAGATCACGGACGGTGACATCAAAGCCGTCATTATGGGCCAAAAGCCACGTGTCCAGATCGCCATCAGGGTGCACAAACCAAAACCGGTCCTCGCCCAATCGGAAGAGGATGCCATCCATAAAGATCCCACCCTGATGCGTGCAGGCCAGTGCATAACGTCCGCGGTTTGTCGCCATGTCAGCAATGCGCCGCGCTAGGATGCGTTCAAGGTAAGCGACGGCGTCGGGCCCGGAGATTTCGACGGGACGTTCGGGCACATCGTACAGGGCTGCGTGTCTGCGCAAGGCCCAGTAGCCTGCCACCGGATCATCACCATTGTGATGGGCAAAAAACCGTCCGGCAGCAAGCCGCAACACGGTTTGATCGTTGGCATAACACTGATGAAACGCCGACAACTCGTTGCTGCCGACATAGGTCGGAAATATCTGTTTGGGATCGAGGGCAGGAAGATCGCTCATCTTTTGTGTTTTCCCGTGTTCCTTCACAAAAGCGCAAATCTTGTTGCCATCCAAATCGCGGACATAGGCGTAGCATATGTCGCTACCTTCTTCGCGCGGGCCAGGTGCACCTTCATCGGTCCCGCCCCTTTGCACGCCGACTTCATGAAACTGTTCAAGCGCCTGCATGGACGGCGCGCCAAACGCGATCATGGTCCCGTTCCCGCGTGTCGCCGGGCGCTGATCGAAAGGCGTGGTGACGTAGAATTCAATGGTGTCTTTCGCATCCACGGGGGCATAGGCCACGTAAGTTTCCGTACGTTCGACCTCTACCAGATCAAGTGGGGCAAGTAGCGCATCGTAAAACCCCGCCGCCCGATCCAGGTCATTGGTGCCAACCATCACATAGCCTATCATGGGATCATTCCTTTTTCATTTTAGCACTGATTATTATTGGCACATTTCGTCGTCCATGTTGTGCCAAACCTCTGTGTCAATCCGGGGCAAGGGTGCGCGGCCCAAGATATCATCGCTTAGTTTTTCGGCCAACATGATGGTGGGGGCATTGGTGTTTCCGTTGGTGACGAACGGCATGATCGATGCATCGACCACGCGCAGCCCCGAGAGTCCGTGCACCCGCCCACCAGGATCAACCACGGCCCCAGTGTCGGTCGCAGCTCCCATCCGGGCAGTGCACGACAGGTGCCATTGTGTCGTGGCGTGTGTTCTCAGAACCTGATCGAGGTCTTCGTCCGATTGCGCCGCGTGTCCCGGGAATATCTCGTCTCCTTTGAGTTCGGAAAACGCGGGCTGATCAACCAGCTCGCGGACCAGACGGATGCCTTTGCGCATGATCTCGCGATCCCGACTGTCCCTGAGGTAGTTCACCAGAATGCGCGGTGGATCACCGGGTTTGGACGAACGCAGTTCAATCTTGCCCCGACTATGGGCGCGCATCAGGCCGACATGGATCTGAAAGGCGTGTTCCTGAAGTGGCTGCCAGGTTGCATCATCCACCGCGATCGGAGAAATGATGAGTTGCAGGTCGGGATACTCGACACCCGGGCCTGATCGTATGCACCCCAACCCTTCGAACAGGTTGGATGCCACGATACCGCTGCGTGTCGTGAGCCACTGAATCCCGGCCGCGAGCTTGGCTAAAGGCTTTGTCTTGGGCCAAAAGGAGACAGGTTGCTTGCATTTGTATTTCAGCACGAAGTCGGGGTGATCGTTCAGGTTTTGACCCACCCCGGGGAGATCGCAAAGCACGTCTATCCCCATATGCGCTAAATGGCCTGCAGGGCCGATGCCAGACAGCATCAGGATATGCGGCGAGCCAACCGCGCCAGCGCTCAGGATAACCTCGTTGTGAGCATGTGCCGTCAGGATTGTTCCGCCGCGGTCCTTATAGATCACGCCAGTGGCCCTGGTGCCGTCAAAGGCCAAACGCTGTACTTGCGCCTGCGTCAGGACAGTCAGATTTGAACGCCCCCGCGCCGGGTCAAGATAGGCGCGTGCGGTGCTCCATCGTTCACCTTTGAATACGGTACGGTCCGAGACGCCAAAACCTTCCTGGCAAAACCCACTCACATCATCGGTCACCGGATATCCCGCTTCTTCTCCGGCCTTGAGAAATGCCAGTGTCAGCGGATCCTGAGGTTTGGCGCGATGGACGTGAAGCGGGCCATCTCCTCCGCGAAATTCATCCTTGCCGCCGCCGTAGGTTTCCATGCGTTTGAAGTAAGGCAGCACGTCGGCATAGCCCCACCCCGGACATCCTGCTTGTTGCCAGCCTTCATAGTCCAAGGCGTGCCCGCGTATAAACACCATCCCGTTGATCGAAGAGGACCCGCCAATGGTCTTGCCTCGGTCATGCTGAATACGGCGCCCATTCAATTCGGGCTCAGGTTCGCCCTGAAAGGCCCAGTTGTGTTTGGTACTGTTCAGGTTCGACAAGACGGCGGCGGGCATTTTCAGGGAAAGCGCGGTGTTGTCCGGGCCTGCTTCCAGTAACAAAACCCG
>ERZ887849.291-NODE-291-length-55134-cov-11.029322_pt1 | contig 55134 bp, 45 predicted proteins | sample MGYA00521267_ERZ887849 | MGnify/ENA primary metagenome ERZ887849 (study PRJEB32303, sample SAMEA104408601) | aquatic metagenome | biome: Brackish water; feature: Pelagic; material: water | place: Baltic Sea | collected 2014-06-06T16:11:00 | depth 2,863 m ... | reverse complement strand
TGACAAGCCAAGGGCATAAATCACACCAAGCGCGAGGCAAACCATAATCTGGCCACGCAAAAATCCGGACAACATGGCATCCATCTGGCTTGCTAATTGGCGAATAAGTGCCGCTTGATGGCTTGGCAAAAGCGCGTCAACGCCCGCCACCATACGATCCCAATCATTCAGCATATAAATGGTCACAATCGGCGTGATGAAAACCAGTGTCAGCAAATTAACAACGGTCAAACCCGACAAAACCAGCCCACGGGCCATGGATTGCAAACCATCCACGGCGGCTTGATTGAGGGAGGCGATAATTTCATTTTCTGGCAAACCCATTTGCTGGGCGTCTATCCAGCCCTGAAGCGCCTGCATATAACCAGGCACGGCGGCAACCAAAGCTAAAATTTGTTCAGCCAATACAGGCAAGCCCAAAGTCAGCGCCACAATGAGGCTGACCACAAAAACCAGCGTAATCGTCGCCGTCGCCAGAGCGCGCGGCAAGCCCAATGCTTCTAACCGATCGGCCAACGGGTCAAGCAGATAGGCCAAGGCAAACCCCAAAACAAACGGGAGAATAATATCGCCAAGCAGGTTAATGCCGAGGCCAACCAGTATAATACCAATAATAACAATTAGTTGCGCAGGCTTTAAGGGCATTTAATACTCCTGATTTTCGTTCAACTGCCAACCGTCTTCGGTTTGCAGCAACTGTAGACCGGCTTGATAAAGATTATTGCTCAATTGCTCAATCGACCCAATATAGGAGAACCGAACATAGGCATATTGGGCTGTCAATTCGACAATCGCCATTTGCCGAATAAGATTAGCCTGATTCAACCGCGCCAATTGACGCTGCCATGTCGCGAAATTAGCAAAACTTAATCTTACTTGAAGCTCTAACATATCGTCACTGGCGACCGCGGCAATGCGTTTCCATCGCTCATTTAATTCTTCAATCAGCGCATCAATCGCTTTTTCGGCCAGTTCGGCATGCGGTTTGGGCTCACGATATGTCAGCACCACAACATCGGCTTCTTCGGGAGCAAATATATAGGCGGTCAGCCCAAGCTGGCCTTCAACATCAGCCAGCGCATGGGCGACAACCACTGTATCAGTCCCATAACGGGCGTTTAATTCAGCCAATTTCATTGGGTTGCCAATCACAATATCCTCGGCGCTGATAAGCAAACTGTCGTCAATTCCCCCCAACGGCAAAGTCATTGGTGCGGGACTATTATCGAGGTCACGCGCCAACCAACCCTGACGCCACCAATTTTCGCCCCATGCTTGCAACCCGTTAATGTCTTCCAAAACCGGCAAGAGAAGAACCGACTGGCTCTGACTTTCCGTAATCGCCAAACCAAATTGGCGCAGAAAAAGGCTCAGCGCACGCGGCTTATATTGCACAGACAATGTCGCCAGATAACGGTTGTGACTGGTCTTTTCGTTGCTGACGCGGAAACCTTCAACAAAGTCTTCGACTTTAATCTGCTCAATCGGCGGCAGCATGGGCCATTCATCGCGCAATGTCAGGCGCCGCAGAACCATTTGCAGGCCGCGCTGTTGGCCATCAATTAAAGCCGCTGCGCGCGCTTCACTGGCCGAGCCGGAGGTGGTTACGTCGACAGCTATTTTTTCAACGGTAAAGACACTGCCTGCAAAAACGGGGGCGGCCAAGCCAACAAACAGCACAAGAGCGCTCAAAAAGAGAGGTAAATTCGGGTTTTTCATATAGCGAAACTAGCGCGACCGCCGATTGGTCGCAATCAAAAGCATCAATCGGTGAAAAACTTTAATGATTGCTCAGGCAACGGGTTACAAGGGCGCGCGAAAAGGCTAGTTTAGCAACAGTGATTCAGCCAAATGTGAAGGCGACGTAACAGTATGACAGATAACCCGACACACACCCCGCAAACCTATGCCGCCGCTGGCGTCGACATTGAAGCGGGCAATGAATTGGTTCGCCGCATTGCGCCCATGGCCAAAGCCACAGCGCGCACAGGTTCTGACAGCAAATTGGGCGGCTTTGGTGGTCTGTTCGACCTCGCGGCCTGCAATTTTGATGATCCGGTTTTGGTCGCCGCCAATGATGGTGTTGGCACAAAGTTGCGGATCGCGATTCAAGCCAATAAGCACGACACAGTGGGCATTGATTTGGTTGCCATGTGCGTCAATGATTTGATTGTGCAAGGCGCAGAACCTCTGTTTTTCCTCGATTATTTTGCCACTGGCGCGCTTGATGTTGAGACCGCCAGTGATGTTATCAGCGGCATTGCGGTCGGTTGCAAACAAGCCAATTGTGCGTTGATCGGCGGCGAAACAGCCGAAATGCCGAGCATGTATGGCGACGGCGATTATGACCTCGCCGGCTTTGCGGTTGGGGCGGTCGAACGGACGGCTATTTTGCCACGTAAAGATGTTGGCGCCGGAGACGTTGTTCTCGGCCTAGCGTCCAGCGGTTTGCATTCAAACGGGTTTTCACTGGTGCGCAAGTTAATTGCTGCCGACAATCTTCAGTGGCAGGACGCCAGCCCATTCACGCCGGGCCTGACGCTGGCTGAAGATTTGCTGGAGCCGACGCGTATTTATGTGCGCTCAGTGCTCGCCGCCCTGCAACAAACGTCTGGCATTAAAGCGCTGGTTCATGTAACCGGTGGCGGCTTTCAGGAAAACTTGCCGCGCATTTTGCCCGACAATTTAGCCGCTGAAATCAATCTATCAGCTTGGCGTTTACCGCCGGTTTTCGCCGGCCTGCAAGACATGGGTAATATTGAACAGCATGAGTTATTGCGCACGTTCAACTGCGGCATTGGCATGATTGTTATTGTCGGCGCCGATCAAGCGGCGGCGGTCAGTCAATGTCTCGATGCTCAGGGCGAAGAAGTCATTGAAATTGGCACAATCGCCCCTCGCCAAGGTGAGGCCGTCGTGTTTTCTGGCAGTCTTGAAAAATGAGCCAAAGCCGGCTGCCACTGCGGATTGCAATTTTATTTTCTGGCCGCGGTTCCAATCTGCAAAGCCTAGCCGCCTATATCGCCGGCGACGATGTGCCAGCCGAGCTTGTCATTGCATTGAGCAATCGACCCGATGCCGGTGGCTTGGCGTTTTGCGCTGAGCATAATATTCCCACCCACGTCATTGACCATAAGGCATTCAAACAGCGCGCCGATTTTGACGCCGCCCTGCACCAGCAGTTAACAAATGCGCGCATTGATTTGGTTTGCTGTGCCGGCTTCATGCGTCTATTGACGGCAGATTTTGTTAGCCAATGGCACGACAGATTGCTCAATATTCACCCTTCGCTTCTGCCTGCCTATAAAGGGCTGAACACACATCAGCGGGCGCTCGACGATGGCGCAAGCGAACATGGCTGTTCAGTGCATTTCATGCGTCCAGAAATGGATGACGGGCCGATAATTGTGCAGAAGAAAGTGCCAGTGCTGCCCGATGATACAGCCGACACATTGGCGGCGCGGGTTTTGCAGCAAGAACACATTGCCTATCCTGAGGCGCTGGGTCTTGTGCTCAAAAAAATGGCGGGCACTGCAGAGCAGACCCGCCAAATTTAATATTTGGATAAATTAGCCAACCAGTTCGGCATCTGAGAAGAAATATTTGATTTCTTCCGCCGCGGTTTCGGCAGCATCTGAACCATGCACTGAATTGGCTTCAATGCTCTCAGCAAAATCTTTACGGATGGTGCCGGCATCAGCATCGGCTGGATTTGTGGCACCCATGATTTCACGGTTTTTCAAAATGGCGTTCTCGCCTTCCAAAACCTGAACAACAACCGGGCCAGAGATCATAAACTCGACCAATTCGCCGAAAAATGGACGCTCTTTATGCACGGCATAAAAGCCCTCAGCTTGTTCGCGAGACATGTGAATGCGCTTAGAGGCAATGATACGCAAACCATTGCTTTCAAAACGATCAATGATTTTGCCGGTCAAGTTACGGCGTGTCGCGTCTGGTTTAATAATCGAAAAAGTACGTTCAAGAGCCATTGGAGCTTCCTTTCAGGTATCAAAAAGATATCAATTCTCAGGCCTTATAGGGAAGATATGCCCACGTTGCAAGAAACTATGCCTGCTTCTCCCAAACACCATCATTATTTTGCTGCCAATAGGTCATATCGTGACCCGCTTGCTTGAGCGCACTCCATTTTTTGCGCGCCTGCGACAAGCCCTCTTCGTCACGACCATTGAACATAAAGACACAGCGCTCGAAATCATCCAACGCCTGACGCTCTGCCCCTTCGACCAAAAAGAGCACTTGTGCATTATTCGGGGTCTCGTCTTTGGCGGTCACCCATATGGGTTGGTCGGCGGCAAATTCTTGCAAGCGTTCATCGCCAGCCGCCCCATGCGGCAGGAAACTATCATCCCGCCAACGCCACAAATGCTCATCCAAAGCCTTCACACGGGCCTCATCAGGAGCCTGAACGACAGCCTTCCAGCCACGTTTGAGCGACGCTTCAAGCAATTTTGGCAAAGCCTCTTCAAGCGATTGGCGCTCTAAATGGTAGAACAGAATTTCGCTCACCATAGCCCTATTCGTAGTGTGCTTTCACCAAACGGTCGAGCAAGCGCACGCCATAGCCACTGGCCCATGATCGGCTAATGGCCGTTTTCGGCGACCCCATGGCGGTGCCGGCAATATCTAAATGCACCCAAGGCACATTATTGGTGAAGCGCTGCAGGAATTGTGCCGCCGTGCTGGAACCGGCATAGCGTGCGCCGATGTTTTTCATATCGGCATTCGGCGTATCAATCATTTTGTCGAAAGTTTCGCACATTGGCATGCGCCAGACTTTCTCGCCCTCAGCGTTACCAATCGTCGTCAACCGCTCGGATAGTTCGTCACTATTGCTGAACAGGCCGGCATATTCCTGCCCTAAGGCGACCATAATAGCGCCTGTGAGGGTTGCCAGATCAATCATAAACTGCGGCTTAAAGCGCTTTTGTGTATACCAAAGCGCATCGGCCAAAACCAAACGCCCTTCGGCGTCGGTATTCAAAACTTCAATGGTTTGTCCCGACATTGAGGTCACAATATCACCCGGACGTTGAGCATTCGAGCCAGGCATATTCTCCACCAGCCCCAGAACACCGACGGCATTGACCTTAGCCTTGCGGCTGGCCAAAGCATGCATCAGACCGGTAACCGCAGCGGCGCCGCCCATGTCACCCTTCATATCTTCCATGCCACCCGCTGGTTTGATGGAAATACCACCCGTGTCGAAACACACACCTTTGCCGATAAAAGCCACAGGTTTTTTCGATTTGGCCGCACCATTCCACTGCATCACCACCATTTGGCTTGGCTGTTTACTGCCTTGACCGACGCCCAAAAGCGATCCCATGCCAAGTTTTTTCATTTGCGCCTCGCTCAACACTTCGACCTTCACACCAAGTTTGGTGAGGGTTTTTGCCCGCTTGGCAAATTCCGCTGGGGTTAAAATATTGGCCGGTTCATTGACCAAATCGCGGGCCACAATGGTCCCCTCTGCGATCGCCTTCAGCTCAGCAAAGGCCTTACGCGCAGCCGTTAGTTCAGGGGTCGCAATCGTCAGTTTTTTCGGCCCCGCAGGTGATTTTTTGACTGTTTTATAAGTCTCGAATTTGTAATCGCGCAACAGGGCACCGGTGGCTGCCCGAGCTGCAAAATCTGCCGCTGTCAGTGCGCCGCGCATGGGTTCGAGCAACAGTGTCACAGGTGCATCTGTTTTCTCAACTGCGCCCAGAGCGGTGCCGCCGAATTTTTCGGCATCCGTATTGCCGAGCTTTTTCGGGTCGCCCAAACCAATAACCACAATGCGATCAAGCGTCGTCTTTGATGGCGCCAAAAGCGTGAAAGAAGCGCCTGCGGCACCCGTGAACTTTTTCACTTTCATAGCTTGGGTAATTGCCCCGCCGGTTGTCTTATCTAACGCTTTGGCCAAAGGCGCCAGTTTGCCACCTTCGGTGACGGCAATAATCAGCGAACCTCTAGAGGGTGTTTTTTCAGCAGTGAAACTAATCGCAAGAGACATTTTTTTCTCCAAAATTGTGTTATGAGTGCGACACAAGTTATATGTGTGTCGGCAAGACTATGGCGAAAAGACTATAAGGTCTAGCAACATTTAGGTTTTGTGATGTCGCAGGCAAATGTGTTAAACAAAGGCTCAACCGAAGAGACAATTATGCGAAAACCTATGTTCCTGACTGCTTACAGCCTTTTATTGACCCTCGCCTTTGCGTTGGCACAACCGGCATGGGCAGCGATTGACCGTGACGTAGAGGGAATCGCCGCGATTGTTAACGATCAGGTGATTTCACTTTTTGACGTCGACCAGCGGGTTGACTTGGTTTTTGCAACATCAGGTTTGGAAAGATCAAATGACATGCGCGAGCGTATTCGCCAGCAGGTCTTGCGCTCTTTAGTCGACGAAAAATTGCAAATGCAAGAAGCCGACCGCGTCGAGATTGAAATTGAAGCCGAAGAAGTTGATAAGAACATCATGCGTATCGCGACCGAAAACAAAATGTCTTACGAAGGCATTCAGGAATTCCTCAAGGAAAATGCCATTGAGGAAGATACGTTGAAAGCGCAAATCAAAGCCGAACTAGCCTGGAACCAGTTTGTGCGCCGTAGCTTTGGCGGGCGACTGAGCATCAGCGATGAAGAGGTTGATGAGCAATTTGAAAAGGCCATGCGCTCGATCAATGAACCGCGTTATTACGTGAGCGAGATTCTACTTAATCTGGATAGCTTCGCTAATGACGAACAAATCAACGCCCTATCCAATGAAATTGTCGCGCAGTTGCAAAACGGTGTCGATTTTGGCGCCGTAGCAAGGCAGTTCTCAATTGCCCCATCATCAGCGCGGGGCGGGCAATTGGGCTGGTTATCAGCCGACCAGCTCGACAAAGAAATTGCTGCCATTATTGTGCGAATGCAGCCCGGGCAAATTTCGGCACCCATTCGCGCCCGCGCAGGCATTTATATTTTGGCATTGGGTGATGTTCAACAAGGCGGTTCAAAAAACCCCATGAAAAACCAGTTCGATATTTTGACTGTTGGGTTTGACAAGCAAACGCCGCCAGCCACGGTCAATAAATTCGTCAGCGCCTTCAAAACCTGCCGACAAGCACAGCGCGACGCCAAACAATTGCAGGCCGACGCACAGCGCTCTGGCCTGAAGGAATTGCAACAATTACCAGCCTTTCTTCATCCTTTAGTTGGCGGGCTTGAGGCTGGCCGTGTCGCGCCACCGCAAAGCTCTGACGACGGCACGCAAGTCTTCGTTGTCTGCGATCGCAAGGATGACCTCGGCGTGCAAATTTCTCGCGACGCCGTATCCGATAGTATTTACTCTCAGCGCCTTTCAATGATGGCACGGCGCCATTTGCGCGACCTGCGGCGCGAAGCCGTCGTCGAATATCGCTAGTCTCTATGAGTGAAGACGGACTGCCGCCTCTGCGTGATGTGATCGCGCATCACCAATTGCGGGCTGATAAGCGTTTTGGGCAGAACTTCATTCTCGATCTCAATCTGACGCGGCGCATTGCCCGCACGGCTGGCGATATTGCACAGTGTGATGTGATTGAAATTGGCCCCGGCCCGGGCGGTTTGACCCGCGGTTTGCTGATGGAAGGCGCCCGCAAGGTTATCGTTATTGAGACTGATCGGCGGTTTTTACCGGCGCTGGAAGATATCGCCGCGCACTATCCTGGGCGGCTTGACATTATTCAGGGGGACGCTCTGAAAATCGACCCGGCAAGTCTGACCGATGCCCCTTACCGCATTGTGTCGAACCTGCCATATAATGTCGCGACTCCGTTGATTATCGATTGGTTGCAGTCGGCTTGGCAGGATGGTAGCTGGCAGCCAAAGTTTTTGTCCTTAACCCTGATGTTTCAAAAAGAAGTGGCGCAACGCCTAGTCGCCAAGCACAAAGAGCGCGCCTATGGCCGTTTGGGGGTTTTGGCTGGCTGGCTGACCTATGCCGACCTCGTGTTTGAAGTTGACCGGCAGGCTTTTGTGCCCCCACCGAAGGTCACATCGGCCATTGTGCAGTTGACGCCACGAGCCCAACCACTGGCCGAAGCAGACCCGAAAACATTCGAAAAACTTACCGCTGCGGCCTTTGGTCAGCGACGTAAAATGTTGCGTGCCAGCTTAAAACAGATATGCTTGGACCCACATGATCTTCTGGCACGCGCTGGCATTGACGAGACCGCGCGAGCCGAGGAGATTTCCGTCGAAGCCTTTTGCACATTGGCGCGTCTATTGGACGAAGCCGTTTCATAGTTAACAGGGAGAGAGCAATGAAAAGTCAGGCAATTGTAAATTATGGGGCCCCACTCGAAGAAGTCGAGTCAGAACTACCAACCCCCACCGGCAATGAAGTATTGATTGAAATCAGCCATTGCGGCGTTTGTCATTCAGATGTGCATTTCCACGACGGCTATTTCGACATGGGCGGCGGCGAAAAACTTGATGTGACGCGGGCCCGCAAAACCCCTTTCACTTTGGGACATGAAATCGAAGGCATTGTTGTCGCGGTCGGCGACACAGTGAAAAATGTCAAAGTCGGTGAACGCAAAGTGATTTACCCATGGATTGGCTGCGGCGACTGCCCTGATTGCCATAATGACCGCGAACATTATTGCACCGGTCGCGCGCTCGGCGTGCGCCTGCCCGGCGGTTTTTCTTCGCATTGCCTAGTGCCTGAAGAACATTACTGCCTCGACGCCGATGGCATTGAGCCTGGCTTGGCCAGCACATATATGTGCTCTGGCATCACCGCCTATGCGGCACTGAAACATCTAAAACCAATGGATGATAATGAGCCAGTGTTGATTATGGGGCTTGGTGGCGTTGGCATGATGGCGCTGCAATTTGCGCTGCAAATGCTCAACCGGCCAGTTCTCGTAGCTGATTTGGACGAAAATAAATTGCAAGCCGCCATGGGCGCAGGCGCACATGCCGCCTACAACCCAAAAGACCCAGAGGCCTTAGCCAAATTGCAGGCCGACACAAATGGAGGCGTTGGTGCAGCGGTTGATTTTGTTGGCGCTGAAAGCTCGTTGGCTTTTGCCTCAGCGGCGCTGCGTCGCGGCGGCGAAGCGAAAGTGGTTGGTCTGTTTGGCGGCGCTTTTCAAATGCCAATTCCGTATTTCCCATTCCGCGCGATTTCTATTGGCGGCTCAATGACCGGCTCTTTGGCTGATACAATTGAGATGTTGGAGATTGTGAAGGCTGGCAAAATCAACCCAATTCCGGTTGAAATGCGCGACATGAGCCAAGCCAGCCAGACTCTGGATGATTTGCGCGAAGGCAAAATTATTGGCCGTGTGGTGTTGACCAATTAGTCGCTAAAGCGAGCCGCGCAAGGTTTGTACAAAATCTGACAGGCCGGTCTGTCGGTCGCGTTTTAACCGCTCAGCGGTTAAGATGGCGCGCAATTGCGCCAAGCTGTCTTCTGCATCTTCATTGACGATCACATAATCATATTCAGGATAATGGCTGATCTCATTGGAGGCTTTTGACATCCGACGCGCCACCACGTCAGCGCTGTCTTGGGCGCGGGCTTTCAAGCGTTTTTCAAGTTCGGCGGCACTGGGTGGTAACAGAAATACTTTCACCAAATCAGCCCCTGCGCTGGCTTGCAATTGCTGCGTACCTTGCCAATCAATGTCAAACAACACATCGCGCCCAGCACTCAAGGCGGCGTCGACCGGTTGACGAGGGGTGGCATAATAATGATCAAAAACTTTGGCATGTTCGAGCATTTCGCCACGATTTCGCATCTCACCAAAGGCCTGCGCATCAACAAAATGATAGTCCTGCCCATCAATTTCACCGGGTCGCGGCGGACGTGTGGTCAATGAAACAGACATTTCAATATGATCATCGGCCATTAATAATCCGCGCGCCAAAGTGGTTTTACCCGCCCCTGACGGCGACGACAAAACCAGCATAAGACCACGGCGGTGTATAGAACTCGACATAGGCGCTCCTCGAATCAACTGAGTATAGCGGATTATCGGCCAGTGCCACGCATTTGCCGCCATTTTTTGACATTTCGTTCATGGCTTTTGAGATTATCGGCAAACACATGCCCGCCCGTGCCATCGGCCACAAAGTATACCGCCTCACTGCTCGCCGGATTAAGCACAGCAGCAATCGCCGCACGGCCAGGATTGGCGATCGGCGTCGGCGGCAGGCCGTCGATGCGGTAGGTATTATAGTCTGTTTGCCGGCGAATTTCGCTGCGACGAATGGGGCGCCCGAGAGTGCCGACGCCACCAACCAAACCATAAATGATTGTCGGGTCGGATTGCAGCCGCATATTTTTGCGTAAACGATTGATGAAGACAGCCGCAATCAATGGCCGCTCACGCGCCAGCGCCGTTTCTTTTTCAACAATTGAGGCCAAGATCACCGCCTCTTGCGGGGTTTTAATCGGCAGATTGGCGGCGCGTTGTGGCCATAAACTGGCCAATAAATCGCTTTGCGCTTTCTGCATTTGCGCAATCAAATCGGCTCGCAATGCGCCGCGCGGCAGATGATAGGTCTCCGGCAAAAGACTACCCTCAGCCGGCACCTCAACGGCACCATCTAAAACCGGCAGCTCAGCCAGTAGATCAACAACTTGTTGGCTGGTCAGCCCCTCGGGCACCGCCACCGCGTGCAACACGCTGTTACCAGTGGTCAAAATCTTTAGTATTGATGCCATGCTGGCATTGGCTGGTACATCATATTCACCAGCCCGCATTTGACTGGCCTGGCCGCTTAACCGTGCCAATAGGCGAAACATAAAGCTGCTATGAACTAAGTTTTGTCGCGCTAAATCATCGGCCATAAAGGTAAGGGAAACACCTTTCGGAATGCTGATGCGCTGATTTTGCCCATGCGGGCCTGGGGCGAGCACCAAACCAGCGCCGATGAACGCCAGTAAAAGGCCAGCAGACAAGCCCAGAGTGAGGCATTTTTTTATCGAAAAGATGTGGGTTTTTTGCGCCACAATATTTAAGAAACGGCCTTAAATACCAAAGAAGCATTGGTGCCACCAAAGCCAAAGCTATTCGACAAGACAGCCGTTATTTTTTTCTCCTGCGCCGTATGCGGCACCAGATTCAAATTGGTTTCCACAGATGGATTGTCGAGATTCAAGGTCGGGGGCAAAACCCCATCGCGAATGGCCAGAACTGAAAAAATTGCTTCAACAGCACCAGCCGCGCCGAGCAAATGGCCGACCGCTGATTTGGTTGACGACATCGCCATATTCGACGACGCAGCGCCAAATAGGCGCTCAACGGCACGTAATTCAATCTCGTCGCCCAATGGGGTCGATGTGCCATGCGCGTTAATATAGCCAATGTCCTCAGGGTTCAAACCCGAGCGTTTCAAAGCTGCCTGCATGGCGCGATACCCACCTGAACCATCTTGGGCGGGTGACGTGATGTGATAAGCGTCACCCGACAAGCCATAACCGACAACTTCGGCATAAATTTTCGCACCACGTTTTTTCGCGTGCTCATATTCTTCCAACACGACAACGCCTGCACCCTCTCCCATGACAAAACCATCGCGGTCTTTATCATAGGGGCGCGAGCCTTTTTCTGGCGCGTCATTGAAGCCGGTCGATAGCGCGCGGCAAGCGGCAAAACCAGCAATGCCCAAACGTGTGACCGTCGACTCTGTGCCACCAGCCACCATCACATCAGCATCATCAAACATCACCAAACGCGCTGCATCACCAATCGCATGAGCGCCGGTTGAGCAGGCGGTGACAACCGCGTGATTAGGGCCTTTCAGCCCGTGCTTAATAGAGACATGTCCGCCGGCCAGATTAATCAAAGCGCCGGGAACAAAAAATGGGCTGAGACGACGCGGTCCACGGTCACGAACCGTGAAAGCGCCGTCTTCAATGCCCGAAAGGCCACCAATACCCGCCCCAATTAGCACGCCAGCGCGCCATTGTTGCTCCTCGGTTTCTGCCTTATAGCCGGAATCCGCTAACGCCATGTCAGCCGCCGCTCCAGCAAAAATGATAAAATCATCGACCCGACGCTGGTCTTTGGGATCCATATAAAGATCGGCGTTAAACCCGTTCTCACCCCGCTCTACCGAGCAAGCAATTTGACACGGCAAATCAGAGGCGTCGAAACTGGTAATCTGCCCAGCGCCGGATTTACCGGCGATAAGCTTTTCCCAGCTTTTCTGGATTGTTTCACCGAGCGGATTAACCGACCCAATGCCCGTGATGACGACGCGTCTCATGGTTTATTGAAAATTCGATTAAGCGGCTGCGTCGATAAATTTCACAGCGTCGGCAACTGTCAGAATTGTTTCTGCAGCATCGTCTGGAATTTCGATGCTAAACTCTTCTTCAAAAGCCATAACCAGTTCAACCGTGTCGAGGCTATCAGCGCCCAGATCGTCAATGAAGCTGGCTGATTCTGTAACTTTATCAGCGTCTACACCAAGATTATCGACAACAATTTTTTTAACGCGTTCTACGGTATCGCTCATGTTTGGCTCCTTAAATACCATGTGCCGGAAAATCCAGACACATTTGCCTTCATTAAAATAAAAGTGTGGCAGTCACACTTAACGGCTAATTATCACCCTTTATAAACCATGTCCATAGACGAGCGCACCTATAAAATGCCCCGTCAAAACCTAAAATTAGATCATCGCCATACCGCCATTGACGTGCAGCGTCTGTCCGGTGACATAGGCCGCTTCATCGCTGGCCAGATATAGGCACGCCGCAGCAATGTCATCACCTGAGCCAAGCCGTCCGGCTGGGATGGCACTCGACATGGCGGCTTTTTGATCGTCACTCAGCACATCGGTCATTGGCGTGGCAATAAACCCGGGAGCCACGCAATTCACGGTAATATTGCGACTGGCCACTTCTTGCGCCAATGATTTGCTCATGCCAATCATGCCGGCTTTGGTGGCAGCATAATTGGCCTGCCCAGGATTGCCGGTAACGCCAACAACTGAGGTGATGCCAATAATGCGCCCATGGCGACGTTTCATCATGCCGCGCATTACCGCCCGAATAAGCTGAAAACTTGAGGTCAAATTGACCGCCAACACAGCATCCCAATCTTCATCTTTCATCCGTAAGGCCAAATTATCACGGGTGATACCGGCATTATTGACCAGAATATCAACACTGCCGAGTTTCTCTTCTGCCGCTGCTGCCAGAGCCGCCGCGCCATCGCTGGTCGATAGGTCGGCAACAAATACATGCGCCCCATCGCCCATTTCATCGGCCAATTCTTGCAACACCGCTTGGCGTGTACCGGCTAGCCCGACATTGGCACCTGCCGCATGTAGGGTTTTTGCAATATCGCGGCCTATGCCGCCAGAGGCACCGGTCACGAGAGCTGTTTTTCCGCTGAGATCAAACATGGTTTTCCTTTCAAACTTTGGCCTAGTCAGCCAAAAATGCTTCAATATCTTCTGTTGTGTTCAAGGCTTTGGCGCTCAGGCGCTCGTCAATGCGACGCGCCATGCCCGTCAGCACTTTGCCACTGCCCAATTCCAACAATTCGCCAGCCTGATTTTCGGCTAACCAAATCATCGACTCACGCCACCGTACAGAACCTGTTATTTGCTCGACAAGTAACTTACGAATGCTGTCAGGGTCGCTAACCGGAGCGGCCGTTACATTGGCAATAATCGGCACACAGGGGGTTTGAATATCAACCGCCGCCAATGCTGCCTGCATCTCGTCGGCCGCTGGCTGCATTAAGGCACAATGGAAAGGCGCGCTAACCGGCAAGGGCATCGCCCGTTTGGCGCCGCGTTCTTTGGCCAGTTCAATGGCTCGCTCAACCGCTGTTGCATGGCCGGAAATCACCACTTGCCCATTGGCATTATCATTTGCAGCGCCAACGATTTCACCCGCGCCACTGGCGTCGGCAGCAATCTCAATCACCGCATCAAAATCCAACCCTAAAAGCGCCGCCATTGCCCCAACCCCAACCGGTACCGCGCGCTGCATAGCTTGGCCACGCAGTTTCAATAAGCGCGCTGTATCCTCTAGTTTCAAGGCCCCACCGGCGGTCAATGCCGCATATTCGCCGAGACTATGGCCGGCCAAATAGGAAGCCTTACTGGCAATCGAATAACCGCGCGCCTCAAGCACCCGTACCACCGCCATGGAAACCGCCATCAAAGCCGGCTGAGCATTTTCTGTGAGGGTTAACTCATCTTCTGGCCCGTCCCACATTAAGCCACTGAGCTTTTGCCCCAGCGCTTCATCGACGGCGTCAAAAACGGCCCGCGCTTCGGCATAGTTGTGTGCTAAATCGCGCCCCATGCCAACGGCTTGGCTGCCTTGACCAGGAAAAATCAATGTCTGTCCCATAAGCTGTCTCCTATTGCTTATTTTTAAGCTGAGTCATGGTGTGTTTACAGCCTTGATTGCCCCTTGCCAAGCCCAGCGTAAACGTGTATCACCCTGCTGTTAATTCGGCCGGAGGCTGAAAGGACAGGTAATCACCTTTTGCATGGCAAGAGAACTGATTATTCGGAATGGTCCGCGTCCCTTGTCTCCGCTCTCGCGTTACTTGTGAGCTTCTCCCTTCGGGTAGAAAAGTGCTCGCCAGGGGCTCGGCGCCGAAAGAAAAGGAGAGAAGCTATGGCTCTATACGAGCATATCTTTATTGCACGGCAAGATATTTCAACCCAACAGGTTGAGGGTCTGACCGACATGATTACGGCTGTTTTGGAAGAAAATGGCGGTAAAATCACCAAAAATGAATATTGGGGTTTGAAATCACTGGCCTATCGGGTGAAGAAAAACCGCAAAGGTCATTACTCATTGTTGAATATTGAAGCCGACCATGCAGCGGTTGCCGAAATGGAACGCCGCATCAGCTTGAACGACGACATTATTCGCCACCTCACATTGCGGGTTGATGCACATGAAACTGACGAGTCAGTTCAAATGCGCAATAAAAACCGTGATGACCGCCGCACACCTCGTCGTGGCGCAAGTGATTTTGAAGGAGCCTCAGAATGAGTCAGGGAAGACGCCCATTTGGTCGCCGTCGCAAGTCATGCCCGTTCGCTGGGCCGAATGCACCGGTTATTGATTATAAAGACACACGCCTTTTGCAACGCTACGTATCTGAGCGCGGTAAAATCGTGCCACGCCGCATCACGGCGGTTTCGGCAAAGAAACAAAGAGAGCTGGCGCGGGCAATTAAACGCTCACGTTATCTGGCTCTCATGCCTTACACAGTCGAACAATAAGATGATGTTGGCGGGGTCTGCTCTCAACATGAAAATGCGATGAGCCAGTCCCGCCTACTTCGTTGTGCTTTTGCCGCTCTGGCCAGCTTTATTCTTTATGCTGGCGTGGTAACACTTCCTTTTGCCGCTGTTCCAGTGGCTGCTATCGGCCTCGCCTTTGGGTTGGCTGAAGCGGCACTGGCAGCGGCATTCGCACTTTTGCTGACCGGTTTTTTGCTTTCGCCACCAATGGCCTTGGTTTTCGCCCTATTTCTGCTTGTGCCAACACTGGCGCTTATTCGTCGGGCGTTGATGTCGCGGGCTGACCCAGATCACCAAGGCCAATTTCAATTTTACCCACCGCGCTTCATCATCGAAGACACGTTGATCATCGTCGCAATGGGCGCCGTTTTGGTGTATCTCGGCTTTGCCGACTACACTGGCGGCCTGCCCAAAATTTTGGCCGACACAATGTATGCAACGCCCGAAGTCATGCAAACTTTGGAAGCCGTATATGGCACCTCGACTTTCGAAGAAGTGGCGGTCATTGCCAATTGGGTGCTGATTACCGGCTTCGCCTCTTGGCCAATTTTAATGCTCGGCGGCTTGCAAATCGCGCAGGCTGGCACGGTTTATTTTTCTCGCAATTTACGCCCAACGCCAGACTATAAAAATCTAACCTTGCCGACATATTTAACATTTGGCATTGCCGCGTGCTTTATTGCGAGCTTTATATTTGACGGCTGGTTGGCCAATCTTGCGCTGACCATTGCGGCCATTGCCATCAGTGCATATTTTTTGTTGGGTTTAGCGATTATTCATGCTATCTCCCGCCACTGGAAAGGGCGTGCGCTGTTTTTAACAGCACTCTATTTTTTCCTCCTCATGACGGCCTGGGTGATTATTCCCGTCAGCCTAATGGGTTTATTGGATGGGCGTTTCAATTTTCGACGCCTGCCTCGTAACCCCGACAAGTCGTCCGATTAGAAACGGGATAAGGAGTTAGACTCATGCAGATTGTGTTATTAGAACGCATTGCGAAACTTGGCCAAATGGGTGATGTGGTCACCGTTAAAGACGGATACGCCCGCAATTTTTTACTGCCACAAGGCAAAGCACTTCGTGCCAACAAATCTAATCTAGAGCGTTTTGAAACAGAGCGCGCGCAATTGGAAGCGCGCAATCTTGAGCGTCGCGAAGAAGCAGAAGCGGTTTCTGTTAAGCTGGATGGCCAGAATTTTGTCGTTATTCGTCAATCAGGCGACTCCGGCCAGCTTTATGGTTCTGTGACGCCACGCGACATTAGCGAGCTTTTGTCAGCCGGTGGTTTTGACGTATCCCGCAATCAAGTTGCGATTGAGCAACCGATTAAAAATCTCGGCCTGCACACGGTATCAATTACCTTGCACCCAGAGGTTGCTTGCAGCGTGATTGTCAATGTGGCGCGGACAGATGATGAAGCGAAACGTCAGGAAGCCGGTGAAGATGTAACCGTCGAGCCAGGCCTTGAAGAAGAAGCGACATTGCAAGTCGAAGAAGTGTTTGAAGAAGGTGTCAGCGTTGAAGTGGCCGACGAGGTCGTTGAGCTTGCTGACGATGCCGAAGTTGAAGCCGAGGTTGAAGCCGAAGCCGAAGTGGCTGAAGCTGAAGTCGCTGAAGCGCCTGCTGAAACCGAGGAAGAAGACGCGAAACAAGACTAGTCGCGCAAGTTTTCCCCGCTATTAACAGGGCCGCCAGAATTTATTTTTGGCGGCCTTTTGTTTTGTCTGGCGTCCCCCCAATCGGGCAATTAGTGTAGGCACCATGGAAAACCCAATTGCACAGATCTCACCCCCTGAATCGACCGCCGATTACCGGCAATTACCGCATAATATTGAGGCCGAACAGGGTCTTTTGGGGGCTTTGCTGATCAACAATGATGCCCTTGATCAAATTGCAAATTTTCTCCTATCGAAACATTTTTTTGACCCAGTTCATCAACGAATTTTTGAAGCCATCAGCAAGCTCATCGGCAATGGTAACCTTGCCTCTCCGGTGACACTCAAGACCTATCTCGAAATGGATGAAGGCTTGGCTGAGCTTGGTGGTACGTCTTATTTGGCGCGTCTGGCCAGTAATGCGACGACGATTTCCAATGCCCGACAATATGGCAAAACCATCTATGATTTAGCCATTCGACGCGAGTTAATCATCGTCGGCGAAGAGATGATTGGCGACGCTTTTGACGGTGATATTGACGACAGTCCAGAACGACAAATCGACAAAGCTGAACAAGCGCTTTACGAAATCGCCGAAAAAGGCACGCATAATGCCGGCTTTATGCCATTCGACCAATCCTTAAGCGGCGCCATTGAAATGGCCGAACGCGCCTATCAGCGCGAGGGCAATTTGTCCGGCTTATCGTCCGGCTTCAAAGGCTTAGATGATTTACTCGGCGGCTTACAAGAAAGCGACTTGCTGATTCTCGCAGGGCGCCCCGCCATGGGCAAGACCGCCCTAGCGACCAATATTGCCTTCACCGTCGCCAATAATTACTTGAAAGCAAAGAAAAGCGGCAATGTGGAGACCACGCCAGATGGTCAAGTCAAAGTCAAAGACGGCGCTACTGTCGGGTTCTTCTCGCTTGAAATGTCGGCCGATCAGCTGGCCACACGTATGTTGGCTGAGCAATCGGGGGTTTCATCGTCAAACATTCGCAAAGGCGAGATTCATGAAGATGAGTATGCCCGACTGGTAAAATCAGCCCATGATTTGAGCGATGCACCGCTGTTTATTGACCACACAGGCGCCATTCCGATTGCCACACTTTCAGCCCGCGCCCGGCGCTTGAAGCGCCAGCATGGGCTGGGGCTGATCATTGTCGATTATCTACAATTGGTGCGGGCGTCGTCGGCTCGTGGCGGCGATGGTCGGGTGCAAGAAGTCAGCGAAATTACCCAAGGTCTTAAAGCCTTGGCGAAGGAATTAAATGTGCCAATTATTGCATTGTCACAGCTTTCGCGTCAGGTCGAAGCGCGCGATGACAAGCGGCCGCAATTATCAGACTTGCGGGAATCGGGCTCTATCGAGCAAGATGCTGATATTGTGATGTTTGTTTACCGCGAACCCTATTATCTAATGCGCGAAAAGCCCAATGAGGGCACGGAAGAGTTTATGCTCTGGCAAGAACGAATGAATTTGGTCGACGGCACCGCCGAGGTGATTATTGGCAAAAACCGCCATGGCCCAACCGGCACGGCAAAAATGGCCTTTGAAGATCGTTTCACCCGCTTCACTGACTTAATTGAGGATGACAAACTTCCTGAGCGGTTTGACTAATGAGCAGCGCGTCACCTCTTGATAGCGGCCAAATCACCATCAATTTGGCGGCCCTGCGTGATAATTACCTCACCATGAAAAGCGAGTCAGGGGCGGCAGAAACCGCCTGTGTGGTCAAAGCTGATGCCTATGGCCTTGGCCTTGCGCAGGTCGCGCCCGTGCTATACGCGGCTGGTTGCCGAAGCTTTTTTGTTGCCCAAACCCAAGAGGCTCTGGCATTGCGTGCGCTTCTGCCAGATGTCGTGATATATGTTCTCAACGGCCTGCCAACCGGCGCAGCCGCCGCATTCGCCGCCGCCAATTTACGCCCCTGTTTGATCTCATTGGCACAAATCACGGCATGGCAAGCCCATTGCATATCTGAAAAAACCGCTTTGCCAGCCGCTTTATTCGTCGACACGGGCTTCAACCGCCTCGGCCTCAGCGAAACCGATGTCGCTGATTTGGCGCAAAATAGCGACTATTTTAATGGCTGGACGGTGAGCCTAGTTGCCAGTCATTTGGCCTGTTCGGACGAGGCGGACAATCCTATGAATCGCGCTCAGTTGGAGCGGTTTTTAAACATGCGACAACAATTGCCCACCGCCCCCGCCTCTTTGGCCAATTCCGGTGGCGTGGCCTTGGGCGAGGCCTATTTATTCGACATGACACGCACCGGCATTAGCCTTTATGGCGGTCGCGCCAATCATGACGACACGGCGCTCAAACCAGTGGTGCAATTACACGCCCCCCTATTACAAACTCGTCGTTTATCGATTGGCGACACAGTCGGCTATGGCGCCAGCTTCACGGCGCCGCATGAAATGCAAATCGGCATTGTCGGACTTGGCTATGGCGATGGTTTTATGCGCCATTTTGGTGACCGCCGTCAGGGCCACAGCAGTCTGATGATTGACGGTCAGCCAGCGCCGATTTTAGGGCGCGTGTCGATGGATAGTCTGGCCATTGATTTAACCGATTTCGCCACCCTACCGGCGGTTGACACAATGGTCGAAATATTTGGTCAACACCAAACAATTGATAAATTTGCTGAAAACGGGCAGACCATCTCATATGAGCTTCTCACCAGCCTCGGAAGCCGCTATAACCGTATTTGGATTGACCAATAAGCGCCCACCAATCGGGCAAACGGGGAAACACGTGACCGCATTTGCAACCATCGGACGCTTTTTCATTGGCTTTTTCGCGCAAGCTGGACAACTCAGCCTGTTCATCGCCGAAACCGGCAAGGCAATTGTTCAAGGGCCATTTTATTTCCGTATGATTGGCCAACAGATTATACGCATTGGCTATCTTTCCCTGCCCGTTGTCGCCCTGACCTCATTTTTCACCGGCGGTGCGTTGGCTATTCAAATTTACTATGGTGGCAATCAGTTTAATTCTGAGACCATTGTTTCATCCATTGTCGCGCTGGGCATTACCCGCGAACTGGGGCCTGTGTTCGGCGGGCTGATGCTGGCAGGCCGTGTCAGCGCCGCCATTGCCGCTGAGATTGGCACCATGCGCGTGACCGAACAAATCGATGCGTTAACCACACTATCGACCGACCCCTTCAAATATCTCATCGCACCAAGAGTCATTGCCGCGACTTTGTGCATGCCCATTTTGGCGCTGGTTGCGGATATTATTGGCGTGTTCGGCGGCTTTGTTGTGTCCACCCAATCATTTGGCTTTAATGCCGCAATTTATGTGCAAAGCACGGTCAATTTCTTGAGCTTTGACGATATCAGCTCAGGTCTAATCAAAGCCGTCATGTTCGGTTTCATCATTGCCACAATGGGCTGTTACAATGGCTATTATTCAAAAGGCGGCGCGCAAGGCGTGGGCCGCGCAACCACCAATGCGGTGGTAACAGCGTCGATTTTGATTTTAGCGGCCAATTATCTCATGACATCACTATTGTTTTCTGCATGAACGAAAAAATCACCCTCAGCAATGTTCACAAGACCTTCGGGACGAAAAAGGTTTTGCGCGGGGTAAATTTATCTGTTGATGAAGGGCAATCACTGGTGGTCATTGGCGGTTCAGGCAGCGGCAAATCAGTGATGCTGAAATCCATTCTTGGTCTCTTACGCCCCGAACAAGGCTCAATTAAAATTGATGGCACCGAAACCATTGGCCTTGCCCGCCATCTACGCCAGGAAATTGACGCCCAAATGGGCATGTTGTTTCAAAATGGCGCGCTATTTGACAGTCTGCCGGTTTGGCGCAATGTCGCTTTTCAGGCGATTCAAAATCAGGGCTTTAGCGAATCTGACGCACGTGATCTGGCGGTGGATAGCCTTGCGCTGGTTGGGCTAGGACCGGAACTGCTTGACCTCTTCCCAGCGTCTCTATCCGGTGGCATGAACAAGCGCGTTGGCCTGGCCCGCGCCATTGCCTGCAAACCCAAAATTATTTTCTTTGATGAACCCACCACTGGCCTCGACCCGATTATGACAGATGTCATCAACCATCTGATACGCGATTGTGTGCAAGAATTAGGCGCGACAACATTAACCATCACCCATGACATGACCAGCGTGCGCGCCATCGCGGACAAAACCGCCTTGCTTTATAAGGGCGAAATTATTTGGCACGGCAATGCCGAAGAACTAGCGGCGGCGGATGACCCGTTTTTATTGCAATTCGTCAATGGCCGCGCCGAGGGACCGATTGAAGTGGAAGGCCAGCAAATAAGTGCCGCTGGCGGGGGGCAATAATGGCCCGTGGTCAAAGTAGTTTCGCTTGCAATAATTGCGGTGCTGTCACCAATAAATGGTCGGGCAAATGCGAGAGCTGCCACCAGTGGAACACAATTTCTGAAGAAGCCGGTAGCAGCGCGCCACCGATTGGGCGCGGCGCCAAAGCGGCCAAAGGACAGGCCATTACCCTCACCTCTCTGGCCGGCAATGAGGCTGAACCGGAACGCAGAAAAACCGGCATAAGCGAATTTGATCGGGTTCTAGGTGGCGGTCTGGTGCCGGGCTCGGCGACGCTGATTGGTGGCGATCCGGGAATTGGTAAATCTACTTTACTGTTGCAAGCGGTGGCCAGTCTGGGCAAGTCTGGCGGAAGGGTGATTTATATTTCCGGTGAGGAGGCCTTGGCGCAATTGCGTATGCGCGCTGCCCGTCTGGGGGTTGCGGATGCACCGGTTGAGCTTGCCGCTGAAACGAATGTTGCAGATATTTGCAAAACCTTGAGCGGACAGAAGGACTTGGCGCTTGTGGTCATCGACTCCATTCAAACCATGTGGTCGCCGGCTATTGAAGCCGCGCCGGGCACGGTTAGCCAAGTTCGCGTTGCTGGCCAAGAGCTCATCCATTTTGCTAAGAAAAACGATGCCGCTCTGGTGCTGGTTGGTCATGTCACCAAAGATGGACAAATTGCCGGCCCGCGTGTTCTTGAGCACATGGTCGACACGGTGATTTACTTTGAAGGCGATCGCGGCGACCAGTTTAGAATTTTACGCGCCATTAAAAATCGTTTCGGCCCAGCCCATGAGATTGGGGTTTTCGAAATGCAGTCTGAGGGACTGGTCGAAGTGCAAAATCCGTCAGCCTTATTCCTTGAGGGGCGCGACGATAATGTGCCGGGCGCCGCCGTGTTTGCCGGCATTGAGGGCACAAGGCCGCTATTGGTTGAAATTCAAGCTCTCGCTGCCCCCTCATCATTGGCGACACCGCGACGCGCTGTTGTTGGTTGGGATAGCAATCGGCTATCCATGGTCTTAGCCGTGCTGGAGGCACGCTGTGGTCTCTCATTCGCCGGTCGTGATGTTTTCCTGAATGTTGCTGGTGGCTTGCGGATTAATGAACCAGCTGCTGACTTAGCCGTCGCCGCCGCGCTTATTTCATCGCTTAGCGGCACACCAATACCACCAAAAAGTGTGGTGTTTGGTGAGATTAGCCTTTCAGGCGCTGTGCGTCCGGTTACCCAGCACGGTGTCAGGTTGAAAGAAGCGGCCAAACTAGGCTTTGAAGCCGCCTATGCGCCACCGGCGAGCAAAACCAGCCAAGGCGCCAAGATGAAAATTAAACCCATCGAAGATTTGGCCAGCCTGATTGCTGCCTTGGGAGTTTCCGACAGTTATTAACATCGACTCATGTTAGGTAAAGCACATGGAACTACTCGCACTTGATTATGTGATTTTCGCCGTTCTGCTGGTGTCGGCAGCTCTATCTTTGATGCGCGGCTTCACAAAAGAAGTTTTATCGATTGCTGGTTGGGTGGTATCCGCCTATGCAGCGATTTACTTTGGCCCCTTGCTCAAACCATTATTAGCCAATTACATCGACATTGCATGGGTGGTTAATGTTGGCTCCATGCTGCTGGTCTTTATCTTTGTTCTGGTCATTTTTTCTTTTGCGGCAAACGCTTTTGCCCGCACCCTCAAGTCCAGTTCAATCGGCATGCTAGACCGCACGTTAGGTATCATTTTTGGCACAATACGCGGCATGGTTATCGTCTGTTTGGCGTATTTTGTCTTGGTCTTGGTGACACCAGAAAAAGACCATCCGCAATGGATTGCTGATGCCCAAATGCGACCGCTGTTGCAGACCGGCACAAAACTATTGGTCACCTTCGTCCCTCTTGATCGCTTGCCGCTCAATATTTCCAATATTGACGGCATGTTCACCGATAATCCGGCGGCCGACAGCATCATACGCGGGGTTGGTTCAACGATACTTGATGCAACGACGCAACAATCAACAAATCAACCAAATGAAACACAAGACAGCACTCCAGACACAGGCTATAAACAGTCCGAACGTAACTTGATGGAGCGTTTAATCCGTAATTCGGAGGGGGTCGAATGAGTACAGACACATCCCATGATGATCGTCTGCGTGAAGAATGTGGCGTCTTTGGTATTTTTGGTCATCCCGATGCCGCAGCTCTGACGGCACTTGGCTTACATGCGCTTCAACACCGTGGCCAAGAAGCGGCGGGTATTGTCAGCTTCGATGGTAAAAACTTTTTCGCTGAACGCCGTTTAGGCTTGGTCAGCGAGCATTTCACCAAAGCCAGCGTGCTCGATCAATTGACCGGCAGCGCGGCAGTCGGCCACGTACGTTATTCGACAACTGGCGGCACAATTCTGCGCAATGTGCAGCCTTTATTTGCCGATTTGGCCGGAGGCGGTTTCGCCATTGCCCATAATGGCAATTTGACCAATGCGCTGTCTTTGCGCGATGAGCTGGTCAAAAGTGGCTCAATTTTTCAGTCAACCTCAGACACTGAAACAATTCTGCAATTAGTGGCCCGTTCAAAACGGGTCAATACATTGGCACGTTTCACTGATGCCTTGTTCCAAATCGAAGGCGCTTATGCGCTGGTTGTGCTGACCAATAAGAAACTCATTGGCGCCCGCGACCCACTGGGCATTCGACCTCTGGTCATCGGTAAATTGGACGGCCATTACTTGCTTGCCTCAGAAACATGTGCGCTGGATATCATTGGCGCTAAATTCGTTCGCGAAGTCGAGAATGGCGAGATTGTTGTGATCACTGAAAATGGTATCGAAAGCCATAAACCCTTCCCGCCGATGGAAGCGCGCCCGTGTATTTTTGAATATATTTATTTCTCACGCCCCGACAGCATGATTGGCGGACGCAGCGTTTATGAATGCCGTAAATCCTTTGGTCGCCAATTGGCATCGGAAAGCCATGTTGAGGCGGATGTGGTTATTCCGGTACCCGACAGCGGCGTACCGGCGGCCATTGGCTATGGCGAAACATCCAGTATTCCATTTGAGCTTGGCATTATCCGCAATCATTATGTCGGCCGAACATTTATTGAGCCGCAGCAGTCTATTCGGGCGTTTTCTGTGAAGCTGAAACATAATGCCAATCGCATTCATGTCGAAGGCAAGAGGGTTATTTTGATTGATGATTCAATTGTGCGCGGCACGACCTCGGTCAAAATTGTCGAAATGATGCGCGATGCAGGGGCCACCGAAGTGCATATGCGTATTGCCGCCCCGCCGATTACCCACCCAGATTTTTATGGCATTGATACGCCTAGCCAAGAGCAGTTACTGGCGGCCAATCATACGCTTGAAGAAATGTGCGCCTATATTGGTGCCGATAGTCTGGCGTTTTTGAGTGTTCACGGCCTGTATCAAGCAATGGGATTTGAGGATGGCCGCAATAATGAGCGTCCGCAGTTCACCGATCACTGTTTCACTGGCGACTATCCGACGCTATTGGCCGATCAAAATCGCAGCGACAAAGTTCAACAATTATCGCTTCTGTCTGAGCAAGGCTAAATCATGAGCACGGCACAGGCTGATTTTTCTGGCAAACTGGCCTTGGTGACCGGCGCTACACGCGGGCTTGGCTATGCTTGCGCCGAAGCACTCGCCAAAGCCGGCGCGCATGTTCTTTTGATTGGACGCACTCAAGGCGCCTTGGAGGAACTTTATGACACAATTTCTTCGGCTGGCGGCGAAGCCACTGGCGTGCCGCTTGATCTGACCGATTTCGACGCCCTCGACCGACTGGGTGCGACCTTGGCTGAACGCTGGGGCAAACTTGATATTTTGGTGGGCAATGCCGGCCTGCTTGGCCCGTTGACGCCAACGTCACATATTGCACCCGATGAGTTTGAAAAAACCATGTCGGTGAATGTGACTGCCAATGCACGCCTTATTCGCTCAATGGAACCGCTATTAATGCAGGCTGACGCGCCGCGCGCGGTGTTTGTTACCTCTGGCGCAGCCAGCAAAGCGCCGCCGTTCTGGGGCACTTACGCGACCAGTAAAGCTGCCCTAAACGCTTTGGTGCAAAGCTGGGCGCATGAGCACGAGAATGACAAATTGCGGGTCAATCTTTTATCGCCGGGCCCGGCTCGCACAGCGATGCGTGCCAAAGCCATGCCTGGCGAAGACCCGCTAAGCTTGCCAGCTCCAGCTGATATTGCCCCGCTGTTTTTGAAACTTTTGTCGCCAGAGTTTACCCAAACCGGACAAATTATCCGCTATCAGGCCTAGTTATTTATTCTCGTAAGGGTTTTTGCCCTTGCGCACAAAAATCCGCAATGGCACGCCATCCAAAGAAAATGTTTCGCGCAGATTATTGGCCAAGTAACGCTGATAGCTCTCCGGCACAGCATGGCCGCGACTTGAGAAAGTCACAAAGGTCGGTGGCCGCGCTTTGGCCTGCGTGATATAGCGCAGACGCACGGGACGCCCCTTATCTGCGGGCGGTGGATGTCGATCAATCGTCGCTCCCAGCCATTTGTTAAGTTTCGCCGTACCAATACGCGCATTCCAAATTTCATATTGGCGTTGCACCGCAGGCATCAGCTTATCGACGCCGCGACCGGTCTCAGCCGACAACATCACCACAGGCACGCCTCGCAATTTTGGCAGGGCGCGCAGTAAAGCGTCATTAATTGTCTGGCGCACTTCCTGACGGTCGACTTTCAAATCCCATTTATTAATGCCGACAACCAAGGCTCGTCCCTCGCGCTCAATCAAATCGGCAAGCTGAATATCTTGCTTGTCAAACGGGCTGGTCGCATCGACCAAAAGCACAACCACTTCGGCAAAGCGCACGGCACGCAAACCATCGGCGACAGATAGTTTTTCCAATTTCTCAACAACCCGCGATTTTCGGCGTACACCGGCTGTATCCCAAAGTGTTACAGGCCGCGAGCCATTTGGCGCTGCTTCATCCACCCATGTCCAATTGACCGAAATACTATCGCGGGTAATACCCGCCTCAGGGCCGGTAAGCAGGCGATCCTGGCCCAGCAAATAATTGATTAAAGTCGACTTACCGGCATTTGGCCGTCCCAAAATCGCCACGCGCAAAGGCTTATCAGGGTCGTCCTCAAATGGCAGGTCAGGGTCAAAGTCTGGGTCTTCGTCAACCTCTGTTTCCTCGGCCCAATCTGGTGCATGCGCGTCCATTGCATCGCGGATGCAGGTGTATAAATCATCCGTCCCCTGCCCGTGTTCGGCAGACAGCGCAATCGGCTCACCCAGCCCCAGTCGATAGGCTTCATTGAGACCATCGCGTCCGGCGCCGCCCTCGGATTTATTGGCCGCCAAAATCACCGGCACATTGGCTTTGCGCAATAGTCGAGCGAATAATTCGTCTTCTGGCAACAAGCCGGCGCGCGCGTCGGTGAGCATCAGCACCATATCGGCCTCGGCAATTGCTGCTTCTGTCTGTAATCGCATGCGCGCTTCTAAAGAGCCCGTTTTACCTTCTTCAAAACCAGCTGTATCAATGATTTGAAAGCGGAGATCGCCCAAACGCGCATCGCCAAACCGCCGATCACGCGTGACCCCTGGTTGATCATCAACCAACGCCAAACGACGGCCAACAAGCCGGTTAAATAAAGTTGATTTGCCCACGTTGGGACGCCCAACAATGGCTAAAACAAATGGCATGGCCATGGGAAAGTCCTAACGGCGCGCGACAAGCGTGCCTTCATCGGTCAAAATATACAGGGTCGAATTAGCCACAATTGGTGGCAGGCTGACTTCATCATCTAGTTCAATGGTCTCAATCAGCTCGCCACTGGCCGGATTGACGCTGACCAGACGACCGTCGGATGAAACCGCCAAAACTTTTTCACCGGCCAAAATTGGCCCAGCCCAACGAATGCGTTCATCACGGTCTTCGGGATCTTCATAGCCGCCCAAAGAAGCGACCCAGCGCACACGACCGGTTTCGCGCGACAAGCACACGAGATCACCATCAAGAGACATCAGCAAAACAAAATCGCCCATCACCCATGGTGTTTCAATAGAACCGATATCCGTCGTCCACAAGCGTTCGCCGCTGCGCATATCAAGAGCTGCCGTACGGCCACCATGACTGGTCACAAAAACGCGGTCGCGGTCAATCACTGGACGCCCAACAATTGAGTTGAGTTTCGACAGAGGCGTAATTTGTGTGCCACGGCTGGTCAGACTATCGCTCCAAATAACCGAACCATTGACGGTATTCAAAGCCACGACTTCGCCCGAGTTAAAGCCGGCGATAACGATTTGGTCAGAAACTGCAGGGCTCGAGGCGCCCAGAATGCTGGCCTGTTCGGTAATCGCTAAATGTTCCCATAAACGACTACCGTCATCGGTCGACAGCACTTGCAAGCGGCTGTCTTGTGATACCACAAACAAACGGCCATTGCGCACGGTTGGCGCATTGGAAAATGGCACGCTGTTTTGCACCCGCCAAATGATGTCGCCCGTTTCCGCCGACAGAGCGAGAATTTCTCCAAACCCTGTGGTCACGAACACGCGGCCCTCGGCATAGGCCAAACCACCGCCCCAACCGTCTTCAATGTCAGCAGGCTTGTCGGTGAAGCCTAAAAAGCGCGTCAGGCTAAAGTTTGGTTCACGATAGGTGGCGGCCACTGATTGCTGCCAAAGCGGCTGACCATTGGCGGCGTCGACAGCGGCGACATTAAGTTGCGTACCCAGAGCAAAAACTTTTCCCTCGCCAATCACTGGCGGTGCTTTCAAACGACGATCCGCGGAATTACCTTCGACAAGTTCAATTTCATAAGCGGGCGCAAGGCCAGACAGGGCCAAATGATAGGCCGCATGGGTTGAAAAGCCGCCGGGATTAGCCCACTGGCTGTTGTCAAAAGCCGGCAAAATGCGCACTTGCTGATTTTCGAGCCGCGGATCAACGGTCAGCTGAGCCTCATAATTCAAAACTGAAATACGCTCGCCCTCAAACTCAACCTGATCAACACCACCACTGCAGGCAACCAAGCCAGTCATAGCGATGGCCATAATCGCATAATGCACAAAATTCTTTTTCATTTTCATTTCTCGGCTAATTCTGCGACCACTGATGTGGCCAAATTTACTCAGTGGCAGTGGCTGAAGGAGACCCCAAACCCTGCTCTACAATCGATAGCATGATGCGGGCACGATCGCGCGATAAATTATTGCTCATTGGGTCTTCAATTTGCTCATTCAACACGGCACGCGCATCCAATAGCTGATCATGGGCCATATGAGCCAAAGCCAAAACTTCGCGTGCCAAGGGGCGCATATCATTTCCATCGACCAAAAGCCGGCTCAAGCGCGCCTCAATATCCTCAAAACTGGCATTGGCATCAAGTAAGACAATGGCTGATTGCAACCGGCTGAAGTCGCGCAAGGCCAAAGGCACATCGCCGCGCGCCGCCAACCCATCAAACCGCGCAACCGCCGCTAGTTTATCTCCGTTTTCAGCCAATTCAAAAGCTGACACAAAACTGGCCAGCACATCATAGCCGCCGTTATTTTGCGCCAAAAACTGTTCAATCAACGCCTCACGCGCATCACCTGCTGGCGTCTCCTCAAGGGTTTTTAGCAGCGCATCATAGCGTTCTGAAGCCGCCTCTTGGCCTGCCGTCTTCCATGAGTCATAGGCAATAACAGACGCAACAATGAGAACAACGGCAACCGCAGCACCAATGACATAACGGCCATATCGGCGCCATAAGGCAGAACTTTGGTCGCGTCGCAGTTCAGCAGTTACTTCGTCAAAAATATCAGTCACAAAATTTCTCCGCTCTAACTTTCGTCGCTATTAACTGGTTTTTTCATAGCATAAGTATGCTGCTCTTCCGGAAACTTTCGGCTTCGCACGTCATTTGCATAAGCTTCGGCCGCGCCAGCAATTTGCGCGCCTAAGGTAGCAAATTCTTTTACAAATTTAGGCACTGTCGGGGACAAACCAAGCATATCTTCAGTTACCAAAATCTGACCGTCGCACCCCGCCGATGCACCAATTCCGATGGTTGGCACTCCGATTTGTCCAGAAATGCGGTCGGCTAATTCAGCCGCCATACCTTCCAAAACAATGGCAAAAGCCCCCGCCTCAGCCAGCGCCTGCGCGTCAGCTTCTAACTCGGGCCATTGCTGTTGCTCGCGGCCTTGGGTTTTATAACCGCCCATGACATTCACATTTTGTGGCGTCAGACCAATATGGCCCATCACCGGAATACCGCGCTCGGTTAAATATTTCACCGTCTCAGCCATGCGCACCCCACCCTCAAGTTTGACCGCCTGACAGCCGGTTTCTTTGAGCGTGCGCGCCGCATTGTGAAACGCTTGCGATGGGCTTTCTTCGTATGTACCGAACGGCAAATCGACGACAATCAATGCCTTCTCCGCGCCGCGCACAACCGCTGCACCATGTGCAATCATCATGTCCAACGTGACGCCCAGCGTGGTTTCCATGCCATACATCACCATGCCGAGACTATCACCAACCAACAATAGATCGACATAAGGGTCAATCAAGCGGGCTGTATGGGCGTGATATGAGGTCAAGCAAACAATCGGCTCGCGACCTTTTCGGGCCATAATTTCTGGCACCGTAATACGTTTAACGTGACCCCGAACGGACATAACAACTTCCTTCAATGAAACCGCACATAGGCGCGGAACCTAGCTGAATTTAGCGGTTAAAGCAATTCATCTTGCTGAATTAAATAGCGCTGCTGATTGTTGGCAGCAACAAGGCACACAATGGACAAATCAGCGCGAACACGATAGTTAATGAGATAGATATTTAGGAGTTCGGCGTGAGTAAGAAAAAAGCTTTGATAACCGGTGTGACCGGACAAGACGGCGCATATCTCGCCCGTTTATTGCTGCAAAAGGGCTATGAAGTGCACGGCATGAAGCGGCGCGCTTCGTCGTTTAACACCCAGCGCGTCGATGGTATTTATGCCGATCCGCATGACGAAAATGCGCAATTTTTTATGCATTATGGCGACATGACCGACAGCAGCAATATTATGCGTTTGGTACAAAATATTGAGCCGGATGAGATTTACAATCTCGCGGCGCAAAGTCATGTGCAAGTGAGCTTTGAAACCGCAGAATATACCGCCAATGCCGATGCTTTTGGGACTCTGCGTTTTCTAGAAGCTATTCGCACGCTCGGATTGGTTGAGAAAACGCGGTTTTACCAAGCCTCGACGTCAGAGCTTTACGGCAAAGTGCAAGAAGTGCCGCAAAGTGAAACCACGCCGTTTTATCCACGAAGCCCCTATGCCGTCGCCAAACTTTATGCCTATTGGATTTGCGTCAATTACCGCGAAGCTTATGGCATTCATGCCTCCAATGGCATTTTGTTCAACCATGAAAGTCCAATGCGCGGCGAAACGTTTGTGACGCAAAAAATCGCGATGGCTGTGGCTGCTATTGAGACCGGCAAACAAGAAAAACTCTACCTCGGCAATCTCGACGCCAAGCGCGATTGGGGGCACGCCAAAGAATATGTTGCCGGCATGCATGCCATTATCAACCACCATGAAGGCGATGACTTCGTGTTGGCCACCGGACGCACAGAAACCGTGCGCCACTTTGTTGAACTGGCTTTTGCCGAGGTCGGGCGCGAGATTGTCTGGCATGGCGAAGGGATTCATGAGCTGGGTAAGGACGCGAAAACCGGCGCTGTTTTAGTTGAAATTGACCCACGTTACTTCCGCCCGACTGAGGTGGAACTGTTGATTGGCAACCCGCAAAAGGCCAAAGATATTCTTGGCTGGGAAGCAAAAATTGAGCTCGAAGAACTGGTTTCTGAAATGGTTTCCGTAGCCCTGCATAATGCGCGCCAACCGGTCAAAGAAACAAAATTGGCAGACTTCTAATGTATGCGCTCTCTGGCAAACGGGTTTATGTGGCTGGCCATAATGGCATGGTCGGAAGAACCGTTGTGCGGGCTCTGGAGAAGGAAGCGTGCACGATTTTGACAGCCGAGCGCGGCGACGCCGATTTAATTCGCCAAAGTGAGGTGGAAAATTGGATGCAAGCGCAAAAACCCGATGCGGTGATTGTGTGCGCCGCACGGGTTGGCGGCATTCTGGCCAATGACAGCTACCCTGCTGATTTTATTTACAACAATTTGATGATTGAGGCGAATATCATTCGGGCAGCGCATGATATTGGGGTTGAAAAACTGCTGTTTCTTGGTTCCAGCTGTATTTATCCCAAAATGGCGGCTCAGCCGATGCGCGAAGAGGCGCTGCTGACCGGTGCCCTTGAACCGACTAATGAATGGTATGCGATTGCAAAAATCGCCGGCATTAAATTGTGCCAAGCCTATCGCAAACAATATGGCGCCGATTTTATCTCCGCCATGCCGACCAATCTTTACGGCCCGTATGATAATTTCGACCTGCAATCCAGCCACGTAATTCCAGCCTTGATGCGCAAATGTCATGAGGCAAAAAAAGCCGGCGCCGAAAACATGGATGTTTGGGGATCGGGCAAAGTCATGCGTGAATTTTTGCACGTCGATGACTGTGCTGCCGGCATTGTTTTTCTGCTGAAGAATTATTCCGACATGGAACACGTCAATCTTGGCACTGGCGAGGATGTGACAATTATTGAATTGGCGGAGACGATTAAGAAAGTTGTCGGCTTTGACGGCGGCCTCACCTTTGACGCCAGCAAACCAGACGGGACACCGCGAAAATTGCTGGATGTCTCGAAGATAAACCAACTCGGCTGGCGCCATCGACATAATTTAGAGGCTGGATTACAGTCCACCTATCAGTGGTTTAATGAATACGTAAAATAAGGTTAGTGTAGTCTTGAGTAAATTGATGGTCTCCATCACTTCCGATCGGGCGCTTGGCGGCATTGCCAACAGCTTGAAAACCTATTCAAAGGCGATGGCTTTAGCCGGTATCGAGCACACAATTATCATTTCTAATTCAGCCCCCGCCCTCGACGAATTGGGGCAGATGAGAAATGTTAACCTCATTACCATTCCGAATTTTTTTATGCGTTTGCACATTCTGACGCGGTTTGTTTTCCATCGCAAAATTCGATTTCTAATGGCGCAAGCAAACGCCATCTTTCTGCATAATGGAAAGCACGCCAAACAAATTAACCGACACCCCAGCAAAACCTACGTCATCAACCATAATGGTAAGGCGCGCCATCTCAATCGCGCGCCGAATATTGTTTTTCTAAATCACGCGGCGAAACAGAATTTTAGCGAAACATTCGAGGGCCTATCAACATCATGCCATGTCTTCGGGCATGGATTTGATGTCGGTGATGAAATTATCCGTCCGCAACAGCCACCCGAAATCGTCAAAGTTGTTTCAGCGGGTCGATTGATGAAAAAGAAAGGATATCGCGATTTGGTCGAGACCGCGCGTATTCTAGCGAGCAAAAACACTCCCTGCCATATTACAATTTTTGGCGAAGGTCCCGACGAGGCTTATCTCAAACAAAAAATCACCGACTATCAGTTGCATAATATTGACATTCAACCGTGGACCAAAACCTTGCGGGCGGAATATGCGAGAGCCGATATTTTCTGCACCTCCTCACATGGAGAATCTTTTCCTCTCGTCATCGGCGAAGCGCTCGAAACCGGACTGGCAATCGCCTCCACTCGGACAAATGGGGGACTGGAGTATTTCAATTACTATGCTTCAAAAGAACACCCGATAGGCCTATTAAGCGATATTGGTTCAGCTGAGCAAATGGCGGATATTTTAGACAAACTGGTTCGCGGCCATGAACTACGGCGCCAGATGAGCGCCAACGCGCGCGCCCTGCTCACCACTCGCCTAAACCTAGGTATTTTAAGCGAAAAATTCACTGCGCTGTGCGATAAGGCATCCGTCTAATCAGACGTCATTAACATGTCAACGCGCGCCATTACGTCGTAGACGGTAATGGTCTCTAAATCTGGTTTTTCCAAAACCTGGTAAACTTTATGGATACCAGTGTTCGAGGCTGGGCTATGCCCCCCAAACAACGCCACACCTTCTCGGCTGGCGCCATCGGATTTGCTTGAGCGATGGCGTGAAACAGGCCTATAACTTGCCTGATAGTAATTCCGAGGATTAAGAATGCAAACGATAATCAGCATAAAATGGGGCACTCGGTATGGATCGGAATATGTCAATCGTATTAACCGCGCGATAAAGAAATATACGGCACGACCAACGCGTTTCATTTGTTTTACCGAAGATAAAACTGGCATTGATGATGACGTTATTATCTATGATTTGCCGACAGTGAACCTGCCTAGCTATCCGCATAGTGTACCATTTAGAAAAATTTCCCTGTGGCAGCAGCCATTGGAAGACCTAGAGGGTGATGTTCTTTATCTGGATTTAGATATTGTAATTTGCGGCGACCTTGACCGCTTTTTTGACTATGAACCCGGTGAGTATTGCGTTGCCGAGAATTGGACACAATTAGGGAAGGGCATCGGCAATACATCATGCTATCGCTTTCCAGTCGGGCGTTATAAACATATATACGACGATTTTAACCAAGACCCTGAAGCCATTGATCAGAAGTATAAGATTTCGCAAAAGTATGTCAGCGATACAGTTGGCAATATGGTCTATTGGCCCTCCGATTGGGCGGTTAGCTTTAAGCATACTTTATTGCCAGCTTGGCCACTTAACTTTTTTAAGATGGCAAAACCCGGACCGAACACGTCGGTTGTCGCTTTCACAGGCAAACCAGACCCTGACGAAGCGATGATTGGTCATTGGCCTGAAACCAAAAAATGGAAGCGTGCTTATAAATATACCAAGCCTTGCCCCTGGATAGAGGATTACTGGCTGGATAAATCGTCTTAATTGATCATACGCTCCTGAGGTTTTGCTTGAAAGCGACATCGCGCACGGCTAGTTTACGATAGCCGTTTTCCTTTCATTTGATCCGCTACAAATACAGGCCCTTAATGCCAAACTTCGTATCACGCGTCTCCTCTATCAGCACTCTAACTGCTTTAACCCTTCTATTACTGATTGGCCCGCTGCATGCTTTCGCCGTGAAAGGCTTTGCGCCGATTTTGGCCTTAGCTGGCCTTTTCAGCCTGATAGCTTTGATTTCGAACCGACAGACGTTTGTTTCACACCCCATCGGCCAACAGGTCAAAGGGTATGGCTATGCTTTGGCTTTCATGGCCTATGCGTTTCTAGCTGTATTCTGGTCGTCTTATGAAGCCGCTTTGGGCAGTTTTTTGACGGCTACGGGCATTATCGTCTTCACCATTGCGGCGATCAAAACAATCAACCAATCTGATAGCCATAAGCGACGCCTTTGGGAACAATTATTGATTGCGTCGATGATTGCTGGCTGTGTCCTAGTGATGATTATTGGCCCGTATAATATTTACTGGCCAAACATAGCCGCCGATTTGAACTATCCTTTTGAACTCATCCGGCAAGTCAATCGGTCGCTAATTATCTTGCCCATTATTCTGATGTTGCTTGGCGCCGCTCTTCCGCGAAACTATCGATGGCTGGTCGTGCTTGGTCTGGCTTGCGGGTTTGTGGTGACCTATTTCTCAAACAGTCAATCGGCTCTGCTTGCCCTGTGCATTGGCAGTGGTGGCCTGATTTTGGGTTATATAGCCGCGCAGTTTACCCGACTTATAATCTGGATTTGCCTTGCCGTCGCCTTGCTTGGCGCCCCCCTTATCCATATCGCGAGTTATGAAAATAAATGGGTAAAAAACTATGCGCCGAAAGTCTTCATCCAAAAAGGGGCCGCCGAAGCACGCGAATGGCTGTTTTATGTTTACGCCAAAGAAAGCCTTAAAGAACCAATTATGGGCCATGGCCTGAGAAGCGGCCGTAGTTTCGAGCCAGCTGACATGAGAAACTATATTGCCGAAGGAGAAGCCCGCGGGGGACGCGTGGGTAATTTCGTACGCATTTATAAAGACAGACGAAACATAAATCTTCATCCGCACAATATATTCCTGCAAATCATTTTTGAATTTGGTTATCTGGGGGCCATTTTATCGCTGCTGGCGATGTGGCAAATGCTCAAGCGCCTTGATGAAGGATTTAACCCACAAAGCAAACCATGGATGTGGGGCGCCTTTGGTGCCGGCTTAGGCGGCATTATGTTTAGTCATTCGATTTGGCAAAGTTGGTCACTGTCTATTTGGGCCACTTGCATTATTATTGCTTGCACGCTATGCCAAGGAAATAGATTAAAAAATGAAGTGAGGTAAAGATTATTTTGTCCCCTAAACCGCCCAGCAGTATTTTTATTGATGACACCTCACCATATGGCCACTATGCACCAAACTCAGTGCCTGCCCTGATTATGTTACTGACACGGGTTTTAGGCACTCAATGGCTGGCCAAACGAATGATTTTTCTCCTAAGGCGTCTGGCACTAATAGGTATGGGGAAATGCGTTGATACAGTCTTATTCGGCGCCCGCTTGCGCCTTTACACCAGTGGCAATGTATCTGAAAAACGAGCGCTCTTTTCGCCAAAATTATTCGACGCGGAAGAACGCATGGCGCTCTCTAAATTAGCTGCGGCTGAGGCGGTATTTATTGATGTTGGTGCCAATGTCGGTCTGTATAGTTTTTCTGTAGCCGAAAGTTTCAAACATTTTAAAGGCACGAAAATTATCGCCGTGGAAGCACAGCCGCAAATTGCCAGACGACTGAAACAAAATTGTAAGCTGAACCCTGAACTCAATATACACGTTGCCGAAGTCGGCATCAGTGACGCCAAGGGTATTATGTCAATGGCCATGAATATGAAAAATATCGGCCAAACGCGACTTCTTAAACAAGGCGAGGAAGCGAGCATAGAAACGATCGATGTGCCGGTGATGAGCCTGATGGACCTAATTACCGAACATCAATTGACACGGGTTGATGGCCTCAAAATTGATGTTGAAGGACACGAAGAGGCCGTGCTTGTACCATTCCTCGAAACCGCACCAGATGCGCTTTTGCCAAAACTAATTGTCATTGAGGATAACCGCAGTCAATGGGATGGTGATGTGATTGCGGCCGCCGCGCAACGCGGATTCGTTCTCAGCCGCAAAACCCGCCTCAATCTAATGCTCACCAGATAGCAAGCTTGTAACGCCCCAAAAACGGTGCGATTTATTGCGGCGCACTCTCCGACAGCTTCCCGCTATAAGGGTTTTGCAATTGGACTGCATTCGGGTGAACCACCGAAATCGTGATGAGGCTTTCAGAACTGCTAACGAAAGAAGATAATTCGTTCGGTTTCAAAATTTCAATCGTCGCATATCTACCGTCTTTGGCGTAAATCAGCACAATTTCTTCGGCAACGGTCGAGGAGACCAATTGCCATCCAGTGGTTATTGCCTGCTCGCTGTAGAAAATTAGGTTTTCGGCCGGTGATATTGGTGAGTCCAGAACAATACGGCCCGCGATGCCACTGCCTGTACCAAGTATCACGGTTGGCACTTTTTGAATTTTTGCTTCATCAGGAATGGGCAAATCAGCGAGCAAGTAGTCGATAGCGACTCTGGACTGGTTTTGATATTCGTTTTGCATGAAACCAGAGCAACCAGCCAATGCAAAACTCATCACACCTACAATTAACAATTTTTCCAATTTCATTTTATGCTCACTTATAAACGAATCAACTATCGATAAGATAACATAAACGCACGTCATCTGCACAACTTGGATTCTTGCAAGTGAGGTAAAAGATTTCACACTATAAAACGCACAACCCAAATTTAGTGGCCGGTACTTTTTATGTTGCGGTAACCGTGTGCTCCGCAGTTCTTTGATGCAAAAAAGTTAGACAAACTATTTTGGTTGAAAGACTTTACCAAGATTCTGCATCGACATAAGCTGCGCATACGCCACCCCCAGCGCACCGCTACGGTGGAGCTCCGCTACCTTGTCATCTGAAAGTTCGCGCAACTTCTTCTCGTTAACCACCAGAAACCCGCGAATTTCGCGACTGGACAGGCCTTCACCGGATTTTTTGCCACCAGCGGCCGGGATACTCAACACCCCTTCCTCAAGCACCTCTGAGGCAAACAGGGCTTGCACTAGCTCACGCGTCTTCACAGCCATCTGCTGATATTCGCGGTTAAACGTCAAGACACGCTGCAGTCTATCGGTAGGTTTACCTTCCTGATCCACCAGCGCCTCACCACCTTTCATCTCAAGCCAATCGGTAGTCGGATCGATCGCAAGCATCGGTTCGGCTTCCTCGCCTGCCTGCATGGTAAAGAAAGGGTAGCGACGCACCCACGCTGGTATGTATGTCTCTTTTAACCAATTGCCCTTAGCATCCACGTATCGGTTCTTGCCATCACCAGCACCGACCACCGCAGCTAAAGTGGCCGGCGATTCTGCTGTTTGACCTATAAACACCAGCGGATACTGCGACTGAGCAAAAGAAGCCTCATTTACCAGAAGCGGAATCAGGTTGGTTTCTGAGGCAAACCGATAATTTGGAGCGTTCTCAGGGAATCTAAGAGCCCCGTGTGTTTCCACACTGAACGGCACCAAAGACTTATAAAATAGCGGCATCGGAACACCCGCAGGCACAGCATTTTCTTGCATCACATTCCCTTCTTCTTGTGCAGCATAGTCTGCTGCCTGTTCAAACCCCAGCCACAGCATTACTGCCAACACAGGAACCAAGATCCACTTGCGTTTTAACCTTTGCATAGATAAGTCCTCACAAGATAACAACCCCAACAGACTGCCGAGTTGTTACAGGGACAAGCCGATTAAGACTAGAAATCCCAACGAACAATCATATCCAGCTGGTCAGATTTGAACTTGTCATTTTGGCTATGTTCATAACGAAAGTTCATCGATGAAGTTTTGCTCATCAGTAATGCCAAGCCCAAAGAGGCCTTCACGCCACTGTCGTCATCATATTGCCCCTCATTCAGTGCTTGCGTTGTGAAACTGGCCTGGGCCGTATTATCGCCAATGTACTGGGCAATAACCGGCCTAGCGAAATCACCGCCATCCTTGGTCGCCAGCAATGTGAATTCAGGCTTCGCAACCATACCACCCCACAAAGTCGTGCCAGCAACGCGCAGACCAACTGCCGCCTGCTTCCATTTCAGCTTTTGTGCTTCCACGCTAAGGCCAATGTTACCTGCGCCCGTTTCGGTATAGGCATTTTGATCGTAACTGCCTTCCGAGTAGCTCATCAAAGGTGTCACGGTCGTACCAGTTTCGCCCATAGCAATACGATACCCGAGGTTCACCTTTCCGGTTAGCTGATCGCTGTCGATGTCATACAGAGCCGTGCGTCCAACCACCGTGGCACGGTTACCTTCGGTGTTATTCCAAGACCCCGTGATTGTTGCGTCGACGAACAACTCAGGGAACTCTGGGGTCAAATCCATGGCGCCGTAAAGCGAAGCATGGACGGAATTAATGGAGGCATCCTCCCCACTACGGAAATTCTTCTGATCAATCTCCGTGGTGCTGTAAGACGCAGCAACCCCCAGCAAAGAACCTTCGGTTGGCCGCATATCGTAGCCCAACGTCACACCGCTGATCCGCGTTTCAAAGCCATCGTAGACAACGCCTGAGTTATTGGCGATCGCATCCATATCTCCTCGTTGGAAGATTGAACGAATCCATACAGCTTCGGGTTTCGTGCCGGTCTCTGGAATACGCATTTCATGCATGCGCATGCCAATGCTGTCGTTCATTAACGACGCGGTGTGGAATGCCGAAAGGCCGAACGAGTTATTAGCTATCGGCGCAAGACGCTGTGCCTGCACCGCCAAATTGTCCTCATTGTTACCATATCCCCACTGATCAATGTCCAACATGTTCAAAACAGTCTGCATGTCTTCATCATAATCTTGGCCGGACGCTGCCAATGTACCAAGACGGAGGGCGGCGTCATTTGAGAAATGACCCGCCGTATCCGAAGCAGTAATATAAACATTATTCGCACGCGTAACAGTGACCGTCAGATCGCCATCAAGGTCTTCATTGGTGTCAGTGTTATTGTTACTGCGCGAGAGCGTTGTGGTTAAAACATAACTATTGTCATTCAAAGTCGCAGCGATAGAAGTATTGTCGTTGTCGTCAGCAACATTGATCAGCGTATAGCTCTGACCATTACTCAAGCTCCCCAACAAACTTAAATTGACGGTTTCGCTGCCGTTCATGACCAGCGTGGAGCCCGAAGCACCTGTGATGCCACTTGAGGCGGCCGCACTAACAGTACCGCCTGCGCCTTCAACAGCACCAACTGGGTTGGCCCAAGCTGATGTTCCAATCGCAAAATTAAGCGTTGCACCAGAAGTTGTAATGGCACCAGTTACGCCATCACCAGTGTTCGATTGGGTTACCGCACCAATATTAGTCAGCGTGCCATCTACATTCTTCCTGTGACTGAAGTTCACTGGCGAGATTGCATCAGTAGAACTAACGCTACCAGCGGTATTCAATACAGTGGTGCCAGTTAATGTCAGATTGTCACCCAAGTAGAGACCGCTAGCAGTGATTGTTGCTGCCGTCGCGGCTGAACCATTGCCAATCGTCGTGGTAACGGCATAAACATCATGCCCAATATTTATCGACTCCCCTGAGACAGACACTGGCGACACTGTTGAATCGCTGGTGGCAGCATGGAAATTCACCGCTTTCAATCTGTTGCCATCTTCCCCGTTTCCATCTCCACCGATTGGTGCCTGAGTGGTCGCGGAGCCTACAAAATTAAGGGTGCCTTGGTTGTTTGCATCGGTAGCAACTGATCCTTTGATATTGATGCCATCACTAACGTTTACCGTACCATCATTGTCGTAAACTAGCGGACCATTTAGATCGCCCATAAAGTTTACAGTACCTGTACCAGAAACATGGAAAGTGGTAGCCGCTACGTATACTTTGTCGCGGAAAGTCACGACTTCGTTGTCAGCGCCAGCGAAGATCTCTTTGAAATTCTCATCATTAGCATTGTCGCTTGAGCCAAGATCTCCGGTGACAACACTGCTGCCAGCAAACCGCAAAGCAGCATTATTGGCGTTTGTAAACACCGTCCCTTCATCTTCCTCTACCGTCTCGTAAGCATACTGTGTGTATAGGTCAACATTGTCGCCTAGCTCAAAGGCACCCGCACCATCGACGAAGTCAACTGTCCCGATGAAGCCCAAGTCATCTATATGCTCGTCAAACACACCCTCCTCGTGGTCAACATTTTCCGGGCTTGACCCATTGAAGCGGATGGTTCCATTTCCAGAGTAAGACAGCGTATCAGCGTAAACCAATCCGTTTGAAAACGTCACCGTGTCTCCAGTAGCCCCTGCAACAATACTCTTGAGCCAAAAATCATTTTCCTTGCCATCAGCATTCGACCCAACGTTCCCAGTTATATTCGATGTGCCATCGATTACCAGCGAACCTGTGCTATTGGTATCCGTAATGAGACCATCGTTAGACTCGCTGGAGACCCCCAGGTCGGCGCCATCTTCAAGCCTTAAGTATGCAGAACTCTGAAGCCGCACGGTGTCAGCATATACGTCAAATTTTGCAATGGTTAGGGCTTCACTATTAACCCCATCAGTATTCAGGTTCAGTTGTTTAATCGCCAAACCAGAGGCGCCGACCGTTCCATTTATTGTTCCGCCCCCCTTTACATTGATGATGCCCGTATCATTAATTGAGGTGGTAGTGGCTCCTGCAATTTCTTGGCCATCCCAAAGATTCACAGTGGCATCATTGCCAGCAAAAGCGATATCTCCGGTCAAACCTGTATGCAAATTGGCCGTACCCTCATCGTTGAACGCAATAGCAGAATTCGTAACTGAAGTGTCATCAGTGTTGAAATTGCCCGTTCCGGTACTGATTGTTGTTGTCGTCGCTGTGAGACCCTTCACAAAATTTGAAGTGCCTGCGAGAACACCTACGTTGGTGGCCGTTACGTCATTTTGATAATTGGACGTGCCAGCCCCTGAATTATTTACATTCGTAGCATAAATCCTTCCCGTAAATGTAGAGGTCGCGTCATTCGCGCCAGATGTCACTGTATCCAAACGCAGGCTGCTCGCCCCCACAATTCCGGTTAAGGATTGCGCGCCACCAGCAAGTGTGAGATCGCCCATTCCATTAACATTAGTGGTTACGGTTCCTGTCAAATGCCGCCCGGAAGTCATGGTCAAATGCGAGTCGAAGGTGGCACCTGTGTTATCACTTCGTATATTAACGCTGTTCGCGTAAACATCTCCATTTAAGGTCACATTTGCATGATTAAGATTGCTCGCTCCTCCAACATTCATTGCCGAAATAGCTTTACCGCTCTCCCCAATGTGTCCAGTAACAGTCTGCTCAGAACTTCCATTACCCCCGTTGCTATCACCCGTAAAAGTTAATGTGCCACGATTTGCAACGATATTGCTGACGACCACTTGGTCTACTACGCCAGTCAAGTCTCCACCGACAATATTGAGGGTTCCGGCTTTGTCTGCAAATGTAACCCCTAAAACTTGCTCCGTAGAAGCATCAACAGTCATCAAAAGACTACCATTAATTGTAACATTTGACGCAGCGCCATAATTCAACTGATTAGCCGTAACACTGCCGCCTATGGACACCGCATCAGATGAGCCGTCGAATTGAACCAAGGAGAGACCTGAGGTTGAATCACCAATCGCACCGGTTACTTCGCCGTCACCTAAAAAGATTAAAGACCCATTTGTTCGATCGCCAAGAGGACTTTCAGAGTCACTCTGACCACCTTTGTTTATGATAGAACCATTTAAGATGGTACCATCCGATAGTATCACAGAGGCGTTATATCCATTGAAGTCGATCTGCGTACCCGATGAATCAACAACTCCATTGACATCAACTAGGTCGTCAAACCTTACATCCGCCGCGCCACTCCGGATATTGATACGAGATGCATTGACCCTACCATTGAAATCAACATCGCCATCGATATGAATTTCATCTATGGCATCCGCATCGACGGACCCATATGAGTAAGCCACAACCTGTGCTACGTCCTGACCCGAGAAACTGAGGTGATAACCAACATCACCGCCGATGGTATTATTCCCTTCCAAAACCAATAGGGAATTAGTCGAGCCTGAAAAAGTAAAACGATCGTAGTCGCCCGAATTATCTGAATCACCTAAATCCCTCACATCTCGGCTGTAGATCGCAAGAAAAGCACCACCAGTCGGACTCAAACCTGTCAAATCAGCACCATTCGAAAGGGTCATCGTAACAGCATTAGAGTGCGAATCAATTCCGCCACCGCCATCCGCGTCAGTTTCTTGATAGTAAACATCAATCCCCTGCCCTGAACCACTATAGGTATCATTTGCCTCAGTACGGACGTTTTGCTGACTAGCTGCGCTACTGTTCAGCACTTCGGCTGATGCATTGAACGTCAGCAAAAAGCCACACAAGCCCACGGAAGCCGTAATTTTGCATATCTTTGTCAGGCGAAATGTTTTTTCAATTCTTTTCATGGTGAAACCTCGATGTTTAGGGTCAGTTAAGTAGTTAAAGGGAAATAAAATTTTACGGCCTTTGTCATTTAGTCGATCTATTCATTGGCTAATTGGCTCCGAAAATGACAGGCTGACAAAAGAATCCGCCGCCTGTAATTTCTATGCCATCGCGACCACGCGCCTCGGGGTGATAGCCAATCGCGCGCAACTCATCGCCGACTGCGCGGCAAGCGCTATCGCCGGCTTGTTTAAGTTCAGGAGGGACTGGACCGAAGGACGACACATTCTCCCAGGTCAGGTAGTCGTTACCCTTACCGTCACGCGCACCGAGGAAAAAGATCTGCGGTGGAGGATCCGATGGAGCTGCGCCAATCAGTATGCCCTTGGAAGCGCACCCCCCCAGCGAGCCAACCAACAGCACACCAACCAACCCCCGAGATATGAATTTTTTCATTTGCACGAACCTCATGATCAAACGATGTAAAGATAGTTAGCGGTTGAAGTAGCGTCCGAGGTCGTTAACCCCTCAACGGATACATTTGAAAGCTGCACGAACAGGTCGTTGCCATCCGCTCCATTGTCTTGGAAGAGGTAGGAGTCTGTTTGATGCTGGAAAACAACCGCTGATTCAGCGTTAGAGAAGTTGGCCTGAAGGTACTCGATTGCTTCCCATAGTTGGAAGCTTGAACCGCCGAGTGCTTCAGCATAGGCGCCTTGATCATCGAAAGTAATTAAGCCGTCAGTAACCAAGTGGGATTTGATTACTCCAGAGTCCGAAGTCGTCCCAATATCATTGGTAGAAGCAATTGTTGGAGTCCCTACCAAGTCGAGCGCATCCTTGTCATCGCCCAGATCGGCTAAGCCGATGAGCGAAATTGTGTCGTAAGTCACATCGACGACATTGGTTGTCTGCCCGTCGGATGTCTGAGACGTAACAGATGCAATCGAGTCTCCCGCCGCAAACACAAATGTATCTTGACCTGCGCCGCCGGTTAACTGATCAGCTCCCCTGCCACCCTCTAGACTGTCATCACCGCCAGCACCATCGAAGGTGTCGGCAAAGATTGACCCAATTAAATTGTTAGCCCCATCCGTACCCGTAATATCCACTCGAAGAGCATTAGAGATGTCTGAAGCAGATCGGCTTCCTTGGAATTCGACAACCAAATCGGTTGCGCCTAGCTCCACCTTTATCTGGGTGAACGTTCCATTTCCGCCATTCAGCGGATCTGCAATTATTCGGGGGTTGTCAGGCGTGAGGCTTACCAATGACACCGCACTCGATGCATTAAGATTCGAGACATTGCTCGCAACAACAACGAGCGCGTCATTTGCTGCATTGAAGTCGTAGACGTAGTCAAGCGCACCTGTGGAACTATCGGAAGAACTTCCTCCGACATCGACATTCCAAATGAGTGTATTATTTCCGCCGTTTAAGTCGTAGATATCTGAACCTGCACCACCCACAAAAGTATTGTTTCGGCTGTTGCCAACAAGCGTGTCGTTACCGCCTTTTCCATATAGCGACGCACCAGGATTGGTTGCGCCGGCATTATAATTTGCAGTGATGACGTCTGTACCCGCAGATCCATAGACGAAACGTTCCAATGAACTAAAAGTCCCTGAACCAACCTGAAGATTTCCTAAGCCGGTAGTTGCGCCGAATATATCTTGGACTGACATTGTGTAAATGCCGGTGGTGCTTGGCACATCGAAATTGACCTGATTTCCGTTAGTGTCGTTGAGTGGCTTGCTCGAGCTCTCGGTGAAATTCGCCACACCCTGTTCGCTAGAGGAGATGAAGACCTCAGTCTCCGTCTCAACCACTGTAGCTTCCGGAGCGGTGGTGTCTTTGACAAAACCAACTGAACCCTGCGATTCAAAATCGCCATTATTCACCAACACCTTGAGAACGTGCGCGCCATCTGCCAATTCAGCTGCCGCAGCCCCACCTAAAATTGGGTCATTAATGTCAAAGACGGCCGTGATGGAAGATCCGTTATTAGTATAAACCGTTGGCTCGATAGCTAAACCATCGAGAGTAAAGCTAACCGTATCCGTTTTGCCGTTGCTACTTAAGTTGACATCATTCCCATCCTTATCAACGAAGTTAACCGTAACGCTAATGGCGTCCTCATTTGTATACGCACCCTGAAAACTAAGCCCCGTTATCGCCCCTTCATCTTCGGATTCTGTTAACGCAAGCAGTTGTTCGTATCTCAAAACGTATCCGTCCTGAGCCACATACTCGCTGATCAATTGACCATCGGAATCCGTGTAAGAAAGGCGATAAAGGACACGATCCTGACCATCCGTCTGATCCGCGATTGCGAGAGCGTCAAACACTGGCGTAGGAGGGAAAATTGGCGCCTCGACCGCATTGTTAAAGTAGCGGAGGTACTCCGCATCCGTTCCGCCGTTGTACATCGCAAGCTGATCTGAGGTAAGCAATCCGTTCACTTGAGCAATGAGGATAGTCTCATTGTTCTGAACCAGCCCATCGCGTGACGCGACCAAATAGATGAAAGTTTCACCTTCATCGTTACTATCACCAGCATCTGGGCGCCGGTGCACCGCCACATAACTGGCAATCCCATACAGCGCCGTTGAGTCGGCGTCATCGAGAAATTCGCTTGGATCAGATGAGGGGGTTGGCTGTTGCCCCGTGATTTCAAGGGAAGGCGAATAACGTTCACTTCGTGCAACATTATAGAAGTTTAAGAAACTCACATCGTTCCAGTATTCGTCGCTACTAGGGCTCGAATCAGAATTGAGAATGCTCACCCCGGCGTCCAATTTTCCTGGATAAGTCGCATTAATATGGTGTTGAGACTGGCCCGCATCTGCCGCCATCAAGCCAGCGATTACCAAATTGGGAATTGCCAAGGCCGGGCCCACAAACGGAATGGGCATTAGGCCCATGCCAAGCGCATAAAAGCCAGCCGCAGTCGCAGAGACTGCGGTGACAGCTAGCGGCCAAGTAGAAGAATAGGCCTCGTTATTGTAGGCTCCGTTTGACGACCAACCGTAACCTGGAGCGCCGCTTGGATCCCGAGGGGACTCTGAGTAATTGCCAAGTTCACCGTTGAGGGTCGATTCGAATACGATTTTTGACAGTGGGAACAGGGAACCGTTGTAACGATCTCCTGGGTGCTCTTCCTGACCATTACCAATGTCATTTAAACTGACGTTACTGATATCATCTACAGTGAATAAATCGAAGCCACCAACTGTTCGTATGCCCTTAGCGGACTTGAATGCTTCGAGCATACGGGTATCTAGATAGATGCGGTCGTCAGAATCGAAACCTGTTATTTGCGTCTCACCTCTAAAGCTATCGAGATAGACGCGGTCATTGCCGTCAGTCCCCACATAGGCGTTGGAGTCATCAAAGTGAATGTAGTTGCGACCCGAACCTGGGTTGATAAAATCTGAGCCGTTTGAACCATAAATCACATCATCGCCAGTGGAGCTTTCGACGATAATCTTGCCCCCGTTAACCACGTCCCAGCGCAAATCGACTATGTCGTCTCCACTCCAACGATCGGTGTTTGTTGGGTCCATGCCCCATAGGCCTTGGATAATCGCAAAGCTACCATCGGCAATTCGCAGCCCATCGCCAGGGTTCGAGCTAGAACCGGCAGTTGCGCTGGTACCCGAGGCCGTGCTTGATGTATTGGTGTTTTGCCAATCCCAAATTCGGGGCTCAGCAGAATCGGCACCAAGTGGTGCCCATGAGGGTGAGTAACCGACGTAAAACACGTCGTTGCCATTACCACCCCAGAGATTATCGAGACCAGGGCCAGCGTAGATATAGTCTCGCCCCTCACTACCAAAAATGTAGTCGTTATCCGCGCCGGTCCAAACTTCAACTCTGCCACCGTCGGCAGCAATGAAGTTGTTATTAGTGACGTTGCTGCGCAAATCCACAATTTCAACCCCGTCCCAGCGGTTAGCATCGGTGGCTTGATCACCCAACAGACTACCGATCCGTGCTATGGACCCGGCGGCAACCGTCAAGCGGTCGTATGTCGGGTCGGAAGCGGATTGCCCATTCCAATTCGTGTTAGGAATAACATTCCAATCACCGGCGGTCAGAGGGTCCTGAGACCAAGCCTGTGAATCCCAGCCGTAAATCAAATCAATCGCGGCCAAGGACAAATGTTGATCACCATCGGAGTCGTTTGTGTAACCAACATGGAAATGATCGCTGCCAGCACTGCCATAGAGAGTATTTGCGCCCGCTCCCGCCGCAATGTGAATAATCCCGCTGTTGTTGACTTGTTGACGCAGGTCTACCGTATCAGCACCAGCCCAACCTATATCAGCATCCCAGCTGACGCTATTATCCCAATAGGTCTGATTTAACAAAGCACCGATATAGGCCTCACTGCCAGCAGCAACAGCCAACTCATCGCGATTATCGCTTTGGTCATCCCATCCGTAGATGACGTCATCTGCATTCAGGCCTTCTGGCGTGCTGAGCGATGACCCGCCATTGAATTGGGAGCCGACGTAAATTTGATCAACACCTGTGCTGGCGGTGATATTGTTGTTCCCCGCACCTGCCGCAGTTTTGATGATGCCGTTGTTGGTCGCATGGCTAACATTGATGCTATCATCGCCATCCCAGACAAAAGTGCCACTTGGAACATACAAGCCACCGATAATCGCCTGACCACGCGTCCCAACGGTCAAATCATCAGCGTCCTGCCAATCTTGAATAACATCGATTGCATCATCCGCTGGCCCGAGTTCACTGCGCGTATCAGCTACAGCGTCGTAATTAAATCCAACATAGAAGTGATCGACGCCGTCGCCACCGGCAATCAAATTAGTTCCAATCCCGCCATAGACATGATCTTTTCCAGAACTGCCCGTGAACGTATCGTTTCCATTACCAAGGGCAATGACGATGGTGCCATAGTTAGTGACATTGCTGGCAAGACTAACAGTATTCTCTCCAGACCAATCGGCGGAAGACATTTGGCCAGCAATCACAGCTATGCCATTGCTGCCCGTCGTAATCAGATCCGTACCCTGTTGCCAATCCCAGATTAAGTCTCGAGAGACTTCAATGGTCGTAAGGCTGCCGCTCACGGCTTCACGGCTAATTCCAACATTAAATTGGTCAGCGCCGGCGCCACCCCAAACTTGATTGGTCTCGCCCGCACCCGCGCTGCCATAGATATAATCAGCGCCCGCACTACCGTAGACAATGTTGCTACCCGCCCCTGCAGAAACAATCACTGTTCCGGCGTTGTTCACACCGGTACGCAAATCGACGGTATCGCCAGCAACCCAGTCAGTCTGTCCGCGGAGCAAACCAATTACAGCGGTACTGCCTGCGGCAACGTCGAGGGAGTCACGGGCTGATGTGAGACCATCCCAGCCCCAAATGATATCTGTAGCTGCAGCAGAAGCACCTGGGTTGACGCCGCCATCTATCACACCATTATTGTCGACAATATACTCGTAACCGGTCCAGACCTTGTCGGCACCGGTGCTGAGGTAAATGTTGTTGTCATCCGAACCCATGGCGACCTGAATCAAGCCCTGGTTGTCTACATTTGTCCGCAAATCAACAACGTCCGCGCCATCCCAATGAGTATTACTTTCAGTGAGCGCCATACCTGAGACCCCACCGATCACAGCATCAGCGCTGTAGCTCACATTCAGGACATCCGTTCCAACAGACCAATCGTGAATTACGCTCGAGTTGCTTACCACGCTGATGCCTGACTCGTTCAAATTCAGATCAAAAGCCTCAGGATCTGATTGCGTCTCAGTTGTCGCGTCGAGCGAAGCATCTATAGAACGTGTAACCGGGTTGATTTCATAGCCGACCCAGAAAGTATCTGCGCCCGCGCCACCCGATAGTTGATTGCCATCGCCGGCGACCGAACTGGCGCCACCAAACAAGTGATCATCACCTGCGCCGCCTTCAATCCAGTCATCACCTCCGGCACCACTCAGAGTGTTATTTTGATCGTTACCGGTGATGCGGTCTGCCGCTTCGGAGCCAACAACATGCTCAAAGCCGCTAGCTTCCGCATATTCGCCGCCGATATGTTTATAGATACCCGTTACATCTGCCAGCGCGCCATTCGTACCAGAAAGGACAACTTCCACCCCAGTCGAATCGTGCGGTCCAGAACCACTGCTGCGCGTCAACGGATTAAACAAGACCCAGTCTTCCCCGTCGCCGCCACGCAATGAATCTAAACCGCCGGCACCATAAATAATGTCGTCACCGGCACCGCCGTCTAGAACATTGGCACCAGCATGACCCGTAATCTGGTCATTAACCGAAGTACCCGTCACATCATTAATATTTCGATAGCCCACCACATGAGTCGTGAGCACTCCATCCACATCTTGGGTGTGATAAAGTGTGCCGTCGAGGGCGCCATAGGTGGCACCTAGGTCAATTACCAAGCTCTTATTGTGGACTGCACTGGGTTGTCCAGCAGCTAACTCTAAACGATTGACGTCCGTGGTCGTGCCGTTCGCCGACGCACCAACGTTTAATTCCGGGGAATCTTCTCCGCCGCCAGTGTCCGGATATGGATTTGCTGGAGGAAGTGGATCTGGCGCCGGATCCGGTGAGCCTCCACTGCCGCCACCTGCAGCGGCGCCCGCAAGTGCAACACCACCGACGACTGCCCCGACACGCCCTACTGTCGCGACGGCGGAAGCGGTTGCAACAGTAGTCGTTGCCACTGCAGATGCCGCACCTGCAGCAGCTGCACCCGCTGCACCCGCTGCGCCTGCTGCACCCGCTGCGCCCGCTGCACTCGTTGCGCCTGCTGCACCCGCTGCGCCACCGGCGCCACCACCAATAACTCCACCAACGCCGCCACCCAACTGCGCGACCATGTATTCAGCCCCCTCAATAAAGGGGCTTACAAAGCTGTCCTGACCGGTCAATCCGGCGAATGCCTGGTCATCGTATAACGTTTGCGTGTCTTCCGACAGAGCCGCTAGCTCTGTGTCCTCAACCTGCTCTGCAATTTTTTTGAGCTTCGCTAAACGCTCTTCCCAGAAACTTGGGTCCTCATTGGCTTCGGCTAACTTCAAAAGAGCTTCCAGCTCAGCCTGTTGCGCCGGAGAGAGGGAGGCAATCCATTCATCCTCAGTTTTCGAACGAACAACACTGCCAGAAGTGGTATCAAAGGATTTCATGGAGAACGCCTGCAAAAAAAACAAAATTACTTACTAGATTGATAAACCATTGTTCTAAGAAAACAAAGACTTAAAATATTTAAAAGCGACAACTCTTCTTTCATAGTCTTTTTGTAATAACACCAAATCATCGCTCCCCAAGGGATTGTCCAAGAGTCTTGGTAATCGGTTTGGTGAGGTATTTGAGTACGCTGCGCTCGCCGGTCTTTATTTCTGCTAAGGCTGTCATGCCTGGCTGAATATCCAATGTTTCATCCGGCCTGCCACTAAATTGGCGGCTCAAGGCCTTTACCCGAATGCGGTAATAGGGCTGCTCCCCTTGCTGCAACTCCTCATCAATGGTGTCTGCGCTGATGAAAACCAACTCACCGAGAAGATCTCCATAAATACTTGAGTCATAAGCATCAATTTTAATTGATGTCGGCATACCCAAACGCAAAAACCCGATATCTGTCGGGCTTACTTTGGCCTCGATTTGTAGATTATCTTCGAGAGGAACTATTTGCAAAATGTCCTCGCCAGGACGAATCACACCACCTACCGTCGTAATGCGCACATTCTTGACAACCCCCCTCATCGGGGCGCGGAGTTCTGTTTGATCTAACATATATTTACGCTGATTCATCAGCTGCTCTGTAGCGGTAAGCTCTTCGCGCGCCTGACTCAACTCGGCCTGAACTTCCTGAATATTCTGATTACGCTTATTTGTGATTTGCGCGGCATATTCGGCGGCCTGGCGCTCTAGGCGCAGAACTTCAGTCATGCTCACATCACCCAATTTCAATAAAGGCTTATTCATTTCTAGCTCGCGCTCAATAAGGCTACGAATCTTTTCAAGTGAGTCGATCTCTTCGCGCAACGCTGTTCGACGCACACTTAGCAACTTGCGTTGATTTTCAGCAAAATCGGGAAACTCATCGATAATGGGAGGAAACTCAGGGTTGGTGTCGAACAATTCAGCATGTAAACGCGCCACCCGAGCTGTCAGAGCCGCTACCTGCGAGCGAGTTTCAGAGTAAGCGGCAGCAACGCGTGTACGATCAATGCGCGCCAACAGTTGATCCTTCTCAACCGTGTCGCCCTCTTGTACAAGGAGGTCTTCAAGCACGCCGCCGTCTTGCGACTGAATCAGCTGAGTGCGTGAACTTGCGATGACCTGCCCCAGAGCACGCGTCACCTCGTCAATCACGGCAAAGTAAGACCATGTGAAAAAGGCGAGCAAAATAAACGCGGTAATCAAGAGGATGCCACGCGGCTTTTTTAGGGTTGGGTCTTTACCCATCAATCCAGTTTTGCGTCTCATCTATCTACTCAGTCCTTTTCACTTGCTTGTGCCTTTTGGTGCTGCTGCTGCAACTCTGTGAGTTTTGCTAAAACCTGATCGCGCGGCCCATCGAGTAGAATTCGCCCCTTATCAAGGACCAGGATACGGTTTACATGCTGCAGGATAGCGGTCTTGTGCGTCACCACCACTAGCAATGACTCCGGATTAATCTCTTGAAACAAATGACTCATGACCCGAGCCTCTAGCTGCCCATCCATGGAAGCGGTTGGTTCGTCCAATAGCATTATTTTAGGCTGAGCCAGGAGCAGGCGAGTAAGACCCACAAGCTGCCGCTGACCCCCAGAGAGCCCCCGGCCGCCTTCGCTAATTTCTAGTTCGAGGCCTTTTGGGTGCCCTTGAATCGACTCTTCTAGCCCCGTCAAGCGAGCAGCGGCAAGAATGCGAGAATCGCTAGGCGTAGGTAATCCTAGGGTAAGGTTTTCGCGCAATGTCCCATTAAATAGTCGAACATCTTGCGGCAGGTAACCGACTTGCTCTCTCACAAACTCTGGCGCGAGCTGCTGGATATCAACGCTATCCAAATATACCGTGCCCTGCGAGGGCTTGAACAACCCCGACAACACTTTAATAAGTGAAGACTTGCCAGACCCGACCGCCCCCAAGACAGCGACCCGCTCTCCTGGGTGAAACTCAAGGCTCGCTGAGGAAAGCGCGGGGTGCTCTTGAGAATAGCCAAAGGCCATATTCTCAACACGAATATGACCCTGTGCATTCTCTGGGACGATTAAACGTTGATGCTGCGGGCGATCGCTGTCCATGAGCATAATCCCGTCCAATGCCTTAAGCGCTATCTTAGCATTTTTCCACTGCACCACTAGATTCGGAATTTGTGTAATAGGTGTGAAGGCTCGTCCCATGATGATGGAGCACGCGATCAATCCCCCTATCGTCAGATCTCCCCTAGTCGCCGCATAAGCGCCGACGGTAATAAGGCCAACATAATTTCCTTGTTGGATCAGCTTTGCCAAGTTTCCAGCGCGCGCGCTGACCATCTTCAGCTGGATCTCGCTCTCAGCGATGATCGCCGTAAGGTCCCGGTAACGGTCCAGCATCTTCCATTCGCCACCTGCAGCTTTTATCGACTCAACGCCGTCAATTGCCTCAATCAGCAGCCCGTTTTTTCGATTGGATTCCTTCATGTGCTCTTCAGTTAGACGCTCAATCGGTCGCGATAATATAAAGGAAGTCATCAACGCTAAAAGCACCATAACTAGGGGGACAATAGCGACATAGCCACCGATTAAAAACACCACACCAACAAAAAAGATGGCAAAAGGCACATCAGCCAGTACGAATAAGACCGTGGACGTCATAAAATTACGCACGGTTTCGAAATGACGAATTTGGGATGCAAACGTCCCGACGGTGGCCGGCCTTGCATCCATCCGGATATCCATTGCTTTATTGAAGAACACGCCTGACAACTCTAGGTCAATGGCCTTGGTCGCGCGCTCAAGCATGTGCGCCCGAACCTGACTAACAATAAACTCAAACAGGATCGCCAAGGTAACCCCCACTCCCAAAACCCAAAGCGTAGAAAAACCTTTGCTTGGGATGACGCGATCGTATACCTGCATGGTATAGAAAGCTGCGACGAGGCCAAGAATGCTGATCAAAAAGGTGGCGAACACCGCCTCAAAAAAAACAACCTTGCGCTTGCGAATTGCATATCGAAACCAGTCATTTGCCGTGACCGGCTGTTTGTGCCGGACAAATGCGTTGGCACTCTCAACGGTCAGCTGAAGCAGTTGCCCCTTAAGCACTTCGCTCGTAAGAAGCTGTGTCTCTTTGCCAGCCAAATCCTCGGCAGAGAAACTACCTCGAGCAAGACGACCACGAACCAAATAGACATCCCCCTCGTCATTGATCCAGAGCAATGGATAGTCACCTGGCTCAAGAGACTCCACAACCCTGTGTTGCCCCTCACCGAGCGGAAATCTTGCAGCCCACATTTCTTCAAGCTGCTGATTGACAGACAGTCCCGCTAAATCCGCACCGTCACGGTTATGCTCAAGCATACTGAAGCGATGGAAGGGAACGGCATGCCCTTGAAATGAAGCTAAACGGCTAAGAAGTCTGGAGAAATCATCCCGCTCATGGCGATAGGGATTAGATTCAGATGGACCCTCTGATGCCAAAACATTCTCGGTCATAAGATGTGCTCCATATTGGTGACTGTAATCTCACCTGCAAGGATGAGTAATTGTGTTTTGATATTCATGAGCGTGTATTCTATGTCTGCCATCGCGGCACTGGCTGCCGTCTTTTCGCGTTGCGCATTCAAGACATCTAACCAGGTCTTGCGGCCCACTTGGAACTGCCGCAAATAAGACGCAATAATCTCAGCAGAGGCCGCTTGCAATGCGCGAGCTGGCTCGATCTGCGCCGAAAGACCTCGGTACTCTACCCACAATGACTGAATTTGACGCCTCAACTCATGCTGTTCTGCAAGGAGCTCATGGGTCGAAACCTCGGCTCTGGATGCGGCCGCACGCGCCTCAGAAAGGTTTGAAAGGCCTGCTCCCGTCTGCACGCGAAAACTTAGATAGACACTCTCGTCATCATCCACCGCAGCTGTATCACTCGCCGACGTGCTTTTCATACCCAGAACCAACTGCGGCCACTTATTTGACTTGGTGACCTCCACCTGCGCTTTCGAAGCCTCAATTTGAGCCGTCAGCCGCTTCAACGCCGGAGAATATTCCAGGGACTGCCTTATCAAGGAAGCAGCTGTCCGATTACCAAATTGAACCTCTCGAGGCGCAACAAGCTCTCTAACCGGGCGCGCCACGATTCGCTCAATCCGGCTCATCGCTGTCGCAATCTGCTGCTCAATGGCAATGCGATCGCGAACAGCTTGTTGAAAGCGGGCTTGGGCCTGCGTCTGGTCTGCTTGCGCGCTAACATTGGCAGCAACGCGGCGCTCAATGATATCAAGCAATCGCCGGTGCTCGCTTTCATTAGCCATACCGATTTGGAAACGGGCCTTGAGACGAACCACTTCGTAATAGGTGGAAGTGAGGTCGAGCATGGTTGAGAGGCGTTGTTCTTCGAAAGCCGCCTTGGCCACCTCCTCGTCGGCTTTAGCAGAGTCAATTTGTCCGGTAATACGCCCACCTGTCCATAAAGACTGCTCCAGACGAACGGTCGCGACATTTTCATCTGAGTCTGGCAACTCAACATCCGCCGACAAGGATGGATAGCGCGCCCATTTTGCAGCGCTCAAATCATATCCTGCTGCTTCAAGCTCGCTGCGCCGCAACAAGACATCGGGACTATTGGAAAAGGCCTCGAGCAACAAATCCGGCAGGGTCTCTCCAAGGAATACATCCTCTGATGTGTCTAACAGCCAACCCCGATAATCCGAAATAGTGTCCTCTTCGAATGTCGGCTCGGTCGCGTCCGCCCGACCGGTGGCAGAGTGCATCGACTGCACTTCAAGCACCTGCTCTTTTATCTCAAGGTTGATATCAAGACGCTCATCTGATTGCGTATAGCGGTCATCAGAAGCGTTCGCTCTGGCGATGCCCATAAAAGCAAATCCAGCACCTATCGCGAAAGTAAGCGCCAATAATCTATACCGCGTGCTGACTAAGTGCGTTTCCAACAATGATAAAGTCCCTTTACGCAACCAGTCCAAAGGCGGACTTAAAACTCGGATTGAGACTATCCACCATTGGCTTACTGTCTGCAAGTTCAATCCGCAGATTCTAATGGTAGGAGTGACCAACGCGAATATTTCTTTTAAAGCGGAAATCATGTATCTAATTTATCCGTAATATTAAAAGCCATATTGGGGCCCGGTTGAACCATTAGAATGCAAGCCTGATGATGCAATGACATATCCGTTTTTACGAAATGAAGCCAATGCCGA